>Ga0247765_1001476_pt1 | contig 10988 bp, 11 predicted proteins | sample UWRJL106311C6_FD_179949 | JGI IMG/M metagenome (GOLD analysis project Ga0247765, IMG submission 179949) | Plant litter microbial communities from Arlington Agricultural Research Station in Wisconsin, United States - UWRJ-L106-311C-6 | ecosystem: Environmental > Terrestrial > Plant litter >... | reverse complement strand
CGGCATCGAGAATTGGCGGTGGGCCGGTGTTCCGTTCGTGTTGCGGTCGGGCAAGGCGCTCGCCGCGCGCCAACAGGAGATCCTGATCACGTTCAAGCCGGTGCCGCATCGCCCGACCGGTTTTACCGGCGACCCCGGTCCGGCGCGCCTGCGCCTCAGCCTCAGTCCGGACACCATCAGCCTCGACCTCAACATCAACGGTGAGGGCGATCCGTTCACCATCGATCGGGTGAGCTTCGACGTGAACTTCGCCGGCGGCGAGCTCGGACCGTACGGCGAGGTGCTGAACGGCATCCTCACCGACGATTCGACCCTGTCGGTCGGCGCAGACGAGGTGGAGGAGTGCTGGCGCATCGTCGACCCGATCCTCGCGGCCTGGCGCAAGGACGAGGTGCCGATTCAGACCTATGCGGCGGGCTCCGTGGGCCCCAGCTCGTGGAAGCGCCCGATCTGGAAGGACTGACCCGGCCGGGGCAGCCTCGCTAGCGAGTGCCGTCCTCGCCGACGCTAGGACCTGGAGATAATCGGTCAATGACCGAACCAGTGACACGAGTCACCCTCCTTGACCAGCCGCTCCCGCACAAGGTCACCGCTGCAGTTCAGGTGCGCCGGATCACGTTGCAACCCAACGTCGAGGGCACATCGGAGGGCGTGACGTTTCTCGGTTACTTCTTGTCCGAACCAAACGAGTCCCCCGAACTAAAGCACGGTCCTCCCAACGCCTGAATGGCCGGGGATCGTCTTCGGCGGTCCGGCTCTGGTGCAATCGGGCTGAATCTCTCTCGCCGTAAGTTGGTGGCATGTCAACATCGGGCGCGGCGATAGTTCTTATCAATGGACGAGAACCATCGATTGAACAGCTCGTCCACCCAGCGCTCGTGAACTACGGTCACTTCACCGCCATGCAAGTGCGCGGCGGCGCGACTCGGGGTCTCGACCTTCACCTTCGCCGTCTACTAGCCGCTCACTCGGAACTTTTCGACAGCACTCTCGACACCCACCTCGTTCTTCGATACATGCGCACTGCCGTTGAATTTCACCCGGACAGCTACCTTCGTGTCACTGTCTATGAGGAGAGCCCCGGCGTCCCGCACGTGATGACGGTGATCAGACCACCGTTGGATCCGCCACATGAGCCGCAGTCGCTTCTTCCTGTGACTTATGTACGCCCGTTCGCACACGTGAAGCACCTTGGCTCGTTCGCGCAGATTTACTACAGCGAAATCGCCCAACGGCAAGGCCACGACGATGCGGTCCTCGTGGGGTTCGATGGACGTTTGTCAGAAACAACGATCGCGAATATCGGTTTGTTTGATGGCGAGCAAGTCGTCTGGCCCAATGGGCCCTCTCTCCATGGGATCACGTGGCAGTTACTCGATCGCGCCCTGGAATCCGAAGGCTCACCTGCGCGTCGAGCGGACGTGACGGAAGGGAGAGCTCTCCGGCTTGATGGTGCTTTCACTGCTAACTCGCTCGGGGTCTCTCCAGTTGGTCGACTCGGGCTCCATCGCCTCCCAACGCCGCAGCGGGCGTTTGCGCAACTGTCCCGTCTTTACACGAGTCTCCCGTGGCAGCCCATTTAGACGCTCGATGGTCTTACTGCCCACGGAAGGAGCTGCGGCAGCCTCGCTAGCGCGTGCCGTCCTCGCCGAGCAACTGCTGCGCGAGGCCCGCGCCGTCGGGGGAGTAGACCCAGCGCACGACACCGGTGCGCTGCTCGGCCTTGCTGCGTCCGCCGGCGAGAACCGCCTCGCTGTTCGACAGCTGACGGATGGCGATCGCCTCGACGTTTCCCTCGTGATCGGCCTGGAAGGCGCCGTAGATCTCCTCGTCGTGCTGCCCGTCGTCACCGACCAGCATCCACTTGATGTCCGGGAATTCCGTCGCCAGCCGCCGCAGGCTGTCGGTCTTGTGCTGCCGTCCGCTGCGGAACCAGCGGTCATGCGTCGGCCCCCAGTCGGTCAGCAGCAGTGGGCCGGCCGGGTAGAGGTTGCGCGAGAGGAAGCGGGTGAGCGTCGGCGCGACGTTCCAGGCGCCGGTGGAGAGGTAGAAGACGGGGGCACCGGGATGCTCGCGGCGCAACCTGTCGTAGAGCACAGCCATCCCGGGCACGGGTCGGCGCGCGTGCTCATCGAGCACGAAGGTGTTCCAGGCTGCGAGCAGCGGGCGGGGGAGCGCGGTCACCATGACGGTGTCATCGACGTCGGAGATGATGCCGACTCTCGAGGTCGGATCGACGATGAAGATCGGTGCCTCGACGGTCTGGGCGTCATCCGTCTCGATGGTGATGCTGTGCCAGCCAGGGTGTAGCTGCGCCTCGACCACATGATCGACCACGCCACCACGGTCGGCGGTGACCCGGAACTGTTGGTCGCCGACGTGGATGGTGACGGCCACGTCGTTCACCGGCACGCTGGTGAAGCTGCGCCATCCTCGGATCTTCTTGTACTGGTCGCGGCCGTCGGCGGAGGGCCGGGTGAGCAACACTCGGCAGAGCACACGCACCCAGCCGGGTGCGCCGTAGCCGGTATACGGGATGACCGTGGGAACGTACCCCCGGCGCCGGGCGCGCTTCTCCCGGAACTCATGAATGCGGTCTTCCCAGCGCGCGGCGAGGTGCATTATCGGCTCGGCCGCCGGGGCCACGACGGAGTCTTTGCGGAACCAAGCCATGCGCACAGTCTTCCATGCCCCGGTGGGCGGTCGCCGATGATCGCACTTTCGCGAGAATGTGAATAGTTTGGACATTTAGATTTAATGTGATGCCCCCTCACCGGGGGCGCGCTAGGATTTCTCGTGATTGGAAAAGAGGTCCGCCTTGCCCGAACGCACCCTTCTCGCCGACGCACCCGACGGCGCCGCACTGCTCCGCAATGAACCCGTACAGGCCCGCAGCACTGCGCGTCTCGCCACCCTCCTCGACGCCGCGGCCGCCGTGGTCGACGAGGTGGGCTACGAGCGCCTCACCACCGCCATGGTGGCCGAGCGTGCCGGCGCATCCATCGGCACCGTCTATCGCTACTTCCCCGATCGCGTCGTCGTGTTGCAGGGTCTCAGTGCCCGCTACCTGCAGCAGTTCGGCGAGCGCGCGGTGGCAATCGCGAACGACCCGCGCTACAAGACCTGGCAGGATGCCGTCTCGGCGATCATCGACGCCGTCGCCTCCGACTTCCGTCGCGAGCCCGGATTCCGCTCACTCCGTTTCGGTGACGTGCTCGACCTCGGTCAGGCACCCGGCAGCCGATCGGGCGTCTCGACGATCGCGGGACAGATCGCGGCCGCGCTGACCGCGCGCTTCGATCTCAGCATCGACGACCTGCAGCACCGACTCGATGTAGCGCTGACGATCGTCGATGCGCTGTTCTCGCGGGCCTTCGCCGAGAAGCGCTCCGGCGACTCGCGCTTCCTCTCCGAGGGCAAGGCGCTCGCGCTGGACTATCTCGCCCGCTGACGACCTCCGGGGAGATTCCGGGGTTTCTCGCGCCCTGAATACGCGCCTTAGACACAAAGCGCAACGGTGGCCATCCGAAGATGACGGTGGTGCCGAATAGTGTTTAGCTAGTCCGGTCCGGCAAGTGTCGATTCGCGTACAGCGAGGAATGAGCCGAAATCACCATGCGTTTTCTGCGTCGCAACGCCCCATTCGGAGAGTGGATCGCGTGATCGAATTCCGCGAGGTCTCCAAGCAGTTCCCCGACGGCACCCTTGCCGTCGATCGCTTCAGCCTCACCATCCCGTCGCGCCGGTTTGTCGTCTTCGTCGGGTCATCAGGCTGCGGAAAAACCACCATCCTGCGCATGATCAACCGCATGGTCGACCCCACGGCCGGCCAGATTCTGATCGACGGCGACGATATCGCCGATCGGGATGCGGTGAAGCTGCGCCGCAGCATCGGCTACGTGATGCAGCAGTCCGGTCTTCTTCCCCATCGCAAGATCGTCGAGAACGTCGCCACCGTGCCGCTGCTCACCGGCGTTCCGAAGAAGAAGGCGTACGCCGACGCGCTCGAGCTGATGGCGACCGTGGGCCTCGACCCCGCTCTGGCGAATCGTTACCCGGCACAGCTGTCTGGTGGCCAACAGCAACGCGTGGGAGTGGCCAGGGCGCTCGCGGTCGACCCGAACATCCTGCTGATGGACGAGCCCTTCGGCGCCGTCGATCCGTTGGTGCGCGCGGAACTGCAGACCGAGATCACGCGGCTGCAGCGCGACCTGGACAAGACCGTGGTGTTCGTCACCCACGATATCGACGAAGCCTTCCTGCTCGGAGATCACGTGGTGATCTTCGAAAAGGGCGGCATCATCGCCCAGCAGGGCACTCCCGACGAGATCCTGGCGCGGCCGGCGAGCGACTTCGTGGCCGAGTTCATCGGTGCCGACCGCGGCAAGCGCCGGCTCAGCGTGTCAGACCAGCCCGCCCGGGCCGGTGAGCTGCTGCTGATCGACCAGTACGGTCACCCTGCCGGGCTGCTCGAGAGCGACGACCCGCTGCTCGCCGTCGGCACAAGCCCGAAGTCCCGCAGCGTCTCGAACAAGACGGATCAGGCGGGGGACGCCTGATGGAATGGGTATGGACGAACTTCGGGCTGATCTGGGGTTTGACGTTGAGTCAGGTGTGGCTGAGCGCTCTCCCGATCGTGATCGGGTTCGTGGTCTCCATACCCCTCGGTTATCTGGCCAGCCGATCGCGCGTGGCGCGGACGATCCTGCTGAGCATCGGCGGCATCCTGTACACGATCCCGTCGCTCGCGCTGTTCATCATCATCCCGGTGATCATCGGCACCAGCATCCTCGACCCGATCAACGTGGTGATCGCCCTGACCATCTACGCCATCGCGATCATGGTGCGCTCCGCGGCCGATGCCTTCGTCTCCGTGCCCGAGCCGGTGCAAGACTCCGCCACCGCCGTGGGATTCTCGAGTGCTCAGCGCTTCTTCGCGGTCGACTTCCCTCTGGCCGGACCGGTGCTCTTGGCAGGAATCCGCGTGGTCTCGGTCAGCACCGTAAGCCTGGTCAGCATCGGTTCCGTCATCGGTGTCTCCAGCCTGGGGTTTCTCTTCACCGACGGTTTCCAGCGTAATTTCCCGACCGAGATCTGGGCCGGAATCGTCGGCACCCTGGTGATCGCCGCGGTCTTCGATGGCATCCTCGTGCTGATCGGACGCATCCTCATGCCGTGGAATCGTCGCGGCACGCCGCAGCTGGCACGCATCATGGCCAAGAGGCGATCGGTGGTGTTGCAGCAGTGGAACTGATCATCCAAGGATTCGGCTGGATCTTCACCCCGTCGCACTGGCGCGGCCCTGGTTCCATCGGCGTACTCATCGGGCAGCACCTCGAGTACACGGCGATCATCCTTGCCATCGTGGTCGTGATCGCGGTGCCGCTCGGCCTGTACATCGGGCACACCGGTAAGGGACGCGGGGTGGCCATCGTGGTCAGCAACATCTCCCGCGCCCTCCCGACTCTGGGACTGCTCGCCGTACTTGTGCTGGTGCTGGGGGTCGGACTCCTGCCCGCGGTGATCGTGCTGGTGATCCTCGGAATTCCGCCGCTGCTCGCCGGGGTCTATGCGGGCATCGAGTCGGTCGACCCGCAGACGGTGGACGCTGCTCGCGCGATGGGGATGACCGAGCTGCAGATCCTGTTCAAGGTCGAGATCCCGCTCGGCGCCGCCTTGATCTTCGGGGGCTTCCGTGCCGCGACGCTGCAAATCATCGCCACCACAGTGGTCGCCGCGTACTTCTCGCTGGGCGGGCTCGGGCGACTGCTCATCGACGGGCAGGCGCAGAACGACTACCCGAAGCTCGTCGGCGGCGCCATTCTGGTCATCGCCCTCGCCCTGGTCGTCGACGGTGTCCTCGCCCTCCTCCAAAAACTCGTCGTTCCGCGTGTGTCCGCCGGAACACGGAACACCAGGCGCACAGCACGCGGGGGAGTCATTCCTCCCGTGGCGCAGTCCAGGACACTCATCAAGGAAGGTCAGTAATCATGTTCAAGCACAAGAAGGCCGTGCACAAGAAGGCCCTGGCGATCGCCGGAGTGGCAACCGTCGCCGCTCTCGCCCTCGCCGGGTGCTCGTCGTCCAGCAGCCTTAGCGGGGGCTCCGGCTCCGACACGAAGACCGCGATCGTGGTCGGCTCCGCCGACTTCAGCGAGAACACCATCCTCGCCCAGGTCTACGGCCAGGCACTCGCCGCCAACGGCTTCGATGTCACGTACAAGCCGAACATCGGTGCTCGCGCGGTCTACTTCCCGGCCTTGGAGAAGGGAACGGTCGACCTGATTCCGGAGTACTCCGGAAGCATCCTCTCGTTCCTCGACAAGTCGGCGGTAGCGACCGCCCCCGCCGAGGTGAACGCCGCACTGAAGAAGGCTCTGCCGTCGACGGTGGTCTCCTACGAATCGGCCGAGGCGGCGGATTCGGATTCTCTCAACGTGACGCCGGAATTCGCCAAGGCGCACAGCCTGAAGTCGATCGGAGACCTGAAGAACGCCGGGCCGATCACCCTCGCGGCGAACCCCGAGTTCGAGACGCGCCCCGACGGTCTGCCGGCCCTGAAGTCGCTCTACGGACTGGACAACGTGACGTTCACGGCGATCAAGGACGGTGGCGGACCGGGCACCCTGAAGGCGCTGCTCGACAACGAGGTGCAGGTCGCCGACATCTACTCGACCACCCCGTCGATCGAGGAGAACAAACTGGTCACCCTCACCGACCCGAAGAACCAGTTCGCCTCGCAGCAGGTCATCCCGCTGGTCTACAAGTCGAAGGCGAGCTCCAAGCTCGGCGACGTGCTGAACAAGGTCTCGGCGAAGCTCACCACCAAGGATCTCCTCGCGCTCAACGCCGAGGTCTCCGGTGACAAGAAGACCCAGCCGGACGTCGCGGCAAAGGACTGGCTGAAGAGCGCCGGTCTGGTCAAGTAGTTCGGACGGTGCAGGTGTAACGGGGCTCGGTGGCTACGGCTGCCGGGCCCCGTTCTCGTCGCCGCTGTCGTGCGCGCTCGACGTGGGGGCGACATCCGTTGCCGCTGGTTTGGCCGCGGACATGTGCCGCGCCTCCCGCTTCTCCACCACCTTCTTGACCACCAGCACCAGCACCAGGAAGACCACGATGATGCCGGCGAACAGGAATCCGGCGCCGTGCAGTTGGTCGGCGAGGTGTCGATACGAGCCGGCGGCCAGCCAGCCGACGGAGACGTAGGCGAGCGCCCAGACGATGCAGGCCGGGGCGGTCCAACGCATGAAGCGGCGGTAGGTCATCGGGCTCGTCCCCACGGTCAGGGGGATGAGGGCGTGCAGCACCGGCAGGAACCGCGAGACGAAGATGGCGATGCCGCCGCGCCGGGCCAGGTAGGTCTCGGCGCGGGCCCAGTTCTTGGCTCCGATCCGCCGACCGAGCCAGCTGGCCTGGATGTGCGGGCCGAACCAGCGTCCGAGGGCGAAGCCGACGCTCTCGCCCGCCAGCGAACCGATGATCACCGCGGCGAGGGTACCGACGTACTGGGGCCAGCCGTCGATCGCGGTGGCAGACACCAGCACGATGGTGTCGCCAGGTACCACCAGGCCGATCAGGATGGAGGTCTCGCAGAACATGCCGATCAGCACGATCAGCAGGCGCAGCAGTGGATCGACATGGCGCACCGTGTCGAGAATCCACGTCAGCACGTCGTTCACACGGGCAGGCCTTCTGCGCTGGTCAGGCCAGGGCTGTTCAGATCGGGGTCGAGGCGGTCGGGGAGCGGGCGCCGCAGCCGGTCGAGTCGGGCACGCCAGGTGGCGAGCCGTCCCGGCTGTTCGGCAACGGCGGGGCCATCGACCCACGCGGTGACGATGCGGATTCCCTGCAGAGCGCTGAGCGCCCAGACCTCCAGGCCATCCAGGTCGGCCGGTCTCACCGACTCGTAGAGCACGTCGATTCCGAGCGCCGTCGCCAGGGCGAGCACCGAGCGGGCGGTCACGCTGTCCACCCGTTCCAGTTCGGGCGATGGTGCGCAGAGGGCATCGCCGCGCCACCAGAGCAGAGCGCTGTACGCGCCCTCCACGACATACCCGCCGCGCCTGGCAAAGCTGTCGGAGAGGATGACGGCCTCACCTGCTCCGCGCGGCTGCACCGACGTGCGGGCGGCGAGCAGGGCATCCGTGTCCGGGCCTTTGATCGTGGGGGAGCTGCGCGGGTCGGGACCATCGAAGGTCGCGAGCACGACGGAACGGCTGCGCTCGGGGGCAGAGCGGAGACGCAGGACGAACCGAGTGCCGGAGGATCTGCCGTCCGTCTCGATACCGTGGAGCTCGACGCGGGGAAACCAGTCGCCCTCGCGCGGGATGAGATCGACGGCAGCATCCCAGAACCGCGGCGCCTCCGTGCGCGGGTCCGTGGCCGGGCGGTGCAGCTCGGCGAAGGCCTGCACGGCATCGAGGAACCGTTGCCGATGCAGGTCGAGGGCGAGCGCCGTTCCGTCGCTCACCAGCCAGGAGTCTGCCGCGGCAACGACCGTGTGCGACATGTCGCAGTAGTCGAGCGGCTGCAGCACGCCCTCGTGCCAACGGTGGATCGCGGTGACGCTCATAGACTCAGGGTATGCGCCTGCGCCCTCTCGAGGCTGACCTTTCCTGGGCGGAGCCGGCGGATGTCTTCACCGCGGCCTTCTGGAACGAGCCCCTCGCCATCTGGCTCGATGGCAGCCCGGTGTCGTACATCGGCATCGGTCAGCGCCTCGCCACCGCCTCCGTCGCCGACGGCACGGTGACCCTCGACGGGGTGACCGAGCGCGGCGAGATCCTCGACCTGCTGCGCGACGAACTGGCGGCGGCGGATGTCGCGCCGGGTGAGGGCTTTCGCCTCGGCTGGGCCGGGTGGCTGGGCTACGAGCTCCGTCAGCAGACCCTCGATGTGCCGGTCACCCGGTTTTCCGACCGCCCGGATGCCGCGCTGATCTTCGTCGACCGGCTGTTCGCCTTCGACCACGCGGCCGGCACTCTCACCGCACTGGCCCTGACGGAGCACGGGCTCGCCGATCTGCGGAGCCGCCACGCGGGTGTCGCCCTTCGACGAGCTCAGGGACCGGTCCCTGAGCTGGTCGAAGGGCCTGAGCTGGTCGAAGGGGCTGAGCTGGTCGAAGGGGCTGAGCTGGTCGAAAGGCCCGGGCCGATCGACGGACGCGTCGCCACCTGGGCCGACACCGATGCCGAGTACCTCGACAAGATCCGTGCCTGCCAGGCGGCGATCTACGAGGGCGAGGCGTACCAGCTCTGCCTCACCACCGAGGCCAGCGTTGCCGGCAGCCCCGACCCGCTCACCACCTACCTGCGCCTGCGTACGGGAAGCCCCAGCCATCACGGCGGCTACATCCGCGCCGGCGAGGTCGCGTTGCTCAGCGCCTCGCCCGAGCAGTTTCTCAGCGTGACCCCGGACGGAATCGTGGAGTCGAAACCGATCAAGGGCACCCGCCCCCGGGGAGGCAGCGCCGCATCCGACGCCGCCCTCGCCCGCGAACTGCTCGCGAGCGACAAGGAACGCGCGGAGAACCTGATGATCGTCGATCTGATGCGCAACGACATCGCCCGGGTGAGTGAGGTCGGATCGGTCGCCGTGCCCTCGCTGCTCGCCGTCGAGAGCTACGCGCACGTGCACCAGCTGGTGAGCACCGTGCGCGGCAGACTGCGGCAGGGACTCGGAGCGGTGGATGCCGTCGCCGCCTGCTTCCCGGCCGGTTCGATGACGGGCGCCCCGAAGATCCGCGCGGTCGAGCTGCTCGACGCGATCGAGAACCGTGCCCGCGGTGTGTACTCCGGGGCCTTCGGCTATTTCTCGCTCGACGGCCGCGCCGACCTCGCCATGGTCATCCGGAGCATCGTGATCGATCAGCATGGCGCGACCATCGGCGCGGGTGGTGGCATCACCGCGCTCTCGGTGCCCGAGGAGGAGCTCGCCGAGGTGAAGCTCAAGGCCGCTGCCCTCCTGGCAGCCCTGGGAGCCGTCTAGGCCCTGGAGTCGGTTGGGCCCTGGAGCCGGCTGGGTCCTGGAGTCGGCTGGGCCCTGAGAGCCGTCTGGCGGTCGGCGTTCGCTAACCTTATGTTTCGGGCGTGTTTCTCTCCGCCCCCATCCCCGCACACGAAGTGAGAATGCCCTTGTCGAACGACTCCGCTCCCCACGTTTCCGCGCCGCACGGCTCTTCCTCGCGCGGGGCCGACGACGAGGGCCCCCGCTACGACCCGGTGGCGCTGCAGCAGAAGTGGCTGCCGCGCTGGGAGGAGATGAAGCCGTTCCGCACGGACATCGAGGGCGATAAGCGCCCGCGCAAGTACGTGCTCGACATGTTCTCCTACCCGTCCGGCGACCTGCACATGGGGCACGCGGAGGCGTTCGCCCTCGGTGACGTCGTTGCCCGATACTGGCGTCAGCAGGGCTTCACCGTGCTGCACCCGGTCGGCTGGGACTCCTTTGGCCTGCCGGCCGAGAACGCCGCCATCAAGCGCGGTGTCGACCCCCGCGAATGGACCTACGCCAACATCGAGCAGCAGAAGGTCTCGATGAAGGAGTATGCGACATCCGTCGACTGGTCGCGGGAGCTGCACACCAGCGACCCCGAGTACTACAAGTGGAACCAGTGGCTGTTCCTCAAGCTCTACGAGAAGGGCCTCGCCTACCGCAAGGAGAGCTGGGTCAACTGGGACCCCGTAGACCAGACCGTGCTGGCGAACGAGCAGGTGCTGCCCGACGGTACCTCCGACCGTTCCGGTGCGGTCGTGGTGAAGAAGAAGCTCACCCAGTGGTACTTCAAGATCACCGACTACGCCGACCGCCTGCTCGACGACCTCAACCAGCTCGAGGGCTCGTGGCCGTCGAAGGTGCTTGCGATGCAGCGCAACTGGATCGGCCGCTCAGTCGGTGCCGACGTCGACTTCGAGATCGAGGGTCGCGCCGAAAAGGTGACGGTGTTCACCACCCGTCCCGACACCCTGTTCGGCGCCACCTTCATGGTC
>Ga0247765_1001475_pt1 | contig 11007 bp, 12 predicted proteins | sample UWRJL106311C6_FD_179949 | JGI IMG/M metagenome (GOLD analysis project Ga0247765, IMG submission 179949) | Plant litter microbial communities from Arlington Agricultural Research Station in Wisconsin, United States - UWRJ-L106-311C-6 | ecosystem: Environmental > Terrestrial > Plant litter >... | reverse complement strand
ACCAACTACCCAAACCCCCCCCCCCCCCCCCTCCCCCCCAAAAAAAAAAAAAAAAAAAAGGCAGCAGCAGCAACGATCAGAAAGAAGACGAGATATCATTGCAACGCCGCAGAAGGGTCACCATTTCCAGTGTCCATCCGCTGGGGCTGGATTTGATGGCACTGTCAATTTAAGACAACGCGCACTGTCGGTTTAGTGGGCTCCGCAAAATGCATCCCACGAGTGGGTCTCCGTCCTTTTTTTCAAGGCTGACAACACCCAAAAATGCACTGTCTTGCAGGCCGGCTTCGCTACGAAGATGTCCAAACACAGGTTTGTGGCCCCTCGCGGACCAGGCTGCGCTCAAATGGAAATTCGGTGACAGCTTGGGCTTGGCCACTCACGGCAATCCACGTGCCTCTCCACTTATCGCAACCAATCGAAGGCTGCATGGAGGCACACGCGTGCTTTTCAGCTCCCCGTCTCTCAATTATCGCATCCCACCTCCGCAACCACACTCGTCACTACCCATTCGGTAGCTTTCACCTCGGTCCAGCTGCGTTTCCGGGGTCTCGGCGAACTCCAGTCAGAAGGCGCCGCACCATCGCAATGGAAACCGGCCAAGACTGGACTCGGATTGTGTTTCGGCTGCGCCAGCTGCCCAACAAGACTGGCAGCCCAACCGAAGCAGCGAGCCTGCTCGCCGGGGTCCTCGGACTGCCCCACCACCATGTCATCGTCTACTCACTCGCGACCACATTGGACCAGTGGGAAATGCTCCCAGCCAGAATTGCGACGCTCCAGCTGAAGTCGGTCCCGGCGCGCCTCCAGAATGCCAGGGACGATGAAGACGAGTGGCGGTTCGTGCTTCCCGGAGAGGCGCTGAACCAGGCGCTCATCCTTGATATCCATTTCAGGGGTTTCACGCCCCTCAACGACGTCGAACCCGCGAGACACTCGGTCGAGTAGGTGTGCCCCGCGGATGCATGTCAAGAGAACGTGACACTTACGAATCGTCAGTTGCGTCGCCATCTCCGGCTTGGCCAGCCACCCTTTTGGATCGTGGCAGCCTCGTGGTTCCGATAAATCCTTCATGTGGATTCGGGATAGCCTTCCCGGAGCAATACCGGGACTTAGGAGTATTGTTTACGGCTACGATTCGAATCTCCTTAGGAGCTCCTCGTTCAAGTCTATTGCCGACATTGCCCAGAGTTTGGTGCTTCACCTAAAGTCCGGTGGCTGGAATCTTGCCTCGTCAAAGCCACTGGTCTTCCTCGCACACAGTTTAGGCGGCTTGGTCCTGAAGCGGGCTATAGTGCAAGCCGCCAGTGGGGATAGCAGCATTTCAAGCATCCTCGATAACATCCTCGGGGCCATTATGTTCGGTGTCCCCAGCTTGGGCATGCAGCAGTCTCATCTTATGGCTATGGTTGAAGGGCAACCAAATGAACTCCTTGTGCAGGATCTATCACGAGAAGGCGGCGGTAATTACGTTCGACAGTTGCACATGCAGTTTGAGGGCCTATCCTTTCTTAGAAAGGCGCGCATTCTCTGGGCATATGAGACCAAGGAGTCGCCGACTGTCACGGTGGGCCCACTTCCTTTGCAAGTTTCCACCGCAATGTTGCGGGTTCAAGAAGCCTGTCCTGGTACTAATCAATTCAATGTCTCAGCAACGCCCCGACGGTACCTGGGATAGGAGAGGGACTCCCACTGTTCTCGTAAACCCCGAATCGGCAACGAGCCGTAACTACAGGACCAACCAATCATGCACAATTCCAATCGATGAAGACCATTCAAACATGGTCAAATTTCCTCCCGGCGATGTGACATTAGGCGTTGTCATATACTCGCTTAGAGAAATCTGTTCATCACAGCCAGCTGCTTCCACATCTTTACGCGTCGGAGACGATTCTGGCGACGCGTTGGTTTCTGGCGCTAGCTCGCGAAATACACCTCGTGATGGACGCCACACAGGGGATTCCCAGGGCGAAAGAATGCTAGAGAAGGCAAGCCAACTACTGGTATCTCTGGAAGGTATGTCCCGGCCAATCTAGAGCAATAGCTACTTGGTTTCTTGATGATCTAACCTGCATAACTTCGCCCAGATATGCACGACGAGCTACATGCACCGGAGTTGGGTCTCCGCATAGACCAAGTAGAAGACCCATTTGAGAGTACATTTGCATGGGTCTTCGACATTCCCTCGTTCGGCAGCTGGCTGCAAGACCCGGGATCAAAACTATTCTGGATTCATGGCAAACCAGGCTCCGGGAAGTCGACACTAATGAAATTTATCTTTGAAAGTCGGAGAACTTGGGATCTCCTGCATAACTGGAGGGCAGATTCGCTAGAAGTAAAGGCCGGTTTCTTCTTTCACCACCGCGGGAGCGCCCTCCAGAAATCCTTTGAGGGTGTTCTTCGGAGCCTGGTCACACAGATTCTTGCGCCGTATGAAGGACCGTATCGGAAGAAACACGGGCCAACTTTAGAGAGCTACCAGCAGCTTCGAAATGCACAGGACAAGCTTCAACGGGAAAATCAGGCAATCAAGGACCAGCTTACGTCAAGTCTCGAAGTCATTAACAACAAAATCTCAAATGTACGCGCAAGGGTAAACAACAAAGGCACAGACAATTCATTTCCCGCGGAAGACACACACCATAATAAGGAGAAGCTGGCAAAGCTTCTCGGTCAGCAAATCAACATTACGCAGCAGCTAGCGAGCATCGAGCGTGACCATGAGTCTAAGCTATCGTCCATCAAAACCTCAATCCAAGTTCTAGCCGCACGATTCCAACCGCACGGCGACGATCCAGTAGCCAATTTCCTCACCAAGATTGTGGGCGGATTCCTCGAGGGACATGGTGGGGTGATCCCAAGGCTGGAGAGAGCTCTCTCTCAACTACTCGATCAAGATGTCCAAAAGACGGACTTGGTTCTGTTCTTTGACGCCCTAGATGAGTTTGATGGTCATCTCGATCTGATCTGTCGCTTCTTGAAGGGCTTGGTCATAACCCCCGACTCATCATTGACCTCAGTCAAGATCTGCTTTTCAAGTCGTCCTTGGCAGCCTCTGAAAGAGCATTTTTCAGTATTTCCGGGGTTTTCCTTGCAAGATTACACCAAGTCAGACATGGAGGAGTTTGCGGCTAACTCCGTCACCCAAGCCCGAATTGGGGATCCCCTCGTGATGCGGCTCGTGCCGGAGATAATCACTCGGGCGAATGGTGTGTTTCTCTGGGTTAAGCTCGCGCTTAAAGTGCTTGTTGAAACTGCCGCGACCACTCCAGTGGCAACCCTGCCTTCCGTCCTCGAAACTAAGCTCAATGAACTTCCCGAGGACCTATTCGAGTTTTATAACCTCATTATCAGTCGCATCAGCAGAAGCAACAGACGAAAAACATTTGCCTTGCTCGAGCTCCTCGCCCGTCGGTCGGGTCATCAAAATACGCTCATCGAAATCTGGAGTGCCACAATAATAGCAAGCTGCAGCACAGGCCTTCAAGCAGAGGAAGAGCTAAACCGAGTGTGCCCCGGCCTGTTTCAACTCCAGGAAACCCCACCATTAATTCCCCTTCCCGCCAAACACATTGGTGAACAAGCAAGAAAGGACATTGCATCCTGGAGCGGAGGCTTAGTCGAGGTCAAGACACACGGCAAAACCGACTACCCAGAGTTGATGCATCAGACGGTTCTCGAACTTGTCACTAGCCTCGAGTGCAAGCGGATTGTGCTTGGGGACCTAGCAGGCTTCGTTTACGAAAACGGGCACAGCTTTTATCTGAAGTACTTGATTCTCTGTCAGGCGTGGGAACCCAGCGACTTTTGGTCCATGATCACAACCCGGAAAGCACAATACCCCATTGGGAATCCATTGATTAAACCAGGAAGGCATGAGAGCCAGGATGTCGGGCTCATCGCGCACCACGCGGAAGCGTCAGAACTAACTACCGGTATGAGCCACTTCGATGCCATTTACGATGTATGCTCGAGCGTCTTTTACAACAAGAGAAGAGAACGGAATTGGAGGAAGGATGACGTCTTTCTATGCATAGCCGCTGCATGCGGGCTCACCTTATGTCTTCGGGATTGGCTTGGGAAAGCTGATGATCCATTTTCCATCAGCAACGACGGTCCAGAACGAGGCCTTCCTTTACTGCAAGGACTTGTTTTTCGACCGCCAACCAAACCGTTTGCAGAGCGGCACTTAGCGACAATCCAACTTATCCTTGAGAAGGGGTACTCAGTGAACAGAGAACCCGAGTTTCTTACCTGGCTCTACGGAGAAGACTGGGAGACCAGGTCACATCACCGCCGCAAAGTGATACCGGAGTCGACTCTCTTGAACCTGACCAGACTCGTGCTCGAACATGGCGCTGATCCTAACATTGAGCTTCCCCTTTTTAATTCGAACGGGATGAAGATTTCCACTGCAAGACCGCTGCACATTGCACCGTCTTATCTTGCCTCCGAGCTGATACTGCACGGTGCTAATTCTTATCCGATCAATAACAGAGGCGCAACAGGTCTGGATTGGCTGCTTAATCCTGCCTTGGATCTGCTCGGATATCTTCCTAACCTGGACAGCGCCGAGCGCTTTGAGAGATGCCTGATTCTGGCACAGGCAGGAGGGAGTTTGTCGTTATTGGCATCAAAATGGGACGTCGTGGAAGATATGTTGCGCGAGTTTGAAGAGCAGGGCTACGATACAAAAAGTCTCTCTGGGCTTCTTCGTCTACATTCGCCCCAAATGCCGACCTGGGCACAAGAAACGCCGCACCAAGTGCACCCCCCTGGTCCGGCCCTCGCCCCTCGCACTGATACACCACAGTCAGGTTCAGTCCGCGACAGCAAAAGCCAAGAAGGGCCTCATGGCGCATGCAAACCTCCCGACGAAGTTGAGGAACCAAACGATCACAGCACAGCCAGCAGTACGCGGAGCAGAAGGACCATCCGGGGCTTGATAGAGAGTTTATTTAAGCCCTCGTCAAGCCCCTTGCCGTTGCCTAAACTGAAAAGACGTTTTCAGCGCTGATAGAAGGAGAAGGAAAGGCGATGGGGGGAATAGGGCGAAAGTTAAAACGGCCCCAACATGGACATGAATTACGAGCATGAAAGGACTGAATTGGAACAAGACTGGAAGTTGGTCAGGTACCCAGGAACCCAGCATATCTGGACTTGGATATAAAAGTTTCTTGACAGTTGTGCCATGGAATATGCTGGTTGGGTTCGAAACCTAAGACTTCTGGAGTATGCAGGTATTCACCAAGAGACACAGCCCCCCGATCTAGACTGAGGTTCTTTGGAATAAGTCAACAAAACTAAATAAATACATGGTGAATGCAAAAGGTGGTATCTATCGTGTATCTAAACAACACCATCATACAACCATACCTATGGTTACAGGATATCTTGTTACAAATGAAAGAGAGAGAGAAAAAAAGTCATATCATCATACCATGGAATCATGAGGCCTCCCTCCATATCGCTGCTCCCATCTTGAGCCCCCATTCCTATCCACATCCAATGGTAATGGTGGCAGCCCTTTTCCCAGTCCCTTTCCTGACCCCATCCCTAACCCGACTTGTATCTGAACGTTACTCTGACCCCTACCATCCCAGATTTCACTTTCGACGAGATAATTCGTCCTACTTGGCTGCCGCGTGTGCTGGCCCTGCTGTTGATACTGATACTGTCCCTGTTGGTACTGCTGCTGCTGTCTTCCTGACCCTGGAAGGGAAAGAGAAAGCGGCATGGGTGCAACCGCATCACGTAGCCCTTCAGAGGACAGCGAAGAGGACAACGAAGCCGGTTTGGAAATGATATACTTCTTCGCATTGTTGTTGTTGTTGCCGTTAGGGCCGGCAGATCGTCGTTGGCTACCTCGGGAAAGTTCATACGTATCGTAATATGTGCCCCTTCGAGCGGCCGTGTTTATGAATAAGGCGCGGAACATGGGAATGGCTTGGGCGATTATCGTGACGCACGGTTCGAGGAAGTTGAAGAGGGAGATGAATATCATAAATTCTGAAAGTAATATTAGCATTTGTATCTATCTGTCTATGTATCTAGGTAGGTATGTAGGTAGGTATGTAGGTAGGTATGTAGGTAGGTAGAAGTAGGTGGGATTGAAGACTCGAGGATGCTGTTGCGAGAGAAAACAGAAAAAAGAAAAGAAAAAGAAAGAAAGGAAAAAAAAGAGGAAGAAAGAGAAGGAAGAGAAAAGAAGGAAGAGGAGAAGAGAGAGGCTTACCAAAGTTGTAATCACCCTGCACTAACCCATAAAAAGTTCGGAGAATGACAATCACCCCCGTTAAAGCGCCGAGACTCATGGCTACGGCGAGGCCAATCTTTTCGCGCGATTCAAGCTGCGTCTTGCGCAGGATGAGCCAGGGAAAAAGAGCGAGGAGAATATCAATGACTCCACCGTACACTGTGCATCTATCTGTCAGCTACCTATCTTGGACTCACAGAGAAGAAAAAAAGAGAAAAGAAAAACTTACGAATGGTGGCGCCACCAAGAGTCTGCAGCGCTTGCAGGTCCCAACACGTCTTGGTCACCGGACGGAATCTCGCTCGCGGATCAATACATGCCGGGATAAGCGTCGAAGTGATTCCCGGAATCAAAATCAGGTTGGCCGTCACGATGATCGCCCATAGGAACCACAGCTGGATCCGATGTCGAACCAGTCGCGTCAGAGTAATCGCAAAGGCTACTTTGGTCCAGCTGGTCGCGATCGTCGCGAGGGTTATCGCGCCGTTTTGTAGCTGGAAGAAATACCGCTTTTCCGCGCCGGGGGAGCGGTCGGTGGTGGGGCCCACGGCAATGAGGCGCGATATCATGGCGGCGGCGATTAGTAGCAGGACCTGCATATCTTAACATTAGATCTCATCTTCTTCAAAAGAAATATGAACGTCTGAGACAGACGGACAGAGAGGAAATAAATACATACCCAAGAAATGGAAAGCACCAAGTCATCCCACCACAACTTGGTAGACCGATGTCGACACCATAACCTCCCCGCCAGGAACAACGCCGAAGAGGTCATCAAGATCCATATCGCAACGTTGGCATTGACTGATCGGTCGCCCACAAAGTCCTTTCTGTTGTCCATAGTTGCTTATTGTTGGTGGCGAATCGAACCAACCACAACCACAACACCCAGTGTAATGATGATGGGGAAGGTGATGATGATGATGATGATGCGATATCAAAACCTTTTGGTTCCGGTCGGTCCGGAAAGGACTGGACTGGAGAGAGAGAGAACCAAGAGATCGATCGACGTTAAGCGACCAGACAAACCTAGGTAGACAACATGACCGAGAAAGGCCAAATCTTTCTCTCTGGAGAAGGGGGGGATCATAAGTGTCTGAAGTATTATGCGCATACAAAAAAGGCCCTTTGCGAATCCGGGGATAAGATACCCTCGTGCATACATACATGGACATGGGGGAGTGGGGCCAAGGAGGTGGTGCGGGTGTCGGGAGTTGGTGCGGGTTGGCGAACGGTGGAGTGTCGCAGACCTTTGACCGTGCGGAGGCGCCGTTGAGTGAGCGTGATGTGACTGGAGCGCTTTTTTTGTGGCTTTCACACGATAGGTAGACAATTGGGGGCTAGCTCGGGCTGCCCGTCGGGATTTTTTGAGCGGGATAGGTTCCAGAAATATATCTACCCAACTCCAACCAAACACGAGTGCGCAGCGAAGACCTGGGAAACAGAGAACCAGGTCAGAAATCATTAGGCCCCCATTTCCATGGTAGGTAAGGTATGCACCTGGTGACCAACTGTTCGGGCCGCCGCTCTACCACATGGCACTAGTTACTGTCGAGATGCTAAATATTGACAAATGTGCCACTACCAAGACATTTATCATTGCCACAAAAAGAGGCGCAAATACACATAGTTATTCGTATTTGCCTCGCAATCCTTCCCCAGCCTGCCAAAGTGATTACCTCATGCTTATTGCATGGATTTGGGGATTTTCAGTGTGGACAACCTGAACACAATCAAGTGCCCCGCCAAGCATTTATTTCGTAACTGTCCCTCTGTGGCGCGCTCGGTCTTGTCTTGTTGGTCTGGTCGCTCGCTCTCGCCGACAGTTCTTCAATCTCGTGGGCGTTGTCGTTGGCATTGGCGAACTGTTCGCGTGCAAAGTGTTTCGTGCGTGTGGGTTCGAATCCTGGGGTGAGAAACCGCGAGTGCGGCGCCAGAAGCACAGGGCGACGACATGGACATATGTGCATGTGCATGGCGGAATAAATGCCGTGCACTAGACTGTGCTGTCTCTATTTTCCCACCTTCCTTTTCCTGTCAGTTGAATCACTGACCCAAACAAGCGCAGTTTTCATCACACATGCGTAGATCGGATGGGCCAGTGCACACTGATGGGGGGGAAAGAAGTGTTTGGCGATTGTTGAGTCGCTGCCAAGAAAGCGTTTCAGCTCCTGAATCCCCGCAGTCACACCCCCTGCAACTCGGCGCGCAATTGGGGGTCGACAAACACTAATGAAACACCGTGACAGACCGAGCGCTCTTGAATTCTTATCTGACCGCGCTTTGCTGAACCACATGCCACATGGCGATTGTCTTGCATCTTTGGATGGCATGAGTGATGTCAGATCTGAAGTGATAGCAGGATGCAGTATTGTTGGGGGATCAGGTTGACTGCAAGTTGTTGTGGATAACGACATCATCGACAGCACTGTCAGCCACAGATATCGTAGTATGACATTCAACGTCAAGGGAGAACTAAACTCCCAGTACAGTTGTGGATGCATTATCTACAGAAGCGTATTACGCAAGCTCATTTCCTTTGTCGCCCGAGCGGCAGTTCAGAGCACTTGAGGTGTCATTGCTCTTGAAAAATCGGGAAGTAATAGATCCGGTGCTTGAGTCAGACACACCGGAAGACATGTGGATAGACACAATTCAACCTCGAGAGTATTGCTACAAAATCGGCTTGTTCAACGATAACATTTACGTCAATGGACATGCACTCCATGGATGACACCACTACGGCGACGACAAGATGTTCCAGGAGGACTTCTGGAACCCTTTGGTGTCCACAGGATTGGATACGCGAAGGCGCCGGCGATGGCAGTCACTAACCTGTTGGCCCACACCGAAATACCACCGCAGCACACACCATGTCACACCATGCACTACTTGGGCTGTAATCCACACCCAAAGGAAAGTTTACACGTGTAGTGTCAGAGGTGGTGGGGATAAACGAAAGAGCATTGGAGACCAAAATTGTGACAGAATTCTCATTCGCCCCAGTCATATAGGTCCACTTATTCTCAAAGTAATATACATGTATCTCTAGCACGTTGTTCATTGCATACGTTTCACCACCAACCTGCCAATTCCCATAACTTCAATTTGGACAAGTTAGGTAGTCCCTGGCATTCTATTGTTTTGTGGCGAACCAGGGAAGAACTGATGAGATATTCACATTCACATCCGCTAGTTGTCCCGGACACGAACCATTGTGTGGGTAAACACAGTCTGGACCCTTGCATCACTAAATTCCACCTAGGGCTAATGTAACGGGTATGCCGGCACTCGTCTCGGCTACTTGCCATTCGCCTCCGGCCCGAGTCTCTAGATGCTAAAACACGCTATCTAACCACAAATCCGACCTCGTGCGAACTTGCCAAAAGACCAATCTTGGCCTGTAGCGAGCTCTGTCACGGAGTCTCCGGTACCCAAAGCCGAACCTCCAGGTCCACCAGCGCCGTTGAAAGCTTATTATAGATCCTCTTCGTTCCCTCATACACCAAAAAATACAACAAAACTATCACCCGGTAACTAAAACTGGACACTTGACTTTATCTAGCATTAACCGCTCATTGGGCTCACGTGGGTTATGTTTTCGTTACAAACCCCCACAGCAACCCAACCGGCGAGGATTCGATATCCCACACGCAATCATACGAACCAAGACCCGTCCCCCAGCTTGCTGTGGCAAGATATGGGGGGTGAGGTGATTGTGTGGCGGGAAACATGTATTTAGCGTAAGGGTTTAGGTGTTCGAAAACATCAAGAACAACAGGATAGAAGAACACCCCGGCATTACCATGGCCTAGTGCCACCTCGCAGACGGCCCTTATCACGTCCACGTACGAGCGTGCTGGATTCGACCTCCTGAAAACGGAGGACCGCTGCCAGGTTTTTGAGGCTCACGGAACGGGGAACTCTGGCTGGCGACCCTGTTGAGGCCGAGGCCGCGTTTGACGCCCTTTTATCCGCCCGAGCATCCTGCCGCCAACGATCATGTCCTCGATATCGGCTCTGTCAACACTGTGTGATTGGTCATCTGGAAGGAGCCACTGCTATCGCTGGCCTGCTGAAGGCATCCCTTGATACTGTCCTGCCCTGCCCGTTGGGGTACCGAGACGTGTTAGTGTTAACAGTTTTTGGCTTTGCCGGCCCCCCCGCCCCCCCTTCCAGCCTCATCGCCTCAGTTTCCACCCTGTGCGATTTCGTCGTCTTCCATCCCGATATTTTCCCCTTTCCTCACTTGCCTACGCTCTCCCCCAATCGCGTCGGTCTCTCCCTTCCCCTACCGTGTATCCTTTTTTTCTGGAACCAACCGCAATGATCTCTTGTCGTCCCTTTCGAGTTTTCCTTGAATCTGATACTCCTCCCTCCCCCTGTATTGTAGTTGAATCTTTCTCTCTCTCTCCGTTCCCTCCCAACCAACCTCCTCTCCCGGCATTTCTCGGTGTTTTCTTTCACCAGGCCAAGGCACCCCAAACGGCATATGTCTCGGTTCTGCTATTCCTTTTTATCTCTGTTAATCTTTTCCATCTCTAGCTATTCCTTTTCTATTTTATTTTTCTTTTCTTCTTCTTCTTCTTCTTCTTCTTCTTACCCATTGCATTTACCGTCGTTTTTGATCGATTCCTCTTTTTTTTATCTCGGTCAATTCGCGTCAACTGCTCCTTCGCTTTCCTCCATTCGTCGAGAGCCGAGGTAAAGCGGGGGGGGGGGGGGGGGGGGGTGGTTTTGTTTTTTTGTTT
>Ga0247765_1001474_pt1 | contig 11016 bp, 9 predicted proteins | sample UWRJL106311C6_FD_179949 | JGI IMG/M metagenome (GOLD analysis project Ga0247765, IMG submission 179949) | Plant litter microbial communities from Arlington Agricultural Research Station in Wisconsin, United States - UWRJ-L106-311C-6 | ecosystem: Environmental > Terrestrial > Plant litter >... | reverse complement strand
CTGGCCGCGACATCCGCTGCCGCCAGCGCGTTCGAGGCTCCGCCGGGCGCACCCACGGCGACCCCGGCGAACACCGAGCCGGTGCCGAGCAGCACGAAGACCAGGGCGAGACCGGAAAACAGGACGACCCGCGGATGCCGCCTCACCAGCGCAGAGATACCGGCCCAGCGGGCGGGCGGCGGGGTCGCAGTCTCGAGGGACTCGTGCCCGGGCTCGACGGAATCGTGGGGCTCGGTCACGCTCCCCATGGTAACCGCCCTGCTACTGCGCCGACTCCTGCGGGTAGCGCAGTCCGATCTGCTCGCGGATCTGGTCGAGCGTCTCCATGATGGTCACGCTCTGCTCCGGCGGCAGGATGTCGCCAGCGATGCGCCCCTCGCGTACCAGACGCTCGAGTTCCCAGGCCTGGAACTGCATGCCGCGCTGGCTGACCTCCTGGTCGAAGCGTTCGATCACCGCGCCGTCGGAGTCGTACACGGTGAAGCTGGTGGGCGAGTACCAGACCGGATCGACTTCGATGCGGCCCTGAGTGCCGTAGACGATCGCGAAGTTGGGGCCGAGGGTGTCGAGCGACGCGTGCAACATCGCCTGCTGGCCGTCGCCGTAGGTGAAGACGATCGCATCCTGACGGTCGACACCGGTGTCGGTGAGCGGCGCGGTCGCGTACACCGTCTCGGGCGTGCCGAAGATGTCGAAGGCGAACGACACGGGGTAGATGCCGAGGTCGAGCAGCGCGCCTCCGCCGAGGGCGAGGTTGTTGATGCGGTGCTCCGGATCGGTGGGCAGCAGGCGGTCGTGCTCGGCGATCACCGTGCGGACCTCGCCGATCAGCCCCTCGGCGATGAGCTCGCGGATGCGGATCATGTGCGGCAGGAAGCGGGTCCACATGGCTTCGAGCACGACCAGGTTCTTCGCGGTAGCGGTGTCGACCACCCGGCGGGCCTCGGCTCCGGTCAGGGTGAAGGGCTTCTCCATGAGCACGTGCTTTCCCGCGTCGAGCGCGAGCAGCGCATTCTCGGCGTGGAACGGATGCGGGGTCGAAACATAGACCACGTCGACATCCGGGTCTGCCACCAGCTCGGCGTAGCTGCCGTGCGCGGCGGGGATACCGAACTCGTCGGCGAAAGCGCGGGCCGATTCGAGTGTGCGCGAGCCGACGGCGGTCACCGAGAATCCGTTCTTCAGCAGATCGTTGGTCTGCATGTGAGCGATTCCACCCGTGCCGAGGATGCCCCAGCGAAGTTCTCCAGCCATGATGTCCTTCCGGCGAGCGTCGGCGCTCTGCACGCTGTCGAACCTAGCAGCGCCGCCGATGCGGGGAGCGTCTAGCAGGCGCCCCAGCGTGCCGCCGCGCGAGTGAAGCTGCTGGACTCCCCCGGGCCGCCGTGCGTCATCGCGAAGTAGATGCAGACACCCCCCGTACTGCCCGCAAAGCCGGGCTTGTAGAGCGCGGCCCGGTGGGACGACGAGTCCCACCACTTCTGCGCGACGATCGCGCCCGAGTTGCCGGACCCGCCGGCCAGGTTGCCGTCGCAGCCGCGGCTGGGGGTGGTGTCGGAGTAGTAGGTGCCGTCGGCGGCCGGCTCGAGGCTGCGCACCCCGGAGTGACCCCAGGTATTGCCCGGGTTCGGGCTCGGGTCCTCCGCCATCCACGCGAGGCGTTGCTCCATGCAGCCGTCGTAGCGGAAATTGCCGGTCGGGACCGGATCGAGGCAGTTCGCGGCACGGATCGCGTTGTAGGCGGCCGAGAAGCTCTGCAGGTCTCCGCCGCCGCCACCGCCCGGACTCGCGGCGCAACCCTGCCCCGCTGCGGCCTTCGCGGCACGTCGGTCGACGGTCGATCCACCGGTCGCGCCACCGCCGCCGCGCTTGCCGGTCGCCGCGGGCGGCGTCGGCGGTGGCGGGATCGGCACAGGCTTCTGTGCGAGATGCTCGGTGTCGGCGGCGAGCACCTTGGCGGTTGCGGCCTGCTGGCTGGCCAACGAACGTTCGGTGGTCACCGTCGTCAGGTTCGTCGACTGCTGGGGCGCGGCATCCTTCTGCACGATCGCTGCAGCGAAGAGCGGTCGCCCGGTCTCGGGCAGAGCGGCGGACGCGGCGCCGATCGACGGTCCACCACCCCCGATGAAGGGCAGCAGAATGACGAGCACGGCGGTGAGCAGCGTGGTCAGAAACGCGACACGCTTCATGCTGATTCCCCCGAATCCCCGCAGGCGGTCGCGAACCCCGATGCCGCGACTGATCCCACGGTAGGCGCGGACGACACCCACCACAACGGATGCGGAACGTTCTGCCCGCGAACGGGGGACGCCTGCCCGCCCGTGCACGCCGACCCACGTGATCTCCGCTAAGCTTTCATGCTGTGCCTCCCGGGTTCTCCCGACGAGGCTCGGCCGCCTTAGCTCAGTCGGTAGAGCATCTCACTCGTAATGAGAAGGTCATCAGTTCGATTCTGATAGGCGGCTCCGTCATTTCAGGCCGGGCATGCCCAACCCGCGGCAAAGTGCGGCGTCTCTGAACAGCCCATTTGCCCCTTAGTCGGACGCAATAGTAGGTTGAGTCTTCCCTTAACTGAGAGAAGATCAGTGGCACTTCGCGGCAAGGCACCGGCGTGGACATTTCGTTAGAACAGGCATTGCGTGCCGCGATCGATCGCTCGCCCGACGAAGTTCCCTTGCAACTTCATCTCGCCCGCCTGCTACTGGCCGATGGACGGACGGACGAGGTAATTTCCCTGGCGGCCGGAGTACTGCGAGTGGAGCCGGGAAACGAGGACGCTCTGCTGCTCATGCGATCGGCAATAGGGCCAGCGGCGCGGCCACAGAGCGAGGCCGCGTTCGACTGGAATGCTGCTGAAGACGAGGTGTCAGAAATAGTCGAGCCAACGTTCGTGTCCCGGAGCGCGGACACAACGCAACCGACCATTGAAATCGAGAGATCTCACGTCACCCTCGACGATGTCGGTGGAATGGAATCTGTAAAAGAGCGCCTGAACGCGGCATTTCTCGCGCCGCTCAGGAACCCAGAACTTCGCCGCGTCTACGGGAAGAGTCTCCGTGGCGGACTCCTCATGTACGGACCACCGGGATGCGGAAAGACCTATATCGCCCGCGCCATCGCGGGCGAGTTGGGAGCGGCGTTCATCTCGGTGAGTTTGACGGATATTCTCAATCCCTGGCTCGGAGTCAGTGAGGGAAACGTGCATCAGGTGTTCGCGCACGCTCGGGAGAACGCCCCGTGCGTCTTGTTCTTCGATGAGATTGACGCCCTTGGCCAAAAGCGCGACCTCTCGCTCAATTCCTCGTTACGCGGTTCGGTGAATCAGTTACTCGCTGAGCTTGATGGGGTGGATGGGAACAACGAGGGGGTCTTTATTCTTGCTGCGACCAATCAGCCGTGGGACGTTGATCCAGCGCTTCGCCGGCCGGGTCGGCTGGACCGCACTGTGATCGTCCTCCCTCCAGATCTCGCGGCCCGAGAGGCGATCTTTCGGTCGGAGCTGACGGGACGGCCAATCGAGGGCATCGACCTCGCGTTTCTCGCCGACCAATCTGACGGGATGAGCGGTGCTGATATTCGTTATGTCTGTGAGGTAGCCGCCGAACGCGCCTTGTTGGACAGCGCAACCACGGGGCTTGTGCGCCTCATCTCGATGGATGACCTGCGAAACGCACTCAGCCAGATCGCTCCGTCAACCGGAGCCTGGCTTGATAGCGCGAGAAACGCCGTGCTCTTCGGCACGAGCGACGGTACGTATGCAGAACTCAAGAGCTACCTCAAGAAGGTCAAAAAGCTGTGACCGACGCCGTCGCAGACCGTGCAACCGCGTTCTTGGAGGCGAATCGGCCGAAAGATGCGGTGCGAATTCTCTCGGCCCACCTCGCGTCGCACCCGAACGATGTCGATGCCCTGTGCGTCCTCGCCCGCACTCGGCTGGTGCTCGACGAACACGACGCCGCTCTCGTCGCCGCGAAGGCAGCCATAGCGCAGTCGCCGGACGCCGAGTGGGCCTGGCGCCTCAGCTCCATGGCGCATTGTGGGCGGCGCGACTTCGTTGCCGCGAAGGAGGCTGCGCAGACAGCCGTGCGCCTCCGACCGTGGACCTGGCGAACTCATGCTCAGGCGGCGCGGGTCGATATTGCCCGCGGCGAGGTCGATAGCACGACCGATACGGCCATTGTCGAGATGCTGAAGCTGGCTCCCAACGAGTCGGAGGCACACACCATCGCCGGCACGGTTGACTTCACGCGAAAGCACTGGAGTGCCGCGGAGCGCAGGTTCCGCGCTGCGCTCGAGATAAGCCCACAAGATCCCGTCGCGCAGAACAACCTGGCGGCTGTGATGCTGGGCAGGGGGCGGACGGGGTCCGCAACGAGCGCCTTCTCGAACATGCTCGGGGCGAACCCGCAGTCCGCTCTGGCCCTTCAGAATCTCGTAACATCTGCATACGCAAGCTTCCGCCATCTCCACCTCATACTGTGGATTGGATTGTTCGCTGGATTCAATGCGGTGAAGGTGAGTATCGGACATACTCCGTCCCCTGCCACGCAGTTCTTCATCGCGCTTGTTCCGATCGTCGAGGCTTTGGTGGTGGGAGGCTATCTGATCAAGTTCCGCCATTCGAGCGGTAGGCATTTTTCGTTCTTCGTCGCCAATCTCCGCCACATCGACAGGTTCCTGGTCGCACTCGGAGTGCTCCTGAGCGCTGTGCTGGCACTCATGATCGCGGCACCGTTCGTGCCTTTCTTCGTCCAGGTGATCCTCTACGCGTGCATCCTCGTTGCAATGATCGCCTCAGTACTCATTCAAGCCAAGGCAGCAAAATCTAGGGCGGAATTCGTCGAAGGTGGTCACGGGCCATCTATGTCGACCCGGGCGAACCGACCGCGGAGCTCGCGGCCACCAGCGTGGACATCGCGTCGCCGCTGACCGACGGCCGTTTGGCGCTCGTTATCGGCGTCGCCCGACTAGCTGCGGCGGCTACTCGACGCCGTCCGCCGCGACGAACTCGATGATCGGGCTCGACTCGACCCACTCGTCGATGTCGCCATGGTCGCGCCCGCCCTCAATCTCGAATACCGCGTCGATGATCCGACGCCGGAGCGCGGGCTCGGTGATCGGATGCGCGACCGCGGCGAGCGTCAGGTTCGAGGATCGGGTGAAGGTGATGACGAAGCGGGGATCCTCGAGAAGGTTGGCGTACCAGCCGCGGCGGCCCGGCCATCCGGTGATGTAGTACCGACCGTCGAGCCGGTGAAACCAGATCTCCACCGTGCGGGGAGTGCCCGAGGTGCGCCCCGTCGTGGTGATATCGATGACGAGGTCGTTCGCCAACGCTTTCTCAAGGTCTGTACTCACGCCGCCGAGTGTTCACCTCGACCCGCGATTGCACAAGTCGCCGAGTCAGTGGTGGTCTAGAGGCCCACCTGTGCGACCGCATAGGCGGCCTGCTCCGGCGTGAACTTGCCGCCGTACGCCGAGCTCAGCTGATCGATAAGTCCCTGGTGGCTGAATCCCATGCCGGTGGCGATGTACCCCTTGGCCGAGATCACCGCCTGAGCGTTCCAGTCAGCGCCCAGCGCATCGACGGCGACCGTGGCGTCTGGCACGGAGAAACCGCTGCCGTACGACGAGCTCAGCTGATCGATAAGTCCCTGATGGCTGAACCCCATGCCGGTGGCGAGGTAGCCCTTGGCCGCGAGAAAGGCCTGCTGCTGAGAGACGCTCAGTACCGGACCGGCCGGTGCCGACGGCTTCGCCGCCGACGCGGTGAGCGTGGAGGTCTTCACCACGGTGAGTTTGATCTTCGTGCCCGCCGGTACTTTCGCATTCGCCTTCGGCGACTGCTTGGTCACCGTCCAATCCTTCGACAGGATGACGAAGCTGCCCTTGGGAGCACTGTACTTGTGCCGCAGCCCGACCTTCTTCAGCGCGTTCTTCGCGTCATAGGCGGACTTTGCCACGACGTTCGGAACCACCGTCTTCTTCGCCGCAGCGTGCGTCACCGTACTGGAGACGGGCACCGCCGCCGACGCGCTGACCGCGGGGCCGGCGAGAAGGAGCCCACCGGTCAGGGCGGCGATGACGACGAGCCTGTGGCGAGTCGAGAGTTTCCGGGCGATGAACGTCATGTGAATCCTTCGGGTTAGGGCCCCGCAAACGTAACCGTCGCTCAGGAATCTCCACAACACCCCAGACCGAGGGCCGCCGCCCGCCCCCGCGCTAGTCGATCCAGAGCACGACGCCGGTCTGACCCAGCAAAACGGATGCCACCCCCGCCCGCACCGCGTCGGCGCAGCGCTCGCGGGTGAACGAGGCTGGGTCGAAGTTCGACGAGGCACCGAGCCCTTCGCCACGGAAGGATGCCCCGGTCCAGTCGACGGCGGTGACGTTCGTGGTCGGCTCCGCAACCTCCGCCCCGACCACGAGGAACTGCTGATCGAGGTGGCTCGCAGTCACGACGGCGAGCGCGTCGATCAGGTCGTTGCCTGCGCTCACGATGAGGTCGGGCTTCTCGTTCATCGCGGCGACGATGCCGTCGACGTGATGGGCATCCGCGTTCACGGTGCGGAGGTCGACGTCATCCTTCTCCGCCCAGTCGCGCACGGCCTTCGCCACTGCGCGGGCGGGGGCATCGGCACCGGCGGTCAGCAGAACGACCCGGTAGCCGGGCGATGGGCGGGCGTCATCCCAGGTTCCCGGCTTCGGGTGAACGGTCGCCTCGGGCGTCGGCGCGACGGGCGGAGTGAAGCCGGCACCGACCGATCCGAGCAGCGACGGTGAGGGATGCGGCGCACTCCAGTCTGCGGCGGCACAGCCGGTGAGCAGGGCGACGGTGACGGTCGCTGACACGAGCAGGGCGGTTGCCCGCCGGGGAGAACGCACGGGGAATGGTCCTTCGAAGGTTGCGGCGCACGGGTCGGCGCCCAGCTACTCTGCGGCAGGCGGGGCGCCGCAACCAAACCACGGAACGGTAGTTTCTCAGCCGTTGGCCGAGCGTCCTCCTGTCGTTCACCTTCCCGAGCGACCCTGACGGGCCCCCTCGCGACACTGGAGAATGATGACCCGCGCACGCCGCCTGCCCCTTGCTCTGCTCACCGGCGGCGCGGTGATCGCGCTCGGCCTGCTGGTGGCGGCCCCCGCATCCGCCCACGGATTCAGCTCGGTGGCCTACGCGGATGTCCGCCACGCGGGCACCGGCCACGTGCACACGACACTGCAACTGGAGTACGACCTGCTGGTCGTCTCGGCCGCCGATGCCGCTGGGGATGACTCGCTGTTTCAGGACGGCACGGCAGCGTTCGACGACGGAGATGCCGCCACGGAGGCCACCGCCCTCGAAGCCCACTCCGATGCGGTGCTCGACTACGTCGCCGATCACTTCACCATGAGCTCCGGCGGAACCCGCTGCGCCGTCACCCTGGGCGATGACATCACCATCACCGAGCGACAGAGCGTGCCGTACGCGGTGCTGTCGCTCGATCAGGCCTGCCCGGTCCGCAGCGACGCCCACGTGATCACCAGCACGCTCTTCCCCGACAGCGAGGGCTTCGTCACGAGCACCAAGACGATCCTCACCTACGAGATCGATGGTCAGACCGGCAGCGCGAGCCTCGACGCCGAGCAGACGTCGTTCTCCACCGAGCAGAGCATCGGCCAGCGGTTCTGGGAGTTCTTCCGCCTCGGCGCAGAGCATCTGCTCACCGGTATCGACCACATCCTGTTTCTGCTCGCGTTGATCGCGGGCTCGCGGCGACTGCGCGAGATCATCCTCGCGGCGACCACCTTCACCCTCGCCCACTCGGTCACGTTCATCCTCGCCGCGACCGGCGTGATCGCCGTGCCCGGCGCGATCGTCGAGCCGATCATCGCGCTCTCCATCACCGCGGTCGCCGCCTGGTATCTGTGGCGTCTCTGGCGTAAGGGCGACCAGGCGATGGGATTCGACGGAAAAGACATCGGATTCCTCGGGCTCGACCGCGCCGGTTGGCTCCGCCTGGGTGCCGTCTTCCTGTTCGGTCTGGTTCACGGTCTCGGTTTCGCCAGCGCGCTCGGCATCGACGAACCCTGGTCGTGGACACTCCTCTGGTCACTGCTGGTGTTCAACCTCGGCATCGAAGCGGTTCAGCTGGCCATCATCGCGCTGGTGTTCCCGATCCTCGCGGTGCTGCGCCGCCGGGCACCCCGGGCCGGGCGCTGGGTGACCGGCGCCATCGCTGTGGTCGTGTCGGTCGCCGGGCTCGTCTGGTTCGTGCAGCGGGTACTCGGACTCTGAGCATCGGGGTTTCTGGGAATTTGCCGCGAGAGTTGGCTCCCCCGAAAGGGGGTAATCGCCTGTCGTTCACCGACCGTTCACCCCATCGCTCGACCGTCGATTGCCCCCTGTTTCACCCCTATATCCACAGAACGGATGTTTCATGCCCTTCCCCTCCACAGACACGCGAAAGGCGCGCCGCAGCACTCGCTACCGCGCCTCCGTGTTGTTCGCGACGATCGCGCTCGGCACGTCCTGCGCCGTCAGCGGCATTGCAGCGATCCCGGCGATGGCCGCCGGAACCGCGAACCTGACCGGCATCGTGCTCGGTGTCGGCGCGACCGAGAACCAGCGCATCGTCAGCTGGTACTCCTCGGCCGACGACGTGCAGTCCGTGCAGCTGGCTCCCTCGGCGTCCGTCGTCGCCGGCCAGTTTCCGGCCGATGCCGCTACCTTCGCCGCCAGCGGAACCGCGAACATCGCCACCAGCGGCGGCTTCAACCGCCACGCGACCCTCTCGGGCCTGACCGAGAACACGGCGTACTCCTACCGCGTCGGCTCCGAGGGCAATTGGTCGCCGGCATACTCCTTTACGACCCAGTCGTTCGACGGGAACTACGACTTCCTGTTCCTCGGCGACCCGCAGATCGGGTCGTCCGGAGACGCGGTGAAGGATGGCGCGGGCTGGGCGGACACGCTCAACGTCGCGACCGCAGCGAACCCGAAGGCCGAACTCCTGGTATCGGGCGGCGACCAGGTCGAATCCGCCAACAACGAGGCCAACTGGGACGCATTCCTCTCGGCCGACAAGCTGCGCCAGGTGCCCTACGCGGCGACCATCGGTAACCACGATGTCGGCGGCAAGGCCTACGAGCAGCACCTGTTCACCCCGAACACCGACCGTAGCGGCGCGTACTACTCGAACGGCACCCCGTCGTCGAACACCTCTGGCGGCGATTACTGGTACATCTACAAGGATGTCCTGTTCATCGACCTGAATAGCAACAGCTACGCCACCTCGCAGGGTGGTGGCGGTGACGCCGCCCACGTGCAGTACGTGACCGACATCATCAACCAGCACGGTGCCGAGGCCAAGTACAAGGTGCTCGTGTACCACCACTCGATCTACTCGCCGGCCGATCACGCGAAGGACGGCGACAACAAGACCCGTCGTGTCGACTTCCCGACGACCTTCTCGAAGCTCGGTGTCGACCTCGTTCTGCAGGGCCACGACCACAGCTACTCGCGCAGCTACGAGATCAAGAACGGCGTCAAGGCGAACCCCGCCGAGCAGCCCGGTGACGCGAACGTGTTCCCCGGCCCCGGCGGCGTCATCTACGTGACGGCAAACTCCGCATCGGGCTCGAAGTACTACGACATCACCGCTCCGGACGACTCGGGCGTCGGTGGTGCTGGCAACGGTGCAGACCCACTCGACCCGAGCAAGTACTGGTACAACTCGGTGCAGAACCAGGAGCATGTGCGCACCTACGTCAAGGTGCAGGTGCAGAACGACCAGCTGGTCGTTCAGAACATCCGCAGCGGCACGTGCGCAGCGCCGAACGCGGCGGTCGAGCTGGGCAAGGTCCCGTGGTGCGGCCCGAACAGCGGAGCCTCCGCCGCTCAGCCCGTCGGCTCGGTCGTCGACGCGGTGACCATCCACAAGAACCACGGTGACGGCCAGGACATCCAGGTGACGGTCCCCACTGCCGCTCCCGGTGAGTTCGGCTGGACGGTCGACGGTCGCAACGGTCTGGTCGACCTCGGCACCGCCACCGACAAGGGCGACTTCTACGAGGCTGCCGGTCAGATCAACCCGATCACCGTGACCGACACCCGCAGCAGCCAGTCCCCGTGGTCGATCGCGGCCTCGGTCGGCGACTTCCGCGACGGCACGAACACCTTCTCCGGCAAGTACCTCGGGTGGACCCCGAAGCTGCTGACCGCTGGAGCGGGCACCACGGCCGGAGCGGATGTCAAGTCCGGCTACGACGGTGGCACCGGTCTTTCGGTCTCCCGCAACCTCGGCTCGGCAGACCAGGGTCACACCCGCGGTACCGCCACGCTCGGTGCGGCGCTCGACCTGAAGATCCCGAACACGGTCGACAAGGGGAGCTACCGCGGCACCCTGACCATCACGGCCCTGAGCAACTAGCAGCGCCACTGCAGTGCCGGATGCCCCGGTGCGGTGAGACCCCGTTCTCACCGCACCGGGCATCCGCTTTTCTCCCCGAATCCTGAGGTACACCCATGAACGCGTCCGTCACCCGCCCCCGTCTCGCCGTCATCACGGCGCTGGTCGCCCTGCTGCTCACCGCCGGAACGCTGGCCGCGCCGACCGTCGCCCGTGCGGCGGAGAACGACGTCACCTGGACCGTTCGCACCGCCTCCAACTCCTTCGGTGCCGCGCGCACCAGCTACAACTACACGATCAATCCCGGCTCCTCGGTGCAGGATGCGCTCGTCGTGGCCAACCACGGCACCGCCCCCCTCGACCTGGGCGTCTACGCGGCGGACGGGTACACCACCGACAGCGGACAGTTCGACCTCGTGGTGGCCGGCAAGAAGTCACGCACCATCGGGGCGTGGACCACCGGCACCGACGACCACATCGTGGTGGCCGCCGGCGCGACGGCCGAGTTCCCGTTCACCGTGCACGTTCCGAAGAACGCCACGCCGGGCGACTACGCCGGCGGCATCGTCACCTCGCTGGTGCAACCCGACACCGCGCAGGGAATCAACGTCGACCGCCGGCTCGGCAT
>Ga0247765_1001473_pt1 | contig 11016 bp, 8 predicted proteins | sample UWRJL106311C6_FD_179949 | JGI IMG/M metagenome (GOLD analysis project Ga0247765, IMG submission 179949) | Plant litter microbial communities from Arlington Agricultural Research Station in Wisconsin, United States - UWRJ-L106-311C-6 | ecosystem: Environmental > Terrestrial > Plant litter >... | reverse complement strand
GAACCAAAAAAAAAAAAAAAAAAAAGAAAAAAACGTAGAACGCTATGCCTGGTGCTTGGGCTTGTAAGACGGTTGGGTTGGCTGTTGATCGTACTGGCTATTGCGAATGACTGTTGCGGCAGTGGAACGCTCCGTACAGAGCCTAATAGGTTTGATGCGGCAACAGGTACCCACAAATCTCAACATTCAATCCCACAGAGCACCATCCCGTGCCGATGGCCAATAGCATGCCCTAAACACTGCCCGCAACCCATTGTGGGGATGATGCGGGGGCTCAATGCAGCCCAACCCACACAGCTGATGCCTGACATATCTTCCGAGACCTCTGCAAACAAAACAAACGGTGCAAGGTTACAAAAGCCTCAAGACCCTCTAAAAACACCTTGGGGGAAACTCAGAAATCCCTCAAGGCGGTTCGGTTTGGCCCAATGGCAAAAAATGGCGACTGATAGCAACATCAAACTCGCCGTCCTCATTGACGCGGATAACGCCCAACCTTCTGCCGCCAACGCCTTGTTGGCCGAGGTGGCCAAGTATGGAACGGCGTTTGTACGTCGTGCCTATGGCGACTGGACCGGCTCGACCCTGCGAGGATGGAAGGAGCAGCTCCTCATTGAATCCATCCAGCCGATCCAGCAATTCGCCTACACGACCGGTAAAAACGCTACGGATTCGGCCATGATCATCGACGCCATGGACCTGCTTTACACCAACCGCTTCGATGGGTTTTGTCTGGTATCGAGCGACAGCGACTTTACTCGTCTCGCCTCGCGCATTCGCGAGTCGGGCCTGGTGGTGTACGGCTTTGGCGAGCGCAAGACTCCGAAACCGTTTGTGTCTGCCTGCGACAAGTTCATCTACGTGGAAAACCTCACTATCGTCCGGGATAATCCGCTGGCCCTGGCTTCCACATCTGCGAACACAACCTCCACGCGCGACAAACGGGTCAAATCCCCCCTGCCGGCTCAGCGCGATATTGATGCCGAACTCAAGCTGCAGCTGCAACTGGCCGTCGAAGCCGCTTCGGATGAAGACGGATGGGCAAACCTAGCAAAAGTCGGCGGGCTGATTATCAAACGCCATCCGGACTTTGACCCGCGCACCTACGGCTACTACAAGTTCAGCGAGGTCGTCGTGGCTTCCCGCCTGTTTGATATTGATCGCCGGTCGCCGGGAGAGGGAAAACCCATTGTGGTGTACGCGCGGGAGAAGCGCTCCAAGATGGGCGTGGTCTGAATTCAACCCCTTGAAGTTTGTTAGCGTGGGGCTAGGTTGATGAGGCCGGGTGTTAGCAGGTGTTTTACGGTTAAGAATTGGGTAAGACGTGGTCCGTATTGTGGGCATAGCGGTTGACTTTTGGGTGCAGTTAGACATTGCAATAATCGGTAAATTGAGCAGGAGTTGCGTGGTAATTATGTGTGCACCTAGGTCGGTATACCTTGATGGTGATGAAGATCAAGCCTGCATCTGCCTTGTCTCACCTGGGTACGCCCTAGTCCAAATCAACGCAAGAAGTCGCTTGCTCCCAGGGGCTCAACGCCAATCTCTTATGGAAAGAAAATGATTCTTGATCCACGTCGTGAAGGAGAAAAGTCCCATTTCCTCGATCTTCAACCCGCCCATAGTTTGTTGCCCAGCTGTTCATCTTGTGATGGTTCTCCGTCGCGTTGACCAGTTTCCACTCCAAAGCAAGTGCCCGCGAGCAGCTCTCGCAGATTCCGGTAATGGTGATTTCCTTCTTTGCTTCGTCAAGCTCAAATGACACATCGACTGCGCGGTACGGGTTACATTCGTGATCGTCCCAAACCACCCAGCAAGCCGCTTGGCCGGAGGATATTCGACAGCGTTTTTGCAGGGGGGAGGCCAGTGTGGTTGAAGTGGCCGTCAAGGCCAAAAGTGGCATGATAAGCGTTAATTTCATTGTGACTTGCTCTTAAATAAGTTGTTTATCATGAGAGGACAGGCCGAATGTCGAGTTTGTAATTGAAGTTCGCGGCACAACTAGACAATCACTTAGGGAACTGGAACCTTAAATATGTCTCCATGGAGTCCGGTTTGACTGGGACTTAATTTGGACCCAACACCGTCACTATGATCAGGTGGTACAAATTGTACTTTATCCATAAATTCCTTTTGCATCCCACCGCCATCAGCCGAACCTCGGCGGTCAATCTGTCAGAACATGATTCATCTTGATTTAGCGAGACCCGATATTTGAGATGTCACCTTCAAGGTCTTTACGCATGCTTACCCTCAACTGCATAGAATAGAATAGTACCGGTATCTCGCCCACGCCAACCTTGCATACCTAGGTAGTCACTTCCACCAGCTGCCTGTCACTGAGAAACCATCTGGCATAGTCGAAAGGACCGTCCTCCACTCTGTAAGTCTTTGCCAAGTCTATTCACTAATGGCGACTACCCCCTTCCTTGACTCGATCTCGAGTCACCGAGACACCTTATTACCGACCTACCTACAAAATACTCGTGGACTGGCAACGTCTGTGTTCCCGCATGTCAGCGATGCCCAGAGTTTTAGTCGCTAATCCTAGAGCCTTGTGTAGTCCAATTTGGGAATTCACCCCCTGTACCCCTTATTCTTTGCGGTTTCGTCCTCAGCCGCATTGACATTGGCTTGATGCAGGGTGCAACGCCACTCTTCTGTTTCTGGCATGCCATTGGATCAGAGTGGACGGATTGAAGTCTACAGAAAACAATCTAACTCCTGGCTGAAACGTTAAGCGCACATGTGCATGCAAACAGGCGCGCGGCCTAACTCTTTGACCTTCTACGCGTCTTGTATTCTTTAGTTTTTTTTTTTTTGCGCAATTCCAGTTTTGCTTGCTCCTTCGCCCTCCAAGACATATCCCCTCATTTAGCTCGCGATCGACAAACATGATAACCGCATTGAAGATATGGATTGTCGCATCCGCCCTGAGTGCGCTTGTTGCTGCGCAATCCACTGACTGCGAGGTATGCTTGTAATCCCCCAACTTTTATTTTTTTCAATTGACTGGGTTGCGCTAATAAACACGCACAGAAAACATGCGAATCCAAAATGAAAGCGGCGATCAAATGTTCGACCTTGGACTGTTACTGCTATGCGCTCGATGATCCGACCGTTGACGGTTGTCTCCGGGCCGAGTGCGGAAGGGGATATGACTGTTAGTGCTCTTCCAGGCCGATGCAGCATGGAATTAATTGAACGGGGCAACTGACAAAATACTGTATTGCCAGCTATTCGTCGAATAAACGTCGATGTATGCGCGGGCTTCGGTGTCACTCTCGACCCGAGTCCCTCGGCGGGCACGGCTTCGGGACCCAGTCCTACCGGGACGTCCAGTGGGGGGACTGGATCAGGAAGCGGAGGAGGGGCCAGCTCAACAAACGGAGCCAACAGTGGAAGTCAATCTGGCACAAGCTCGAACTCAGCGTCCAGTGACAAGTCGGGATCCCAGCCAACGAGTACGTTATTTCCTGCACCAATGGGCGATAAGGAATTGGACAATGCTGACACGGTGCGACAGAGGAGCGCCTCACCACTGCCGAGTTGATCGGAATTATCATTGGCAGCATCTCGGCGGTGACGGCGATTATCGGGCTATGGGTCACTATCAAACGACGAAAGGACAAGACAGTCTCGAGGCCCACACAAGCCTATCAGCCACTCCCTCCGCAAACAAATGTCGCTTTCGCACCGGTCCAAAACATCCACGTGTCTCCACATGCGCATGCACCGTTCGTGGCCCCCATGGGACCGCCTCCCCGGTATCAACCAGTTGCGCCTCCGATTTTCATGCCTGCACAAGCACAACCAGGATACTGGAAGCGCTGATGAAGAAGAGCGGGGCCCAAGTTTCTCATGGAGGGATCCCGCTGTCTGGACTTTCAGCATACGAGTTGTGGAAAATTTGGTCAAATTTGGCAAGGTGTATCGCAGGATATATTGTATGATGTCAATGTCTTTAATGTGTATGTGGGATCTGATTTCCCTTAATCGCGCAACTGGGTAATGTCAAGTTGAGGTCAATGTGGCAGTGGTCGCAGAGTTTTCACACAATTGAGGCCGGCGAAGCCCGACAGGAAACAGTTTCTCAACCCGGTAACAATAAAGTAATGTTTCAGCGGCCGATCTCGCCGATCCCCGGAACGGGCGGTCAGTCCGGACCACTGAGAGTTTAGCCTCGGCCCAGTACAGCCCCTCCGGCAGCACTTCGGGCCCTTCTGCGAGACATGTTCAGCAGAGAGCAACTTTTCCATGACGAGACTAGGTTCAAAAACCACTGCGAAATGGTTCCATGTCCAGCTGAACGGCCTCTCGCGGTGAATCCCGATTTTCGTGGCGTCGTCATTATATATCTTTTGCAATTTTTTTCAACTTCATTTTTTGAATATAAAAGACTCAACCATGGCCCGACTCAATCCAAGCTGTCTCTCATCAACTCGTCCATCAAAAAAAACAACAGAAACGCCAGCATCACACACAGCCTAACATTATCCCACTAAGTTTCAATCTCACCCAACCACAAGCATGGCTATCAAACTCCTCCCACCGGCAGACCATTTCGAGGCCGCACCCCCCACCAAGATGCCACTAGAATATGTCGACTTGATCAAAATCGATCTTGGTCGCTACCATGAAGGACCCCAGTCTCGCGCCGAGCTCGCCGAACAGATTCGACAGGCAATGACAACCCAAGGCTTCTTTGTCGTTGTCAACCATGGCTTCACCCAATCCGAAATCACACGCCAAGTCGATATTGGCCACCACATCCTCAAAAACACCCCCGAAGACGAGAAACAACGCCTCAAAGCACCCATGAGCACTGAAGGGTCGTATCACGGCTTCAAGCCTCGTCAGCACTGGCGCACCGCTGGTGAAGTCCGCGATCAGATCGAAAACTTTAACGTCTATCGAGACATGTCCTTGCGGGAGCAGCCGAGGTGCATGGAGCCTTTTCAGCCCGAGATGCAAGATTTCATCGACCGAACTCATAAGGGTGTTCTCTTTAAGCTGTTGCGACTTTTCGCCATTGCGCTAAAGATGGAGGATGAAGACACGTTTGTCAAGTTGCACGATTATAACGGCCGCGATGAGACCTACATCAGGTACATGCAGTACTATGACAACTTTACCGAGGAGGAGAGGAAAACAACAAAGGGTCTTTGGCTGGCGGGTCATCATGACTTTACCAGTCTGAGCTTGTTGTTCAGCCAAGTGAGTTCTTCTTACCTTCTCTGCTTTCAATGTCCAAGGTACTGGTCCATGCTGACCTGACCGCGCCTCAGTCCATGTGCAGTCTCCAGGTGCGAGAATACGGAACCGACCTATGGAAGTACGTCCCGTATATTCCCGGCGCCATCATTGTCAACGCCGGCGAAGTCATGGCGTGGTGGACGGGCGGCTATTTCAAGGCTTCGATCCACCGCGTTATTGAGCCGCCTGCCGACCAGCGCGGTCGCGATCGCTGCGGGGTGTTTTACTTTTGCCTTCCCAACGACGAGGTTGTCATCAACACGCTTCTTGACCAAAGTCCCGTACTGCGCGAGGCTGGCGTCGCCATGGCTCATGAACCTGACAAGGCGCCTACCTCCAAGGAGTGGATCACGAGTCGCATCAAGGTGACGCTGCAGAACCCGGTATGGCAGGGAAAAGGGGAGAGGGATATCACGACGGTGGAAAAGATTGGCAATGTTACAACTCAGTGGTTTCGCTGATTTATTATGTCTTCACATGCAACTCCATTTTCAGGTTGGAAAAAAAAAAGGAAGCTTGGTATTTTTTTTTTTTTTTCGGGTTTTAGAGTTTAGCACCTTCTTCTTCTAGCGATAATAATGACATTATTCGACACCAATATCATGTATGCATCGCGACAAAATGTCAGACCGGGGAATGTTTCCTCCGATTGGTTGAACCAAGGTTGGGTGTCCAATCAGCATGTCGCTGCGCCTCATTGCTCAGACCTGGAGTGTTGTTCTGTGATACGATAAGTATCTTGGCATGGGAACTCATTTTGCCTCCTTGGGTCCATGATCAGATCGGATCAGATCTGAGATCTCCACCATCGCTCACTCATCGCCATCATCATCACCACCAACACTCGTTCCCAAAGGCGGATAGGTACCTAGGTGGGCTTCGCCGTCAAGATGCATCCCGCGCTCAAGACCCTCCTGGTAATCCGCCATATCATCTCCACCACACTCATTGTCATCTTCACCCTTGCCGCCGCGCTAGCCATTTTCCTCCCCTACATACTCATCACGCTCCCTTATACCCTCGTTTTTTTTTCCTCCAACTGGTCCATGCGATCCAAACATGGCCCTGCTGTCGAGACTTATCTTCATTACTTTGAACAACTCCACCCGGACCTCATGGCCTACGTTGTTGCCGCCCACGACTGCCGTTCCGGTGGCGGCGGCGGCGCCATGCCCAACATGATAAAATACTGGCCGCACAAAACCAAACGCACCTTTATCCCGCTCATTATTGTAAACATCACGGAAGAACGCACGACCTTTGCTCACGCCGCGGGACTATTCGCCCGACTCGAGGAAGTTGGATTCCCCCGAAAACTAGTCTGGGAATTTCTCCGCGAGGATGTGGAACGATCCGGCTTACCTACTCCGGAAGAACGCGCCGCCTTTGGCAAATCCATGAAGGTGATGAATTCCCACAATATCATCTCTCCGCAATGGGGTCCCGGCAGCATTTTCCAGGTTATCCGACGGCGGTTTTCCGGAAATCCCGAAGAGCTACGAGAAAAACAAGCGGAAGCAGAAAGGGCGGCCGAGGCGAAATATGCGTTTTTGGGAAGAGAAATGGTCCATGTGCGAGGAGATAGTTTGGATTGGCTTCTCCGGAGGGGAGCGCTGCTGTTGCCGACAACAGAAACAAGAAATACAGTCCAGAGGCTAGCCTGGTTTGTGCCAGTTTGGGTGGGGTTTAAAAAGGACGCAGATTTGGAAAAGGGCGTCGGTGAGTGTTGGCAGTTGGCGGATGCGAGGGATGTTTATTCGTGGACGGATAAATAATTGTGGACAAAAGACTTGAAAGGGACTGGAGGGGAGGGGGGAGAAGATTACCTGATCAAACCTCGTCAACTCAGTGTTTCTTGGTCTATTTTTGAACAGGGCTGTGTCGAACAGCTCTCCCATGTTGAGTGCCCAACCCTAGTCGACGCGACCCGTGCTCCCGAGCAAGACATCAGGACCCAGCTCGGTGTCTGCATGTCAGTAAGTCCTTCGAGATCTCGGACATGTATAGGACACTGGAGCTAGCTAGCCTTGCTCGCCTCTCGTCACTCGTCAAGGAGAGTTGAAACATTCGACAACCCCTGCTGCAATGTTTCGAGTTGTTCACCTCCTGTCCCAGCAAAAGGGGCCGTCTCAGGGATCACATAAAAAAGCCCGTGGATTAAATCTTCAGCCGATCTAGCCGTTCCTATCACTAAACTGGGGACGCGTTTCCCGGTGTTTCTGTTTCATTGCCGCCGCACGGATGGGATCCCGCGTTCTTGTACATGTTCCCGCGTTCTACGCCGCACGACGAAGCCAGTTCCGGCCGAGCTGGGAAAGGCTCTTCCCATCCGGTCTCCGGTTGCTAATCGAATATAACTCATTGCGGCGCAAACATGGGTCGAGGACTCCCCCGAGATGACAAGGGACGACGAGACTTGAGATGACAAGGGACAATGAGACTTCCTAAAATACACAAGGCTAAGGATTATGATTCAATCAAAATTCCTGGCTGTACCCCCAGGTTCTGTCTTCCAAGCTATGAATCATCGCGTGATGCGGCACAGCCGCTGAGGAACATTAAGCGATGGTAACACACGCACTAATGGCAATGTCAGTTGGTGAATAGCAATAGTCTTGGCCAGTGTTGTTGCGGCACAGTTTCCCATTTTGGTATATCCGGGACCCAGGACAAGCCATCCTCCTCGACACTTCCAGTCTTTGCTGCATGTTTCATGCGGACTCTGGTAGTTATCCCCGCATGTTTGTTTCGTGGGTACTTCCCTGTCCTGCATATTTTGAGGTGTCAGGAGAAACAGATGATGGCGACTGGAGATTCTATTCCTCTTGGAAGGCTCACTCCTTGACTGGATTCAAGTTGCTTAACATTTTTTTCGAGAACTGCTACACCAAACAAGGAACAGTCCAAGGAGAACACACAACTAACTCACCTAGAGCTAACTGCCTTAAGCGTCTCGAGTAACGGGTTCTCAAGTTAGTCAACATGAATATCGAGCCCCCCACCCCCCACATGGAGCTGCTGAGAGAAGAAACACGGACCTGGGAGAAAACCCGTGTCCCTGCTTCATCCGATACAGGGAGCAACTTTGACACTCGCAATACAACGACATCCCAAACCCCTGCGTCTGATTACCTCTCTACATGCCAAGTGTTTCTTTGCTCGGTAATGTCCGGCCCCGGGCGCGTCTCGTTGGTTCTGACAAGCGCGTGATAACAAACCCTGCTAGCCGTCCTTGCACCTGCGCCTTGTCTTCGAATCTATTGGAGCTGCGGACGCGGATAGCGCACCAACCAATCACGACAAAGTCTAAACGAGCGCAGATGTTGATCGCCAACTACCATGCTCGAAACCTACCAGGGGTTAAACGCTACACACTCGAGCAGTCTGTAGCTAAGCCCTGTTTCAACCCTGAACTCTATCCTCATCTGGCACCATGAATCAGCATCGCCCTCCTGCATATCTCATTCAGGTATGGCCATGTTCTTGTGTGTGGAGTGGTGGGTACATGTATCAAGAGGGGAATAGTCTCAAGGGGTCTGGTGTCTCTGGTGATGAAATCAAGTATAAAGAGACCGGTCTCGCACGGCTTGTTTCTTCTCGACAGACTCCAGCATCTCAACAATCATCATCACAACACAACACGCCATCTTCCAGTCCACTCTTGTCTTGTCTTCTCAAAACAGAAACGCACACAGTCATCCCTCCTCCACCTTTCACAATGAAGTTCGCCACTACCACGCAAATCACTCTCAGCCTGGCGCTGTTCCTCGGCAACGGCATCTGGTGTGTCTCTCTTCCCCCCTGGTTTCTTACATTCAATGTTTAATACATGTACTAACCACCCCCAGCCTACCCACCACTTCTCCAGCTCAACTCCCCTCCCGCTCCGTCGCACATGACGAGCTCGCTGAGCGGGGTATCAACCTCGGCAAGCTCAAGCAGACCCTCGGCGGCCGCTCTGTCCCCGTCACTCCCATTAGCGAGCGCAACGCGGCAGACCAAGAAGACTTGGACAAGCGTTTTTTCGGTGCCGTCTTCAACAGCATTAAGAAGAACGGCCGATCTGTTGACGAGCTTGACGAACGAGATGTTGCTGAAGAGGAACTTGCCAAGAGATTCTTCAACACTCTTTCAAAGAGCATCAAGAACGGCGGAATTCTGGGTCGTCGATCCGTTGAGGTGGAGGAGAGGGATGTTCAAGAGTCGGAACTTGCCAAGCGATTCTTCAATACGCTTTCAAAAAGCATCAAGAATGGCGGAATTCTGGGCCGGTCCGCCGAGGTTGAGGAGCGAGATGCTGAAGAGCCGGAACTCGCCAAGAGATTCCTCAAGTTCACCACTATTTCAAACAGCATCAAGAATTTGGGTCGGTCTGTTGAGGTAGAGGAGCGGGATGTTGCCGAGGAGGAACTCGCCAAGAGATTCTTCAAGTTCAACAGCCTTTCAAACAGCATCAAGAATATGGGTCGGTCTGTCGAGGTTGAGGAGCGGGATATTACCGAAGAGGAACTTGCCAAGCGGTTCTTCAATACTCTCTCAAAGAGCATCAAGAACGGCGGGATCCTTGGCCGTCGGTCCGTTGAGGTAGAGGAAAGGGACATCAACTAGGGGAAGCTGAAGCAGTTGCTCGGCGGTAACTAACTGGGCTGGCTTTCTCTATCAGGGCTGGGAGTTCAGGCATCAGCGGGGGGTTTTTTCTTTCTTTCTTTCTTGGAGTCATTTCACAGAGAAGAGGGGGTGAAGTACGCCTCGGGGAAAAAACTGGCGACAGGAAAGAGGGCAAAGGGAGATGGATGGAGTTGGAGTCGTTTCTGCAGTTCTCGGCTGGATATCCTTTTTCGCATACATGCATGTGGATTTTTAGTTTCTCTTTTTTTTTTTTCTATCTCTTTAAATCATAATTCATTTCTTCAACATTAAGCTTTAAACTTCACACTGTCGAAGCCCCCCTTTGATGCCACTGCCGACACCTCCGTATTAAAAATAGCTCGTCCCATCACAGCTAAACATATAACTCCCACTCCCATCTGGACCATGAAACGTCTCACAATCCCCAGTCAGTCCGTCTCGCAGGTGTCGACGCCGGTCCGGCTCGCCTTTGCAGCCTGGGGCGGTCCATGTGGCCAAATGGCGCTTATATCCACCGGCACATCCGGCCGGGTGTTTGTGCACATGGAGGGATTGTCCATGATGGATATCGACACAGGTAAACGCCGGGACGTTCATCCAGGTGACGGGACGACGTTCTCGGTAATCAGCTTTGGAATGTGTAGATCTCAGGTTATGCCAGGTCTGGGTGCCACATTCGGTATGTGAGACCACAGCATCGGTTGTCTCTTCCGGTTTTGGCGCGTGGTATCCAGACATGGATGTATCCAGCCCATTGCAGTAGAACATGATTCCGGTGATGTTCATGTTGGGTGTTTTGCTGTTTTCATAGGAGTTGGTGAAACGTGAGACAGGGAGGCAATGTCCGATATTGTCGTCGTGGATATCAACGAGTCCTCTTTCCAGCGTCACCTGGCCCCAGTGACATCTTTCAAACTGCGAGTCCTTGCCCCGTTTTCCTGTGTCTTCCAAGATAGCTAGTCGGGCTCGTGTGCCGTTGGGACATATCGCCGGGTTGAGGATCTTGAGGCTGTCGTGCGGTTTCCATTCGGAACTGCTGATATCTACGTGTAACGTGCATTAGCCTCAACTCAAACCCAACAAACAAACAGCTGAGACATGTATATCTCCAAAAAAGAAAAAAGAAAAAAG
>Ga0247765_1001472_pt1 | contig 11018 bp, 7 predicted proteins | sample UWRJL106311C6_FD_179949 | JGI IMG/M metagenome (GOLD analysis project Ga0247765, IMG submission 179949) | Plant litter microbial communities from Arlington Agricultural Research Station in Wisconsin, United States - UWRJ-L106-311C-6 | ecosystem: Environmental > Terrestrial > Plant litter >... | reverse complement strand
TCCCATGGGTACCCACGACCCATGGGTCGTGGGTACCCAAACCCACTTTTACCCATCCCGCCCATGGGTTACCCAAAAAAAATTTGGGTACCCATGGGTTCCCATGGGCGGGAAATTTAAGCCCCTATGACTTACAACATCGCTGAACGGATCGCATTCAGGGGGGCAGTGATGGATGTTCCGAGTGGCCAAATTGGTCCCCGTCTTTCGAAAACAGATTGTTCCACCTTCACCTAACCTTTACCTCGACATTTCGCACCTATACCTAGCCGCGGTATTCATCAACGGAAGCTGAGGCTTCTGAGTCTTTTTGGCGGTGAAGGTTGTCACGGCCCACGACCCCGCGCCAACACGTGAGGACGCACGTGACGGAAGTGGATGGTGGGGCCCGCAATGGCCAGCACCGTCCACGGCAAGGAACGCAGGACGAAGGAAACGCCAGCGGACGGTGCGGCCCAAGATGGATGGTGCAGCCCACGACGGACGGTACAGGCCGCTCGTAGGAGCACCATCCATCATGATATATATGAGGCGGGAACGACCATCTGGATAGCCCTCCTCCAGCAACGATAATACCACTGCTTTGCATGCCTGCACTGAAGTATCCTTTGACTACTTACCATCGTGAGATTCGCTCTTGTTAAGAAACCCTTCCAATCTAGTCGGCGCCCGCTCTAAGCCGCAGGCTAGAGTCCACCGGTTGTCACAAAGTTCCGACCTGTGCTGAGCAGAAGTCTGAATATTTAATCTTATAATATTACTGCCTCCATACTGTAATATGCATTAACGTACATGATAAGCGAGTCAGCCAGACAAGCGAGTCAGCCACTTTTTTCCCTATATATAACCCTAAAAATTACAAATGCTAACTCTCTCAAAGTTACATATATAACCCTGAAAATTTAAATATAACATATTTAATATAATACAAATATAATATAATCTTGCTTAGTCAGTTTTTACTATTAAATTAAAAGTGTAATTAAAAAGTAATTTAAAAATAATTATAAAATATATATACTCTCAATTAACCCTTATTAAATAACCTTAGCTTACTAAGTAAAATTATATTATACTTATATTATATTAAATAAGTTATACTTAAATTTTCAGGGTTATATATATAACCTTGAGGGAGTTAGCATTTATATTTTTCAGGGTTATATATGGGGAAAAAAGTGGCTGACTCGCTTGTCTGGCTGACTCGCTTATCATATACGTTAGCCCAACTTTAATAACCAAGTCTCTTTCGACTTAATTACAGTTCGACCTCCGCTGCCGTACTACATTTTATACCCCGTTACAACTATGACGATAATACTAACCGCCATTAACTGGGAGATCTATTGGACAACTATCCATTTGCTCTATATTAAATAAAATACGTTTCGTAAAGATCGGATAATGTGTTGACTTGGGGCCAACCTGCGTTGCTTTTCCCCGCTTTTGTATATAGCCACGGTGATGAGCGGCCGGCACGTGCCGCGCCTAGATAAGATACACTTATCGTGAGCGCTTTTCGCTGGCTGTGATGTGGTCTGGTGTGTTCGCGCTGTGGGGAATGTTGGTAGTTGAGGGAACGGGTCACGTGAGTATCCCCACTGCACCGAGGGGACGCAACATCTTGCCAAAAGTGATTGCGAGAGGCTCGAAGAGATAGATCTCCTAGGCACCATTGAAGAAAGTATTGAGATAATCGTCTTGAGAGGATTCGCCAAAAAAAAAAGTGAGCTCTGTCCTGGTGAGAACTACCCGGACCAGCGAAAAAGAAAGTAAGCACTTGACCCCAACCCGATTTGAACGGATAACCTTCTGATCTGGAGTCAGACGCGCTGCCGTTGCGCCATAGGGCCTGATTTGCTTGTTAGCAGACCTCTCAATCCAAGCTCAAGACAGACGCTCACAGTGACACGCCCAACCATGGACAACTCCAACCATCTCAAATGAGGATGCCGACTTTCCATTTCGGGCAGCTCGGTGAGTCGACTCGGACATCATGTGCCGTGTATCCGAGGGAGCGGCGGGAATGTCCAGCGTCAACCCGCCGACGGGGATGAGAACAGGGTACGATCTAACGCAAGTCAGCCACAGCTGAAGATGCTTATTTCGTCTTAGAGCCTTGTTGCCTGCACGACGTCAATAGACCTCTGTCACTAGTGAACAAATGCCGTGGCGCACATCAGACGATTGGCTGCCTTGCTAACGCATTACGCAAAGAATGCTGGGGAGCAAAATGATCCCGCGTGTTTGGGAGGCCGCTCGCACGCTCAGTTGAGTGACACCACACCTTGGCTCGCTGGCACCCTCCCGCAGCTCCCTATAACAGCTGGATAATACCGGCGGGGTAGGGCACAGAACGTCGCAATGCTCCTCAAACTTTCTCGTTGCAACTTGACGTCCTCAAAACCCGCCTAAAGCTCAGAGGGAATCGCTGGAGAATATTCGTACATGGTGTCGCCAAGTCATCGCGCCCTTCTCAGCTGCTTCTTGGCGGCAGGTTTCCGCCTTGCCCTCTGTGAAGAAGTAAGCAAGTTTGCGGTCTGCAAAGACCGACTCGACCGAATCCTCAACGGAACCGAAATCTATCACGGGATCAGCAATGAGACCATTGAGCAATACATGTATCGCGGCCCCGTCGGGGGGATGAGATCGGAATATGCCGCACAATTTCGCGATAGCTTCATCACCATCACCACCGAGGGGTGCAAGGCAATATGCGAAGATCCCACCGACCCTATCGACTGGTATTGGACTTCCGACACATCGCTCACCCTAGGCATCATCTCAAACTGGATCCTGCCTATTATCGCGCTGCTTGCCGCACTACCATTCGACACGCAGTCAGGGGGCACGACGGCAGACCTAACCAAAGCCAGGTTTACCGCCGCACGAAATACTGCCGCGGCCGTGTTCAACTGGCTCGGCTCCCCGCAGACGGCTCTTACAGCAACATTCTTCAACATCCATCAGATGCGCAAATGCCTTGATGCTGCTCGTTTGTCCGGGGATACAGCGCTGGACAAGGATGCCTACTACGTTTTGTGTTGCATCGGGCAGTTTGAGCTTCCTACCGATGATGAGTGTCTCAATTGTTTTCTCGCGAGTCTTGCGTACGGACTCTTCAAGCCCACGAGCGGGTCTCGCTTTGCCATTGTCGACAACCACACCCGCCAAGCCAATCGCTGGACCCGCGACCTCTTACACGCCATGGCGCATCAAATGCGGCGGTCGCGCCGGCTAGGAATTTGGTCGACCCTGGCAAGCATTCTCTTGTTCTTCGTCGCCTACGCTGCCTCAGTCGTCTTGGCATTTGCAGAGGTCGGCGAGCGGACCACGACACACTCGCTGGCCTTCGGCATTCTGATCACGTGGCTGCCATTGCTGCTGTTCTTTTCCATCCTCGACCGAAACCCCAACTCAGCAGACCGGACTAGAAGATTTATCCACCGCTGGTTGTGGAACGTTCGTGCCGTGCAGGCATGGGAGCGCGATCGTGATGCTGTCCCATCTCTTCGTAACGCTACGACACAGCAGCAGCATGCCCCTTATTGGTGGACAGAAGAGCGCGAGTTGTTAGCTATCGCAGCCCGACGCAACGAAGACAGAGAGCCCGGTCACGAATGCACGCCCCGTTCCAAGTGCGAGCTATCTACCTTTATTGGTCAAGGTAGACACATGGGCTACTTCGGACTAGCCCTGTGCGTCGCCAAGGCAAAGGCCGGGTCGGAGAAGAAGCACACGGGCGACGGGAATGGGTGGGAGATGCAGTTAGAAGAGATGGTCGATGCAACAAGAGGTCATCTCGATGCTAAACCTCCTTTGGCGTGGCGGCTGCTGTCTGTGACGGCGTTGGCTTTAGTGTGGTGGGAGCTTGGCATGGGCATGACCATATCGTACAATATCCCAACTGTCGGGGTCGGGTGCCGTTTCGGCTCATATCTTGTGTATGGCGCCTTGAGCACGATTCCGTGGTTCGCCCATGTCTATCGCTACCTTGGACCGCAGGCTGATCGTGGAAAAGAGTGGCGGAGAAAACCTGGACGGATGGTCGGAAGACTGCTGAATGGCATGTCGCGGCTTTGCATGTTGTTCTCGGTCCCATGCCTGGTTTTTATCACGTTTGCTGCTGTAAGTTTGTTACTGGCTGCGCGTGGGGGTAACTTTGCTAACTGGAGAACAGTTCAGTGGCGTCTTGAAGAATTGCACATGTCGTGGCGGATCGAATCGCTATGTTGACTTTGAGGGTGCCGACTTTTACAGTAACCCGAAACACTTCAGTGTTGAGGTCTGGTGGGTCGTTGCGGCTGTGACAGCGGCGATACCGGTTGTCCTGAGCTTCCTCGTTGCTCTCCCCGTTTTGGTACTGAGGCTACAGCCTCTGTGGGAGGAGCCTGCAGCGATGCAGTCTCCACAGGATGCAACAGCCGCGGAAAGTCAAGTGGTACCTCTGCTGTATGGGGAGAGAGCCGATACAGATTGGGTCGCCCACTGAGATTTTGAGATCTTTGGGCTGTTGTGTTGCACCATGGACACTCGTCAGTCCAAGTCATCACTGGGAGTTGCATTTGGGAAACGAGTTCTTGACACGGCAGGGGATGGCCTGCAATAACGGCGTAATGTGCGGTGTTACGGCTTCGTATCCGTTGGGTAGATGTCTCCCAGGATGCAACGAAGTCTGTAGAAAGCTTTGGCAATCAGCGGTTTTAATTGCGGTGCAAGCGAAGTGTGACGTTTTCTGACCTGCAGAATTGACATGCTGTCGTGACTTTTGAGTGTGAACCGCAATCTGTGCTGTCCCTCTGATGTTACCCAGGGCCAACCGTTGAGCCGCCACGATAAATGCAAGCGCTGTGGTGACTCTGACGCTGAAGACGAGATTTTACACTGCGCGTGACGCGTTGCAGTTCCTCCGCTATTCTGGGAAGGAGCACTGTTGCACAGCGCACGTGCCCGCTGAAATCTGCACTGTTCCAGGATACCCCGCCATCCCCAGATTTTTCAGTGTCACCACTAGCAAGATGCATTTGATCGAGCTCTCTCCTACTCAACTTCCTGATGGAGCAACTCTTGGCATCGCCGATGCACGATATTGCAATGCTCAAGCGAAGTGGTCGAGACAATGCGTTCAGAACCAAGGCAGGCCAGATCCGGGTTGAGTCGCTGCTGTGCTGATATTAACTTTTTCTGTGCTTGGGCAGCATTCCGAAAGTGGCGCACCTCGCCCAGCCATCACCAGGCCTCCGTTCAATTGAGGGCAATACGGTATAGGTCTTCCCGACTACCCGACCCCCACGGCCATAGTGCAAGTGTCGAGTAAATGGCGTCGGCATATGACCGTCCGCTGGCCGTTCACAACTGTCTCCCGTCGAATCGCCCGCTAGTCACCCGCCCCAATCGGTCGCCCTCCTCTCCAGGATACCGTGCCGCTCGACCCACGTGGATTGACACGCTTCGATTGGCTTCGCTCGACGTCATGCTCAAGCCGTGCTTCTTGTCCCAATATCGGCGTGGAATGCTCGGCCTTTCTTTTCCAGTATTGCGGAGAGCGACATGGCGGCCTGGCTCATGCGACGCGGGTAGTTTATATTAACCTCATCGCTTGCCGGGAGCCGTTCCACCACTCCCAGCACGGGAAACTAGATCATGTGTATAAAACGCGCGAATAATACCCAGCAACCCCATATTAGCCGCCAACGGTAGATCATGTACCGTAGATGGTCCGGGGCCCCAAAACCTGGGGAAAGCTGGGGAGTAGTCCAGATGGGATAGGGAGAGGTCAGCCATGTTGCGCGACTAATAAATATCCTCCCTCGCAACCTGGGCTTCCAGGTCCCTTTGTTCTGGCCATCCTCCCTGTGCAACAACAACAACAAGTCTTGGTCCGCCCTCTTTCTTGGCCTCACCGCGCATCTAGATCTTATTCCACAATGTTGTTCTCAGCTGCCTTTGGCGCGGTCGCGCTGCTCGCCGCTAAGGCTGCTGCCCACGGTGCCGTTACTGGCTACATCATTGACGGGAAGAACTATCCCGGGTAAGCTTGGGCCGTTCTCTTTAAGATATCGCAGACTCTAACTCTGGAATAGATACCAAGGCTTCTCCCCCGCCAACTCCAAGAATGTTATCCAACGGCAATGGCCCAGCTACGACCCCATCATGTCGGCTACCGACCCCAAGCTGCGCTGCAACGGCGGTACTACCGCTACCGAGTCCGCTACGGTCGCTGCCGGCGGCAAGGTGACGGCTATTTGGGGCCAGTGGACGCACAGTCAAGGTCCAATCCTTGTCTGGCTCTACAAGTGCGCCGGTGACTTCAAGTCGTGCAATGGTGATGGCGCAGGCTGGTTCAAGATTGACGAGGCCGGCTTCAAGGGTGACGGAACCAAGATCTTCCTCGACAGCGAGAACCCGTCAGGCTGGGATATTGCCAAGCTCGTCGGCGGCAACAAGCAGTGGACCAGCACCATCCCCGCTGGAATCAAGGCCGGCAACTACCTGATCCGTCACGAGCTCATTGCCTTGCACCAGGCCAACGCTCCTCAGTTCTATCCCGAATGCGCCCAGCTCGTCATCACTGGTTCGGGTACCGCTGAGCCCGATGCTTCGTACAAGTCGGCTATTCCCGGCTATGCCAAGCAGACCGACTCCAACATTCGGGTTCCCATTAACGACCGCAAGATCCCCCAGACTTATAAGATTCCCGGACCTCCCGTGTGGAAGGGTGTCTAAGTCAGGTTTTTTTTCGGGGGTGAGAAGGAAATTATGATGAGCATAGCATTAAGACAGCGAGGGAGGGTATTTATGGTGTATATATGTGTCCCGCGGCAGTCTGAGAACTGCGCGGTCTTTTCTTGTATAGCTATTATCTTGAATTCTAGATTCCATCTCAGATGGGCTATTCGTTTCGAGTCCAACTTTGCCGTGTTTTATTTTGTGTTTTCCCGGCGCTTCTCTTGATTTGCATCAGCCTCGGGCTCCAAGTTCCCCGCGTTTTTATCAACATCATTGTGCAATTTCAAAGATTAACAGACCTGTAATGCTGTGATACTCTATATACCTAACTTGAGAGCGAATTTAGTTAATACAAATAAAGAAGCGACTTGTACGCTCACCTTTTTTTCTTCTTTTTTTCTTCAAGCTTTTTTTTTTTCTTCCATCGCAAAAAGAGCTCGATCCTCAACCTTTCCCCCACTATTCTCTCTTCTTTTTTATTATTTTCCTTTCCCCCGGCGTATGAATCTCAAACTCTGCAAACATGCCCGATTTTGGCTCTGGAAAACTACTCCCTTACTCGTACTCGTGCGAACTAAACATTGAAGATCGCAGACATGTACGGTTATGGAGAAATTGCAAAAAGGAAAAGAGAAAAAAAAAAAGCAAGTTCCGCAAGTGAGAGCCGTCCCCAGTGCCCGTCTCCCCTCTCCTCTCTTGGTGCAGTTGCGAATCTTCCCATCCCCATCGACTCTCACCTGCAGAATGCAGAAATATCAACTCAACTCAATCAATCCATCAAAAAAAAACCAGACCAGCCTTTCTTCCCCCCAATTTTAGTCGAGACCAGACCTTCCAATCCATCAAATCCATGCACGAAACAAAAAGGCAATTACAACGCCGGCACGTCCAGTCTAACCCAGTCAAACTCCAATCAAACTCCAGCCAGCCTCCTTTCTAATGTAAGTACCTAGTCTGGTCCGGTCGAATCAGGGAGCGTAGGAAACTTTTTTTTTTTTTCAACACTTGTCCTTGTTCTTGTCCTTGTCATCCTTCATGTGATCCTTGTTGTCCTCACCCTTGCTCTTGCCCTTGTTGTTATCGTCTTTGCCCTTGTCTATGTTGCTGCTACCCTTGCTGTCCTTGTCCTTGTCGCTGTCAACGATAGGAACAAAGCCAAGCGGCCACCTTGCGCTTGAACAGGAAATCATGGACATGGGAGACCAAAAGCCATCACCATAACTTTCGGGCAAGTCGTCGATCCTACCCAACACCGGATCGAGATACTCATCCTTCTGCTTGTACTTTTCCCTGTCAGCTGCAATTTCACCTCTAATTCTAGCTCGCTCGAAAAAAACTCGGCCTGCTGTACCGTGAGCCGTACCCGTACCCGTACCCGCGCCCGTCTTCGTACGGGATACGCCGAGATATTTATCTCTTCCACCAGCAAGTGAGTTACCGAATCGGTAGGGGGAGGAGGAGGCAGGGATGGGGGGAATATCTTGAGCAGATGGTGCAGGTGCAGGTGCAGGTGCAGGTGCAGGTGGCTTGTTGTAATAAGATGGTGCTTGTGACGACGACTTCTGAAATGCCGCGTTCAGCATATCTTGACGAAGCTCATCATCGAATTCCTCCTCCAACTGTGGTGGAAATGGAAATGGGACCTTCGCCGGCCAAAAATAGTCGTCCTTTGTGAGCTGGGTAGATGGTGTCTTCCAAGAAGGAGGTGCCATGGGTGTGGATGCAGATGGAGGTGGCTTGTAGTGATGATAATATGGCGCTTGTGGCAACGACTTGTCAGTCTCCTTCAAGTCTGGTTCTGGTGAAAATGGCATCTTCACCGGCCAAGAATCGTCATCGTCCTCCTCGAGCGGGATAGCTGTCCAAGAAAATGCCATGGATAAATCCTTGTCCTCGTCGTTGGATTCCTTCATGCCGGATTCCGTGCGTGCGTATTGCTCGGCTTGGAGATGGAATTGCTGGTCTTGTAGCTGCTGTAGTTTTACTTGTATTTCTTGTAGTTCCTCTCGGAATTGTTCTTGTTGTAGTTGATTCTGTTGAATTCTCTCTTGTATTCCATCCAACTGCAGGGTACTTGCTAGACTTGTCCTAGCTCCTCTGTCTTCTCCTTCTTTTCTCGTCCCCAAAGACACAGTCGAGTTTGGGTTTGGGTTCGGGTTCGGGTTCGGGTTCGGGGTCTGCTTATGAGCCGGCTGTCCAGGTGCATATCCATGTTCCTTGCTCCCAGAGCTTGGCATAGCAGCGCCAGTAGTAGGTGGCGGTGGTCGAAGGTCGGAATGGTCCGGGTGGGCAAGCTTGACCCGTTCTTGGAATTCCTTACACAACTTTTCCACTTCCTCTCGGCACCTCTCGTAGCATTTCACGTCGTGATTGGAGTCTGTGACCACATACTTGAAGAAGTTTTCGATGAGCTTCTCGCGAGACATGGATGGAGATGTGGTTGACAGTTGTAGCAGCGTGACTAGCTTGGTGTGTCTGGTCTCAACTGTGGCAGCAGTGGGCTGAATCGGAGGAGCAGGAGGGCGCCGGACGAACCACTGTCGCCCCTGAGCCGACATGGAAGCGGGTGTGTTCCGTGTAGCAAAGTGGGAGGGTCTCGAAACAACCACGGGGTATTTCCTGGGCCTGATTGGCGCTGTCGCGGCAGTACGAACTGCCCTAGTAGTAGTAGTGGTAGTAGCCTTTTTGTTTCTTTTGCCCTGGCCGTTCGATGCAGATGCCTTGCTGCCAACACTCGGAGAGGTTATGGGCGTGTAAATTGCGGTTGGAGAAGAGTTCGTCTCTGAACCACCTCGATGCTCTCGGGCTTTTTCAGGCTTCTGGCCACAAGGGCAAAGGGGGCCAACAGGGCAAGGGAAGCGACATGCACAAGGCGATGCGCCGCACATGGCTTTTGCGTAACGTGGTGGGTTCGAGCTGAGGGGTCGTTCAATGTTGGAAGTGAAGAGGATGAGGATTGATTGACTGATTGACTGATTGACTTGGATTGGGGAACGACTGGAGGTCTGCGGTGATTCTTATATTTCTGGATTCTCAAACATACTTGCGGGGTTTGCAGTGAAGGCTCATTGCACCTACGGCTGAGAAGCTGACATTATGTGGATTAGCTTTTCTCTAGGCCAAACTCAATAAACGCTAGTGTGGATTTTGGGCGCGAGACCTTGTCATGAACAATTCTTCCGTCGTGCATTCCCGCGCAAGCCACTTTTGGTGGTGACTCGTTCTCGTGCATGGCATTGATTGAGAGATATACCCCTTATGCACGTGCGAGCTTCCGTGGTGAACAGGAATAATTGGATCGAATGGATGCACATCTGCAGTTACACCATCTCAAAACATGGGAAATTCGTGTCTGGTTGCAGAGCATGCGCGTGTCATTGGACTCTCGTGTTGGCGCCACCAACAAGCCTTGTCCGATGGAAGGCCCGGAAGGTGGAGGAAGAAACATAGTTTGACTGCCTAGAAAAGGTCCGGCACAGAAGATGGAGGATTGAAGCTCTGACCCACCGTGGCTGCCATTGAGGCAGTCTTGATGGACAGATGTCGCTGACTCGCTCCAGTCCGAACACTCCTTCACATGGGTCAAATAGAAACCCACATGCAAGACCTCCGTGTCATTTCCCGCTCCCGTCTTCATACACAGTTGAACCCCCTATTCATATCCCCCACTACTGCAGCGTGATACTCGCCGACCCACTGCTCCCCGGTCCTCCCGTCTTGGTGTACCCCTCCACGGCCATGACAACATAATTATGTCTCCCCAGTCGCATATCCCGCTTGGCCCATTCGTCAAAGTGTTTCTTCATGGTGATAGTGCCGCCAACCCGCTTCTCGGTTCGCACCGACCAGTATTGCTGGAACGTCCTAGTGCCTTCAATAGAAGGCTTATTGACGCGAGTGCTGACGTAGACTTGGAAGGTTCCCTCGTCAGAGGTGAAGTTGCCTTTGGACGTCCACGGTTCGTTGGGCGCGAGATCGGCGTACGAGTCAAGAATGTAGTACTCGATTAGTGGGCTGTTGGTCCAACCGTACACGGCGAGATAGCCAGGGCCGGTGGCGTTGTAGGTGCCGGTGTATTTGATGACTCTGTCAACCATCTATGTCAGCCGCCAGACTTTTTTTTCCGCCACCAGACCTTGGGCAACAATCTTTTCTTCTTTTCTTCTTTTCTTTTTTCCTTCTTTCTTTTCTTTTTTCCTTCTTTCTTTCTTTTCTTTTCCTTCTTTCTTTCTTTTCTTGTCGCTTTCTTTTTCTTTTTCTTTTTTTTTTTCGTTTTTAGAGAGAGAGAG
>Ga0247765_1001471_pt1 | contig 11035 bp, 10 predicted proteins | sample UWRJL106311C6_FD_179949 | JGI IMG/M metagenome (GOLD analysis project Ga0247765, IMG submission 179949) | Plant litter microbial communities from Arlington Agricultural Research Station in Wisconsin, United States - UWRJ-L106-311C-6 | ecosystem: Environmental > Terrestrial > Plant litter >... | reverse complement strand
GACGGCCGTTCCGGCGCCGGCCCGGACGCTCCCCTCGGCCGCCGCCCTGATCCTGGGCGTCTGGGCCCTGGGCGCGTTCGTCCTGCTCGCCGCGTTCGGACGCTCGTTCCTGCGGCTCGGAAAGCGGCTCCGGAGCCGCCCGCGCATCGTGGGGGGGACGATCCACGCGCAGCTCCGCGAGCTGGCCGCCGAGGCCGGGCTCGGCGGCGCCGTCCGCCTCTCGTGCTCGTCGCGGGTGCCGGTGCCGGTGGCGCTCGGCATTCGCCGGCCCGAGATCTGCGTGCCGCCGCGGGCCCTCGCCGGCCTCACCGCCGAGCAGCAGGAGGGGATGCTCGCCCACGAGCTCGCCCACCTGGCGCGGCGCGATCCGTTCTGGCTCGTACTCCGGCAGGTGATCGCCTGCACCCTCTTCTTCCAGCCGCTCAACTGGGTGGCCCGCCGCCGCCTGCGGGAGATCTCCGAGATGCTGAGCGACGAGTGGGCGGTGGCGCGCACCGGCCGTCCGCTCTCTCTCGCCGGCTGCCTCGCCGAGGTCGCCGGCTGGTCGGTGGGGACTCCGGCGCTGCCGGTGCCCGGCATGGCGGACCGGCCGTCCAGCCTCGGCCGCCGCATCCGCCGCCTGCTCGACGAGACCCGCTCGCCGGAGAACCCGGCGCGCCGGGCCTGGCTCGCCGCCGCCATGGGCGTCCTGGTGATCGTGGTCGCCGCCGCCGCCCCCGCGGTCTCCGCCTCGCGCTCCGAGCCGCCGGCCCAGCCCGCGGCGCCGGCCGCCGCCCACGCCATGGCGAACGCCATCGACGTGAACGATGCCACCGACTCGCCCACGCGCCTCGCGGCGGCCGAGGTGGAGCGGCGTCACGAGAGCCGTCACCGTGATCACGAGAAGGCGACGGCGGACGATGCTGACGACGACGATGACGAGAGCTACGACTCTGAAGAGCCCCGTTTCGACTTCGAATTCGACTTCGACAACTCCGAGCCGGAAGACCTCGACGAGATCGTGGACGGATCGCTCCAGGCGGCCCTCTCCGGGCTGGACGGCCAGCTCGAGGCCCTCGCCGAGAACCATCAGTTGACCGGGGAGGAGCAGGAGAAGCTGTCCCGGGACATGGAGCGGAGAGGCCGCGAGATCGAGCGCAACCTCAAGCCCCGCCTCGAGAAGCTCTCCCGCGAGCTCGCCGAGAAGACGGCCCACCTCCACGCTCTCAGCCCCGAGATGCAGCGGCTCACCGAGGAGATGGACCGGCTCGGCGAGCGGATGGGTCCCTCCGAGGAGGAGATGGCCCGTCTCCACGCCCAGATCGACGAGCAGGTGAAGGCGATGCGCCATGACGGGAAGCTGACCGCCGAGGAGCGCGAGCGGATCCGGCATCAGGCCCGGGAGATGGCCGAGAAGATGAAGCCCACCGAGGAGCAGCGCCGGGAGATGGCGCGGCTCCGCGCCGAGATGAAGAAGGAGAGCTCCCGGATGGGCGAGCAGTTCCGGGCCGAGAACCGGGATGAGATCGAGAAGATCCAGCGCGAGGTCCGCGAGGAGGTCGAGCGCGAGATGCGGGGGGTGCGGGAAGAGCTGCGCCGCACCCTGGAAGAGCGCAAGGCGATCGAGCGTCAGGAGCGGAAAGACCGGAAGGACCACGACCGCCGGGATCATGAGCGCCGGCACGATGCCAGGCCGGACCATGACCACGACGGAGATGACGACGACGATTCCTCCGGCCGCTGATCCCGGGCTCGCCGGGTCGGCAAGGCCGTAAGGGCGGGGGCTCCCCCGCCCTTACTTTTTCCGGACGCTCTTGAGCAGGGCCACGAAGGCGTCGCGCTGCGGCCCGAGCGTCGAGTCCGGACCCTGGGCCTTGAAGAACCAGGGACCGCCCGGACCCTCAACCACCGCGCCGTAGAGCCGGGCGTTGGAGATCGGGGTGCTCGGCCCCATCCCCATCCCGCTCGGCTTCAGGGTCCCCTTCACGTCCACCCAGGTGATCTTGTAGCCGTTGGTCTCGAAGGTCTCGGGGGTAGGCTTGGCCGCTCCGTCCATCTGCCCCACCCAGCGCTCGATGTTGGCGTCGACCGGCCCGCCGCCGCCGGGACCGAAGAAGAAGACCGCCAGATCGGCGGGGCCACCCGGCCCCTGGATCGTGGCCTGGGCCAGGCGCATGCTCGACGACGGGGGCTTGGACTGCCAGGCCTGCGGGAGATCGAAGTCGATCGACCCCGCCGCCCCGGCCGCCTGCTGCGAGTTGGGAGCCGGATCGATCAGACCGGCATGGGGGGAGATCGAGCTGACCGCATCCCCGCTCGTCGCCGGAGTGGCGGCAGCGGCCTGCGGGGCGGTGGAGGTCTCGGCGACGGCGGAAGGAGCGGCCTCCCGGTTGCCACAGGCGGCGAGGCTCAGCAGGAGCAGGGGAAGAATCAGGATCGAGCGGTTCATGCCGGAAGCGTATCACCGCGACTTCAGAGGCTGGAATCCCGGCAAGGCGTCCAGGGGTGGGCGATTCCGCACCCCTGGGCCCGCTTCGTCTTCGAATCGGATCAGGAGGTTACGGGAGATCCCCGTTCCAGCAGCTGCACTCCAGGCCGCCCGTGGTGCACGTGCCTCCATACACGGCCTGACAGGTGGAATTCCGGCCGTTCTTGTAACCGCAGACCGTGCCGGTCGTGTACCCCCGGCAAAGCGTCTCGCTGCAACTCCCGCAGAGAGCACCGCCGGCCTGCTGCGAGGGCGGGGGGTTGAGGAACGCGAGCTCCCCCTTGGCGCAATCGGGCGATGTCGAGGCGGGGGACAGGAACGCTGGGATTCCGCTGGCGGCCGGCGTGGCGGCCGGAGAGGACACGGCGGCGCCGGCGAGAGATGCGGTCAGCAGCAGCGCGGCGAAGATCAACAGGATGGAGCGAGAGGTCATACGGTCTCCTTTTGTCGTAGATCCTAAAAGGGAGGGTGCCGGAAGCCTCGGTTAGCGATCCCTGTTGTCGCCGCGGTCGACCGCATAGGCTAGAATCCCCTCCACGGAAGCGCTCGGGGGCTGGTGCCTTCTGCGGTCTTCAAAACCGTTGTCTCGTGCCGGTTGCGGTACGGGGGGTGGGTTCGATTCCCATGCGCTTCCGCCATCCGGCTCAAGAACTTACGACCGATGTCCCCGATCTTTTCCAGGAAGGGGGATGACCGGGCTGTCCAGCGGACGGCGAGCTTCAGCCGTGCGGCCCACGAATCGAGGATTGTGGGTGACGGAGATGTCGGGCAGCCGGTGATCCAGCCGCCGCTGCTCATCGATCTCACGGAGGTGCCGAACCGGATGTTATAATAGAAGATAGGAGGATTAAGAAATGAAAAAACTTGTCGAAACTCTGGCCTTCATGGCGCTCACATTCTTTGCCCTTGCATCTGAAGTGCGTGGGACTTCGTGCACCAAGCCCATTCACTGTCCGGCGATCCGCGACTGTTGGGTCACGGGCTGCGTCGACGGGACGTGTCAATACGACTGCGTTCCGTAATGATCGGGCTGTCCCGGTAATACAGACCCTCCACAAAGCCCACCTCCTCAGGCCCGACTACACGACGGCCGGGGTTCTTTGAAGGCTGTGCCGGTGTCGGCCGCGCCCGGAGTCCAGTTCAGGACGTTGCTGGACTGCCAGTTGGGTGCGGTCACGTCCGGGGTCCAGGCGCTATCCCCCGGAGCGGTGGCCTGCGGGAGCGGGAACGGCGGCCGTCTCGGACGCGTTCCGGTCGCCGCAGGCGCCAAGGCTCAGGAGAACCGGCCCCGGCACCTGCGGATCGGCTGTTACGGAAGAGGCCCGCCCCAGCAGGAGCACTTGACGCCGCCCGTGCTGCAGAACTTACCGAACGGAGCGGACTGGCAGGAATATAATTGGCCGCCACTGTAGGCGCAGTACGTGCCGATTGTGTACCCCGCGCAAAGCGAGTCGCTGCAAGATCCGCAGGGGGGGCCGTCCGTCTTCGTCGAGGGAGGGGGGGCGAGGAAGGGGAGCTCCTTCTTGTCGCATCCGGGCGACGGCACCGCGGGAGCCAGGAACGCCGGGGCTCCGGCGGCGGGATTCGCCACGGTGACGGCTGGCGTCGCGGCGCCGGCTAGGGAGGCGGTGAGCAGCAGGGCGGTGAAGATCAGGAACGCGGATCGACGGGTCATAGCGTCTCCTTTCTCGTAGATCCTAAAAGCATGGTGCTCGAGACTCCCTTCCACGCTCCCCGGCCGGCTCTGGGCCATAATCCCTCCTGGAAGCGCTCGGGGGCTGGTGCCCTGCGGTCTTCAAAATCGTTGTCACGTGCCGGTTGCGGTACGGGGGGATGATTCCCATTCGCTTCCGCTATCCGGCTCAAGGGTTTACGACAGCTTCTCGACGCCAGTTCCTTCATCCCAGACTTCCTGCTTCCTCTGAACCCGCGCCCTTGGGACACGGCAGTGACACCGGGAAGGCCGTGAGGTGTGTCTCCGGCAGGATCGGGAGAAGGAGGCACTTCCGAGCCTGGGCTCGCCTCTCGTGTTCTTCTGCACCTGTATCTTTGAGCGTTGGTGCAGTTTCGGTGATTCCCCTTGGCGGGGGATCATTTTCCAGGAGGCCACGTCATGAAAGCCAAGCTGATCAAGCTGTCGCTCGCCTTAACGCTGCTCCTCGGGACAAATTTCGCGATCACCCCCAAGGCGGAGTCCGCCTGTATTGCAATCTGTACGGGTGGGTCGTGTTGCTGCGGCAGGCTGGCGGCCAGGGACTATTGCACTGGCGCCCTGGTCTGTGTCAGCCAGTGCCTGTCCGGAGGCTAACTGCAGTAAGAGCGACTAACAAAACCGGCCCAACGGGCCGGGAGAGCATAGCCCAGGGCTGAGGCCGAAGGCCGATGCCCTGGGTTCACGTGCGCCACCTCCCGGCGGCCTGAAAGGCCGCGAGAGGCTTCAGTCCCACACGTAGTGCTCATCAAATTCGATTTCATAAACCTTGAGGAACGCACGGAGCTCCTCTTGAAACGACTTGATTCGATGATGCTCGCGCTGGTTGCGAATGTAGGCGTTCGCGGTCCTTCGTCGAGAAGATGAGATGGACGTAGGTTTTGGAGAGGGATTGAGCCATGGCGCCGGTGACTCCAGCACCTGTCTGCAGAGACGTCAAGCGGGAGCTCTCGCGGCCTTTCAGGCCGCCCGGAGGTGGTGGCCGTTGACCCAGGGCATCGGCCTTCGGCCTCAGCCCTGGGCTAGATTCTCCCGGCCCGTTGGGCCGGCAACCGGTTTTGTTAGACGTTCTAGGGACAGCGGTTGAGGCGCGAGATCTCTGCCGCAAAGGCATCCTGACCGATCCGATGGTCGGACGATACTGTCGGACAATGGTGGTGAACCGTCGCGACGGTCGCTCTACCATTTTTAATGGCGCTTTCTCCTGTTCAACCCTGGCATATCGATTGCGATTGCTCTTTCGCACTCCCCGCAAACGCAGGGATTAACAAAGGAGAACAGTAATGCCCAAGCAGAAGACAATCGTTTGGAGTAGCCAATCCTATGGGACCGGCCTGACAGGATCTTTCACCACGAACGGCGGCTCCGTTCGGGTGTTCTTCGCTGGAAGTGCATATTCAAGGTCTGCAAATGCGACCCTTGCCGTTAACCTGGTGATCGACAACAACGTCCAGATGACACTCAACGGCTGCACGAATGAAGCCGATTCCCACAAATCGCTTGTCCCAGCCATCGCCGAGCTCTCACTGGGGTCCGGAATTCACAATGTATCTCTATCGACCTCCGGCTCTACGGTGATCGATCTAAACGATTACTTCACCCTGGAGGTTTCATCTAAATAGCGGACTAGTTCTCTGGGGATATGGGCCTTGAGTTCCTGATGCAGGGCCGTACCGATTCCCCGCCGCCTGTACTCAGCGATGGCTGGCGGGGAGCGCTTCCCAGAGCCACTGTCCCACCCGCCGGGCCGAAACGTAGCTCACCCAGGCGGCCGCGCCGAGCAGTTGGGTGTCCGTGGGATACCGGGCGCGATAGGCGGCGACAACGGCGCCGTCCACCCGGTAGGAGGCGAGCGCGGTGAGAAGGGCGAAGCGGCCCGCGGCCCTCTCTTCCGGGGGAACCCCGGCAAGCGCGGTGTCGAGCTCTTTCGGGTCCAGACCCCCGAGGCCCGGATCGGTGCCATCCCAGGCTTCGAGCCGTTCCAACACCCGCTCCCGTACCGACTCGTGCAGCACGTTTTGGACCGCAGCGTCCACGGCTGCGGCATAGCGGGCGAAGGCACCGGCCACGCTGGGATTCCCCCGTGCCCAGGGGAGGTCGGCCGGCAGATCGGCGGGCTCCAGGAGGGCCAGCGACGCGCCCGGCACGTGACGGACCGAGACGAGCGCCGCAAAACGGCCGGCGGCGAGCTTCCTGATCCACCCCTTGGCCCAATGAGTCACCGAGGGCAGGGGATATGGCGATTCAGGCAGGAAGACGTGGGCCATGCGATTGATGTAGTGGAACGCCATCGCGGTACCGATCATCTCGCTGGTATCCGCGGCCGGGAACGGCGGCCGTGACAGCGCAGCGGCTCCGGGAGAACGGTGCGCCGCTCCCCAGGCCACAACCTCGCGGAACCTTTCGTCGCGCAACACGCCGGGTTTCCTGCCCGCGAGCGCCTGGGCGGCGTCCCGCTCCCCGGCCGCTTCCAGCATGAGGGTATGGGCGTCGATGCAATAAGGGCAGCGGTTGAGGCGCGAGATCTCTGCCGCAAGGGCCTCCTTGACCGGTCTCGCGACCTGACCGGCTACGAGTGTCTCCCGCAGCACGCACCAAGCGCCGGCCAGCAGCCGCGGCACCGGAGAGTGGAGAGGGATCGGCGGCAGCAATCCGAACTCCCGCCGTGCCTGGGCGTAGACTTCGGCCACCAGCCCGGTGGCCGCTGCGGGCGAGACCGGCTGGAGGTATCGGATCTCTGGCATGGAGCGGCTGGAAGTATATCTCCGCTTCGCGGCAGAGGCCGAGGGAGCTGCTTTACTTGGCCTTGGCTGGTTTGCGCCGGCTCGCTTTCTCGCCAGCTTCCGCTTGGGTCACGACCTGTGTCTCTCCGATCTCAGGTGCTTTGCCGGTGACCAGGCCCTTGACCAACTCGAACAGAACGACGGGCTGAGGTTTGTTGACTTCCATGAAGGTCGCTGTTTCGATGTCGACGCCGATCAGGACGATGCGCGGATCATCGGCCGTGCCATCGTGCTCGCCTCCCTCGTCGCCGAACCAAGCGCGCCAGTCCGGACGGTAGAGCTCGCGGAGCTTGCGGCGATCGGTCGAAATCTTCGCGAGGCCCGAGACGGAGACCCATTCGCGAGTGCGATCCTTGTAGTAGGAGAGGTTGACGTGAGGATCGTATTCCAGGTCTTCGATCTTCGAGGTGTCCTTGGAGGTGACGAACCAAAGATCGGCGCCGCTGGCGGCCGCCTGGTTCGCCATCGGCCGTGAGACGAGATGCCCGTCTCGACGGCGTGTCGTGAACATCGCCGTATCGATGTCTTCAACCATGTCGTAAAACTGCTTCAATTTCTTCTTCATGGGATATTGTTACTGCAGAATGGATGCCAATCAGCGGAGCCGCCGAGGCGCGCAAAAGAGTCCCGCGGGTACCTCTTTGAGCGTGGGCTTATCCACGACCCCTGAAGGAGGCTTACAGGAGTTGGCCACTCTGCCGATGTCCGGCTTTCATGTTCTGCCCCTGTCCGAGGCGGCCCGCGGTGCGCTCGGTACGCCCATCCAGAATGCCCTGGTCGTCCATGCCGGCACCACGGCCGAATTCACCGAGGTGAATCCCGACTTGCGGATCCTCGATGCGAAAAGCGCGTTCTGGCATTCCGTCGAGTGCGAGGCGAAGATCGATGTCGGCCTGCCGCTCGACCGTTTCGGCGGTCTCCTGGAAAGTTTGCCCAGCGACGCGTTTTCCTTCGGTCCGCTCGCGCACAGCCTCTCGTATGAGCGGCATTTCCTTCTGCGCGCGGGGAGCGCCGAAGTCTACGTCGTGCGGCTCGGCAGGAAGAATGACAAGCGCAAGCCGGCGATCAAGATCAAGGAAACCCGGGGAGAAAGGAACGGCATCCTGCTCCGCAGCATGAAGCTCGAGGAGTGGAGCCCGGCTGCTTTCGAGGCGGTGGTCGAGGACTTCGGCTCCCGTCATGGCGCGCCGGTGCGGATTACGCGGCTGCGTCCGTTCTACAAGCGCAAGGCACGCGCGGTCTGCGTTCATCGCCGGCACGGCGTGGTCTTCGGAGTCAGCATCGACCACGCCAAGCCGGTCGGCCTGCCCGCCGAGCTGTCGCAGATCGAGGTCGAGTACTGGAGCACGCTCCTGCCCAGGACCGCGGCGCCGGACCCGGCGGCATTGCCGGGCGAGTCGTTGATCGCGGAGATCCACGTCGAGCTTTGCGATCTGCTCCGCGGGCAGCTCGAACGCGAGGGAGTGGCGTGCGAGCCGACGCACCTGACGAAATCGGAATGGATCCGGCAGGTGACCGAATGCGCCCGCTGATCGAATGAGGCTGATCGAATGAGGTTGATCGAATGAGGATCGTCGAGCGCTGGCTCGACCTGCCCGGCTCCACCCGCGAGCTGCTGAGCCGCCAACGCTGGGATTTCGCGTCGCAAAACCATGACGACGACTTCCATACGGACGTGCTCTTCCTGCGGGTGTCGTGCGGCTCGATGGCGTCCTTCGCCGGCCATGCGAGCCGCTCGGTGCTTTCCTATCATGATGGATTCGATGCCCGCTTTTTCTATGAGGAGCAGGAAAACCGCGAGGTCATCGCGCGTCTCGTGGAGCGGTATTTCGGCGACCGTCCCTGGCGCGAATCGATCCCTGGGGCGATCCGTGAGGCCGCCGCCCGGCTCGACGCGGTTCTGTCTCCACTGCGGACGCCCGAGGCGCTCCGCCATCTGTCGCTGTCCGAGCTGCGGGCCTTCTACGTAGCACAGCTCGAGGCGCACCTGAAGCTCTACGAGCCCTGCTGGACCGCCGAGGCGCTGCAGGCCGCGGGCAAGGGATTGACCGAGGCGTTGATCCGGCTCCTGCTCGAAAGAAACGTTTCCCGCGAGAGGCTCTTCGAGATTTTCAATATCCTGACCGTGACCGATGCACCCTCGATTTTCGGGGCGGAGCAGGAGCGGCTGGTGCGCGCGGCGATGGCGATCGCGGACGATCCGGCGCTCAAGGCCCTGGTGACGGCCCACCCGGCGCGGGCGAAGCTGTATTTCGACGCGCCGGTGCTGCGGCTCGCGCGCGAGGTGTCGGCGAGCAGCGGCGTCTTCGCCTATCACGGGTTCTCCCTGCGCCGGCGCGCTTCGGAGGACGACATCCTCGAACGGCTGGTCGAGCTGGTGGCCGACGACGCCCGCCGCGAGCGCGAGCGGATACTCCTCGAGCGCCGTGAGGCGTCCCTCGAGGAGCGTTCACGGCTGGAGCGGGACATCGGGCTCGACGACGACGGGATCTCGCTGTTCCGGACGTATGCTGAGCTTGGCAACACCAAGGTGCTGCGCCGGATGGTGCAGCTCCACAATTTCGAGATCCTCGACGCCATGCTCCGCGAGCTCGCGATCCGGCTGGGCACCTGCGAGGCCGTCTTCCGTTTCATGACACCGGAGGAGGTCCTCGGCTGTTTCGATCGCGGACGGGTGGACGGCGAGGCCCACTATCGCCAGCGCGCCGCAGCGATGACGTTCGTCATTCACGACGGCGAGGAATTCCTTCTGGTCGGCGAGGCGTCGCTCATCTGTCGGGAGGCGGTGGTCGAGGTTCCGATCGGCGCCGGGGGGCAGCTCGCCGGCGTTCCGGTCTCCCCGGGCCGCGCGCGGGGACGGGCCGTGCTGGCGGTCCGCAATGACGAGTCGCTCCGCCGGCGCTTCCGCGACGGCGACGTGCTGGTCAGCGTCGAGACCGACCCGGACCTGGTGCCGGTGATGCGCAAGGCGTCGGCGATCGTGACCGATCAGGGGGGCATCACGTCGCACGCGGCGATCATCGCGCGCGAGCTCGGCGTTCCCTGCGTCACCGGCGTGGCGGGCGCGACGGCCATCGTTCAGGAAGGGGATCTCCTGGTCGTCGATGCCTGGCGCGGGACGGTGGAGATCATCGATTCCGCCGCGTCTGGCACAATGGATCGCCGCACAATGGATCGCCCGCTCCACCGGCTCGGCCAGGGAGCCTGGCCCGACACCGATCGAACCGGACGCAAGGCGGGAGTGCTGCACCGGTTGCGACAGGCGGGCCATCCGGTTCCGGAAGGTTTTCTGGTGACCGACTACGTCAGCGGCGATCGGCCCGCGCCGGTCGCGGCGATCGAGGACGAGCTGGTGGTGCTGGCGGCGGGCGATGCGGGCGCGCGCTGGGCGGTGCGCAGCTCGGCGACCTGCGAGGACGGCGACGATCAATCACACGCCGGCCGTTTCACCACCCGGCTCGGCGTGGCGACCGCGGACGTAGCGCGGGCGATCGACGAGATCCAGCGCGAGCGGCGGGACCGTGCGAGCGGAGGGGCGGGCGGCGGGGAGGATTTCGAGCTGCCGGTGCTCGTCATGCGGATGGTCGACGCGACCGTGTCCGGGGTTGTCTTTACGATCGACCCGCGGCGTCCCGATTCCGGCGAGATCATCGTCGAGACCACGCCCGGCCTCTGCGAGGCGCTGGTTTCCGGGCACATCCGGCCCCGTTGCGCGCAGGGACCGCTCCATGGCGGCACCCTGGCGGGGGAGACCTGGCTGACGCCGGAGCAGAGCGGCCGGCTCCTCGGAGAGGTGGCGCGGCTCCAGGAGACTCTCGGCGAGCGGGCGCTCGACATCGAGTTTTCGTTCGTCGGCGAGCGGCTGTTCGTGCTGCAGGCGCGGCCCCTGTCGCGCGCGCAGTGGGGAAGTGATAGAAGCGGGACATGACGGCGATCCGGGCGGACGGCCTGTATAAATGTTATGAGCGCCGCAACTGGCGCGGGCGCGTCGTGGAGAGCGTCGAGGCGGTGCGCGGGATTTCGTTCGAGGTGCAGCCCGGCGAGATGGCCGCCTTTCTCGGGGCCAACGGCGCC
>Ga0247765_1001470_pt1 | contig 11037 bp, 12 predicted proteins | sample UWRJL106311C6_FD_179949 | JGI IMG/M metagenome (GOLD analysis project Ga0247765, IMG submission 179949) | Plant litter microbial communities from Arlington Agricultural Research Station in Wisconsin, United States - UWRJ-L106-311C-6 | ecosystem: Environmental > Terrestrial > Plant litter >... | reverse complement strand
TGCACAATCAATCCAACTGCGCGATCAATCCAACTGCGTGATCAATTGAATGTAGTTCGTTGCGCAATTGATGCAGACGGTTTACAACCTTGGGTGCTGGGTGCTGGGTGCTGGGTGCTGGGTGCTGGGTGCTGGTACGATACAGCCTGATCTGGCTGGTGCATCGAGATGTTCCGTTGTGTATGGGAAATTCGGTGTTTTCAATGCAGGTGGCAGGTGTGGGTTTAATGTGGAGGCGGGGGGTCGCGGGAGGTTTATCGGGGGTCCCCCGAGTAAACCCCAATTTTTAAGGGCTAATCGGTCCGGCTATATCTGCTGCAAACCAGCTGAGGTATCGTACGTGGGGGACGGGAGTAAAGAAACGTTAAAAAGAGCGTTGCCTTTAGCGTACGCGTACTGTAAAGGAGGTACGCGCAGGCCCCTAGCGCAAGGCGTAGCCAGGTTAAGGGTAGGTAAGGGTCGAAGATCGGTTTTCCCAGGACCGAAAAATAGTAAAAGAGCGTTGCTTTCGGCGCGTACGTACTGTAAAGGAGGTACGCGCGGGCCCCTGGCGTAAGGTGTAGCTAGGTTGAGGATAAGGATATTGAAGGGCCTTCGCGCGATCCTCAACCGTGCGAAGGGATACCCTTCTCCTTCTTTCAACAAGTTCACAAACGAAGGTTTCCCCAACCAGGGCCAGGGCTCTAATTGGTCCGACCAACTTGGAAGGTTGTTGAAAGGGAGAAGTGTAGAGCAGTAAAGTAGAATCTGTCTTCGATAGAAATCACTGCAATTTTTGACCCTACGGAGGGGATGTACGACACACGTGATTAGATCCGACACTATGGGAGGCCTTAGTGGCACCTAGTTCGAAAAGGATCGCTGCACAGCCTGACTCCGCGGAGATGTACGAATACACAGTTCAAATTGAGCCCAGGCACGGTGCAGGCGGTCCAATGAAATCAAATGTGATGGGAGGCCCTCAATCAGTATGTGGCGAACTAGCGCTGCAATTCTGCTTTGAACCCCGCGGAGAGGATGTTTTCGTTACGATGGGCTCAAAGGAGGCACCGTCGCATGTAGGTACATGCAGCACTGCAATTTCTTACGCTACGGAGGAGATGCCCCCACGGAGGCATCAGGCATGTCTAGTATCAAATTATTTTAGTTGGTACCGGCGAACCAGCTTAACCCAGTCATCATGTGCGGGGCTCGAGGGAGGCGGAAGCGAACCCACTGCGATTTCTGATCCTGTGGAGGGGTTGAGGGGATACGAAGTATATACGAAGTATCTAGTCTGTGTTGGGCGCCTTCGCACTGCAATTCTAACCCTGTGGAGGGGATGCCTTTCGGTCGGGTAAGTCTCACCGGATCCCCTGCGAGCACCCACCCTACGCACGGAGTAAGACAATATATATATATATAATGAATATAACTCGAATGCTCTGCTCTCTGAAATCTCGCGCGCGCTAGCCAGCCTTCTCATATCGAACCTGACGAAACCATGCTTTTCAGCAAAGTACCCTAGACGGCACTGGGTTAACAGAATAAAAAGAGACTTGATACCTAGCTGGTAGTTGGTACCGCTACTACTACTAAGATCCCTTTGTAAAGAGAGGTATTTATTTTTTTCGTACTGTTACTAGGTAGTATTTAATAACTTTTGTCTTAATAAACCTGAGGACCTATTTGATACTATTGCGGAACCAGCTAGTGCATCCTCACCTTCTGTCTCTATCCACCAGCTACTACTTTGTGTACTACTCAATACGCATCGCAGGTTTGGTGGTGATGGGTGCACTGGGTGATGGAAGATAAAAAACCAGAGCTGGAAAGCCGCTGTTAGTATAAGGCCCACCCGCATTGTTTTGCGGTCTCTTTTTATACTGGCACCTATTCACTTGGCATCCCATCAAGCCCATGTCATTTTTTGATCACGCGTGCTATTGTCCAACGGATCATACGATCCTTTTCACTAAATGGTACTGAGGCCGCCGCATGCAGACCCTGGAGACGTCGGACCTGATCACGTGTGTGTCCGACAAAAAGCATTATCCCCTCCGGAGGGTCAGAAATTGCAGTGATCGTCGAGTTGATATTAGTCGAGGGGTTGCCCACCTGAATATCGACTGGAAGCAGACTGGGTCATGTTCTTTCAGCTTTAAGAGGACTTGGCACCTAGAATAATAAGTAGACATCTAGACAGGCGGCCATCCAAATTAACACCACATCAGCACTTGACATCGTCCCTCGCTCCCAAGAATCAAATAAAGATGAGATGCCCCGTCTTGTACCAAGTGAAAAGTTCACCCAAACCAAGATGATTTGATGTGCCCCAGCCAATCAGTCATCCCAGCGAGCCGCTTGGTCTGCCAGATTTTCACTTAGCACTACAAAGACACCGGATTCGTGCGGGCAGGCAGATAAAATCACTTGTCAACTTGACTCCAATTGATATTTTTTTTTCTGTCTGCCTCAACTGTACATGGACGTGTCAACCAGACTGATGGATCTACCTTGACTCTTACAACGAGATTCACATGCAGCTATATAGAATAATAGGCGGTAAGACGGATGGACGGACTTGGTGACTTCAATTCCAATCAACTCCGATTCCCGATCCACCACTCGGAGTCTTTTGGGTTGGTTAGTAAGCATTCATTTATGCACGTGTGTGCATTCAAGTCAGGTAAGTTGTGTTCAAACTGATGGAAGTGGTAGCAACAGGAGTAGCAGGAGCCGCAGCAGCAGCAAATGAATGACAGGTCAACCTTCGGAACCTGAAAAAAAAAAGAAAAAGGATACCTTATTGGTGAATCAGATAAACGATCCTGTTTGCCGAGCGAACATCGCGGCCAGCAAATCATGCGATTGATGCTGTGTTGACACATGCATTGACGTTTGGTGTCACGAGTGTGGCAACGGGAGTACGAATATAAAGTATGACTACAGCCAAGCACTTGTTTTTGGGTGTTTATGTGTTGTTTCCCCAGATGCGACCACAGATAAGGTACCTAGGATAGAATAGTCCCGAAGCCTGGTGATATTTCAGCGCAGGGTCCAATTGACATTGACGGCTCCATACATGTACTACATGAAAGCTCAGGGTTTCAATCGAGTCTTTTCCACATCCAACCTCTGTGATATCAATCCGGCCTGACGGACAATAACGCCTTTTTTATTCTTTTTCTTTTTTCTTCATAAGCACACATACATACCTGCAGGCAGGTCTATGATGCATCGCTGACAGCAACATGTCAAAAGCGGGTTTGGAAAACACCAAGCTTATCTTCCTAGGTGCCCAGCAGTCCCTAAATGTTCATATTTTTCTGTTCAACGCAAACGACAAACTACAGACTAGCGGTCAGATATGTAACCTCGCGGCGTTGTCATTTGGCAGACTAGGGTTCATTCACGGTCCAAACTTGAACCCCTGAAGACCAGACTGTTTTGCGTAATCGTTATCTTTGCTGGCTTGGCATCTCCAACAAACAGCAGAAGGAATAAGGTGAGCGAGTAAAAAGGTGCCTCGGTCTGGTTAAACCAATCGCGGGGATTTTCTCGCGGCCGTTGAACGTACCTTTTTTTTCTGTTTACGCCGCCCCCGTCGGCCAGCTACCCGGGCTATCCGTATGCAGGTCTTAAGCTAGGTACGCAAGGTAGTTGGGGCACGTTTTGCTCTTTTTATTCGGTGTTCGGTGTGCCGCACCAATGATAGGTCACGTTTCTTTTTGTAGGATCTGGGTTTATCAACCACCGTCCTTGGTACTAGTCGCTGTGCCCGTGATGCACATGCACCATTTCTTCAGGGATACATCTATGCCAAGACAGAGCAGGACAAGACAGCACACATATGAGCTAAAGAAACCCCGCAGAGGAAGAATTATTTGAACTTTGCCACCGACATTTTTACAAGTTCCTCTGAGAGATCACCTCTCTATACAATCAGATTGTCAACATGATATCTATATCCGCAACCCAACTCGGTGTGGGATTTCTCCTTTATGTCGTGGGCAGGATTATCTATCTCCGCTACTTTCATCCGCTGGCGCATATTCCAGGACCGTTTTTTGCGTCAATTACTGGGCTGCATCGCTTTTATTATGATTATATCAGGAATGGGTCTTATTACCTCCAGTTTGAGCGGTATCGGGACATTTACGGTACCTAACCATCCCAACCAACTAACCTGCCTTATGTAGGGGGTACCTAAGGTAGTTTTGTAGTAACTGATTTTGTTCACGAGAAAAGGCCCCGCAATCCGGATCGCTCCGCACGAAGTGCTGCTCACCGACCCGGCGCACCACGAAACGATATTTTCCAACACGACCAAATTCTACAAAGACCCGCGATATTACCGTCTCACGGGCGCGGACACGAGTATTTTCGCCATGGTTTCCAACGAAGCGCACCGTCGCTACCGCGCTATTTTGAATCCCTTCTTCTCAAGAAGGTCCGTCCTCGCTCAGGAAGCTGTCGTGCAAACCAAAACGGACCGTCTCTTGCAGCGAATCGAAGCGGATTCAGCGAGGGGGGAAGCGACATTTATTGGCACGGGGTTTCGCGCGATTTCTATTGATGTGATTACGGAATATGCGTTTGGCCCCGGCCGCTGCTGGGATTTTTTGGAACGAAAAGATTTCGGCGGCTGGTTCAGCGAGTTGGGCAGGGCGATTGCGCCCATGGTTTATGTGCTGCAGATTTTCCCCATCTTGCGAAAACCGATGCAGGAAATGCCGCCGTGGTTGGCAAGGAAGCTGAGTCCCATTGTGGTGGGCCTCTTGGATATTATGGATTTGGTAAAAAAGGATGTCGAACATGTCGTTGGGGATATCCACGCCGGTGTGCATCCGGAAAAACCGACCATTTTCCACACGGTGCTCAACCCTGATGCGAAAGCCGCTCTGCTCGGGGGAAACACCAAGATTGTCCCTACCGTCAAACACATGGTCGACGAGGCGTTTGTGGTGGTCGGCGCGGCGAGCGAGACGGTTGGCAATACCATGACTGTGTGCACGTTTCATGTGCTCTCCAACCGGGATATCTATGCGAAACTGCGCGCCGAACTGGTGGCGGCGTTTCCGGACCCCACGCAAAAGGTGGATACTCTAACGCTGGAAAAGCTGCCGTACCTGACAGGCGTCATCAAGGAGGGTTTGCGACTCTCGTATGGCGTGCTGCATCCCCTGCCGCGGGTGGTTCCGGAGCCGGGGGCGAGTTTTAATGGGTATTGGTTTAAGGCGGGGGTATGTATCAATCTCTCTTACTTACCTCAAACGTGGGAGAGGTGAATGGTGCTAACTTTTTCACAGACCGTGGTGAGCATGACGGCCTGGTTAATGCACCGAGACAAAACCATGTTTCCCGACCCCGACAAATTCGACCCGGAAAGATGGCTAGACCCCCAAGAAGCCCAAGCCCGGGAGAGATATCTTGTTCCCTTTTCCAAGGGAAACCGCATCTGCATCGGCCAGCCGCTTTCCATGTGCGAGTTATATGTGGCGGTGGGCCGTCTTTTCCGCAGTTTTGACGATCTGGAGGCGATCGATGTTGGGCCGGAGGATATGGTTTATGAAGATTACTTTGGGGGGTTCCATCCGAAGAATGCGAGGCCGTTTAGAATTATGCGGACGGGCAAGAGGGTTTGCTAGGCATGGGCACTGGGGGATTACATCAAAGTACTGGCTTCAAATAAGCATGAAATAGGGTCTGGACTAGTTTACTCGTATTTTGAGATATCATGGTGACTGTACTGGAGTCATTGCTGAAATAAGAAAGTGTCGAATTCTCCGCCAGACTGACCTTTGACAGTCACCTACCGATAAGCTGGGATGGTGGCATGGCCCGGCCCCATGTGGACAGGATCTGCATGTCGAATTGGGCTGTAAACTTCGTATTCCTGTTTCATTGGAGAAGTGTCTTGGGAAATCTCGTATAGACACAAATTCCCGGTAAGCCAAATACAACCTTGCCGCAACTGATTGGTTCGTCGTGATAATCAGCAGACAGTCATGTCAGCCGCCGGTGGTACCTATAAAAAAAAAGATTGGCGCTTTTATCGGCTCAGAATTGTTCCGCTGTTACTTAATCATATGATTGTCAACAGTTTGATCATGATTGACGTATTTGCGGCTGTGTGTGTGATTGGCGATGCGTCACGTCACACAAATGATCAGAGTTTATAAAGGGCGGCCAAGAGAAGCCAGCTGTTGTCTATTTTCCCTACACTTTAATTGAAACACTAAAAACTATCGGAATGAATACCATCATGTACACCGCATTCTTGTTCCTCGTCAGTTTGGCGACCGCTCTGCCTTCTGGCACGGCGCATGGCGGCGGAGGGCACCCAGACAAACCCACGCCGTGTCCTTATATTATCAGCAATTTCTCTGCAGCCAAAGGCCATCTCAGCGGATACTGTCGGTATGTTCCATCTCGCACTCCCGTCTACATTTACCAACAAATAGGTACCTAACTAACTCTACCTATGTAAGGTACGACTTTGACATTGCTTCATCAGCCATCTCCAGTGGCACCACCCACTGCAGCGCTTATCTCGACGCCGGTTTTTCCGGCGCGACCTGGCTGGCGTATGTTTATGATGGTGCCGGGAACTGTACCGACCCCGCTGTGACCTGGACTTTTTTCCATCCGTCGAGCGGCGGCGATGCCGTCTTTAATGCCACGATCAAGGGGGTCAAGGGGAGGTATATTGTTCCTCAAAAGGATATTACTGTGTCGTTGAATGATGAGGCGAACCCTTTTGACAATGATGTGGCATATACGGGGCCGAAGAACTTTTTGATTTCGGATTTTAATGTGTAGGGATTTTCTTGACGTGCTTCGAGTGTGGTGTTGGAAGTGTTACTTGTGTTTAATGGGCATAATCATGAAATTGATAGATATCTAGGGAGGTTGCTACAATAATCACTTTTTAATCGAGCTGTGCAGCGACAGACTTCATCCAGCACGGTCTCGTACACTCTGTTCACCACCTCGAAGCGGATCATGATGAGCTGTCACAGTGAAAAGCCTATTTCTATCGTGCTGAAAAAGTACTCGGTACCCCGGATCGGTGCACTGTTCCATGCAGTCGGGGCAGCCCGGAATCTGGGTGGCCGTGGGAGCCTAGGAGAACTGCCGAGAGCACTGTGAACCCTCCAACTAGGACAAACATGGATTGGATCCGTATTACTAACATCCTTCGCGCGTGTTCTGATTTCTCGGCAGCCAATGTGACCTTGTTGGTCGTTTAGTCTGTAGATAAATCCCACAGAGCACCACCGACAAAGCCTGTGAAGAGCAATGCCAAGACGGCAAATATGTTGTGCTTCGGACTTGGTTGCAGTGGGAGGAGAAGATCTCGCAAGTAAGACGTGTAGCCGATCCGATGTTTCCGGGAGTATGTAGTTGCAATGATCTGCAAGGTGCGTCTCGTCGCGGGCGGGTTGTCGCATTAAATACGGCCAGAAACGGCACTACCAGATAGTCGTACAGCAGCACCTGTCATCACACATTTAAACATCTACCGTTTATTTCCCTTCTTCTTATTGACCACATCACACTATTACTCGCAAACATGTCCACCACCGGAAACCAACCCCGGGGCATCATCCCCACCGTTGATCTCTCCCCCTTTTTCACAACCGACTCTGCCGAAACAGAAAAAACCGCCGCCGGTCGCGCCCTCGTCGCAGCGTGTCATGATCTCGGCTTTGTAATTCTCAAAGGCCACGGGTTATCTGCCCGGGAAATCCACGAAGCCTTCACTTGGACTCGGAAACTCTTTGCTTTGTCGGAAGAAGAAAAAATGAAGGCGCCGCATCCGGAGGGAAATATGCCGCATAGAGGGTATTCGGGCATTGGCAAGGAAAAGGTTTACTCTCCGGAGGATTTGGGGGGTAATTCTGCAGAGGAGGGAAATGAAAATGTTGGGGAGGAGTTGCGTAAGATTTCTGACTTCAAGGTACTTTCGTTCCTCTCTTCCTATTTACTAAAAAGTAAGGTGGCTAAGGATGGAGATAACAACAGGAAAGCTACGAAATTGGAAGCGAGCACGATGATCAGCAGCAAAATATCTGGCTTCCCGAGGATATCCTCCCCGGATTTCGCAGCTACACTACCTCACTATATGAACGACTCTCCGGCGTGGCGCGCACTATTCTCGGTGCGTTTAGTGTTGGTCTTGGCTGTAATGATGACGAAGCTGCCCATGCTGCGGTGATGCAGTTGGAGTCTCGACGACACAGCCAGCTGCGCTTGTTGCATTATCCGCCTATTACGAAGCAGAAGCTGCAGACGGAGATGTTTGCGCGTCTTCCTGCGCATACAGATTGGGGGTGAGCCGTCCTGTCTTTACTATGTCTCTGAGAATGGATATTACGAAAGGTCAAAAAAAGAAGTGCGATACTAACACGCATTCCTGAAAAGATCATTTACGATTCTACTCCAGAATAACCAAGGCGGGCTGGAGCTTCGCGACCCGCACTCGGGCGAGTTTTTACATGCGGCGCCCGAGGAGGGGACTTTGGTGTTGAATATTGGGGATATGCTGCAGCGGTTTACGAACGGTTGGTTTCTCTCTCTCTCTCTCTCTCTCTTTCTTTCTTTCTCTCTTCATTTCCCTTTATTTTTTCAACCTCGATTTTAGCACCTGCCTTACCTTGAACACTTGGGGCGATCTACTGTACATGTATTTGGATCACCAACACGCGTCATGCAATACTGTTCTTTGTCCTGCACAATACCTACCTCCCTCACTTCACCTCACCTTACATGTAGGTAGAGTACCGTACATGTAATCACCTACACCTTAAACCATTTATCTGATAGACTACCTACCCTGCACCATGAATTCTAACGCTAACTGACATCGTTTGTCTTATAGATTACTTCAAATCCGCCCTCCACCGCGTCTCGCTCCCCGACCCCTCCACCGTTCCCGACGAAAGCGGAATTCCCGCTAGATATTCTATACCCTTTTTTGTCGGGCCAGAACCCACGCATATTATCGCGACGTTACCGCGATTCATCACTGCCGAAAATCCAGAAAAGTATGAGCCCGTTAGGTTTTCTGATTACGGCGCGTTGGTGAGCAAGTATCAATATCAGCCTCAGCCTCAGTCTCAGTCTTAGAACTACCTACCTAGTTTAGTCTCACTTTTTTAGGCGAAGCGGAAGGAAGGAATGAATGAATGGATGAGAGCATGGCAGTAGAGTAAAGGAAGAATTTGTAACGGTTGGGTGTTCTTGAGGCGGGCTTATTGGTAACCTAGGTACCTAGGTAGGCTAGTAAATTTCAGGAGGTGTAGCTATTATCTAGCTAGGGTGCTTTGGTAACTGACTCCAACTGAAATGGAAAATATTGACACAAATTGTTCTCCCTTGACATACAATGTAATGTACATGCGCAAGCATTCCCCCGTACTATTCATCACGAGCAAAGATTTCCCACATCCAATCCAGCCTGCAACACTATCCGGTGCCCTTTACAGACTGCTTGCCAAAAAAAAAAAAAAATAGACTCCTTGCCCCCCCAACCCGTGCGTTAGAGTCCCGCGTTAGTTATTGCCTCTTTCTTCTTCGCTCGGTATGCAGTTTCTCACAGGAGGTAAATGTATTCTCAATGATATAAGAGAACACATAGGAGGGACCGGTAGACGCTGTTCAAATCTACTCTTCTCACTGTTCAAATCCATTTCTTCTTACTTCAAATCTATCCCACGTCTTTCCCTTTCCAACCGTGGCCACAAGACCCAAAAAACGCTACCTGTTACCTCATCCCGGCTATGTGGGAAATGACATCTTTCGACGTAAATGCTTGCGTATCTTTGCGTAGTCACGCCTATGTAGCTGTTTCTCCGCAGACATGATCCCATGTCGCATCAAAAAGTCGACAAGGACGGCGGCAGAGCTTGGCTTGAACTCTCTCCCCTACAGGGCCCGCCTGACTTCTTTGGCGTCCATTTTTGAAAATGACTCAACCTCACTGTTGCCCCGCTTGGGAGAGAGAGGCCAGTCAACCTCCATCTCGTACACGTGCACCATACATGGCTTGATCCGGCTATCGTTCTCGATGTACCTCAATGGCAGTATCGTCATATACCTGATTAATCCAACATCACGAATGCGCTGTCGAACTAGATGACTGGGCAGCGATGTTTCCTCCCCAGCCAGGCGAATGATGGCCTCAAGGGGCGTGGTGTCGGCGGCGCAGACGAGGCCGCCGACCGTGGCTAGCTTGTTGGGGTACGTGGCAACTTCGGCACTCCTGCGTGCGACCCAGATTTCCATCTCTCCAGTGGCAGTGCGATTGTATACCATGAGATAGGCAGCTTGGTGTACGATTCCAAAGAGGGACGCGGCGAAACGGTTAAGTCGGACCGGATAAGGGGCACCCAGGACCCTCAAGTCTTGTGACACCCCCGGCGGGGCCTTGAAGAGACCTTTATGGGCGCACCTCTCGACCGCGGCAGCGAGAGCATTGTTCACGGCTTCTGAAGTATTCTTGCTGTTGGAACGGTCCGAAACTTGGACCTTTCTCATCGGACTGTGCGAGACTTTGAAGTCGGAAGGCCACGATATGCTCCGAACCAGATTAGGCACGAGATAGCCGTAGGCATTTTCTGAATCGCCGGGGAGGTAGAGCGGGTAGGCCCATTCATCTAGGCCAGGTGGGCAGCTGCAAGGGGAGCGTCAGAACTACCCGAGCACGCATCAAAGTAGGGTTTTGGGTAGGGGTCCATACTTGTCGATGTCTGCAACAAGCATGAAATATGCCAGAGGAATCGCGCTCATTGCCGCGGAGAGGGATTCGAATGCCCGAAGTGCTTTCAAGATGGTGATGGTGGCCATCTTGATGGAGGAGGAACTTGGGGAATTTATTTGTCTGAAACGATGCAGGGCAACCCGCGGGTCAACACCAAACGGCTCGAGAAAGTGCAAAAGAGGAAGAAACTTCCCGAGCAGATTAATGCGGAAGGCGAAATCAAGATCGGGACCGAGATCGGGACCGTCTCCGAGAACTTGACTCTCACGCGAGGGACGGGGTTTTTTTTT
>Ga0247765_1001469_pt1 | contig 11037 bp, 13 predicted proteins | sample UWRJL106311C6_FD_179949 | JGI IMG/M metagenome (GOLD analysis project Ga0247765, IMG submission 179949) | Plant litter microbial communities from Arlington Agricultural Research Station in Wisconsin, United States - UWRJ-L106-311C-6 | ecosystem: Environmental > Terrestrial > Plant litter >... | reverse complement strand
AAGCGACAGGGCGCCCCAGCTCGCCATGTGCGCCGAGACAAGGCCCCCAATGGAGCGCACTCCTGCCTGAAACAAGTGAACTCTAGCTCTTCAGCTTGCCAGAATGCGGGACGACTGGCGATCTCCCACCTAGGCACCTCGGCATTCCCATCTTCTGCCTACAATAAGGTAACCTTGAGAGGGTAGGTAACCTGCCAACGTTTTCCTGGGTTGGAATGCTTCCCGCGCGCACTCCACAACCTATGCATCCATCCATTCGTATCGAGGTACCTGCGCCGAAGAGTCATTGACTGGGAACAGACAACCGGACGATTGTGCTGAAGAATGCCTACCAAGTCCGTGTTGTCTGCCGTCGCTGTCGCCGTCCGATATACCCCACAATCACTGTTACGCTGGGTAGGCGTCTGCGATCCCATCCAGTCCTACCCCGGATACGGCTAACTGCTCGAGAGACACTTGCACACTAGAGCACCTAACTACTTGACCTAGGTACCTAGGTAGGCTAGGTGCGTACCATGGACTTCGTACTGACCAGATGTGACAAACAATGTGTCCAAATTGAGTAACCTGGCCTACAGCCAGCCCAGTACCTTCCCTTGGTAAATACCTACCTGGATACTGCAGCTCTGAGTCGGAGCAGACAAAGAGACCGGGACACGCCGACTGATTACGTCGACGAGGCTAGGGCTACCTGCATAAAGGTTTCCCGATGATGGGCCTGGCTTTCATGTCTCATTTCCTCCCTGCCTGTGCTACATGCATACATGCATGCCAAACCATTTTATTGGCCGAAGCCTAGGTAGATACGTGATACAGACAAGACTTGTCTGTGTATGCGTTACCAGTCAGGCCTGGCAGTGCAGGATACGGGGCCTGGGGTTAACTAGGGGGAAGAGGGAAACGAATTTCCCGCTCCAGTCTAGTCTTGTGCACCGTTTCTTTTCTTTCTCCTCGGGTTGTCTCGTACTGTCAACCTCCGAAGGGTGGATACCTTAGGGGGGGGGGGGGGGGGGCAGTTTTGATATAACTGTATTTAACAAACGTCCCACGGGCTTCCTTGCCCATAAAAGTCTTTTAACTCACTACCTACTAGGTATGTCCTCTCGCATCCGGGAAGGCTTTGAATTTGTCTCGCCTTCTCATCTTGCATCGCTGTCAGAGTGAGCACCTTCCAAGAAAGACCTGGTATTACATATGACACGCACCCGGCTCCATTGCTACCTTGCCTTAGGTTAGGTACTTGGGCAGATGTTACCTATACCAAGAACGCCACATGCATCAGAGATACGTAGGTACTCACACACTCAGATCACACAGGCTCAGCAAGTATGCCCGTGTTACCCTCCACAAGCAACAGCGAGTCGAAAATGGCGATCCTTCCGATAGCTAAGCGCCTGTCATCCAGAGCTCAAGGTTGGCGACACATTCCCTGTGGGGTTGAATGCGCACAAAATAACTGCTCTATCCACACAGTGTAATCCCATGCTATGTTCGGTTACATATTGAAAGGTATCAACATGGGCATACGGGAAAACAGCCACAGGGCCAGGTTTCCAATCTATGAGGGATATTGTACAGTTTGTCTGAACCAGACCATGCACACTACGACACGACAACCCGACAGCGTCACACCCTCCGGGATTGTTGTTCGCCACGATATTGTACATCCACCCCCTTCCCCAACTTCTTCAATGCAGTGTACACAGAAAATACACGTATTCCTGCCCAAACGCCAGATTCCGGCCAATCCCATCATCCAAACATCCACCCCGCACCTTGACGCCGCCAGTATGATATGAGAACAGGCCGGATTCGTTCGCCTGCAGAATCGGATGCCCCATGCATCCCGTCCAGTCGGCACTCCACCCTCGTATCCGACATCCATCGGGCCGTGTAACGTGGACCCGGGCCCGGTCTAACCCAACCCAACCCAACCAACCAATGCATCAGCCCCCTTCACACACCACCGTGACAGGTAATATGTATGTCCGAGCAATAGCAAATCAACAAACACCACACCCAACACTACGAGCTGGAAAATCAACCCCCCTTCTTCCTGTGCCCGCCCAATACACCCTGTAAAGGCGGCACCCCCAAGCTCTCCGGATCCGGCTCCGGAATCCCACATCGCACGCCCAAGCTCCGCCACAGCCCGCCCACTACTCTCTCCTCGGGCAGGAAAACCACTGTATTCGCATAGATGCGACATTTCGGTTCGGAAAACAACCTCGCCTGGCAGCCGTCGCGCTTGTTCGCGACAAAGACGCCGCAGCCTACGGGACGGCCAACTGGCATGTCGAAGCATTTCTCGCTTGATGCTGTATTGGCGGTGCTGTCGTTGTCATTGGGAGAGAAGGGAAGCGACATAATGGCGCTCCCCCGGCAGTGGTAGGGGCCGGGAACGCCGGAAAAGATGGTGGCGGTGATGGGGAGGTGGGTTTCGGTTGTGTTGGCGGTGGGTGAGTCGTTGATGTTCACTTGGCCCGTGTCTTCGTGCACTTCTCCAGAGGCGGGGACGGATTCGAGGGGGTGAGGATGGGTGTGGCCGGTTTGGAGGAGGAAGAGGAGGAGGGGGGGAAGGAGGGTGCTGAGATGCATGTGGCAATGCATGGCGGGCGTGTAAGTACATGCACGTCTAGTAGAGATGTGTGCATCGCTTGTTGTCTAGAGATGTCGTATCTGTCTTTCACATTGTCCGTTTCGGGAAGAAGCACAGTTTTTGCTGAAAGATGTTTAGCGGCAACTCCGCTTGGTATGCGGAGAGACTGACACTGTTGCTGTCGTATCGGGAGTGGTGGTGGCGATGCATGAGTCGGTTGTGCCAAGACCAAGCTCCCAGGTCGGTTTCACAACCGTCTCGTCCACCCTGTACCCTGACCTCACTTGTCGGGTAATGAAGGACACGGGAAACCCCATGCGAGGCTGCTGGGTGATCATTAGACCGACCGGCGCACTGCCCGGCTCCGCATTTCGGGACCGGAGTGCCAAGATTCGACTCTTTAGGAGACGCGCAGCTGCCGTGGCACACTTCTAAGCAGCAGCTCCGGCACCCGCGACTCCAGATTGGCCCCCAATCCCGCCGAGGCGGCTTCGGGCTCGAAGATTTCGACCAATTGAGAGGCTTTGATCTGCTGTGCAGCCCGAGGGCAGTGGTGAGTCGGCCTCTGTTACCTGACATTTCTGCGTGTCGCCCAAACCGGAATGTGAAAGGACAGACATGTCAGTTGCGGGTCCTGTTTGCTAGTTCTGATGGGGAGCTGTGATCTAATAACCTGTGCGCTGGCTTCCCTCCAGTTTTATCTCTGCGGAAATCGGAGGAGATGACTGCCTATAAGAAACACATTCGTTGCTATCAAGTCTCTGACTGAATGGTGTGGTTCTCCAAGTTCTGTTCCAGAAGTTTACACGCCGGAAAACAAAACAAAACGTGCCCGTCTGGTCCTTTGGTATCTGCCGACTGCCTCGATATCGTGATCTCCAACATCAGCACCGCCACTATGGAGCCTGCTGCTTGCGGCTGTAGCAAGTGCTCATGCACAACAACCTGCGGAGGTTGCTCCTGTTGCTGCGTGAGTCCATCATGTCCCGTCCCTCGCCTGCATAAGTTCATGTATCGTCTGCTTTGTTAGCTGACAATGTTCCAGAACCATTGAGCTTAAGCACCAACACAAGCCTCATCCTCTTCCACCTGTTGTGTATGGAAACAAGAGAAACGATGTGAGGTTGGAGGAGAGGAGAGATATCAGCTGTGTTGATTGGGGGCGTTGACGGTTCAAATCTGCTTCTATTATAGAATGGTCGAACCTGATGAGTTCCAATGCCAACCGTGTGCCATCTATCCTGTCCTGAAAGGGTATCGTGATGCGAACCTGGAGATTGCATGCGTTTCTACTTTATAAATGCATTCGTATCTGTCATTACCGATCCCGATGACAGCGGCCCATTAACCCCCAACCCGTGTGGGTGCCCAGTCCGTAAGCCAAGTCCTGGCCTTGTTCAGGTCAGCGCCCTCCGCCTCTAGAGCAGCAATACACCATTCGCGTTCCCAAATGCCTTCGCCAGCCAAAAGCCCTGCCATGACTTGCCTGCGTTGTGAAGATTCGTCGACGCAGAAATGCATCGGCTTGCCGTGATCATCGATCTCTTCAAGGAGAGGCTTTACTAGAGGTAGCGCAGCAGCTGCCGAGGAGCCGATCTTCTCTCGCCCGAGGTTCGCCCGCCCAGTCTTGCACCATTCATTGGCGCACCATCTCTTGCTGCATCCAGTCATAAGTTGCGTCAAGTAACGCCTTTCGATGCGTCTCCGCAGCGCCTTGCCCAGGGGGTCGTGCATGCTGACGTACAATGGAGAGAAACACAGGCTACAGAGTCCTAGATCGTTCCCAGCACCTTGGCCCATCCGTGTTCCGTCGTTGATCCTGCCGCGAGGCCCGACGCCATGGAGCGTGCGTCCACAAAGCTCGTTCCTGCACACCTTGGGTTTTGTTCTAGTAACCTTATCGAGCTCGTGATTTGCGATATGTGCTGCCATATCTCGAAGGCGCACAATAGAGCCGCAGAGATGACAATCTGTTGTGCGCCCTCCATCTGCACGTTCATGGGCTGTCAGGCCCGACAGGACAGTTTCCGCCTCGGACGAGGGGTCAAGGGGATCGCCTTCCTGAGGGACTTCAAGGTGGCAGAACTGACAGAGAATGAGCTTCCCAGGACAAACCGTGGTCCGATGGCGCGCCAGTTCTGGCAAGGACGGGAAAGAGAAGGGACTGGTCGGCCCGCAGAAAGAGCAGGTATGCGAAGTGTGTTGATAGTAATCATGCTTGGTCTTGCTGAGTGTTGTCGAGCCGTAGGCGTCTGGGTGCATTGGGCAGTGCCAATGGCTTGCCCATTCCTCCGAAGATTTTTTGAAGACCCCTTTGCATTGCTGGCAAACAACATTGTTCCGAAGGCAAAAATTCTCGTGCAGCATTATCGTCCGCTTGGGAATCCATTGCCGACAGTTCTTGCATTGCTCTTCGTCAGAGTTCTTTGCCACCGAAGTGTCGTCAAGATCTATAGTTGTGTTCGCTGCCGAGCCTTCGGCTTCGGCGGACTTTGCGCGGAGGCTATATCGTTGCGGAGTAGAGCCAGGGTTGGAACCGTCCGGGTGTGAGAAAGCGTGGACCGAGATCAACAAAGCTTCAGCGTCTTCGAGCTCAGCATTGGTGGGCTGAATGACAATTCGTTTCACCCCGTCTGACGGAGACGAGACGTCGGCAAAGATGAACTCGGAATCGCGTGGAGGAGCCCGTTGCCGCCGGGACTTGGGACTGACAAAAAGGTCGATATCGTGACCGTCTTGAACGGTCAGTTCTATTGAGACTGGACGGGACTTATCCCATGCGGGTAGCGTGTAGTTGACATAGTCGCCTGCCAGGACTTGCCCGTCCACCGTTTTCCATTTGTCTATGGTCTGGTCCATAGAACTTCCTAACGCGGTCCCGGGCGCCCTGAGCTCCTTGGCCGCAATCTGACGAACAGTTTCCCTCGCTTGCTCCTCGTTGAGAGCCTCGATATCTACTTCGAGGTCTGTATCAACAACACAGATTCCCTCGCCTTCTGGCCCAAACTTATCAACGAGGAATCTAAACTCCTCGCCTTTCACACCTTTGACGGACAGTATGGATTCTTTTGTCAATGTCGTGAAACTGAGACGCAGCTGTCGTTCGAGGAGAGATTTCCAATCACCGGGGTTGTACCCTGCCTCCAAAGGTCTCAGTCGAACATAAGTTCCCTTCGGGAGCTGGTGGGCTTTCACAAGAATCCGGAGTCCGAAATCTTCTGATGCAGCATCTTTCTCCTCGGTGAGGTCCACCACATCGTTGGATGTTAGGCTGTCCTGTAGGTCTTCCTCCTTTATTCCCAGGGCGTCCAGCAAGTATGAACTCAAGGCAACCTCATCCTCTTCGGCAGAGAACTCGCGGATTCCGGCATACACAGAACTTCCATTTTTCTTGTTGACCAGCTGGAACATGAGCGGGTGCGGAAGCTGTTGGTAGGAATCGCCATGCTGCAAGGAGCTCTCGTGTCGGGTTGCACGGTTCGAGTATGGATTGAATGAGTCGAACGCCGTGAACGAGTGGGGTATTGCTGCTCTGTTGGTGGAGGCTGCAAGCAGTTGCCCCAGGGCCGATTGAGGAAGAAGAATCTTGTCGCCTTGCAAGCCCTTTGAAGCAACACGGTCGGGATGTGCCACCCGTAACGAGGTCGACCAATCAAGGACGACTGGCTGATCGGACATCTCTGCGAGGCTTGAGATTAGTTCGAATCTGGATGGAGCTGGATTGCGGGGATGGGACGCAACGAAATCTCGGGCACAAACTTAATCCCCTCGGCTGTTACCTCTTGTGTAGAGGGAACTGAAGCACATCGCGGAAGAGACACGGTAATTTGTGTCAATTGTCGAGCTTGTTCATCAGTCAGCGAGATTCGCCGAGTTTCCAGAATCGTCATCGGGGCGGCGCGCGAGGTCAGGCAGCGGTGCGTGGCGTGGCGGGTGTGCGCTGGAAAAAAAGTGGTTCCTAGCACGTGATAGGATTAGGATGGCGATACAGTCCAAACCCTGAAAGGTCATTCGTGTGGTACCTCCCGCAATTTGTGCCAGTTGTTTAAGACCGCATGAGGAATTTCTAAGGCCGTGGTGAGAAAATTTAACGACTCTATGTAAGAAATTCTGGACTTAAATTGTTAAACCAGGGCCTAAATATTCTGGCTTGACCCCCGCTGTTCAAATGTTGCACAAGAACCTGCCCGGCTGGCCAAGTTACCAAGTCTCACGCTAACAATCTTCCATAGGTTGGATTGTACTGCCTGCTGAAGGTTAACCCTGCGATTCGCGTCTCTCAAGGCCGCGCTCCCCAAATGGACAATAACTCGATCTAGGCCGTGCCGTGGCTTGCACCACCCACCACGGCACCAACGTGCGGGACACGCCGTCACCAACGTCCCCTGTCCCTTTATTACCGGGTCGGGGGGCCACCTTGACTGGACGATTGCTATTGAGAGCTTGTTTGAGACCCAATTGGTCTTTGTGAACCCATAGACAGGATTCCGTCATTGGATTCCCCTCTCCGAAGAAGCTGCAAAGGTCTCATGTAACGCTACCAGACACGTTCCTAAATGAGGTTGTCTTAGTGGGAGGGGAATTTGGGGTTGTCGGCCAACTCATCATGCCTCCACAGCTGCCCCACCAGATGAATGCGGGGGATCCTCATATGGGGCATGCTTAACCGAGCAGTGGTGCGATAAGATAAAGAACACGCGAATGGCATTTAGCCGCTGGTCTTCGTGCCACGATCGTGATCAGGATGTGTCAAGACAGCCGAATTGCAACTCGATCGATGTGACCCCCGCGGCAGCTAGCTCAACATTGGGGCAACACCACACGGGTGGCGGGCCGGAGAGTCACGCGTCCAACAGGCGCTGGCGCTAGGACCGGAAGCAAATCTACCTATGCAGGCCCCTAAGCTCTTGGGGCTGCAGAATGGGATTTTTGGGGAAGGGGATAGCGACGATCTAGATCCAGGGTCCGATCCCAACAGCTGGGACCCATTAAATATCACCACTCACTCGCGACGCTATTGCTTTTGCGTGTCGCCGCCATTTCGCTGACTGGACCGTGTGCGTAGCTTGACCCTCTTTCCCCGTTTTCGCGCCTTGACCGCCATCGACCACGTCGGATCTCCACAACGCATCACCGCCTCGACAAGCCTGGCTCTCGGAAGCGGCGCGCCGTCCCGGACGAGCCGGCTTCCTGGCGGGATCCCCCAAGCTTGGCCGACCTTTATCTACACTCGTTGGCCACTGCTCGACACCCTTTCCACTCCTCCAACCTCCCAACGCCTGTGTTTCCTGAGAGTACAACCGCCTGAAGATTGTTCGCGCGGCCGTGAGGACCCCCTCCGAACATCCTAGGAGCCGATTCACCAGGGGATCTCTCCTATTACCGAGGGCTCGACAAGGAGATATAAGGGCCCAATCTGAAAGTTTAAAGCCTCGTATTTCCGAACTAGGGCCTGAATATCTTTATTCGGCGCCTCGTAGTAGACCCCCTTCACTGTTGGCACCGTGGTCCGAGCATTCGCTGCGATGACCCAACCGGAGGTCTCGAACAACGCGACGCTACCCCTCGAAATCGAAATCCAACAACACAGTGCTTTGCTAGACCTCCTCACGAACTCGTTGGTTCTCGGCCACACGGCGCCCTACCTCTCTTGCTACGATGTTTTAAATCTAGCTGCGACTTCGCGCGCCTTCCGCTACTTGATCTTCCACACACCCCAAGTCTTTCGTCGTCTCGACCTTGGTGGCGTCAAAACAGCCCAGTTTGATGTCGACGGCATCGACCGAGGTGGTGAGCTATGGCGCAACGTCCAGCTAGATGAAGCTCTGACCGAGGAGGAGTAAGCTTTGTTCACACACATGATATTGTCGGATTCACAGGCTGATACAGTCTTCGGCAGCTTTTACTCCGGCCCTCTCCGCGGCATCTTCTCGAACCTTCGTCGCGCCGACATCTTGCGGGACGTTCAAGTCCTTTCGCTCGACGGCCTCTCGGTCACCGCCGAGTTAATTCACGATATCCTCGTCGATCCGTCCTTCTCGATCCGAATCCTGTCCATCCGTGGCGCCAAGAACTTGAACGAGTTGAAACTTCGAGGCGCGCTTCAATACGCTTGCCGAGAGTCTAGGCCTGAGGGCACGCCGCGGCTCAAAGGACTATATGTGTTTGGGCCCCAGGATACCTACATTTCCGGAAGCACTCCCGAGAGTGGCGGGTCAAGCCCGTCGCGCGCGGGGACGTCGCCGACTGGCGTGAGTGCCTCGTGGAACGACCGTAGCCAGAAAGCACTGGCAGCGTCGTCGGCAGATGAGCAAGAGGGATGGTATGTTCGTCGCGGGGAACAATTCCCTGGCCGCAACCGCATCGCCGCGCAGTGGGCTACCACACTCGTAGCCTGCCAAGGTGTGATCGCTTTTGACGCCGTGTTGTGCACTGGCCCGAGGCACTTGAACTCGTCAGCATGGGGATCTATCAGCATCGATGCTCTCAACGCGGCAGGCTCCCCAGCATCCGTAAACATACCCCACTATGCTGTAGCGACTCACAGTCTGGACGGATGTGCCTCCTGCGGCACCGCACCTGAAGGATGGACAGTCTGGGGAGAAACGCCAACGCCGGAAAGAGACGAGTATGACCGACGTACCAGCAAAAGTCTCTCGGATGAGATTGGGCGGTTCCCTCTCCTCGCCCCTCCGCCCATGCACTCGGCAAATGTCAACGTAGCTATGTGCCCATCGGGGCAGTCCGTGAGAAGTCGAATCCCGTCCCTCCTCTCGGCTTCAAAGCAACCCAAGGCCCGGTTCATCCCTCGGTGTTTCGATTGTCTCAGAGAAAGATACTGCGCGGCCTGTCATCGATGGTGGTGCGAGTCGTGTTACCTCGGACCCTGGGCATCAAGGCCCAGTGGCTACGGGGGACCAGTAATCGCAGGGACCGAGCCTGTAAGCCAAACCCCTCCCACTGCTGGACACGCGCCCTCCGCTGCCAGCCAAACCCCCTTGACTGCGAGCCACTCGACACTCAGCAAGAACACGGGACATTGGAAAACCATGAGCGGCGTATGCACTCAAGGGGATTGTTGGATCAAGCGCTTCAATGACAGCAGGACCGCTAGTTCGTAACATCTGTCGAGGTTGCACAAAAGGTCTACGCCCCTTGGGCCTTCTGACTTTCACTCGCCCGTCGTATTCTGTCCCCTGCTGCCTCATCAACCTGGGCCCCTTTCCCGCTTGCATGCTAATGGTTGTGTTTAGATCCGCGTGTTCCGCGACTGCTGGGAGTGTGGCATGAACGTCAGTTTTCCGAGCACCTCATCACAGTAACGTTGCTAAAACCCACCAGTGCCGAGATTGCATCGAACGGACGCAAAAGAGATGTCGCAGCTGCGGAGGTGGTTATTGTATCAACCACAACGAAGGCTCAACCCTGACCTCAGTAAGTTCTCCGATGCTCCGTGGTACAGCAATGACGACTGACATGCGCGGCGTTACAGTGCGACTGTGGGTTGCCCCTGAAGTCATCGGCTTGACCAACGCGCGGATAGCATTGCTGACGTGTCTCGTCTTATAGGGTGTTCGGGAGGAAGTCGACATGTCCGGGAGATGTATTGATCGCATCGCCTTGACCCATGACCCTGCTCGCTTCGCTCCTACTTTCTCTGTACAGAGATCACCTCCCCTCCATCTTGTACAGGCGCATCGGACGTCGGCATTTCACCTCCCCAACTAGATTATCGCCTCTCGTCAAACCAGCTCATGCAACTCCACTCCATCCTTTTCTCCGCCATGGATCGCTTAACGATATGCTTGCAACCCTACGCCCATTTCTCATGATAACACCGATGTTGGCATCGCCACCTTCTCTCTTCAGTAACTTGATCATCACCAACTCACTTTTGCTTCAATTGCACTGCATGATACCCAAGAAAACATTTGTATATAGTTTGGATGTGTTTTTAGCTGTTTCAAGTTAGCACAGGAAATCCATGGTTTACTTTTCCACATCTGGCTCCCGACTTCCGCCCGTGATGAATTAGCGAGCTGGGCTCGGAACCCAGCAGCGGCAGTGGACGGGTGTACGCGCGTCGAGTCGACCAACTGGGCTATAGCATTCTCTTCTCGGCGCAGATTTAGCCATTGCCCTGTCGTCATGGTTTGGGAAAAGAATGAGGGGTCAATTTTGTTTTTTTTTGGCGAGCACACGGCTAGCCGCAGAGCCCCATGGCCCAATCCCTGGGGGACGTTACACTTCGGCATTGTGCCTAATTTATAGCACCCCATTGGCCACGGAAGTTGTCCCGGAAAGGTGCAATGCAATGGAGCGATTGTCGAAAGCGGGTACCTGATCTGACCCCCCCCCCCCCCCCCCCCCCCCCCACCCCCCCCCCCCCCCCCCCTTCTCTCTCCCCCCCCACCAACACCCCCCATCACACACCACTA
>Ga0247765_1001468_pt1 | contig 11043 bp, 9 predicted proteins | sample UWRJL106311C6_FD_179949 | JGI IMG/M metagenome (GOLD analysis project Ga0247765, IMG submission 179949) | Plant litter microbial communities from Arlington Agricultural Research Station in Wisconsin, United States - UWRJ-L106-311C-6 | ecosystem: Environmental > Terrestrial > Plant litter >... | reverse complement strand
AAAAAAAAAAAAAAAACTACGCGACGGGGATAGCAAGTCCTGGCAACAAAAGTTCAGCTTTATGAGGTGACAGAAACGACGTGATTGAAAGAGAAAGATGCGTTGTATGTCGTCTCGTGTATTCATTCCCGTGCGGCTCACTCGAAGTGACGCTCAACTGGTCAACTGAGCCGGAGAGGAATATTTTTCTCAGATTTGATACCGAGTTTTGTACTGAGCACTGACTAGCCACCTACCTACCTACGTATCTTGCGGCCATGGCCGATCAAGACCGAATATTTGTATTGCTCTTCTCATATCCTAGTATAAAATCATGCCTTCACTGCCATCTCCCATTACCTCTTCCATAGCCACCTCTCCGTCCCAGCACACTATGAAAGCCACCTGACTCCCCTTGGCTAGGGGGAAACTGTTGGGGCGGAGGCGGAGGTGGCCAGCGACCAGGGATGAATGGAGGCGGTGCAGCCCCGGGGTGAAAGTTCTGAGATGGTGGACCGCCCATTGGTGAATGTGGTTGCCACGGTGCCTGATAATTAGGCGGAGGGGGGAGAGGAATTGGGATCTGACCATACCCAAGAGGATGTGGAACTGGATGAAGGTAGGAAATAGGCGGCGGAGGAGGATGGTGTATGGGCATGAACCCATTTCCACTTGGGGATTGCGGTGGTAGTGTTGGCGGTAGAGGTCCTGCTGCGTAAGCACAGGGGTAGTTGCGTTGTTGTCCAGGGGGCGGGCTTGGTGATCGAGAGGGCCCGTAACTTGGACTCTTTGGTTCGTAATGATCCGACAGCGAATCTGAGCGCGACCGGGACCGACTTTCCGATCGACTATGTGATCTCTGATGGTTGCGCTTTTCGTATTTCTTGGCATTTTTGCCCAGGCTTCGGCTCCGACTCCAGCTTCTCCGCTGGCTCCGGCTTCTTGGTTGATTATCCAGAGAGATAGAATGCCTCGGTCGCTTAAAGGAAGGTCGTACAGAGCTGTCACTCCGACTCCGGCTGCGGCTGTGAGATAATGACCGCGACCTGCTAGGCGATCTACTGTATGACCTTGAAGACCAGACTCGTCTGCTTCGCCCCCGACCCATGTCCTCGTTGCTGGTATTACCTCTACGTTTGCGCTGCTTCATTTTCTCGCAAAACGAGCGCGACCAGCCGTAGTAAGTATCACCAAATGTTTCCCCGGTAATCTCGTCCACCTTGATTGCCTCCCCCATTGGACTTACATCCAATGCCGGCTCGTCGAAGCTTGCCTCCTTCGAATAAATCCTTTCGACATCGTCCAGGAGGCGCTTCACAGCATCGGCCAGATTTTTGTCTGCAGGGCCTGCAGCCAACACCAGAGGTTTTATCATCGCCGGGTTCATGGGTCGGGTCGAGTTGGGCTCGAGAACCGTGAGCCAGTTTCCTGCTGGCAAGTCGTACCAAGGAGTTGTCGGGTCTCCATGCATCGCTGGCATAACAAATGGTGCGGCTCTGGCGGCTCTGGCTGCGAGGTTGGGGGCGTTGGCAGCTTTTCCGTTGGCCTCTGATGGTCCATCCAACAAAGGGGCTTCCTCTACGGCCGCCCGTAGCTTTTCGATGTTCTCTCGGGAAAAATAATGCTGCTCGTCCCACAGCTGTATTAGGTCGTGAAGTTTCCCGATGTGTTTCGGTGCGTTGGGAAATGACGATGCGCTCCTGGCTAGAGCTGGAAGGGCTGGTGCCAGCTTCTTGGCGAACGAGTGGTCACGGATGCGGAACTTGGTGTGGTACAACAGGTCATTGAGGATGTAGAGGACATGAAGTCGCCTTCGTTTCGCCGACGGTATGTGCCGTTTCTTGGATTTAAAAGTGTCCCCGTTGACATCGTTGGCATCGCTTTCGTCATGGCGGCCAAAAGAGTTCGAGAGGGAGATCAGGTAGTTGGTGAAGGGATCGATGCGGGAAAGCGACGAGACCAAATTGACGAGTGCCCATTGCTTGAATTTCTGCGCGACGCAAAGAGCATGACGCAGATTTTAGCCATCGGTCATCTGACGAAGAAACGCGCAATGAGGCATGTGTTTTCAAACCTGGACATTGGTGGGCGAGCACTCGGTGATGGTCGAGTTGAGCAGTGCGAGCATCGACTCGATTTCGTCGCGGGTACAAGGCCTTGGGTCTGCACGGAACAGGGCTCCAGAAAGCGACGCCTTGGCCACGATTAGCTCGGCTGATGCCATTGCGGCTCTTGATGCAAGCGTTGCGTTCGTTTTGCTTGTTTAATAATTGAGAGTTGGGTTGCGGGCTGAGGTTGGCATTTGTTGATTGCGCAAGTAGTGTTCTTGCAAGCTTGAGCGCAGGGATGCACGCAATTGGGCTGCCAACTGTGCGCTAGCGTCGCCCTGCAACATCAAGGGTCATGCCGGGGCTCTATTGGCCGCCATAACGCAAAGACAACTTCTTGATCCGTGCCAGACTTTCCTCGACCTCCAGCCGCGCCAGCACTCCAGGTGCGGACGGTGAAGCGACCAATCAAGCCCGGTATCACCTCTGAGCCTTAAAAGAACGAAGGCAGTGAGAAAAACCAGTACGTATGCAAGTAACCCTGACGCTGATTACACTGAGTGGTGATCTCGGATACATTCACACTCGGGAAAATCCGGGCACACCCGGGAAAATCCGGGCACACCCGACTCGCGATAAGTACTCCGTTTGTCAGGGACACCGTGGTTCCCTTTGGGAGTAAAAGGAGTATATCTCTTTGCAACGGCCGTCTGCACCCAATCGGATGTCTGGACTTCGACAGATGCCGAGCGAGGGCTTACTTCTCACAACTTCGCCGAGAAGTTGAAGTGGCTTGCTGATCTGTAGATACATACATATACATGTACTGTGGATACGGGTTCACAAACATCCTCTTTCCCTTACGGCTCCTGTTGTTATCGTCGCAGTATGGTACGCGATGAACTGTCATGTAGGAGTAACTTGAAATTCAAGACACCCGACAAAACTCAGCATTCGCTTGATAGCAACAAATGCTGGTCACCACACAGCCTCCCCAACTGTGCGCGGTCAAGAAAACCGATCTCCCTTCGTACTCCGAAACGGGGCGCTGGCCTCGTATTTACTCTTTTCTAACACACGCTGGGCCTCGGTGGCCGGCGCGTGCCTGGTTGGTGCTGGTTCGCTACTCGACTCTTGACTAGGCGATCCCGCTGTGTCCGTTCGAGGCTCGCCTCCATTGCTACCGCCCATTGTGGCCGATGATAGAGGTCGACTGGGCACGTTGTTGGAGTGCTCGAGAGATTCAATCATGGTCTTCTTGCGCCGCTGCTCTTCGAATCTTGTTCGGCGATCGGCATCGATACTCTTTTTGGCAAAATAGTAGGCGGCTCCGCCAGCTGCAGGTCAATGTTAGGAGACGCTTTCACGCCGTAGCAATAGGGTGGCATACCAACGCAGAGCGAGCCCCAGCCGACCCTGGCAACAAATTCCTTGGTTAGCTACTCAGAATAGCGCATAAACACGGAGCAGATTTCTCACCAAAAGGATTTGACCTGCGAGTGACAGCGTCAATTGAAGCTTAACCCATGACGTCAAATGGTCGGCACTCACCGTGTTCATAGTTTCTGCGGAGAGAGATAAATCGACTGCAATCAACAAAAGAGTCAATTGAGGAAGGCAGAGACTAATTGGGAAGACAAAAAAAAGTTCTCCGGGGTGCGAGGCTCATCAACTTAGTCGCAGCTTTTCAAAATGGGGTGATGTGACGATAAGAGCTTTGGCCAGAATCTTCTGATCGGGTCGGTACGGTATCGACCGCTCAAGGCGGCAGGGGTTCTGTGGGGCAACAGTATCTGTACTTCCAAGGGGATTCCGGGGGTTCGGCTCCGCAAACACCCCAGTCCAGCATCGGGATCGCCTTGGGTCACTACCTAACCCTTGATCATGGTGTACACGCGCCGCCCGGAGAACAACCCAAAACCTGGATTGACGGTAAGTCGCGCAATCAGGAATGCTGCAGCAAAACTGCAATCAGATGTATGCTTCAGAGTGCGTTGGCATCCCGTCCATCAAGCCTCGCACCCGCTGTGTTCGTGTGCAACTCCTTGACCATAGCTCCGTACTGTGTCGCCGATACGAAAGGTACTAGTATACACTGCATGTGAGAATTATGGGATTAACTGGTACGGATACCTGCTAATGGTCGAGAACCGTTCTGGAAGCCCTTCACGGTTTCACATATGTACTCTCAGAAATGTGTGACGTTGCAGACGCCGCTGCTAATACGAAATGAGGAAGCTCTACTGGCCCGAAGCAGGTCGAGCAGACTATGTGGCTCTGGGCCTGGTAGACGCCGGCAGGCTCACTGCTTGCTGATGCAATGTTTGAAATCAATGCCGACGTGTCAAGGAAGTAAAATCAAGCCGTGCCAAATTGCCATGCTCGAAGCGAAGCCATCGACGAAGGTTTTGGCGGCTTCCATCCCGAGGTCAAGTTTAGCCTGGAACCCCTGTCAATTACCCCAGCTCCAGGTCTCAGGTGTTGTGCAGGTCCTGGTATTTGAACGCATACTATGTGCTGCTTAATCGCGTCACCTCGATCTCTCTTTGCTCCGGGTGCATGACCGGTTTTTTCGGAATTTTGCACAAAGCTCTGACAAGTGTCTGTGACTGGTGCGGCCTGGGGGCTCCGAGCTACACTAGTTAAAAGTCAACCCAACATTCCATTCTGAGCCCTGGGACGGATTTCAGCGATTGCCCAGTTAAGTACGGATGTGCCTTTCAAAAGTTTTGTCGCCTCGTTTATTACATACACTACCAGGTCCGTGCTTTTCTTACCCCGCACACCATCCCTGGCCATCTCAACCCCTCCCTCTTCATTAACAAAATACCTCAATTTTCTTCTCCTTCCAGATATCATGGCTCAAAATACCGATATTGCAATACGTGCAATTATTGTAACCCTAAAAAGCCCTTTTGTAGGGATGAAAATATCCGATGTCGCGAAAAAGCTAGGATGTTCTGCCCGCTAAGTATAGCGGATATATAGGCGCGTAATCGAACGTGGATTTAATCCAAACGAAACCCTATTTGTCTTTAAAGATAAATAGCTTTAAGATGCTCCTCGTTCTAGTCGACCTACGAAACAAACTCCCGAAACTACCTAAGCTATAGTAGTTAAGGTATAATACGATTGATATAGCCGAGAACGAACCTGTGTTGATTTTACTGGCGAGCTTAGTTAGATGGGTATAAATATCTTAGCAATAATAATATAGCGGATATTAAGGAAGAACGGGTATTGTAAAACGAAGCTGACGAGGAAGCTTGGGTTAACGAAAGTAATAAGGGCTAAAAAATTACAATAGTGCTTAGCTTATTAAGATTGGATACTTGAAGATTGGAAAAAAGTTATTTGGATAGATGAAATATTAGTTGTTCTTAATTTTCGGCGTAGTGGTTATCGAGTTTGGAGAAAGTTTAATGAAGCGTTAGTTAAAAGTTGTATTTGTGAACGGTAGAAAGGTTATTTTGAGTTTATGTTTTGGGGGAGTTTTAGTTATAATATAAAAGGACCATATTATTGTTGGGAGCCAGAAATAGTAAAGGAAAAGGAGGTTGTAAAAGAAGAGATTAAACGATTAAATGAAGAACTGGAATTATTGATGAAAAAGGAGTGGGAGCTTTAGAATGGTTTAAACTGACTCTCTTTTTGGAATTTACCTAGAAAAAAGCTAAAATGGAAATGGGTTAAGGAAATTGTAACAAGCTGCAGGATGATCAAGGAAGATGCCCCGGTACTGAAGCGATACGCTGGCGAGTCACTGCTGGGATACTGAGCTTGTGTCGTAAGTGATGCATTGACTGATTCTTGCCGGAGGGAAGTTCCCCCTGGCAGGCCTGCGCGCTGCAGCCACTATTTAAGCGCTAACCAATCGCCATCGTTTCGCCGGCTGCACCGCACCCATTACAACTATCCCCCTTCTCCAAGAAGCTGTCCCCAGCTTCACTGCGGAATTGCTTAACTTAGTGAAATCGCTGGCTCGTTGTTAACAAGTTAAACGCGCTTAAGCTATTGCCAATTCAAACGCGTTTCGCTGACACGTCACGCCCAATTCGCTAGCGCGTTTTTCCCAATAGCGCGCTTTTAATTGCTAACGCGCTTTTTAGGGCACTGCACTGCCAAACCCCCACCTTTCACCGCCGAATTCTGCCTACCCCGCCAAAACATTTCCAACTCTTTTGCCCTGCTCGCTCCTCCAATTTCCACCCTCACCATCACCATCGCGACCAACTATTCCCCTTCCCTTTCTTAATTAATTCGCACGCGATTCGCCACCATGTCGTCTGTCGATTTTGACTCGTTGGACAGCTCTTCAGCTGTTAAGAACAATCCCTGCATACATTGCGTACGCAGCGCTGTTTCAGCGCACTTTGAGCCCGGTTCTGATGAATTGCCGGCGCCCAGCTGTATTTTCGGGGTCAAGCCCAGCTCTCGGTACAACCAGTGCACCTCTCGCAATAACTCCTGCTCCCCAGTAAGTCTTTTCGCAATTAAAACGATAGTAAAATACTAACGAATTAGTACTAGGTTATCGCTAGAATAAAAGGTGACCTTGCCGACCTGATAACCCTGCTGCGCTTAACCGATAGCGCCCAGGATACCTGCGATAAGGATAACCCGATTCGCTAGGAATACGCCGCCCGCGCCTACAAGCTAATTACGGTATTCGAGAACGTTAAGAAGGCCCATTATCGTGCCTATAGCCTTTCTGGTAACCGCAAGCCCGCCGCGGTGAGTTTTCATTGGCTTTTCGCCCGCTTTACGCCTGGGAGAATTTTTTACTAACTTAACCCAGGCCGTTATTATTAGCTACCAGTCCCTACTAGTACAAAAGATGGAGCTTCGGCTCAAGTTAAATCCTCGCCCGGTCCTAACTTTTGGTCCGAGAGTTGTGCGTTACTTGCCTTTCTTCAGCGTTTCGGTTGCTAATCTTTTCCAGAGTAAAGCCAAGGCCAAGGAGCTAACCGCCCGGCACACTTCTAAGCTGCGAGCTTAGGAATATCGCCAGAAGTTTCGCCTGGATACCTCCCAAGTAGGCTACAATACTTGGTCCCTGGCCAAACGCCAGCTTCTCGCCTCCATTTCTAACCGGCTAAAGTCAGAGGGTATCTCCTCTGATAACATTCCTGACAATCTGGATGCGTTGGAGTCGGATTGGCGTCTGGTGCCTTTTCCCGATGTGTAAACTGGATATTTTGAGTGTCAGACCTAGGGTCTTTCACCGTTGATTCGGGGGGTTTTCGTCAGCGTTTCGCCTCTCTTTTATTCTTTTCGTTTTGTTTCCGTTATGGGATGTTAGCAATTAAGGATTACACCGGGGTCTCTTTTTCCCCTTCTTATTTTTTCTGCCCTTCTCCTGCTCAAGTGACCTCTTCTTTGCGTAATCCCTTTCGAATCTTGCTACTAAGTTTAGTATATTGCTCAAGTCCTCTTTCGCCAGCTATTGATTGTACTCTAATAGCCATCCTAACCACTTAACTAACCATTTCGTTTCGCCATCGATTCGCCGTTTATCCCGGATCTCCTCGACTTCCCATTCTTCATCGTCTTCCAATTCTGGCATCGGCAGGGGTTCCTATCCTGCCCTGTAAATGTATAGCTCGAGCAAGCTAACGGGAAACACATTATATAGCCTATCGTACTTATCCGGAAAATACAGGCGATACGCTAGCGAACCAACCCTATCTAGGACCCGAAATAATCCGACGAACTTTAATACGAGCTTTCCTAACACAGCTTTTAGTCTCAAGTTCTTAATCGATAACATTACTAGCTATCCCTTTTTGAATTCTTGACTTTAATATTTTTTGTTATAGTAGTATTTCTGCCTTTCCACACTACGTGCCCAATTTTCTCTTAGTCGCTATCGTATTTATTAAAGCTTTTCGACTCTCTTAACTGCTGTCGGTACCTTCCCCTCCAACAAGTCGCCCTCGACTCGGTCGTAAAACGAAGGCGTAAAGCCCATAAGCGCTTCAAAGGGTGTAATCCCAGTTGTCGCGTTAACTAAACTGTTGCAGATAAACTCGGCCTGTACCAATAGGTAAGCCCAGTTTGGCTTTTCCTCATTACAAAAGACTCTAAGGTAGTGCTCCAAGGTCTGGTTCATCCGTTCCGTCTAACCGTCGGTTTACGGGTAAAACACTATCGAAAACCTTCTTTTTGTCTGTAAAATGTAGCATAAATCGCTCCAAAATTAACTTGTGAAGATAAAGCCTCTATTACTTACTACGCCTTCTGGCGCCCCAACTCCTCTTCGACATTCTATCTCGTTGTAAAACAGCATCGCCAATTCTTGGCTTATTATTATCTTGTTGATAGCAAAGCAGTGCATTATCTTAGTAAACCTGTCCACGATAACTAGAATCGAGTCCACTTCGTCCCCGTTTCGGAGGCAAATCGGCGGCAATCCAGTAATAAAATCCATAGACAACTCCTGGTAGGGCCTGGAGGGCTGTGGCAGGGACTGTAATTCTCCATAAGGCCTGTGTTTTTTCGGCTTCCTGAATTAGCAGATATCGCAGGATTCGCAGTGGTCCTTGACGTCCTTATTGATATTATTCCAGAAATATTTTCGTTAAATCCTTTCCAGTATCCTTTGGACTCCAAAATAGCCAGCCAGTGGATTATTATAAAAAACCTGGAAAATCGCCTGCTTCGCGCTCTGCTCTGCTGGAACGAACAATCGTCCCTTATGGAGTAACTCTCCGTCTTTGCCTTATAACCAACACTCTGAATCGCGACCAAATCGCCGGCTTTTCAGCCTCTCAACAACTCTCTGTGTCCATTCATCACTTTTTTGCAACTTTAAAACCAAGTCCCTTAACGGGGCACTTGGGTAGGGATCCAAGACACGTTCCTTTAAGGCTGCAGCTCTAGCTACCCAGACTGGGAGCATTTATCTACAACCGAGCCAATCTGTAGAAGGTGCCTCTTCCCCCCCGTTTCACGTATCAGAAGACAGCTAAAACACTCGCACAAATCTTCGCCTCGGACCCCTATGTTCTTCGGGTGTTATCCGGGCTACAAACTCTGCGTACACTAATTATGCCATCGCCATCTTGTTCTTGAGAACTGGAAGCCATTCCAGTTTCTCCGCAAGCTTATCACCTGCATAATCTGGTCTTCTCGACGGTGCATCGGCTAGGTTTCGCTTACCTGCTTGGTGCTTAATGCTAAAGTCGAACCCCGCTAGGTACATATACCATCTAGCTTATCTACCGTTCAGATGAGTTTAATACATAAAGCCCTATAGATTATTATGATCCGAAAAGACAGTGATTTGCTCACGACTTCCTTCCAAGTAATGTCTCCACTGCTTGAAGCACTCGACAATCGCCATCAACTCTTTATTAGCCGTCGAGTATAATAACGCCGGTCCTTTAAACTTTGATGACCAGAACGCAACAGGGTGTTTTCGGCCGTCATTCGCCACCTGTAAGAGTATTGCGCCCATAGCGAAATTGGAGGCGTCGGTTTTAACGATAATGGGTTTTTCGGGGTCGAAATGTCGTAAGACTGGTACATTCGTAAAGGCTTATTTAAGTCGCTGGAAGGACGCCCGTTCTTCGTCACCTAATCGCACGTTACCGGGTTTTCTACCGTTCTTCATACCTTTCAATATATCGTATAGCGGCCTAACGATCTCGGAAAAACCTTGTACAAAACGTCGAAAGAAGTTGCAGAATCCGACAAACACCTAGATGTCGTGAAATGACTGAGGCTCCGGCCAATCGAGTACCATCTAAATCCGCGCCGAATCGATAAAGATTCCCTCCTTTCCCACTACGTAGCCAAGAAATTTAACCTGGTCCTTGTAGAATTCGCACTTGCCAGGATTGCAATAAAGGTCGGCTTCTCGTAGTCGCTCCATAACTTACCGAAGATACTAAGTATGTAATTCTCGGTCCGGTGAGAAAATAAGGATATCGTCCAGATACACTACCGCAAAGGTATCGAGATACCCGCAAAGTACATGTTAAATGTAATGCTGGAAAGTTGCAGGTGCGTTGGTAAGCCCCATGGGCATAACAAGGAACTCGTACAATCCGTATCGTATTCGGAATGCTATCTTCCACTCTTCGCCCTCTTTAATCCTAATTCGATAATAAGCATCCTTTAAATCAATCTTGCTAAAACACTGCGCATTCAAGACCCGATCAAGAATCTCCGAGATAAGGGGTAGGGGGTAGCGATTCTTAACCGTGATCTTGTTGAGACCTCGGTAGTCCACACACAAACGTAAAGATCCATCCTTCTTGGGAACAAATATTACCGGCGATACCGCTGGGCTTTCGCTGGGTCTTATCCACCCTCTCGCCAGGTTTTCTTCCAAAAACTTCTGCAGTGCTTCTAACTCAATTCTTAACAGTACATACAGGCCACTGTACGGGGGTATAGTATTTTCCATCAGGGGGATCGAGTAATCAAAATGCTGATAATGGGGTAATGCAGCTGCCCGTGTGAGATCAAATACATCTTCAAAATCTCGAAACTCAACAGGTATTTCTCCTCCTTTTCCCTTGGGGTTCTCCTCCTCTTCGTCTGGCAACAAACAATCCGGTATTTCCGGTCGGGGAACAATCATAAACACATATGCTTCTTTTTTACATGTTTTTAAGAATTTTCGTGGCTTCTGAATGTAAATAGCTCCTAGGTTGATGGCGAACCACCACCGATTCTCACGTAGAAATAACAAAATAGCCTCCTCACTTAAGGTAGGCATACCTAGCAAAATAGGGGACTCTCCTTGCGAACAATCTTTGTAAACTGCAGTGCAGTAGATGGTCAACGAACGTATGCAGCCACGGCTGTCGGTCACTTGTACTGGTACTTCGAAAACTCCAAAATTCTCGTATGCGACTCCGTCAAGGTACCGTAAGCGTAGTGCTTTCATGGCGACTCGCCGCAGATCGTGTTTTTGGGCGAAATCGTAATCAATAATATCCAGCTCGGCGCAAGAATCCAATTCCAGTGTGATATTGGAAGGAAATGATGTAAGTAAGACGGCGTT
>Ga0247765_1001467_pt1 | contig 11073 bp, 9 predicted proteins | sample UWRJL106311C6_FD_179949 | JGI IMG/M metagenome (GOLD analysis project Ga0247765, IMG submission 179949) | Plant litter microbial communities from Arlington Agricultural Research Station in Wisconsin, United States - UWRJ-L106-311C-6 | ecosystem: Environmental > Terrestrial > Plant litter >... | reverse complement strand
GAATATAAATATATTCTTCGTCCCAACTGTCCATTCATAAGGTATCGCTCTGTTGATAACGACATACTTGCTGGGGATGTGCAATAATACACCTCCCGGACAACGGCGCGTGTCTCGGTCTGTACTCTCAAATCAGCCTCATATGTGAGGGATTGACGCAGCCAAGACATGTTCCAACGTGCACCTTAGTGAGCACCAAGCATGCTCCCACACCTGCGGTAAGCACATGGCGATCTCATCTACCTACCTAGAGTAATCAAAAAACAACTATTTCATCAAGCTAAAATGGAAAGCTAGGTACACAGTGCTGCCCAGAGTGGGCTTCCCAAAGTGGAGAGCGCACCTATAAGTCATTTCAACAGAAGATCCAGCCTTTCGCCTATGCGACGGACTCGTTACCCTCTGACCCAATGCCCCCCAGGAATGAAAAGGTAAAGATACGTTTGCCGACAAAAGAAGACAAGAACCCGAGCAGGGCATGTTGCGGTTGAACAAAAGGCATACCTTATCGTGTCTACGTTGCATCTGCTATTGCATTTGATATTGCATCTCAAGTTTGCTATCATTGCCACTGTCACATGTCCCGAGACATTGTCCCGAGAAACGGACATCCAATGATAAACGGAATACTGGGCATAAAACCTTAGTAATCCCCCCACAAACACATGCACTACGTTTCTCAATCAAGATATTGACATGCATGAGAAGTTTATCTGAACCGTAGATGGGACACTTTCGGTAGAGAGATAGAAGAGACTTTGGAGGGGTAATGGGGTTGTAGGTTAGTAACACGCGTTTGCGTTGGGGAATACCTGGACCCAGTTGAGCTGAGCTTGATCTTACTGCAATAGTCTAGCGAAAGATGGCTGCATGGAATTGTCCCCCGGCCTATTTGTGGTAGGCGCTGTCTGCCATTAACATCCGAAGATAGTGCGCCAAACATCTTCATCCGCTGCGTAGGCGTAACTGTGCATTTTCAACGCGCATGCATGTGCTTAGAAACACGGCACACCATACAATCTTTTCGGCAGTGTTGCCTCGAGGAATTTCACAAACTTGCGCGCCACACTGAATATCAATTCGGTACTCGTTCGTCCCTTTGCCAAGTAAGCTAAAGCTGACGAACAAAGCATTGTCAGTTTTTTATAGGTGCCGATACCACAAGTAAATATCCATCAATCACATTTCAGGTCTCGTGGCCCAGAGGTAAGGCGTCAGATTTCGGCTCTGAAGATCGCGCGTTCGAATCGCGTCGAGATCGAAATATTTTTTTTTCCCCTTCTGCACACTGCCCTCGTCATTTTCTGGCCTGCAAGGAGGAACAGATCGCGTGGCTATGGTCGCACCGTTTACTTTGACGAGCAATATCCTTTGCAGCGTGATCTCGTATCCGCCCGCTACCACCCCTATAACTACCTCCATACTGTGAAGCAATTGCTCTTGTCACAGAATGACGGTGCCAGACAGCTAGGTTTGCTAGAGTACTATTTTCGTATGGAAAATCTTGAAATTTCCAGCGTCCCTGTCTACGCTAATCCACCGCACAGCGAGCTATTGATCCAACTCGCCGTCAATCTACTCCAGCCCAATCAACTTGAAGCCGACGCGTTGTCAAGGCACCACCATTGCGGGGACTCAGATTGATGGCGCCCTAATGTGGATTCACCTATGACCTCCTGGATTGACGGTGCCTTTGGATCTGTGCCTTGGATTGATGCCGCCTTGTCCCCGGTAGTATTGGCCAGGCGCTGTTTTGTATGCATGTGGAAAACGCTGAAATGTCCTTCAAGTTAGGCGTGGGTCTTTTTATGTGGGTGGTCACTGTAGAATAGTCTAAATAAGGTCGCTGGGGTATACCCCTAAGATATTGAGACAGAAAGACAGACAGACAGACAGACAGACAGGGCCTAACTAATATTGTCGCTAGAAGAAAAAGAAGAAAGAAAAGCAGAAGAAAAAAGCTCTGTCTCATCTAAACCTAGGTAGGTACCCAACACAGCTTCCGTCCCGATTGTCCCGTTTTCTAGTTCAAATTCCCCCTTCATCCTGATTCCATCATGGTCGTTGCTTCTCTTTTCGATACCAGATGGACGAGGCATGAACGGCCCAGCAGCCCAGAACATAACTAGAATACATGTACCTAGCGAGGGCCGCGACATCGCCTTTTGATTTTTCTTTAAATAAGCCAAATTCGGCCTGGCTGCTGCTCCTTGGATGTAGTCATATCCTCTACGGATTTCATGTCGGCCGTCCAGAAATAGCCAATCCTCCGGTACAACGCATCCGTGTCGTCGTCGTTAACGGCAGCCTTGACGACGACGATACCATGAAGCTGCACCACACTCTTGAGAGGCTTCACATGGGTGTTCCGGAACCGAAGTAGCGCTAAACCGAGGGCGCCGTCTCGTGGCGAACTGGATTTATCGTCAATGCCAAAGTCAAAGTCAAAGTCAACATGAACGTCCATTTTGGTCTTATAATCCTTGAGATCAACGAGTCGGCAAAGTGGTTGAATCCCCAGCCTGGCATTATGGATCACGCCGTCAATCTCGTCCTTGTCTCGATTCTCACATTCGACTGCTATATTCTTCTCATCGATGAGCGGAGTGATTTCTTTCCAGGTTGTCTCGAAAATTTTCTTCCTGGTTCCCTTTTGTCGTCCCCAATCTTCTTGCGATGATGATGATGATGACGTCTCGGTTTTCAGCCTGTGTGAGATCTTGCCGTCGACCGACGCCCACGACCAGGTTGGAATTCGGCGGTTAGGTCTGGCGGCGAGAAGTGGACAGGGGCCGTTATTGTCTCGGAACCAAAGTAGGTTCAAGGGGAGCAAATTCAACCACAGTCCAGAAACAAAGGTCCAGTCGCCGCCGGCGCCTCCTCGGATAATAATAGAGGATGAAATGCCTACAAAGGCCATGAGCTTGTCGTGGTCCTTGAACGTCAAATCCCGTGTGGAATACTGGCCAACCAAATCATACCAAGATTGATGCCACTCCACCTTCTCGGGCCAGCTCAAGCCCATCCTTCCTTTTGAGCACTGAATCATGAGATGGAAAGATCCACGGATGCCGCTCGAGGCGGATATGTCGAGCAGTTTCTTCCTTTTCTCCTGCTGCGTCTCGTAGTCTGGGTTATCGAGAACATTTGTTACCCACTCCAACGTTTCATACGGCATGTCTTCTATCAATCCTTCATCTCCTGCGCGGAATATTAATTGTGGTAACCGAGATATTCGATAAGGCCGATCTCTCTTTGCCAGTCGATCAAGCATGGCAGGCGTGTGTAGGGAACCATCGGCTCGGACATTGGCTCTCCTGGAATATTGAACCCCTTCTTCGTGGTATTCAGAGGCTCGGAGGGTGTTACACTCGAACAAGACAATGCCTTTGCAAAAGTGTAGCAACCGCCGAGACAGGATCCTTTCCTGGAATGCCCATCCTCGGGAGTTTAGCGGTCCCAAGTTGACAAGGTTTTGGAACATGTCGTCGTCGAGAGCAGCGCCTCTGCGAAGGGGTGATCTGGCAATTAGGGCCGAGCCGTCGTCGCCTTCGGCTCGAAGAAGGCAGTCCTGGCTAAACGGATCTCTTTCGGAAAAACAACCGCCGAATGGATCGGGGGAGCTCGAGGCCGAGATTGTGCAAATGGCATTAGCATAAACGAGGCCCATGTTGGGAGCCTCGGCTTTCCAGTCCTCTTCGGATTTCTGAATTATGCAGAGCGAGTCTACCCATAGGTAGGCGTAGCCAAGCTGGGTGGTGATAATGATGGCGTGCTGAAAATTTGGCGGCAACTGGTCGAAAGGAATCGATTTTTTGAACGCATCTAGGTTGCTAATGAGAAGTTTCGTGAATTCAGGCGTCTTCCCATGTCCCCAGCAGTGGCTCAATGCGACATAGTCCCTTCTTCTTCTTGCTTTGATTTCTTCGAGATCTGTATTGTCAACGATCCGGACTGTTGGCGGGTCTGTGCCGTTCAAACCACCGTTGGTGATTTCAATCAGCCGAGTGGGGATAAAATAAGTCTTGCCCATGTCCGACGACATGTGGTTCCTGCACAAAACGTGACTGCAGCATACATCCATCCAGTTTCTGGCGAGCTGCCATGTCGCTTCCGAGTTTGTTGAGCGGAAGCTGTAGTTTCTCAACTTGGACACTAGTCAATGAAATCTCGGCGGTTAGATAGGGCGATGCTATCAATTGAAGGATGGAATGTGTTGGTGTGTGTGTGTGTGCGTGTATGTGTGGTCCAACCAGACCCTGTAATAAACCCACCTTCGAGGGCCCCATGTATCTCTTGGACGGTAAGTGGACTTGCCGCCTTGATACAGTCTCCATAGAGCTGCATCTTTAGCTCGGGAACGGGATGTCGTAGGGACCTTGCTTCCCACACTTTGAGCTTGAGAGCTCCCGAGGGAATGGTGGCCTGGCGGCTGATTGACTTGAGTAAAAGGCTGCATAGATGGCAGACTAGAGCAGACGCCTGCAGTCCGGCAAGAGAGTTTGCTTGATGCGGCCATATTTCAATAGGACTAACAAGGTGGGGAAAGAGGGATGAACCTGTGAAGAGACGAGACTTTGAAATCAACTCGTCGCAGGTCTGACAAAGGTGACCGTGATACTGTAGTGGCGCTGATGACTCGTTCTGACCTCGATACTTTGGCTTTCGAACTACTGCGAATTTTGAACAGAAAACGAGGGCTCCGGTTTTGAGGAACCGATGTGGCCATATGATTACCTCCTTCCAAGGGAGCCGAAGGACGAGGAAAAAGACCTCGCGTAAAAATTTTCGTCGCCATTCGCCGCTAATGAACCATGCCGAAAAATAAAGCGAAAGACCGAGCAGGATGATAAAGGGCACGGGCAGGAGGTGGACTGAATTTTGCGTTAGGATCATGTGAACGAGAAGCCAAATTGTCAGGGTCCAGAATCCCAGGGCCAGCGAGAACGTCGTCAAGGGCGTGCAAAGACCGTCTGTTGCAATCATTCCAGAATAGACGCGACGCAAATCAAAAGCCAGCGGCGTCATGATGGCCAGGAAAGTCGCGGCGGAGGGTAGAGTCTTGATAACTACCTTGGTAATATCTTGACGATCAGGATTAATGCCTTTGCTTTGAGCAGCCTGGCCGCCCTGCTCCTATTATGCGAAAATGGTGCCATCGAATGCAAGTATCTAGGCACCCCATGCATGCAAAGTGAGGCTTTTATCGCGTCAGGAATTTGTCATTAGGTGCACACGAAACTGTCATTGGCTGCACAAGACTCAGGTAAGAAAAGCCGGCATATGCAGACGACTCTGGCTGCAGGTGTGTGGGTAGACTTGTTCCCGGCGAGAGTAGGTAGCTAGGTATTATTGACCGTCGCCGCCGATTCCCCCACTCGAACACCCACCATTTATCATGATTTAACGCGACCAGAGTCATATGGGAATGAGACGAGAACTCTCGGAGAAAACCGCTCAAGAACAGGCGGGCGGAATAATTGGTTGTTACATGTATCACCCCAGTGTCGTCCCATACAGCTTCTTGAGCGCGCGGCGCATGTCTTCTGTGGAAGCAAACTGCAGATTCACTAGCCAGGATGGCAGGGTTTTCTTCTTCCTCTCCTTTCAGGTTTGGTTTTGGTGTTGGGCACCGTCTTGTCAATACATACGAGATTATAACCTCGCAAGTCGTGTTTATCTAGCAGCGTCAAGTGCCATCTCAGTGAGACCTGTAGAGTCAAAATCAATGGCGTTGCCTTTTGGTCAGGTTTCCATTGACCAAGATGCAGCCGTGTTGGCGAATGCCCACTTGGTGAGGGAGCATGGCGATATCGTGAAGTGTAGTAGAGGGTGCGAGATTGTCAATCAAAATCCCTGTGCCGCTGGTGTCGAGAGTGTACACGTACCCTGCTTGCGCGTCATCTTTTGTGTCGGTCGTGGTTTGATGATATAGGCTAGGGTGAAAAGCGTTAAGATCACGGCTACTACTACCATGGGGTTGTTCGTAATGCCATGGAGATCGACGTTGAGAGCGGAAAAGTTATAATATCGATACACGCATCAAGGCTGTGTTAGGTTATTTCAAAAACAGTGATTTCACAGGGTGATTACTATAATTCAAGACTTAAAAAAGATGTAAAGGTCGACAAAGAGAACTGAGGGCAGTAGGTTCAGTGTGATAATATATGCTTGTTTCTTTGTCCTCACATCCAATGGCTCTGACTATATGTGTGTTGCCGTTTGAGGTATATGTGCTCTCCCGGCTATGTTGACATAGCATCAATGGTTTTAGCTTTGTACTGATGTTTCCGACACCGATGCCGCCTCTCTGGCCATTAAAAATTGCAACTAATATACTATCTGCTGATGAAGATTGCTTCTACAAAATCTACCAACCCCAATAAGGATCTCCCCGCGTCGGGTTCATCAACATTCGCGGATCCAAGAAGCCAGCAGAATGACCCTCCTGCATCGCATAGGGCGTCGCCCAAACCACCCACCACGGCGAGCCATATCCATCATCCAACCTCGGTCTTGTCGGCGAACTAAAGATACGCATGGGCGACACTGATGGATCTCGCTCCAACCCGCAGTAATGCGTGACTTGTTCCCTGCGGGCCCTAAGCGCCGCTTGTTCGACTTTATATCCTGCTTCCCAGAGCGTTTTGGCAACCAGGAACAAATTCACCGTGCTCGGCCCGAATCGGTTTTTTTCCTTCGCCAAGTCCACCTTGATTATTTCCAACAGGTTGCTCGGTAGCTGCCGGTTGATGGTGTGTTTTATCTGGTGCGCAATCCTCGCTAATCTGTTGAGTTTGGTTGTGATGTTACTGGTCAGTGACGTGAACCTGTCTACTTCGTCGGCGAGAACGCCCACGGCTTCGCCAAACTCGGCGATCTCCTTTTTATACTTGCGGCGGATGGGCGTTTTTCCCTGTTCCCTGTCCTCGGGGGAAATTCTAATTTGCTCTTCCCGGGAAAGTCGATCCATGAGCTGCTTTTGGCCTTCTGCAAATCCGTCAATATAGGGCATAAACTTGGCGAGTAGCAATTTGTTGAGTTTATCGAATTTGCGATGGTCAAAATATCTCTCAAAAGTGTGCGTGGCCATCCAATCCGACGGCATGGGCTGTAAAAAGTTTGGATACCGCTGGGCGAGAACAGATCGAGCGAGTTCCACCGCGGGTACTTCATAATGCTCCTGCGGTGGTCGTTGTTCGGCAACGAGAGCTACTCGTTGTAACAGGTAGGCGATACCTCCCAAGGTCCAAATGGTATCTTTTCCGTAAATGGAATGAACATGAGATGGATTTAAAGGACCGGGCTCGGCCGGTTCCGGCTGGAAGATCCAATCGGGATTTTTGTGGCCGCTGGTGTTGGACAAGAGAGGAAATTCCCGGATTTGCAGGTACGATCTCGCCCCTTCCATGAGGAGAGACCGGACCTGCTCCAACGTGTGAACCAAATCGTCGAATTCGCTGCCCGTGTTTTTTTCGGTAAAAAACAACCCCAATGCCTCAGACTGGTTCCGTACTCGGCTTACCGCCTCAAAAAGCCGGTCTTCAATTAACAGGTGTTCGCTCTTTAACAGCGCTTTTCTCGTCTCCTCCGACAAGCCGTCACCCTCACTATAACCTTGACCTTGTAGTACCTAGGGTAAACCACAGACATCTAACAAGGGGTTTTGATTTCCATCGAAAAAGTTGACCGCGTAGCTGTCATAGCTGTTTTTGATCGCGTCGGTGATGTCCTCGGTGATGTTCTTCCCGGTGTGTATCTCGATCCAGAAATTGTCGGAATGATCCAGCAATGCTTGTTCATACGACAATTTTTGATACAGACTCTCTCTTGACCAGTCTTTTGGCTGTTCATACCCGAATAAAAACAGCGGCAGTCCCGGCTGTTGCTGCTCTTGTTGTTTCGGCTGTTGTTGTCGTTGTTGCTGCTGTTGTTGTCGTAGTTGTTGTTGCCATTGTCGATGTTGTTGCTGTTGTTGCATCCAGACGCTCGAAATCTGGAGGAAATAAACCACTACAGCAAACGCCAAGAGATAAAACGTCGGACGAATGGCGGCAATAGGCAGGAAGGGAAGGCAGTAGTACAGCGTGATGGAAGCCAAGAACAGAATCAAGGCGAGGAAATAAAACGGGCCGGGAAACGGGAAGTTGGAAACCCGCGCGATAAACGACACGGCCAGCGTCGCCGCCACAAACCGGTAATACTCGTCCACGTTGGGCAGCAAGTAGAGGAAGGCTATGGTGCCCGTACCGGTCAGTACGAGCAAGAGCCCACCGAAAAAATCGTCGGGAGGTTTCAGCGTGAGTAAGAAATGGTGAAACCCCAAGAAATAAACCACACAGTTCCCGCCGACAAAGAGCCGCGCCGCCGTGCTGAAATCATCGGCCGTCTGAGTGAGCGAGAAGGCCACCCCCATAAACCCCAGGACGAGTAAAACCATCTCGACAGGCAGCGTGTTGAGCGGCCAAGGAAGTCCATAGTAGATGTGGACTAACCCAGCTGCATTACCAACGACAAGGGCCGTGTTGAACCAAAATAGGGCCGACATTTTGTGTGCACTGAAGATAGAAAGTAGGGGAGTGAAAGAAATGATATTAATGTGTGGTGTGGTGTATCTCAAGTCCGGTGACCGAAAGGATGGGTATATCGTCGTGATTTTGCTAGGAACGAATTGGGTGGCGGGTGTTTACAGCAAGACAAGCGTGTTTCTAGATCATACGAAATCAAGTGGGACACAAAAATGTAGTAAATTATAGACCGGTGCTGAAAAAAACCGAGAACAATAGGGCGCAACTTCCCGGTTCCGGATGCGGTCAAGTCAAAGAAAGGGAACTCATGCCGTAACAAACGGTGTAGAGGAAGAACCTCAATCGGCCATGCGGGGAAACCGGGACAGATGGTAGAGATGAAAAGGAAAAAGAGGACAACAGGTAAAGCCAAAAACGACGTATAGTGACAGTGATAGAATCTCCAGTCAAGATCGCAGTAAAGAACTAACAGGTTGGCCAGCCAGTGGTTGGTGGGCAAATAGCCACCGCTTGCTTGTTTCTCTCCTGGGAACTTGAAAATTGGCTTTTTCGTAAAATTCTACTCCGTATTCTGAAACGAAGACTACCTAGCCTAACCCCTGGTCACAATATCCAACCCCGCCGCTCGGTCGCGATGCATAATATCGCGAATAATCCCAAGCTCAGCATCCAGAGTTTCCACAAAGCCAGGTTTCCCCGCCAACATATCCCGAGCCTGCCGCGGAAGCATCTGCACACGGCGCGTCTTTTGAATCTCCACACCCTGCACCCCAAAGTGGCGCAGTCCTTCAAAATGCCAGCTGTCACAGCCGCGAACCCAGTCGCCCAGTCCGTTGATGTAGTAATTCAGCTGGCGGACTATGTCTTCGGATAAAGTGGGGAATAACTCTTCACGAACGGCGCGCTCCGCGGCAAGAAAGGCGCTAACTACATCTTTTTCATACCATCCCCCTAAATAGTCAAGTGCCGGCTGTAGGTCCAACTGCGTTTCATTCATGGTCACAGTGACGATATTGTGTAAGTCGTGGCCGCGAGCACGCTCCATGTTGAAAGAGTAAATGTCGTTACCCGCGGAGATGGCGAGGGTTGCGCAATCACGAAGTTTTTCGAGTAGCGGGTGGTTGTATACCTCTTCGGGAAAATCGAGAGAGAGTTCCATGAACGCAAAGCTCGGGAGACATCCGCTGGTAAGGCGTCGTAACTCCCAGTAGTCGTCGACAGAACGCATCCGGCCCCGCAGCCGGTCGTCCGACTCGTCCACTACGCTGTACACGTATCCAGAGAGAGTTTCGATAAAGTGTTTCTGCGCCATGGGTGTAGCGACGGCTCGGGCACGTAGCCAGAATCTATTCAGTCCCAGTCGTTACTATAGAAAGAAAGAGGTGGGGGGCTGGAGCAGAAAAGGGGAAAAGCAGAAAGGGGAAAAGCAGAAAAGGAAAAAGAACAGAAAGTGAGAAAGAGAGAAACATACTGCCGCGAAAGCTCTCCGATCGGACATTCCCCCTCCGGACGCGCCTTCTCGGGGTTACGGACCGCATCCATGACAATGTCGGCCAGCTCCCGCGTGCGCTGGGGATTCGTCACATCGGTGTTTTCGTCATAGGCGTAAAAGAAGACGAGTAAATCGCATGCTGACCGAGCTTGTTCTAGGGGGAGTATCAGTACCCGGTTGTGTGGTTGGTTAAAGGGGGAAAAAAAAACCGAGAGAGAAAAAATTGATAGGAAAAAGGAAGAAGATACCCCTGTCAAAGTACGGGTAGGCCAAACAGGCGAGTTTGGCTATATACTCATTCATGTTAATGATACTGACCACTAAGGGTAAAGGTAAAGTAGACCCACGCGTCTGGCACTTGTCGAACCGGGTCTGCGATGCCTCATCCACAAACATGTCCAAGTTGTGGACCCACTTCTCCGTCTCGGCTCGCGCTTCTTCATAGTGAGGGTTGATGCGGCGTTGCCATGGCCAGTTGGCGAGCAAGTTGGGTAGCTGGATGGTGGTGGCCATGTTGAATTCTGTCGATATGTACTTGGCAGGCTGTGCTGTAGACTATCTAGATGAGAACAAAAACAACTTCAGGGAGTTTAGAGGTTATATAGCAAAAGCACATGAGCATCATACCACCACAAACCATGACAGTTGACGGATATCTCGGAAACCAACTGCTGTAGGAATTATCACGACAAGGGCTGAAAACGCTGACTCCGAGCGAGCCGGCCAGGAACGCCTTCCCAACATGGTTTACCTTCGGGATTCATTTTGTATCCTTTTGCTGAAAGCCGACTCAATACACGTACAAGATAGCGAACGAATCCCGGGTGGGCTCATATTGCAACCCACCGCCGGAATTCTAGAAACCAATCTCACATCAGCTAGAGGGTATGTGAGGAACTTTTATCAGAGTATGTTACATTGTGGGATGTTGCGGCCGCTGGGGAAGTTCTGGCACAAATAGACTCTCCTTGGCAATGAAGGCCCGATTAAATTATTTTGAACAGCAGATGCCAAGTTTCGCCGTGTTGGGTCAGGTAGGTACCTTGGATAGTT
>Ga0247765_1001466_pt1 | contig 11074 bp, 8 predicted proteins | sample UWRJL106311C6_FD_179949 | JGI IMG/M metagenome (GOLD analysis project Ga0247765, IMG submission 179949) | Plant litter microbial communities from Arlington Agricultural Research Station in Wisconsin, United States - UWRJ-L106-311C-6 | ecosystem: Environmental > Terrestrial > Plant litter >... | reverse complement strand
GTGTGCAGGTGAGCACCGTCACCAGCGCTCCCCGATCGACCAGGGTCGCGATCGTGCCCCCGGTGGTGATGCTCTCGTCGTCGGGATGCGCGTGCACGAACAGCACCCGTTCCTGCGTGCTCTCACTCAGCTGTGTACCGTCGGCCGCCATGTGGACAGGATATTGCGCCGCGGCTAGAGTCGACCCGGTAAGGTAAGCCTTACCAATCCCCGTTTGCAGATCGAAATGTTCCCGTGCTCCCCAACTTCCTGATCGGCCTGCGCGAAGGCCTCGAAGCCGCGCTGGTCGTCGGCATCCTCATCGCCTACGTCGTCAAGGTGAAGCGCACTGATGTGCTCCCGCGGATCTGGATCGGCATCGCCATCGCCGTCCTCGTCTCCCTCGGCGTCGGCGCCATCCTCACCTGGGGTCCGTACGGCCTGTCCTTCCAGGCACAGGAGGCGATCGGGGGCGGACTGTCGATCGTGGCGGTCGGATTCGTCACCTGGATGATCTTCTGGATGGCGAAGACCGCGCGCAGCCTCAAGCACGACCTCGAGAATCGCATGGACCTCGCCCTCCTGGGCGCGGGCTGGGGAATCGTGGTGCTGGCCTTCCTCTCGGTCGGACGCGAGGGAATCGAGACCGCCCTGTTCATCTGGGCGAGCGTCGCTTCCAGCTCCGGCACCGTCATTCCGGCGATCGGCGCGCTGCTCGGCATCCTCGCTGCCGTGGTCATCGAGATCCTGATCTACCGCGGTTTCGTCCGCATCAACCTGGGTAAATTCTTCACCTGGACCGGCGGGTTCCTCATCATCGTCGCGGCCGGTGTGCTCGCCTATGGCGTCGGGGATCTGCAGGAGGCCGGACTTCTCCCTGGAGGTTCCGCCACGGCGTGGGATCTCAGCTCCGCCATTCCGGCCAGCAGCTGGTATGGAACGGTGCTGCAGGGCATCGTCAACTTCAACCCCACCCCGAGCTGGGCGCAGGTCATCGTCTGGGCGCTCTACCTCGCCATCACCGTCCCCGCCTTCATCCATCAACATCGCCGTCCGCACACCACCGCCGCGGCGCAACCACGCACCCGAGCCACCACAGGAGAGCACGTATGAAGCAGCACACCCTCATCGTCGGAGCGGCAGCCGCCGGAGCGCTCGCCCTCATCCTCACCGGATGCGTGCCGAACAACCAGACTGCGTCATCCGGTTCCTCGGCCGCCAGCGTCAGCGTCAAGGCCTCCGATGACGCCTGCGAGCTGTCGACCACGACCGCCCCCAGCGGCGCGATCACCTTCACGATCGCCAACTCGGGCTCGGATGTCTCCGAGTTCGAGATCCTCGCCGAGGACAAGCTGCGCATCATCGGCGAGAAGGAGAACGTCGGCCCCGGCACCACCCCGAAGTACGTCGCCCAGCTCGAGCCCGGCACCTACTACACCAGCTGCAAGCCCGGCATGGTCGGTGCCGGCGTCGGCGAGACCAAGTTCACCGTCACCGACTCCGGCACCAAGATCGTGCCCGCGAGCGACAAGAAGGCCATCGCCGGCGCGGTCGCCCAGTACGTCTCCTACGCGAAGGACCAGGTCGGCGAGCTGGTCACCGACACCCAGGCCTTCGTCACCGCCTATCAGGCCGGCGACACCGCCACCGCGCAGAAGCTCTACCCGACCGCTCGCGCCCACTACGAGCGCATCGAGCCCCTGGCGGAGAAGTTCCCCGACCTCGACACCGACATGGACATCCGTGAGGCAGACCTCGACGCCGGTGCCACCTGGACCGGCTGGCACCGCATCGAGAAGGACCTCTGGGCTCCCGCCGGCTACACCCCGCTGACCGCAGCCGAGCGCACGACCGTCGGCGACAAGCTCAATGACGACACGAAGAAGCTCTACGACCTGTTCTACGACAAGGACTTCAGCGTCACCCTGGGCGACGTGAGCAACGGCGCCATCGGCCTGATGGACGAGGTCGCGACCGGCAAGATCACCGGCGAGGAGGAGACCTTCTCGCACACCGACCTCTGGGACTTCCAGGCCAACATCGAGGGCGCGAAGATCTCCTTCGAGAACGTGCGTGACATCGCCGAGGGCAAGGGCGCGGCCGGCAAGAAGCTGGTCGGCCAGATCGACGGCGACTTCGCCACCCTCTCGACGACGCTCGCCAAGTACGGCTCGCTCGACAGCGGCTACACGCTCTACACCGAGCTGTCGACCGACCAAGTCAAGGAGCTGTCCGACCAGGTCAACGCTCTCGCCGAGCCGCTCTCGAAGCTCACCGCGGTGGTGCTGAAGTAATTTGATCCGCAAGAAGAAGCGCGACGCGACCCCGTCCAGCAGCGTGGACGGGGTCTCGTCGTACCCGGACGCACCGGATGACCACGGCTCCGGCATCAGTCGGCGCGGCCTGCTCGGGCTCGCGGGGGCCGGCGTGGTGGGCGCAGGCGCGGGAATCGCGGTCGATCACTTCGCGATCGTGCCGGCCACGGCATCCGGAAGCTCCGGGGCGGCGGCGGTATATCCCTTCTACGGTGAGCACCAGTCGGGAATCACCACGGCCGCACAGGACCGCCTGCACTTCGCCAGCTTCGATGTGGAGAACATCGACCGCGCCGAGCTGATCTCGCTGCTCAGGGACTGGTCGTCGGCGGCCGCACGGATGACCGCGGGCAAGACGGTCGGCACCGGTGCGGTCGGCGGGCCGCTCGACGCCCCGGCCGACGACACGGGCGAGGCACTGGACCTGCCGCCGGCCGGGCTCACCATCACCTTCGGTTTCGGCCCATCGCTGTTCGATCATCGGTTCGGCCTGGCGGGCAGGCGGCCGACGGAGCTCATCGACCTGCCGCACTTCGCCGGGGACGCCCTAGAAGCTAACCTCAGCGGCGGCGACCTCTGCATCCAGGCCTGCAGCGACGACCCGCAGGTGGCGGTGCACGCCATCCGAAACCTGTCGCGCATCGCGTTCGGGCGCGCATCCATCCGCTGGTCGCAGCTCGGGTTCGGACGCACCTCCTCGACCACCCGGGGTCAGGTGACCCCGCGCAACCTGTTCGGGTTCAAGGACGGCACCGCCAACGTCAAGGCCGAAGACACCACCCAGGTCGATGAGCACGTCTGGGTGCCCGCGGGTGACTCCGCCGCGTGGATGACCGGCGGCTCGTACCTCGTCGCCCGCAAGATCCGCATGCTCATCGAACCGTGGGACCGCACGTCGCTGCGCGAGCAGGAGCGGGTGATCGGCCGCAACAAGGGCGAGGGTGCCCCCCTCAGCGGCGGCAAGGAGTTCACCGAGCCCGACTTCCACGCGAAGGCCCTCGGCAGCACCCTGATCGACCGGGATGCGCACGTGCGGCTTGCACACCCCGACCAGAACGCGGGAGCCCTGCTGCTCCGTCGCGGCTACAACTTCGTCGACGGCAACGACGACCTGGGGCGCCTCAATGCCGGGCTGTTCTTCATCGCGTTCCAGCGGGACCCGGCGACCCAGTTCGTGCGCGTGCAGCAGAGCCTTGCCGGACACGACGCGCTGAACGAGTACATCCGCCATGTCGGCTCGGGAATCTTCGCGGTGCCGCCGGGGGCGAAGCCGGGCAGCTTCGTCGGAGCCGAGCTGTTCGCCTGATCCCGATTATGGCTCTTCAGGTTGCCACGAACCGGAGGTAGGCTCAGGTCATGGATGCCGACCTTCGTTCCGCTATCGCTCACGATGAACTACTTCGCGATCGCCGACGCCTCTCCGCCGGGCTGATCGCCCTCGCCGTGGCACTGTTCGTCGCGGCCTGGTTCACAGTGCCGGGTGGTGTCCTTCTCGTCCTGGTCACCTCGAACCCGACCGGCGCACTGCTCATCGGCGTCGGAGTGCTGGCGGGGGCCGGTGGTGCCATCGCGCTGATTGTGGGACTACGGATGCGTCGGGCCGTCGCCCGCGACATCCACTCCCCCGAATCCGCGCCGGGCAAGCCCAACGCGAGGTTCCAGGAAGACCCGGCGTTCCTCGCCAGTCACAACGCCCCGTACAACTGGACGGGACTCGGTCCCGGCGGGTATTGACCGCCGGGCCTCGCGAAAAAGCCCGCCGCGACCTGAGGGTCGCGACGGGCTTTTGTCACACTGCTGAGACTTAGGCGTTCTGCTTCTTCAGGCGCGAGGTCTTGCGGGCACGCGCGTTCGCGTCCAGCTCGACCTTGCGAATGCGCACGAACTCCGGGGTGACCTCGACGCACTCGTCCTCGCGGGCGAACTCGAGGCACTCCTCCAGCGTCAGGCGACGCGAGGGGGTCATACGCTCGAAGGTGTCCGAGGTGGACTGGCGCATGTTGGTGAGCTGCTTCTCCTTGGTGATGTTCACGTCCATGTCGTCTGCACGCGAGTTCTCACCGACGACCATGCCCTCGTAGACCTCCTGGGTGGGCTCCACGAAGAAGGACATGCGCTCCTGCAGAGCGGTCATGGCGAACGGAGTGGCGACACCGGCGCGGTCGGCGACGATCGAGCCGTTGGTCCGGGTCGTGATCTCTCCGGCCCACGGCTCGTAGCCGTGCGAGACGGCGTTGGCGATACCGGCACCGCGGGTGATGGTGAGGAACTCGGTGCGGAAGCCGATCAGGCCACGCGACGGAACGACGAACTCCATACGCACCCAGCCGGTGCCGTGGTTCGACATACCCTCCATGCGACCCTTGCGGGCGGCGAGCAGCTGCGTGATCGCACCGAGGTACTCCTCGGGAGCGTCGGTGGTGAGGTGCTCGAAGGGCTCGTGCACCTTGCCGTCGATCTGCTTGACGACCACCTGCGGCTTGCCGACGGTGAGCTCGAAGCCCTCGCGACGCATCTGCTCGACCAGGATGGCGAGAGCGAGCTCACCACGACCCTGGACCTCCCAGGCGTCCGGGCGTCCGATGTCGACGAGCTTGATCGAGATGTTACCGACCAGCTCGCGGTCGAGACGGTCCTTGACCATGCGGGCGGTGAGCTTGTGGCCCTTGATCTTGCCGATCAGCGGCGACGTGTTCGTGCCGATGGTCATCGAGATCGCGGGGTCGTCGACCGTGATGGTCGGCAGCGGGCGGACGTCTTCCGGGTCGGCCAGGGTCTCACCGATGGTGATGTCCTCGAAACCGGCGACGGCGACGATGTCACCGGGGCCCGCCGAGTCGGTCGGGAAGCGGTCGAGCGCCTTGGTGATCAGCAGCTCGGTGACGCGCACGTTGTGCACGCTGCCGTCGTTCTTGACCCAGGCGACGGTCTGGCCCTTCTTCAGCTGGCCGTTGAAGATGCGCAGCAGCGCGAGGCGGCCGAGGAACGGCGAGGAGTCGAGGTTGGTGACGTGCGCCTGCAGGGGGGCCTCGTCATCGTAGGTGGGCGCCGGGATGTGCTTCAGGATGGCGTCGAACAGCGGCTCGAGGTCGTCGTTGTCGGGCAGCTCGCCGTTGGCGGGCTTGTTCCAGCTCGCGGCACCGTTACGGCCCGAGGCGTAGACCACGGGAACGGCGAGGATCGCGTCCAGGTCGAGGTCGGGGTGCTCGTCGGCCATGTCGCTGGCGAGGCCGAGGAGCAGGTCCTGGCTCTCTCCGACGACCTCGTCGATGCGGGCATCCGGACGGTCGGTCTTGTTGACCAGCAGGATGACGGGGAGGTTCGACTCGAGAGCCTTACGGAGCACGAAGCGGGTCTGCGGCAGCGGGCCCTCGCTCGCGTCGACGAGAAGAACGACGCCGTCGACCATGCTGAGGCCGCGCTCGACCTCACCACCGAAGTCGGCGTGGCCGGGGGTGTCGATCACGTTGATGACGATGGGGCCGTCGGTCGCGTGGACACCGGCGTACGAGACGGCGGTGTTCTTCGCGAGGATGGTGATGCCCTTCTCGCGCTCGAGGTCGTTCGAGTCCATCGCGCGCTCTTCGAGGTGCGCGTGGGCGGCGAAGGAGTTGGTCTGGCGGAGCATTGCGTCGACGAGGGTGGTCTTACCGTGGTCGACGTGCGCGACGATAGCCACGTTGCGCAGGTCATTACGAGTGGCGATAGCCATAGAAGTAGTTCCTTTTGAGGAGAGTGGCCGATGACAGAGTCGCTGCTACCGACGGAAGAGCTGGCACGCAATCGGGCATGCCGCATGGCAAGTCTATCGCGCAGGGGCGTTTCGCCCTATTTACACGGTAGAACCGGTGGGGACGCCCATCTATTCCCCAGGAATGGCGCAGGCGTCGTTCCTGACGGTTATTCCGCGCCCGCCGCGAGGATCTTCGCTCGCAGCTCGCGCCGCTCCCGCTGCACCTCGGGGTCGGGAAGCGGAACCGCCGCGATGAGGCGCTGCGTGTAGAGATCCTTCGGGTTACGCAGGATCTCGTCGCGCGTACCCACCTCGGCGAGCTTGCCGTTGTGCATCACCGCGATGCGGTCGGCGAGCACGTCGATCACCGCGAGGTCATGGGTGATGAACAGGCAGGCGAACTGGAACTCGCGCTGCAGGGTCTTCAGCAGCTCGAGCACGGTGGCCTGCACCGACACGTCGAGAGCGGATGTCGGCTCGTCCGCGATCAGCAGCGACGGTTTGAGGGCCAGGGCACGCGCGATACCGACGCGCTGCTTCTGGCCACCGGAGAGCTCATGCGGGTAACGGCTGTAGTAGGAGTTCGGCAGCTCGACGGAGCTGAGCAGCGTCTTGACCTCGCGCTCGAGGGGAGCTCCCTTGGTGCCGTGGGCCAGCATGAGCGGCTCACCGATGCTCTGGCCGATGGTCATGCGCGGGTTGAGGGACGAGGCCGGGTCCTGGAACACGATGCCGGCCTTGCGGTGCACGTCGCGCACGAGCCGACGGGTGGGCTTCGAGATGTCGGTGCCCACGACGTCGAGCTTGCCCGACGTGATCGGCAACAGGCCGATGGCGGCACGGCCCAGCGTCGTCTTGCCCGAACCGGACTCCCCCACGAGCCCCATCACCTCTCCGGCATGAACCTGCAGGCTGACGTGATCGACGGCGCGGAAAGCCTTCACGCGACCGCGACCCGGGTACTCGATGACGACATCCTGGAAGTCGAGCACGACCGGAACGGAGGCGAGCGCCGCATCGGCCGCCTTCGCCGCCTCGGCGGCGATGCGCTCGTTCGCCTCGATCTGCACCCGCAGATCTTCGCTGAGCACGGCGCCATCACCCTCGGCCATGGTGGCCAGGGCGACGGTCATGTCGATCTCGTCGTCGCCGGCGTTACCCTGGCCGAGGTGCGGCACCGCGGCGAGAAGCGCCTGCGTATACGGGTGCTTCGGGTTGCGGAAGACCTCGAGCGAGGGACCCGCCTCGACGACCTCACCCTTGCGCATCACGGCGATGTGATCGGCGATGTCGGCGACGACACCCATGTCGTGCGTGATGAGCAGCACGGCGCTGCCGAGACGGTCGCGGAGGCTGCGGATGAGGTCGAGAATCTCGGCCTGCACCGTCACGTCGAGCGCGGTGGTCGGCTCGTCGGCGATCAGCAGTTTCGGGTCGCAGGAGATCGACTGGGCGATCATCGCGCGCTGACGCTGGCCACCGGAGAGCTGGTGGGGGTACGAGTTGAAGGCCTTGACCGGGTCGGGCAGCTCGACCAGCGCGAGCAGCTCGATGGCCCGCTCCTTCGCCTGCGAGGGCGACATGCCGAAGTGCAGGCGCAGCGTCTCGACGATCTGGAAACCGACGGTGAAGACCGGGTTGAGGGCCGTCATCGGCTCCTGGAAGATGACCGCGACATCCTTGCCGCGCACGTCGCGGAGCTCAGCCGGCTTCGCGCCGCGCAGCTCGACACCATTGAGCTTGATGCTGCCGGAGACGCGGCTGTTCTTCGGGAGCAGGTCGAGGATCGACATCGAGCTGACGCTCTTGCCCGAACCGGACTCACCGACCAGCGCCATGACCTCGCCGGACTTGATCGTGTAGTTGAGGTTCTTGACCGCGGGCACCCAGACGTTGTCGACGGCGAAGTCGACGCTGAGATCGGTGATCTGGAGAACGGGGGGCTTCGGGGTGGCGTCCACTTAGATCGCTCCCTTTCTGGCCGACGCGGCCGTGGCTGTGGGCTGGGCTGCTGAGGCCTCAGCGGATGCTGCAAGGATGAAGGAATGCACAAGACCGATACCGCCAGCGACAGCTTTCATTCGCGGTTCAACCGCATTCTCGCGGTCGTGGCCTGGGCATTGACCCTGTTCGCGCTGATCACCAGCGCCGTCGCCGGCCTGCTGGTGGGCGCTGAGGCAGCCAGGATCGTTCTGCCGCTGGCGCTGATCGCTCTCGCCGCCTACGTGGTGCTGTGGAGGCCGAGCCTCACGGTCGACGACGATGCCGTGACCGTCGTGAACGTGCTGCGCACGGTCGTCATACCGTGGGCCGCACTGATCGACGTCGACACGAAGTTCTCGCTGACGCTGCGCACCCCCAACGGACGATTCGGTGTGTGGGCGGCACCGGCCCCCGGGCGCACTGGAGTCGCGATGGCCCGTCGGGCCGAGCGGCGGCACGGCAACCAGGCGCAGACCGCGGCGATGGGCAACCGGTCGCGCCCCGGCGATCTCGTGACGACCGAGTCGGGCGAGGCCGCGTACCTGGTGCGCGATCGCTGGAACTCGCTGGTCGAGGCCGGCCGAATCGAGGCCGGCCAGGCCGAGAGCACAGCGGTGCTGGTGCGCTGGCACTGGGTGCTCGACGCCGCGCTGGCCGGACTGCTGATCGCGACGATCCTCGTCCTGGCGAGCTGACGACACGGCGGCCGTGAGACTGCTCATTACTGGGGCCTGGTCGGCAGGTCATCGGAGAGGGTGCCGCCGGGCAGATCGTCGGAGAACAGGGGCTGCGCCGCGCTGACCTCGTCGTTCTCCTTGGTGCGGCGCAGGCTGAACCGGCGCTGCTGCGGGTCGAATGCGTCGCGCAGGCCGTCACCGACGAAGTTGACGCAGAGCGCGAGCAGAACGATGAAGGCGGCCGGCCACCAGAACAGCCAGGGACGGGTCGAGAACGCCGACTGGTTCGACCCGATCAGCAGACCGAGCGAGGAGTCCGGCGACTTGATGCCATAGCCGAGGTAGCTGATCGCGGTTTCGAGCAGAATCGCCGAGGCGATGAGCAGCGTCGAGGAGACGATGATGACGCCGATCGCGTTCGGCAGGATGTGGCGGAAGATGATGCGCCCGTCGGAGGCTCCGGCCACCCGGGCAGCCTCCACGAACTCACGCTCGCGCAGGGTGAGGAACTCACCACGCACCAGACGCGCGATGACCATCCACGACACGAGCCCCAGGAGCACGGCCAGACCGAAGGCACCGAGGCCATTGGATGACTTTCCGACGACGGCACCGATGACCAGCGCCGGGATGACGATGAAGACGTCGGTGATGCGCATCAGCACCGCATCCACCCAGCCGCGGAAGTATCCGGCGACGGCGCCGACGACGACGCCGAGCACCGTGGCGAGCAGGCCGATGACGAGCATCACCAGCACGGAGTTCTGCACACCGCGCATGTTCAGGGCGAAGTAGTCGCGTCCGAGCCGGTCCTGGCCGAAGGGGTGGACGCCACTGGGCGCTCCCCCGTTGACCTGCTGGTTGAGCTGGCTGTAGGGGAAGTGCCACCAGCCGGGGATGGGTCCGAGACCGATCGCCGAGATCGAGAAGACGATGATCACGAGGAACAGGATGAGCGCGATGACGGAGATCTTGTTTCCGAGGAAGCGCTTGAAGACGATCCGGCCCTGGCTCTCGCCACGGCCGCCAGGCCCGCTTTCGGCGGCTGCGAGGCCGCCGCCGATCTCAGGCTCGAGGGGACTGCCCAGAATTGTGCTCATGATGTTCCCTTCGGCACAGAGGTAAGTGGGGTGCTGTCGGTGCGGAAGGTCATCGCACACGCACCCGGGGGTCCAGCGCCGCGTAGGCGAGGTCCGCGAGGAAGTTGAACGCGATCGCCGTGACCGCGATCACCAGGAAGTACCCCATGATCGGATTCACGTCGGTCCGGGACAGGCCGGCGTTGAACAGCTGCCCTGTCCCGCTGATCGCGAAGACGTTCTCGGTGATGATCGCGCCACCGAGGAGCGCGCCGACATCCGTCGCGACCAAAGTGGCGAGCGGGATCAGCATGTTACGGAAGGCGTGGCGCACGATCACGGTGCGCTCCGGCAGGCCCTTGGCCCGCGCAGTGCGCACGTAGTCCTGGTTCAGCACCTCGAGCATGCCCGCCCGCGAGTACCGCGTGTACCCGGCGAAGCTGATCAGCAGCAGGCTGATCGTCGGCAGCAGAAGGTGGGTGAAGCTGTCGAGTCCGCTGATCCAAACGTCGCCACCGAGGCTGGGGGTCTGCGAGCCCACGGTCGCGATCGGCCGGCCGCCCACGGCATCCGAGTAGGTGTGCCAGGACTGCATGAAGCGGTCGAGCAGCACCAGGCCGCCGGTGAGCACCGCGGTCAGGGCGCCGATGCGCATCATGAGGCCACGGTCGTGGCCTCCCACGATCGCGCCGCTGACCAGGCCGACGACGAGGGTGATGACGGCGAGGAAGACCAGGGTGCCGAAGGAGGAGATGTTGAGCAGCCACTGCAGACCGAAGTAGGCGGCGATCGCGATCACGACGTTGATGCCTGCAGCCAGCCAGGCGCGTCGGTTGTTGAGCCCGGCGAGGATCGCCACGACGGCGACGCCGATTCCGGCGGAGAGCACGATGATGCCCACCGGTCCGAGAGAAGGGCGTAGGAACCAGTCGCTGACCTCCATGTAGAACAGCAGCAGGGCGGTGCCTACTGCGCCCCCGAGGAAGAAGTACAGGCGTCGTTGCCAGGTACCACCGACCAGGAGTTGCAGGATCGCGCCGACGATCACACCGATGATCACCAGGGTGAGCGGCGGAATCTCGGGGTCTGCGAGGAAGTTGTTGTAGCCGAGAGCCACGAAGGACTTGAGCAGTACCGCCATGAGGAACGACGGCAGCGAGAAGAGGAAGAAGCTGAACAGCGTGACGATGTAGTCGAAACCGCTGTAGACGCGCAGCGCGCTGACGATGCCGAGACCGATGCCGAGAATGATGGCGAGGATCAGGGCGGTGGTGACCAGTTGCAGCGTCGACCCGACAGCCTGCGGCA
>Ga0247765_1001465_pt1 | contig 11078 bp, 12 predicted proteins | sample UWRJL106311C6_FD_179949 | JGI IMG/M metagenome (GOLD analysis project Ga0247765, IMG submission 179949) | Plant litter microbial communities from Arlington Agricultural Research Station in Wisconsin, United States - UWRJ-L106-311C-6 | ecosystem: Environmental > Terrestrial > Plant litter >... | reverse complement strand
GTGGTGTGTGGGGGGGGGGGGGGGAGTTGGGGGGGGGGGGGGGGGGGGGTGTGGGGGGGGGGGGGGGGGGGGTGGTCGCCGCAGCGATAGGGGTGGTCGCGGCAGTAAACCCTATAGCAAACTGTATATTTTCTACGATCCCCAAAAGCTTCAAAGGCGGTGGGATAACTGGCCTAAAAAAATGCTGGGCAACAAAAAGCAATGCGGTTTATGTGGATCGAACACATGACCTTCAGATAAATGATTGAAGTGAACTTCAGTCTGACGCTCTCCCAACTGAGCTAAACCCGCGTGCCAATATGATCTGACGGGATTATTGTCTTTCATCTTTCATGATGGTGACTTGATATCCACCAGTCTCTGCTTACATCCAACCCACTTTCAGAGGCCAGACATTAACCTGGCGCTTTTCCTCCAAGACACGACAATACCGACATCCTCCCAATCTCTCTCAATCTTTACCACTCCACAAAGCACGTACATCACTTTCTACTGTATGTGACTACCACTTCAACAACCCATCCGGTAACGTGGATACGTCGGCCTCAACTCTCCAACCTCAAACGGCATCTCCCCGCACCAGTCTAGCCACATCAATGCAACGGCTATACCACTGTCAACGTCAACGACCAGGAAACTACCATGGTAGCAGAAGAGAGAAAAAATCGAATATCAATTACCTTCCCCAGTAACGCCTACTCTCTGTCCTGCCCCGTCCCGTCCCGATGTTGAACCTTACAAACTCCCTTCTGGTTCCTAGTACAGACGTTGGAGAAACCGTCGTCAGAAATGGAGTGATAGAAAAAAAAGGGGTTGGTAGACCAAAACGGTTCAGAGATCCTCCTTGCTCCTTCCCCTCCATCGCAGACCCGTCTCTCCGCCTGTCTCCCTGCCCGCCCCTGCTCCACACCGGCCCCGACCAGATCATTCAATCCCAAGATAGTTACGTTCATTGTCATAAATTCGGTGTTGTCATTTTTTGTGACCAAGATTGTCGGGCCGTTTGTATGTCGAGATGATGTTCGCACAGAGTTGTCGCAACAGAACAACAGGATGGACGGAATGCAGCAAATGAGGCTCCAACCCGCCCATCACCTCCCTTCCAAAATAGAACTCGGCGCCTGCCATGCAAATGCAATGGTGAGTCGAAAGATATATAGGTACAGTTCCGCTGGGAGCTCGGGGCCGATAAACAACAGATAAAACCAGAAAACGCCCCTGAACGCCTTCTTACCCAGCTTGTTGCCAGCCAAGGAAACAATGCTGAAACCTATTATCACCTATCCCCCCCTTTCCTGTTTTGCATCTCTATCGTTTCGTGGTGCCCCTTGACGCTGAGGTGGCTCCCATTGCCATTTGCATGGCCGTTGGCTTGGTTGTGGCTCGCAATCATAGGTGACCGAGGGTCATCCTCGTCCGTGTCCTCGGCAAGATCTGTCAAGCCGAAGCCCAGGGATTCTTCCTCGTCGTATGCGCGGATGAGGCCCTCGCGGTCGCCCGCCCGGTTGCTGCCGATGCTCATGCGATGCGACTGCGAGCGGCGTGCCTCCATGCTCATGCGGGTCTGGATGCTCGAGATCATGTCAGTGCCAGTGGCATCACCGCCGTTACGGCGGGCCAGAGACTTGGTGCCATCAGGATCATGTCGGCTGAGGTTGAGGAGGTAAACACCCGCAAAGGTAACGAGGAAGCCGCAGAGCAGCGAGAGGGTGTTGACCACGTCTGTTGTGTTGAAGCCGCTGAAGAGAATGAACGAGGCGCACAGGGTGAAGGTTGTGAAGGTGACATAGTAGAGTGGGTTAACGCTGAGCATTTAGGTCAGCGACGGTGAATCACCTGTTGCATTATGTATTGTAGACTTACATATTGGTGGGGAACTGGCTGAGCGCTTTATTGAAGTAGTTCATCTGGGTCAGAATGCAGACAGTGGTGATAATCATGAATACATAAGTGGACGGGTGGGTGAACTGGTTGTGGCCCGCAAAGGTCAACTTTACCGCGATACCAAAGGCTTTGATGGCCATGACCGAAACCGAGCCCACAGTCGAGCAGATGCTCAGGTAGACCAAGGGGTTCTTCTTGCCATATTTCGGCGAGACCTTGTAAATCATGACACCTGCGAATATGCAGACAGTGACGGAGTAGAGCAAGAAACCTAAGTGCAACGGTCAGAAAGAGATGGTATCCTTCCAGGCTCGCGCCAAACATACCTGGCTGAATCGCATAGTTGAGGATCTGATCGATAGTCTTGATATCCTCATCGGGAGGCGCGTGTAGCACAATGATAACGGCTCCAATCAGGCAAATGGCGCTTCCTAGTCTACCTAGTACCCCTAACTCTTCGTTGAGGAAGTAGGACCCGAGCACGGCTCCTATCAATACAGCTAGAGCTCCTAAGGGCGTGACGAGGATCGCGGGGGCGAATGCGTATGCGGCGAAATTGAAGATCTCTCCAAGAACCACTGTGGCCTCCGTAAGCACTTGTCCCATTTCCTCTATGCAGCGGGGGTTCGCATACAGCATGACATGCCGGCCCACCAGAGAGGGCTTCGCAAGTAGACGAAGCCATCTCCCTCGAAGCCATGTCGCTCCTCGGCTTGTATTAACCCCTGGAAACATTGGTGTCAGCGCAAATGTTCGTCTCTTGCAAGATGCGGGGCGCGTGTCGCTTTATCGCAGCCGGGGACGGTGTGACCGTAGCGGGCGTACTTTTTTGGTGATGACGAAGCTTGTGCCTGCAACGTGTCAGCGATGTTTTGTTGCTCAAGGGCCCTCGAAATGGCGCGCGAATACCGATTGCTAAACTCGACGATATGGCCAGCCCCAAACCGATATATCTGTCCAGATAAAAACCCCCGGCGTTAGTCTCCAATATGGCAGCCTGGTGGTCGATCTTGCGGGGAATCCCCTACTTCTCTTCAAGCATCATCTTGGGCAACAGTAACGAGTGCGACGGCAGCCGAATCACAAATGCGCTGCCAGACCTGAACGATGGATTCAGGAAAATGTCGCCGTTGTTTGTTCTCGCGCCTGGCGAGGTTGAAAGGAAAATGAGGGATTCTCTCAGACCCGCCGTCTACGATGCATCCGCGCGATAAGGTTGCCGACAAGTGGCGTCTTTGGGAGGGGGTTTGGCTGGAAAGCTACGGCCGCAGGGTTCGCGATTCGACTTTTCCTTTTCTCGAATTACTTATTAGGTTCCTCAATTGCGCAATCGTGGTCGGGAGGCACGGGAATGGGGTTTCTTGTTCCTGGTGAAGCTTTGTTTGTTGGGGGCGCACAGCAAAAAAATGCCAGGCCTGATCTTTCGGTGTCGTTCGTTCGAGGTTTTAGCAAGTTTTGATGGGAAAAAAGAGGGCCCCTGTAGCGGGACTGGTCAGGACTGGGACTCGGAGCGCAAAAGACGAAGGGCCATGGGGGAGGGATTCTTGGGCGGTTTCAAGAAGCAGGCGGGACCCCTGTCCAGGAAACAGAACCCCTGGTTGGAGTCGTGCTTCCCTCGCCTGTGACTTCAGCCACCTCTTGGCTGGGGCTGGCGCCGCCTCTTCACCAGCATCCGTCAACCTGGACTGCTGCCAAAAGCCGCCCAGCAAGAGGTGCAAGTCGTGCGAATGACCTCGCTCACAAAAAGGGCTTCCTGGCACATGTTCCCGACCTCCTGCTTCTGGTTTGGATTCCCGTGCGCCCCTTTCATCCGAATTCAGTTGCCCCCCAGCATTCAGATCAGATCGTGGGTGCCGGTCCTCCGTAGTGCACGAGGAACTGTGGATCCACCCTCGGCAGCGTACACCTAACTGGGGGCACCAACAGCGTCAGCTGCGATTTCCCTTTCGTCAACAGTGGCCTCGGTTTCTTCGACCAGCCCCCCTCGTCCTATCCATCTTGGCAGTCCTCCCTTTCCCAGCTTAGAGGATCGGATCTGCCTGGGAGGCTGGGGGAAATGTTTCTTTCCAACCCGCGGGGAAAGCTCTGTCAAAAATGCAAACAATTCTATTCTTGACCCACAGGCCACGAAACGATTCGAACTTTGGAGGGGAAAACCACGACTTTTGTCGTATCCTTTTTGACAGTCTATCGTCGCGGATGAGACGCCTCGGCACGACCCCTGACAAAGTTACCAGATGCGGCGGTTAGCCCCGACGAATCTCTCTCGGTAGAATGGAGTATTGCATCTCTCCCTCACATGCAGCGTAACAGCCTGGAACGTTTGGGTTCCCCGCCTCCCCTAGAGGCTGAACTGTGAGGTACCTGCCATGCTGACAGCACAAACCCTCTTTTAGCACCGTGGCGGAGCAATAAAACCCAACGCTTTGTTCCTTTCAGGTCAACTTAGGTAATCGTTTGGCCGAGCGAACAAGTATCCCCATTGCACGAATAACTTGGTACATGGCCATCCCTGGACATACAACACATCTCCAGATAGCATCGTGTATTGCAAGCAGTTGACCTAACGCCGTCAGCCACTCATGGCTAGTGTTGTAATCCAAACGCCACGGCAAACTAGTCCATCAAGCGAAAGCAAGGCAATCAATAAAGAGTCTAGAAGACGAAAGAAAAAACTATCCCGTCAAGCCCAGAGTTCCCGACCCCAAAAAAAACCTAAAAACTGCAAATCTCAAAATTCCGATACCGGGCCTCCTTTCCTTCAATTTTCGAAGTAGCAAAGCCGTAGACGCCTCCAGCCCCTGCCGAAAATAACAAGTATTGTGAGATGTTGTTGTACAACTAAGGAACTCGCCCTCTCATCCGTAATCCTACAAGCACAAAGTGAGAATCGATATTGTGTGAATTTGCCGAGTCGCGGGGCAACATGCATAGGAACCTCGGGATACCGATGTTCCGTGTAGGGACCATGAATGCATGTCTTGGTCGAAGGAAATTCGTACCCGAAACCAAAAGCACCGTTCCTGGAGTGGTGCGGCGAAATCGGCGACTGCAAAACTTACCTGGATTATGCTCAAGGTACAAGTCCCTTGATAGTTGATGCTGCACGTTTGCTTGAGTGTCGTGCGAGGGGAAGGGGGGGGGGGGGGGGGAGGGGAGGAAAGTGTTGAACTACAACAGTTGAAGGTGGTCAGATGAGAGATCGGCCAGGGAGTAGCTGCTGGAGCCGACCGATCAGGTCCGACGACGCTTGTAATCTGCACAGCATCAGCACTGCACTCCTTGACGTTAACGAATCGACATACCGGCTTCATCGGTCAGGCTCTCCGCATCATTAGTTCTGCCTCGCTTGCCAGAGATGCTAGAGGGAGTCATGGCGTTCTTCTGGTCCAACTCGTCCCCATCGTTCTCCCAATCGATTTCGTCGTTTTCGGGTGCAAGTGTATCGACTGGTTCGTCATCGGCAACTAGAAATTCACCTGCGAGACCGTTCTCCTCAAATCCAATCTCATCTCCATCGACGGTGGATGTCCTACTGGTATGCCTCGATTTCACTCCCAGTACATCGATCGGTTGATCCATTCCGTTGTTTCCATCCTCATCATGGCCCCCAGTCATATTCAAGATACTATTTTGACCTTCGCCGGGTGTTTGAGCTCGGGTCGGAACAGCATCTCCGTCCGAGGTCAGATTAATCTCGACTTCTGAGTGAAACGGCTTGTCAGCATCGGCGTGATGAGAAAAGGCAATGCTCATGTCTGAATCATATCGAGAGTGAAGTGACGGGCTTCCGCCTCTGTGACCCCAAAACCTCATATCATGTTCCAGAAGGTCCCCGTGAGAGGATCCGGGCCTGGCGGTGGTGACTGGAAGTAACTCCTAGTCACTTACGACCACATGCCATCCACCGGCATATTCATCCACGCCTGATCTTGTCAAACGTGGTGATTCGAATATGGTGTATGATTCATTATGGTCATCGCAGTCCAAGTCGATGACGATATCGTTTTCTTCCGATGCCTGTATTTCCGCAGAAGAATGTGGCTTGAGAGTGCGGGATCGAGTGGTCCCATGCCGGAAACTTTCAACTATCCGAGTTTCTGCTGCCGGCGGGGTGGGCTCCAACCTTCGTCTCTTCGAACTCTGTTCTTGGTGGGGTGGACCAAGTTTGCGTTTCCCTCCTGATTGGTGATTCAGAAGTACACCGTCGTCGTCCAAATAGTCGATGAAGCGGTCGCCATCCTGCTCACCCGGGAGTGAAGATATGAGGGTGTTGCGAAGGGGTGGGGTGTTATGGGGGAAAAGGGAGAGTGGGTTATTACCATCAGAAATTGATCCAGGCAAAGGGGTGCCCTCGGTATCACCAACCACCAATTGTTCGCTAGAATCAAGCCCCACCTGTTCATCCGTTTCACCCCATTTCTGGCCCTGATCACTTTGGAGGTGTTGTTGCCCCGTACGAAGATCGAAGCCTGTGGTCGGGTCGAACGCAGCTTCCACTTCCAGTTGCCCAGGGAAAGCACCCGTAAGATCGAGCTTCTCACCAGTATAATCCTCTCCATCTTCCACGTTGTCGGTAACAATGAAGTCATCCATAACTTCATGGTCTGCTTGAAAGAGAGCCTCTGTTCCTTGTAAAGCTGTCAGGTGCTGTGTCGCAGGCTCAGAGGTTTCTTCAGCTTCGTTGCCAACTTTGTTGACGTTCTCAACAGCTTCCCCGGCTCCCACCTGCTCGCCTTGTCCAGTTACAGCTTGTGCGGTGCCATTCTGGTTGTGCGTGTCGACGTCGTCATCGGCATAGTAGTCCGCAGAGTCATCGCCCGCCGACTGTCCCTCAAATTGATGGTCCTCGTCCTCGCCCTCGTCCTCAGCCTCTTCTTGCGCCGAAGCACTGTCATCCTCCTCCGCCAGGAAGTGGTCGGGTTTGTCAAGTAAGTTGGATACCTCGACAACAATTCCCGCTTCCTCGAGCAGCTCGAGAAATCGTGCCTCGCAGTCTCGACGGATCAAGAGCTCAAGATCCAGATTATGAGGGTCATAGGGCCTTGAGGAGTTCGATGCTAAAATCGAATAGCAAGTAGTGACTTCGCGGAACGACCTATTGAGAAACCTCTGGCTTGACTTTTCGCCGAACTCAAGGTTGAGGGCATCAATCCGAATGGTCAGCTCATCCTCCGGCGTTAACTCATCCGATATCACCTCACGAATGGAGGCAAGAAATTGTGAGAGGCAGCCATCGAGCTGCCTCTCATCGGGGAAAAAGAAGGAGTCGGGGTCATCATTCGGCGCTCCAATAAGTGCATATTGGCCTTGGTTGTAGTGGACAGTGATTTCTGAAATAGTAGATGGGGTATTGGAAACAGCTCCCGAGTCGTCGAAATCCTCAACACCAGAGGCAGGGGTTCTCCCGTTGCTCGTATGCGACTGCTGGGCACTCTCATCGCTGGTCTCAACGTCCAGATCAGCTGTATCGTTGAGTTCCAACATGTTCTCTTCCTGGTAGTCACCGAAGGCATCCTCCCGGTGTTGTTCTTTGTTTAACTCATCGCGGTCTAGGTTGCGGTTGTCATGAGGATCGAGATTGGTATCCATCGGAGCCATTCCATTATCGAGCTTATCCTGGCGCTCTTCTTGTTTCTCGGATGTACCTTCTAATTTCACCACGCTAGTTGTGCCAGTTCCTTGGGGGGTCTGATCGACGGCGGCATTGCCCGCCGCGGGATCCTCATCCTCATAACCGATCTCATCCTGATAGTCTATACCAGCATCCTCGAGAGCATATTCACCGGTTTCCTCGAAGTCTCGCCCATGCCCACTTTCCGAAGGGCTCTCGTGGGCCTCATCCTCTTCGTACCCAATTTCGAAGTCGGCATTCTGATTGACAGAATCAACGGTCTCGGTCTCTGGGGCAGGTTGCTGAGCCTCGCCTTCGAAGGCGCCATCGAGTTTAAATTCGAAATCCTCAACGCCCGCGCCAGCATCAAGGTCTAGGAAATAATCCTCGGCCTCCAAATGCCCCTCTGCTACTGAGAGCAAGGTGTCCATGATGTATGAAAGTTGAGCCGAAAATACACTAGGCGGTGTTGTGAGAAGATGGGACACCTTCGCGGAGCCCCAGATCTGATACAGATCCTACAGTGATGCTCTACTCTCTCTCTATCAAAAGTGGTTCGACGTAAGTTCGGGGTAGTTTGCCTGAAGGATGGGCGTCGCCCAAGTGGAGCGTCCCCTTTCAACAGCTGTCGATCGGTGTCGCCAGAGGCAGACTTCAAAAAGTCATAGGAATGTTGTTTTTATCAAGCGGTCTTGTCGCATTGACGAACATTTGATGTATTGCGAGACGAGGAGGGTGGACGGAGTCGCGGAGTGATGGAGGCTAAATGCCTGTTTCGCAGGTGGCAGCCTGGCTCGAATGTCTCCTTGGGGTGTTTGTGTGGCTGCAGAGAAGAGCGCGCTCTGGGGGTATGTGTGGGTTCTGCAACAAGTTCAGAGGTGAAAGGAAGGTTTGTAGCGCGAAGTGAATTCGTCCAGGGTTGCGTTGCGAAAGGCTGCGGCGTGTCGGGTCTCGATAAAGGTCAGGAGTTTAATAAGCAAACTCAAGCTAAATGACGGGAAGGGCCCGCTTTTGGAATAGGATGCGGCCGTCAAGAGGTTGAGCTCGGCCAGGTGTCAACCTGCCCGCCAGCTGACAGCCCCACGTCTACCGCACCAGAAAGACCACCTCATCCACTGCTGGGCACTTCAATGAAGCTTTCGCGACGTTGCCAACCCGCCAACCAGTCCTCCTCCACCCACGCATACCGCAGCAAAAAATGGTATAGTCTTCTAGAAGGCTCGGTGTTTGCAGGATCTAATAGTTTTATATCACAGGTGGTGCTTGCAGCGTCCATCTGCACACGCGGCGGCAAGGCCGTTCTCGCCCGTGCATTCCACGATATCAAGCGGTCGCGAATCGAGGCCCTCCTGGCCGCTTTCCCCAAGGCCGCCGACTCGGGCACCCAACACACAACCGTTGAACAGGACAATGTCCGATTCGTTTACCAGCCGCTTGATGAGCTCTACATGGTGCTCATCACCAACAAGCAGTCCAACATTCTCCAGGACATCGACTCCCTTCACCTCTTCTCTCAGGTCGTGAGCAGCATATGCAAGAGCCTAGACGAGCGTGAAATTCTCAAGCATGCTTTTGATATTCTCAGCGCCTTCGATGAGCTGGTCACGCTCGGTTACCGTGAGAACCTGTCAGTTGGCCAGATCAAGACGTTCTTGGAAATGGAGAGTCACGAGGAGCGCATCCAGGAGATCATCGCACGAGTATGTCGAGTTTTGGCGGCATGTACATGCGCACGAGACTTACTTTGCAACAGAACAAGGAACTGGAGGCGACCGAGGAGCGAAAGAGGAAAGCCAAGCAGCTGGAGATGCAACGCAAGGAGTCGGCGAGAGCGCGCACTGGTGCGCCCCGTACACCGCAATATCCTACATACACTCCTCCAGCCCGACCAGCTGTTGCCGAAACGTATGATACGTACGAGGCAGAGAAGAACAAGGCTAAGTGGGTTTACTCGCCGCGAACATTATTGTGGAGACTGATGTGTTTCCAGGTTCAATGCGCCAAAAGGCAAAGGAATGCAGCTGGGCAAGAAGTCCAAGACAACAGATATGTTTGAGCGCGTAAAGGGGGATTTAGGCCACGAAGCAGAAGATACCCCCCTGGTGCCCGTGGCGACTCCTACAGCTGCAGAGCCAGCCCATGCCCCCCGGGCGTCAACAACTCTGGACAGAGATGCAATCCATGTCACAGTCAACGAGGCCATCAGCGCGAAAATCTCGAGGGAAGGCGCGGCGACTTCGTTCTCTGTCAGCGGAGATCTGTCGCTGCGGGTCTCGGACCCATCACTTACCAAGCTCAAGCTCAACCTCAGCGCGACTCCATCTCATGGCGCACAATTCCGTACTCATCCCAATGTCGACAAGAACGCCTTCAACAGCTCCAAGGCTATACAGCTCAGTAACCAAGCCAAGGGCTTCCCTGTCAACAATGCTGTCGGGGTTCTCCGTTGGCGGGCTGCACCCCGCGCCGACGACACGAGCGTACTTCCCATCATGTTCACAGTTTGGGTGAATAAGGGATCTGATGGGACCACCAACTTGACAATCGAGTACGAACTGACAGGTGGCGACACTTTGACGGATGTCGCGGTCGTTGTGCCATACTCAGGGGTGGAGCCATCTGTGTCCAGCTTTGATGCCGCTTATGAAGTATCGGGCGACACGCTGGAGTGGCAGATTGGTACGGTGGATGAGGACAACTCGAGTGGGGCCTTCGAGTTCGAGGCGGCAACAGATGACGAGAATGAGTTCTTCCCGATACAGGTGCGGTTCTCCAAGCAGTCACCATTTGTGGACGTTGACGTAAGTTTTGCCTCCTGTCTGGATGTATGCCATCTGCTAACAAAGTTAGGTGCTATCCGCCGAGCTGATTGAGATGGGTGAGGAGGTCACGTTCTCGAAGGAGATTAAGTCAGTGGCGGACAACTACACGATTGAGTAGGTGAGGGCCAGGGTAATGGGTTTGCGGTGGTTCTAGCGTTTGATGTTGTCGTGGTCAATCCGGCAAGATAAAAAGATTACAGGTCAATGGAGATGATTTTGCTTACTAGTTCGACATGATGATGTATCGTGCGCTTGAGTTAAAACCAATGACTGGTGAGATTTGTGAAGAGGTAAATTGCGATGTAAAGCCAGCCAAAACTCCGGTTTTTTTTTTCTACACGCCTTTTTCCCATTTCCCCGAACGGTGTTCCCATTCCATTTGCCCTTTTCTGCTCCCATTCCGTTTCCGGGCCCCTTTTCGAGTGTTCCATTGCCGTCTGTTCCGAGCACCGAACTCCCATTTTCCGCGTCTGATATCACCGATTCCGAGAGTCCCTAACCCAACGCAATGCAATGAATCTAAACCCATGGTAACGCGTGTAGCGATCACATGCATATATATACATAGGTAGGTAGGTAACGTACCTATACAGGCAAAGACTGATATGATATGATAGAGCAACATACAATACACAGACAAGGTGACAGAACTAACGAACTACAACTACAAAACAAAAACCCTGGCTTGCAAAGACATGAAAGACAGAAAAGATGCCTAGATAAATGGAAAATGACGAAGGGGGGGGGGGTGAGGGAAT
>Ga0247765_1001464_pt1 | contig 11087 bp, 9 predicted proteins | sample UWRJL106311C6_FD_179949 | JGI IMG/M metagenome (GOLD analysis project Ga0247765, IMG submission 179949) | Plant litter microbial communities from Arlington Agricultural Research Station in Wisconsin, United States - UWRJ-L106-311C-6 | ecosystem: Environmental > Terrestrial > Plant litter >... | reverse complement strand
AAAAAAAGAACTGCATGGCTCACCACCCACTCCAATTGGTTCTTGGGCTGTCAGCCGCAGCTGCATCGCCCCCCTGCTACTTTTTTGGTGGGGGGTAATAACGGGGAGAGCCTTCTGAAAGAAATAGAGATGTCTGAGCGTATCACTTCACTCGCTCGCCTAAACCCCCTTTCAACCGTATCCCCTCCGCTTCATTCTTGACCCACCCATCTTCCCACTTTCTTCAACATAAACAAGGTCATACTCATGTTACCACCCCTGCATGCCCAAGATTTAAACTGCCAGGAAGAGGTTAAATATCCACACAGCATTTGATATTTGATAGCCCGCTGACTCCAACGCTCAATCTTCTGCGCCCATTCGGGACTTTGAAGGGTAGCGTCCATAGAACCATCTCATTGAACCCTTTCAAAAGTCCCACGATATTCCAGATAATCTCTTTTCGAAAACATGGCGCGTATCTGAATGAGCAGCACTCTCTGCGTTGCCCAGTCATCATCATACCCCCCCCTCCTCAGTAATCTCAGTAGTCTCAGCAACGCGACATGGAAGCAAAGTCTCACCCAAGCCGGGGTGGAACACAACTCGTTATAAACCTCCGCATCTTGAACGGCGCTACACTACAAACCTGATGTTGCAAATACCACGGCGAGTTCGAAAAGAACACCAATCGGACGGTGGCATCGCGCTCGACGCCCTGCAAATTCTGTCCGAAATAATTAAAATGATGCAAGCTTCCTGTTCTATAGGTTGTGAACATGGTCGTTCTCCCGCTCTCCCCAGTATCCTCGCGGGAGAAGATCCAGGTCAGGTGCCGGTGAGGATCAAATGGTGACTAACGTAGCTTGATACTGACGCAGGGGAAAATAGTTTTGGGTAGTCACGTGCCCCAGCCAACCTGCTGCCTGTATCTAGTTCACCTTTTTGCCCATTGTCTTTCTTTCTTTTAGATTATCAACACTCAAAAATTTATCAGTTGCGGGCACCTCTGGCGCCCGCCAATATTAGTATCCCTCGTTAGTTTCTTTGTGATCAGAATGAGAACTTAGTCCATTATTTAGTTTCATTGTACGCTTAGGTACAGCCCTCCTTTGTTAGATACCGTACAGTTAGGTACGATGACATCTCAGCAGCTGGCCGGAAGGCCAGCCGCCGCACCGCTCATACTGGGCTACACAGCTTTAGTAGTTGGGGTGGTGTGGTTGTGTTTTGTTTTTCTCTTTCAATACACATTTCTTCATTCGGTTTACCGCTTGGGGTCGGATAGAATATATTGCGCGCGAAGCGATAATATCGAGTACAATTCTCAAATCGCGTCTGCCAACGCGTGTCGGTGCGTCGATGGCAGTTCCAGATGTGTCGGTGGACCGCGTGGAAACTGAGGAGCTTGCTGGGAACTATCAATCGTCGCCGCGATGACGATGGCGATAAAGAGGAGCCACATTCTGATAGTCACTGTCAAGCACAGCAATTCCGTGAGATACAAATCGTAGATTAAATGGACGAGAAGGAGGACATATACCTAGCGTTGAGAGAAGCTGGGACCTATTAATCATGCTCGGGGCGGGATAGCCATCAGTTGGTCTCTTGGTAGCACAAGCCCGGCTTTCCCAGGTCCAGGGTCCTCCAATACAATATATTTCAAGCAAATTTCTATCCGTAAATCCAAAAACCATGTATGTATAGCACCTCATATGTTCATCCATCCAACCTCCGCACAAATCCCTGACTGAACACTACCCAACCTCAAAGTATCTGCACCTCATCTCGCTCCGGCGTTACAAATCGTCCAGGCAAGTAGCCCGCTCCAACTCTTTCATAGACTCGACTGCCTCCAAGTTGCATCAAATATTGTGTCTCAATCGGCCGCACAATCAAAAAATAGTGACGGCGGTCAGCAAGAGCGCGGGGAGGCACCCGGTCGTGTTCAACACCGAGAACCACACACTGCATCCCGATTCTGTTGCTCGGCTGTTCAGAAGGAATGTCAAACTGGAGCTTGCCTTCATCTTCCGTACCAGCAAAGCCTGCGATGATATCTCTGACTCGTCCCCGAAGAGCCATATCGCCAGAATCTGTCGGTCCTCTTTTCTCGCACCATGGAGACCGAAGGCTCTTCCACTCGATACCGTCGAATTTCAGCCAGAGAAAGTCAATCCTCCCCATGTATGCCATCAACGACCACGATGGCGGGACGGCTTGGCCCTGGGGAAACTGAATACGGTCCAGCGTCGGGGTATCGTCAGGACGGTACCAGAGCAGAATACGTCGCAACAAGCCGAGATTCTGTTCTCCTTGATCAAACATGCCGTAGCCGCCTTTGGCGTCGAAAGCCTTGAGAAGACGAGAGTAGATGCCGTCCATGGCGATTGGGCGGTCGTGGGCTCTTGTGAATTCAAGACCCGAGTAGGTCTTGTACAAGTCCTGGAGGCGGATGATTCTCTCACCACGACCCGCTGACATGATTGTGTGTGGGAACTTGGGGTCACCAAGAAATGCGGCTAGGTTACTGTTTGCGTCAATTTTCAAGTCAGCCGCGGCGATCTCAGAAGGTGGCAAACAGAAAAAAAGATGTGGGCTCACTTCTCGATTTTGCCCAGCGTCTCACAGCGAACCCCATCCCCGCACTCAAAGTAGGTCTGGGTTTCCGCGAAGAAAACGGTGCGGCGGGCCAGCGCGTGTTCCTGCAGAACCCATCCTCGCCTGTTGAGATGACCATTAAGCACGTCCTTACTGAAATCATCAATGTATTCACAGATGTAGAATGGTGATCCATCCGCCTCGCTCAGAGTCACGTAATCCCTTTGTCGCCTCGGTCCGAGGAACCCATCAACTTGGTTGTGTGCCCGACTGGCTGCTAGGACACAGTATGCCGAACTAAAAACTGTCTCCATCTGCTTGGCCTGGCTGTGAAAATCACCTCCTGGACCCTGGATGATGCAAATCGAGTCAATCCACAAATACCGTTTCCCCAGGGCTCGTGTAGTGTGAACAGCATCCCTGAAAGTGGCTGGGAGATCATTGATCTTGATCCCTTTGATGTGCTGCTCACGATTCTCGACGTTGGTAACAAAATGGGGCCCATGGCCCCAAGGATGTGATAGGGCCACATACTGTTGCTTGTCCAGCGGCCCAGTCTCCCAGAGGTGTACAGTGTCATTCTCCAGAGAACCAACATCAATGACTCTCGTCGGCATGCACTGTGTCGAGCCGGAACAGTCGTAATGATATGTGTCACAAAGGCGAAGCCACTGCCGAACGATCTCAAAGTGAGCTTCGCTGTCAGGGTCCGGAAGTGCGGGAATTCTAAGATGAATTTCATGCCTCGATTTTGAGTCTATCAAGTGGCCGTTAGCATGAGAGAATCTTCATGACCGAAGGGTGACTACATACCAAGGGTGCGACAGATTGAGAGTACCGGAGGCCCTGCATTGTCGAACCTCAGCCAAGATCGCTCTTTGTCGAATCGAACTTTGCCTGACCCAGTCTTATTGTGCTTCTCCGCAGTCTTGAGAAACAAGGCACAGAGCTCGCAGAAGCTGGACTGCTCCCGCAGGTAATCAAGATTGTACTCGGCCGACACACCGAAACTACTAAAGAAGTCTAGTCGCTCACAGGAGCCACATAGTCTGGCTAGTGCATTGCGGGGACCGAGTGCTTGGGAAGAGAGAGTGGGTTTGATATGTGACAATAACTCTGTCGCAAACTTTTCGTCGGGCTCAATACCCCACTCCCCATCAAGCTGGTAGTCAGGTCAACATCCACGCAGAGCCAGACATTGGGGTCGGAATAGTACCTTCTGTTCGGAGTTAGTTACACAAACAAGAGCTCGTTCAGGAAGGGTCATGTCTTACAGGCTGAGAGCACGAACGGCTTGTTAGCAAGCTAGATGTGTGAAGAAGCCCCTATTATCAGTGTCTCGGGATGGATTTCTTACATGCTGTCAAAGTGTCAGCAAACCAGTATTTTCTCACCGTTCTGTTGTCTTTTTTTTTATGCCGTAGCGGTTTCTGTCCATACCCGGCTGACCGATCCACGGGTTTAAACGTACCTTCTGTACCGGTTGAACCAAGCAATGGTTAACTCGCTGTCCACTCGACCCTTCAGATTAGATTACTCACATACTGTGCGTCCGTATTAACAGTGTTTCATCCCGGCTATCAGCCGTTGCGACTAGCTTACTTGATTGATCTGCAGAGCCCGCGAGGTCAGAAAACTTTGATCAAAAAGCCAGCGAAGCAACTATCAAAATGAGATTTGATGCCGTGAGAAGGGAAAATACCAAAGGATTTTGTGATTGAATAGCAGCAGTGGGCATCAAATGGCCAGTCTTATCTTGAACGGACCTGGGGAAGGCGGTGTAGAACTTCGGTGCTGGCAGTCTCTCCCTTGGCGGCACAGGCTTCAGCCAGTAGTAAGTCGGGCGATCTTCCTCGTCAAGTATTCCGAGATCTTCTCTTCCCAGACCCGCAGCCAACTCGGTCGATGTGGCTCGGTATTTCTGCAGACCAGTGAGTGGTTCACCTCGGACTGTAGGTTGTCTGACGGCGATGCTGATGCCCGCCCCAGCCATTGGGTCCAGGGTGGTTGTTTGATCATATGAGGTTTCCCAGTTCTTGACGTACACAGTTTGGCCCATGTTAGGAGGCAACTCAACGATGAGGAGCTTTTCCCGGACAAGCTTCAGCAGTTCTCCCAGGGCTGTGGCGCTGTCACAAACAGGATCCTTGGCCAGGAAATCCAGCCACTGTTCCACAATCTTTTGAAGCTTGGCTCTGGCTTTGACCTTGCCATGCACAACCTCTTCAATGATGTAGAAGGGAATTGACTCTCTGTGCGGACCTTGAACGTCGAGCCGGAAGTTGCTGACCCCCACAGACCCATACACAAGCCAGATGATGATCTCGAGGATAACACAGCCCATCGACCAAATGTCATACTGACGACTTAGAAGCTTGAGTTCGGCGAGCTCAACCTCGGGGGGTTCATATGCTGTAGTGCCAAATCGGGTATCGGTCTGTTGATTGTTTTTGAGCCGCAGAATGGTGGCAACAGGATGGTGTTTAGCGAGGCCCCAGTCGCCGATCTTGAGTGTTCCAATGATATCATCCGCGTTTGTCGGCTTGAAGTGAAGAATGTTGTCAGGTTTGATGTCTCCGTGCCTGATTTCTGCATCGTGAGTTGCCTTCAGCGCTTCTGCCAGACCTAGCAGCTGTGTCACTACGCGTTTCACGAGGTCGGCTGTGAGTGTTGGAGCCGGATGCTGCATGAAGAGATTGTTGAGAGACCCCCCATCGGCCCATTCAAAGACTAGATAGTATGATTTCTCGGTGCTAGTATCGCTGCGGGTAAACGCGGTAATGAAGCGGAGAATGTGGTCGTTGTTGCTGCCATTCATCTTTCTTAGTGTCCGAGCTTCGTTTGCCCAGCTGTTGGCGATTCGTTGGCGCTCAATGCTGTCTGGCGGTACGATCTGCTTCACAGCAAATGTTTTGGGCGTCTTGGAAGCCTATCGCGTATTAGCAGGGACTAAGCGTCCGACAGGTGCGAATTCTGAGTGATGGCCGGAGGGTTTGATAACGTACAAGGCGGGAATCCGTGAAGTGGCCCTCTTGAATGCTAACCTCGGACACAGCACTAAATCCACCGCCGCCGTCGACCTGCCGTATCTTGTTGAAGGGGAGGATGGCTTTGTCGTTGAAGTCATAGTTGTCCTTCTCAGTCGAGATAACGGGCACAAGAACCTTCCACTGGGTTTCAGAGATTCGATGCGCCCTCCCTCGACTCCATAGCTGGCGACCAAGATTGACAAGTGACTCTTTAATCAAGCAAGCCCCTCCAACCTCTACCGAGAGTTTGTTGTCTGCGAAGCCGTTCTCCTTGAAGAATCGCATTGCATCTACTCGCCACTTGGGGTCAGCTTCGGTAGCGGCCACCATGGCAAAAAGCCTCTTGGCATGCTGGAGAATATAGTCGGCAAGCTCTTGATCATAATTTTCCCCTGCTTTGGTGAGCGCAATGCGAACCGATTTGTCGTAGACCAGTTTCTGGATCAGTGCCTCAGGCCAGTACTGCAAGCTGCCGCTCGGGAAGTTACTTTTAATATCATCATTGCCGTCTTCGAAGAGGTCATCGATGGTACACATTCTCGTTGGCAAGAAACGTTGGGCGATGCGCTGGTACAAGAAGGAACAGACTTGCTTGCTACGGAGGAAGAGAGGTGCAGCAGTCGCGGGGCTAAAGGCCAAAAATACAAGCGCAAGAGCCGAGATCGGGACTGCGCGCCCGAGGGCTGTTCGCGCACTGCTGAGGGAGGGCAGCATGCTTCGGCATTTGGGAGTGGGCAGTTTGCAAAAAACAGGATCTAGGGCGGGAAAGTGGTGTGGCGCAGTGCAGGTGATGCGAGTGGGTGATGAACATGCAGTTTTGCACCGAGGTGTAAAAAAAAGGCGTTGGGGGTGGGGGAGAAATGCCGTTTATGTGCCTTCCGCTTCTGGAGGGTCGACCAACGGTTGGAGCCACGTTTGTGCCCACGTTTGTGCCCACGTCGATATCAATGCCAAGTCATTCCCTGTGACGCCAACGGCGGTAACTGGTAATATTAGCAAAGTAATTGTCTCTGCTGGTTTGTGGTTTGGACAATGCCAACAGTGTCACTGTGGTCAGGCGCAAGAGAAAGATGGTTTCGCGGCCTGCTGACTGGCGTTGGCTGAGCAGATCTGAAACCGCAACTTCAGGCAGCTCGTGGTGGAATCGGACACCTCAGGCCACTCGGGCAGCCACCGTGAGGCGCCATGCAGGTTGGGCATGCATGAAGCGACTTCGCTCCTTCCTAGTGGTAGCCTTGGTGTCAAGCTACGTGTTCCTGTCACCGTCATGCTCCCGGAGTTGGAGAACACCGACACAGCCACTGGAAACAGTTTAGTAAGTGCCTGTCCATGGTATGCTGACAGTGGTTGCTCCATGCAGCCGTTCGAGCGGTAGTTTGCGCGGGCAAATCGATAAGTGCAGGGGAATGTCATTCAGTGGCTAGGTTGGTTGGTGCAGCGGTTCGAGGAGCTCTTTCCCCAGCCGTCCTGTCCACTTTATGCAAGTCGCATGCACTTCGCAATATTTCACACTTGCATGCATTGGCCTTCAATGTGACGAGAGTCCCAATTGGCCACAGCACAGCTGCCTCGCGGGTGCTTCGGCTCGGCAGGCAAGTCTTGTTCCATTTCTAACCAAATTCTACCCTTTTAGATTTTCTCAATCTGCAGCCATACCGAGTGCAACGAATGAGAGAGATGGAGGGGAGAGAACAATTGTCGCTGCACATCAGTCCGTCGAGGGTGGTCGCATTTCGACAGCCGTATCCCCCCTCTGGAATCTCTCCGACCCGTGCGTCAGGTCACAGATGTTAAACATGACGAGATTTATGGTCGAGGAAACGGCCTTCCTTCCTAGAATCATCACCTAACACTGGCTGCGCCTGGGCGGACGCTCGTAATTCTTTCCGAGAATTGCGGAAATAAACACAACATGGACAGCACTGTATGCCCCCCTTGTAGCAACCCAGATAACAGAACAAGATTAACGTAGGGCATTGTCAATCAGCCCCCTATTCGCAACATGAAGATACGAAAAAGTGTCACGTTCAGTGATCGCACTCGACCCATCCCTTCGTCTCAACATGTTCCCGAACATGAAGCAATTACAGAGGAGACAGAGCCGGAGGATGACGAACTCGACTTATTGGACGTTTACGATCTCGGGGTCCAAAAGTTCCGTCGTTCATCAACATCCATGTCTCGCCCGTTCAAGTCTAATCATGTCCCGGAGGGAATACTCCAGCAGCAAATTTGCGACGCTCTGGAAAATAATCATTCTGCTAGAAGCAAGAATCATTTCATTCCGTGGGGCAAGCTGGAGGAGTTGTGCACAAGAAGCGCAGTGATTGATGAGTTGGGGAGGTGGAAGTGGGCCCTGAGAGACTTTCCGGAACGCTTTGTCCGGTGGTTTTTGGGAATAGCGGGCGGCAAGACAGTGGAAGAGCAAGCAGAGATCATCTGCAACGGCTACCCCGAGACTCCAGATCCTAACAACGACAATCACGGGAAACCGCTCATCACTCCCACCACCCGAGGCCAAGTTGACGCAAGCGGGGACAAATGTCTCCGTAAGATCTTTGCTATTCTGCTTCTGATTGACCGGCCGGTGACCATCAAGAACTTTATCGATGAGGAAGTTTGTGACGATGACTTGCCTTTTTCGAGGTTGGGGGATTCAAAGTCTGGGGTTTCCTTCCTTCGCCGCGGAGGAGGTGAGGTCAAGTGCCTCAAAAGCTGGAGTCCACCAACAGTCAATAATTTCCTCAAGTACCAATGGGCAGTTTTGTCCCCATTTTTCCACAGCCGTCTTGATTCAGAGATATTACATTACCGTCTTCAGGAGGAAGTTATCTTGCCATTTACGGAGTGTGAATCGGCGAATATGGGCGGACATGGCGAAGTGTTCCGTGTCAAAATCCATCGCGACCACCACTCCTTTAAGCAAACCAACACGAAGGTATGCGTGCTTCAAATACAAACATCATGCGATATAGCTCTAACAAGCCTTATTCTCTGGCAGGTCCAAGATGACACGGAGTCCTACGCCGTCAAAATGTTCAAGTGCAACGCTCGCGACGAAAGCATAAACCGGGAGCTATTCAATCACGAAGTCCGGATGCTGAAGAGGGTTAGGCACGACCATGTCCTATATCTCTTTGCGACTTTTGAGCAGCAAAAGTCATATTACCTTATCCTCCCATGGGCTAAGTGCGACCTCAGCACGTACTGGAGGGAAAACCGAATGTGGGGTGGGACCACAAACCACCATCCGGAACAGCTAGAGTGGATGGCCGAGCAGTGCGCGGGAATTGCGGAAGCGCTTTGCGAAGTTCACAACCACATTACAAATTACAAAAGCACCCTTGTAAAAAGGTACCCCAATGCAAAAAAGATCCCTCGAGCCACGCCAAGCCGGAAATCTCGACGCACCTTGTCTGCTAATCTCTTGGAGCGCTACCAGTTCTACGGAGTACACGGAGATATCAAGCCGTCCAACATTCTCTGGTTTCCATCCAACAATGGTCTAGGTACCCTCAAGATTGCCGACTTTGGGGCGAGCGACTTCAGCCCGTCTGACAGTGATTCCCTCAGACAGTCCGGCATGGTGTCATCGACAGCTTCCTATCGACCGCCGGAGGACGATCGACCGAAAGATCAAGAACTCCCAGAGAGTATCAACTCCTTGGCAAACCCTGACATATGGGCTCTGGGGTGTGTGTATTTGGAGTTCATCACTTGGTACGTGGGCGGAGAGGACCTGCTTGTTAGGCTAGAAAACCGCAAGAGCTGTCAGGGGAACAGTGCGTACTTCCAGAGACTCGGAACGGAGCCATTCGCCGAGATCAAGCCACAAGTGAAAGAGGTACCTACATCGTCTCTTCCGCCGAGCATGTCTGGCTTTATGCTGACATTTTTGTCTTTAGCACTTTGACGAACTCCGGCGCAACCCAAAATGCAGCCAGAAATGTCGGGAATCAGCGTTTCTCTGTAGCTTTCTCGATTTTATCGAAAGCAGGCTGTTGGTGATCCTAGGAGAACCCGGATCTCCTGGTCGGAGCCCATGCAACGTCATTCACGGCGAAATCCGCACTATGGCAAAAGGGCTGTCGAAGGAGCAGTAGTGGTTGTGGGGCTTGTTTATTGAGCTAAGCCCTTGTTCTCTCTATTTACGGGATCTTGATCTCGAATGGACCTGGCCTGCAATCAATGCGGTCGACAATATATAACCTGCAGTCCACCCACACCCAGTTTTGCAACCGTCTTGTATCTCAAGTGGAATATCTCCCTAATGGTCTTTACGGGACATGGATAACAGAAGGGTTGATTGGGCTTGGTAACTTGGGGCTGGATTCCTTTCTCCTTCAATTTTCTGTAGGGTGTTGATATTCTCGGTAATCAACGTGGCAATTTGAGTGTGTCCAGTGCGAGATTTATTAGTAGAGGCCCCTATTTGCAGATAGAGCGAGCTGTGAGTAAATATCTTTGATGTTGACTTTGTAACTTGGGATAACAAGGCAGTACGGGCACGTGACAGGGTCACACAGTGTGTATTCGTATTTCTAAACCCTCTGTGGACTGCCCCACTTTCCCCAACAACCCCTGTCTGGCGTGTCCCCTGACACGCGGGTCTTACCTCTTGGCAGTCAAAAGAGCGCTTTTCACGCGTTCAGGTCCCGCAACACCACGAGTCCACATCAAAGTTGTCAGCTCACCTTGATTTCTCAACTAACGCCATGCAACGCTCAGCCCCTTTGCTTATCAGGTATTTCGGGAAAGTTTCACTAAGCCAGCTCCCGACCAAATTTGCAAAAACTGTTGAGCTGGCCAGTAAATCTATTGAGGCGAGGGTAGTGCCCCTTTTTTTTTCCTTTTTCCCCACTTGACATAAGACCTTTTTTACTTTCAAGTTAAGCTAACATATTCACGTGTACCGTATTTCACAGTATCCAGATATCATTTCAGCAAAGATCCGGTAAGTTTCAAATTCAATCCATATCGTATAATACCATATGAACAAAAGGAATGAATGAATTAATTGACAACAAACAAAAAAAAAAAAAACAGAGACAACGACCCACATAAATCTTCAACAGACGAGAGCGATGATAAAGACGTCATTACCGTTATCTATTACAATACAAAGCGAAATCGCGGCGCCATGTCGATTCATGCTCACGATGACGACACATGGAAGGAATTCCGACGCGGTGATAATACAGCCAAGCCCACTGCGATAGGGATGACGAAGACGAAGACTACGACAGGTGGAAGTGGAACTGGAAAGAAAAAGGCAAAGCAACCTCCAACGACAGAGGCGAAGAAGAAGACGAAGAACAAGAAGGAGACGACCCCTTCAAAGAGGAAAAAGCTTGATTTGTGGAGGCCGCCCGGGTGGGTGCCATCCCCGTCGCCTGATTGTTCTGCAGAGTCAGCAGATCAAAAAGAGTAGAGAGAATGGAACCTAGAAGCTACTAAAGAGCATGATTTTTTTTTTTT
>Ga0247765_1001463_pt1 | contig 11088 bp, 11 predicted proteins | sample UWRJL106311C6_FD_179949 | JGI IMG/M metagenome (GOLD analysis project Ga0247765, IMG submission 179949) | Plant litter microbial communities from Arlington Agricultural Research Station in Wisconsin, United States - UWRJ-L106-311C-6 | ecosystem: Environmental > Terrestrial > Plant litter >... | reverse complement strand
CCCTGTCGTTACCACGCTGACGGAGGAACTGAACGGGGAGTCATACGAGTCCGAAGTCCCCTCGGCCTTGACCTTGTAGTAATACGTCGTTCCGGCGTACAGCCCCGTGCTGTTGTAGCTGGTCGCGGCGGCTCCCGACACATACTTATAGACAGCGCCCGAGAACGAGCTGTTCGTGGCATAAGCCACCGTATAGCCCATGATCGCGGTATTGCTTCCGTTGCCCGTCCAGGTGACGCTGACCGAGCTGCTCGAGGTGGCGGTTGCGGCCACGCCGGAGGGCGCGGTGGTGGCGCTTTCAATCGTGGTCCACGCCGAGTCCGGGTCTCCTTCCGCCTTGATCTTGTAGTAGTACGTCGTCGCCGCGCTTCGTCCGGTATGGGAGTAGCTGGTCGTATTGGCGCCACCCGCGTAAGTGTACGTCGGGCTCGTCAATCCACTGTTTGTATCATAGGCAAATGTATAGCCCGTTTCACTCCCGGAATTATCCGTCCAGGTCAGATTGATCTGGCTGCTGGACACTCCGGTCGCTACCAGATTGCTGGGAGCGCTCGTCGCAAAAGCTTCAGCTTGAATGAAGAAGCAGGATACCAGGGCCAACGGCAGACATTTTTTAAAGAACGCGTTCATAAATACCTCCACCTTCTCGCCGCGCTGGCCGTGCATCCAGCTTTGACGATCAATCCTTTAATGTCGCAGAACTAGTGCAAATTACATACCACGCCAGATAACGAGATCGCGCTTTCCTTCGAAGGAAGGTCGTCTGGGCTTAGCAATTTTTTTATTGGGTAGGAGACAAGAGCATCTAACAAACCGGCACAAAACTGTTTCTCTACGCGGTGCCGTCCCACTGTAGAGACGCCCCGTGGGGCGTCTCAGGGCGCGCGCTTCCGCGCCTTTCGCAAAGGAGCACGCCAGGAGCTGGCGCCCTCGCCATAGGGCTGGGTCTCGAGATACTGGGCCGCATGATATAATTAAGCCTCGAAACCATGGCTCCTCCGCAAAGGCCCCATCCGGCGAGCGGTCCGGTTCAGTGCTCTCCTCCGAGAGGAGCCTCGCCGGTGGCTCGTCCTGTCGCCGCGCCGCCGGTGCACTGGCCGCACAAGCAGAGGATCCCCTCGCCGATCCAGCCCGCGATGCCGCCAGCGCCGCAGCGACTGGCTCCGCCGCCGCTCCCGCCGCCGCGCCCGGCAGCTCCTCCCGCTGTCGCACAGCGGCAGACGACCCCGGCGCCCTCCCGGCCTTCTATACCGCCACCTCTTGTCTACACACCGCACGCCGCTTCTCCGGCGCGGGCGGCCCAGGCCCGACCCGCGCCAGCGACCCCGGTGGCTACGCTGCGTCCTGAGCCACGGCATCCGGGGGGCCGACCCTGGCCAGCCGACGTGCTCCAGGCGGCGAGAAAGAAGAACCTCTCGGGCAAGAAGCGCAAACGCGGCGACGACGACGATGAGGATGACGAGACCTACGTGCCTCTTTCAGAGCAGAAGAAAGATCGGACGGCCATCCCGCGGGAAAAACGCCAGAAGATCGTGCACAACTCTGCGCTCAAGCACCGGAACGGTCATTACATCTGCCCCGGTTGCGGCCGCCCTGTCATGGACCAGAAGGGTCGAGAGATCAAGTTCAAGTATCGGAGCAAAAGGGGCAATATCCACTCGGTGTCCCTGCTCGCGATCGACCATCACGACCCCAAGAACCCGAAGAAAAGCACCTGGGCGGAACGCCACCAGGAGCTCAAGAAGAAGAAAGTCAGCGAGCAGCAGATAAAGGAGGAATATCTCGACGAGAGCAAGTTGCGGGCTCTCTGCAAAAAATGCAATGAAAGTCATCGGTTCGAGGGAAAGAACATCAACAATACCTTGGACGACTTCGACGACTATCTGACGGACTCCGATGAAGAAGAGCTGAACAAAGGGCTGTTCAAGCCGTTTCGAGACCCTCCACCTCCGCCGCCTGACGGCGGCTCCTCGCTGACCGCGTAGAGAGTCCCAATCCGACTTCGCGGGTGGCGCGATCACCGCGAGTTAGGCGCGTCATGCCATCAGGCGCTTCTGAACGAACTCGCGCCCGGAGCGCATTCAGTTGACGCGCTGCATCTAAATGATTAAGCTATTCAAGACGCCAGTGGCGCCGCGGAGCCGCTTCCTGTGAGTCGCGCGTCGTGGAGCCTGCATCGGGGTGGCCGACGCAGGGTCGTCCCGCGGGGAGGACGAAATCGCAAGCAAGGAAAGCGTCTCATGACCTTGAGCCGTGGTCAACTGATCCCGGTTGTTCTGGTGACGCTGGCCATCCTGCTGCCAGGCGCCGTCAAAGCGCAGGGCAATTGCTGTAGCTGTAGTTTCGACGGTACGAACTGCTCGGCTTGCTGTTACGTCGATCAGACGGCCAGTTGCGATGTCGACATCTCCGGTTCGGTCCTCTTCTGTAGCTGCGCGTGCGAGCCGATCGGTGGCATCGGCGGTGGTGGTGGTGGCGGCTGCGCTCTGACGAAGAGCTCCCATACGATCGTGATGAGCGAGAATGGAGGTGCCAAGCTCGCCGGCTACCAGCTAGGATTCGGCCTCCTGCATCCGGGAACGCGGCGGGAAGGCTCCTTCAACTTCGAGGAATGGGCGCTCGTGTCGTCCGCGGGAGCCGTGCTGAGAGCCTCGACCGGCAAATTCGCGGGCCGAGTCCAGAACGAGGCCGAGCGCTTTCGCCCACGCGGGAAGGGTGCCTCTCCCTCCACCGTCCTCGTGATCGAGGACGCGGACCATCCACACAACAGCCGGGAGATCCCCGTCCCGACGGTGGCACCGATCGACTTCGACGCGGGGCTGCCGGTGAGCTTAGCCGGCCAGGAGATGTGGTTCCGGGCCGAGGTCGGAGAGGACGGGGTGATCGATCAGATGATCCTCTTGAACATCCCCGAAGATCTCGTGTCGGGCAAAGACCTCGTGGAGGGCTCGCTCAACGGCCGATTGCGAGAGCGCCTGAGCCTTCGCTACGCCGACGAAAGACGGCATCGAGTCGTGGTGTTCGGCTTGGTGCGTGCCAACACGGAGGGCCATCTCGTGATGACGAGATCCCATGTGCTCCTCCCCAAATGCTGCTGCTACGGGCGTCGCTGCGTTTGAGCGTTGGGTCCATGGGGCGCCAGCCCTCCTCGCCGGCACGGCACTGGAGGGGGTTTGGATTAACCGCACGGCGGAGTACCTGGCCAAGCAGCGAGGCGAGACGCCGGGACCGCAGGATTTCGAGGAACCCGAAACGCTCATCCTGGAGCCCAGAGTGTTAAACAACCTCTCGGACCGGAGGCTATCCGGCAGTGGTGTTGGCGGTTTCGACTGGCACCGGCTCAAGACAGCCCTGCGATATATCTCGCGGTATCGTCCCACTGTAAGGGCATCGAGTCTGGAGCGCGGGCTCTTCCTCAGCTCACGGCCGGCACGGCACCCAGGCCGTCGAACGGCCTGCCCGGATCAATGGATTCCCCCGTGCTGGGTCCGGTACAGGGCGGTGCGGCCGTCCTCGAAGCTCACCCAGACGAGGAGCTGCCCCGACGCGTTGACGTCGACCACGGAGGCGCTTCGCACCGTGGCGCCGTTCAGCGTATCGCCGGTGGCGATCACCTTGTCGGCGACCGGATCGGGTCCGGCGAAGACCCCGCTCCCACCCGTGTCCAGGGATGCCGTAAAGACCGGCGTTCCCGAATCGGTCAGACCCGTGAGCGTGAAGGAGTCGAAGAGACCCTCGCTGGTGATGACCGGCACCAGCCCGCCCCCGGGCTCGGCGAGATAGATCCTCCGCCCCGCCTCGCCCAAAAACGCGGAGGCGGCGACGGTCCCCCGGTCGTTGATCACGGCCCCGAGAAAGAATCCGCCGTGAAGATCGGCGGCGGCATCGGCGGCGATCCGGGTCGTCCGGCCATCCCCCACGATCAATTTCGAGGAGGGGGGGCGGCCCAGATCGGTCATCGAGAGCACTTGGCCGCGCTGATTGATGTCGAGCACCGCGATGGACCGCGGGTGCGACGCGGTGATCGCCGTTTCCCCATGATCCAGGGACACGGCGGCGTGGACCGCCATCTCCAGGACGGTAGGGTAGGCGATGGTCCCCCGCCGATTTGCGACCAGATCTCCCAACACCAGTAACGGCGCGTCGACATCGACCAGAGTGGAAAGCTGACCCTTGCGGCTGAGAAGGATCCTGCGCCCTTCGCCGGAGCTCGCGCTGAAGATCACGTCGCCCTGGTTGGTGATCGCGGCCTTGCCAAAGGAGCGGGCGGAGGCCGTCTCCGCGATCACGGAGAGAGTCCGGCCATCTCCGGCCAGGACGACGTCTCCGACCCCCAAGGTGCTGATGGTGACCGCAACCGCCCCCTGATCGTTGAGCGAGCCCCCCGCGGACGCCACGGGACCCGAATACTCGAGGATCTTCGTGAAGGTGAACCTCGCTGGATGCGCGGCAGAGACGGGCGCACTGAGAAGCAGGAGCAGTAGAAAGGTTTTCTGGCATGTGCGCATGGATTTACCTCCCCTTTCTTTTTACTTCAGCATCCTGCAAAAAATCTGCCGGGGAGAGTCACCATCGCAATCAGGCGCTCTCCAGGGAAGAGCCGGCCTCGATCGTGACAGATCGATATCCTGATGTAATGAATCCATCTTGCCGGAGAGATTTAACGAACCTTCCCGGAATTGCGTGAGCTTTCATGGCGGCTTTCGAGCGTCATAGTAGTGGTTCTCACCTTCGTCCTGATGCTCGGCGAGCAACTCCAGTCCCGCGGCCGCGAGTATCGTCCGGTAGCCTTCGCTGCCGAGCGAGACCGACTGGCGCCCGGTCAGCATGTCCGTCCAGGTACAGGCTTGCTCCGGCGATGTGAACAGGAAACTGCCTCCAGGAAGAAGAACCGGTGCAACCCGGTGAATGAGAGCCACCTGCGCGTCAGCGGCCAGCAGGAAGAACAGACCCCAGGCGACCACGGCGTCGAACGTGCGGCCGAAGAGGTCTGAGAGTAGGAACGGTGTCCCTTCGCAGGAAGGCCGTCTTGGCCTTTCCTGCCTCTTCGCCCAAGAGATGCGCCCACCCCGAGAGGTGTCCGCCGAACCTCTTGGTCCAGGATCGACCTCCCTGAAGTCCCTGGACGTTTGAACGTTTCAGGGCACCTGGTGACGGTACGATCGCCGGCGCAGACGGTGCACGACAATGGGACACGCGAGAAGTACGAGCAATAGCCACTGCGGCACCACCAGCACGGTCACCGAGGACTGCGGACCATAAAGCGGCCCTGAGCCTGCAAAGAACCCGTGCCGCGCGAGCCAGGTTGGCGCAGCCGCTGTGCCAAATTCCATCTGTAAACGACTTCCCATTCGCGATGAGGCGGAAATCAGGTTGAACACAAATTCCTGATCGGGCGGGTCGCTGGCGTAACTGTTCCAGTGATAGAAGATCAGCGTACCGCGCATTGCGATCAATTCCGTGCCGATCCCGGAGTACGCCTCTCTTCCCGCAAGCGGATAGTGCGCATAGCTCAACGGCCACAGCATTGCCACGACGACAGCAAGAATCAGCGTCGAAATCCGAAAAATTCTGGAAACTCTATATCGCATCAGATATAAATAACCCTGGAGTCACCGTCTGATCTCACCGGCTCTCGCTCAGCCATCACGACACGGTCAGCGCCTGGAGACGTTGCTGCAAACGGCGGCATCCTTGTCCTATCGCACTCTTCGTATTCGGCGTAGGGAAACCTTATCGCTGAATCATAATCCACGTCAATGCAATACGGGTTGTCCCATAAGCAACTGAGCGGATGAGGGCATATCACCAGTGGCCCGGGTAAGCGAGCGGCGATGCCTTGGATGAGCACCTAAGAGCATCTACAAAACCGGCCCAACGGGCCGGGAGAGCCCAGCCCAGGGCTGAGGCCGAAGGCCGATGCCCTGGGTGGAGAGATGACAACGGGCTGCGGCCTGAAAGGCCGCGAGAACTGTCTTTGCCGATCGGGTTCTCGCGACCTTTCAGGCCGCAATGATTGGAGACGATTTTCTTCCCAGGGCATCGGCCTTCGGCCGATGCCCTGGGCTGGAGTCTCCGACCCGTTGGGCCGGACGCAGGAATGGCACATTGACTCCGTGACGAGCCCTAAGCTGACTATTCGGAACTGGACTGAACTATTCGGGTGGAATTCATTCCCCCGGCGGCGGGTATTGTGAAAACTTCATCGAAGGCCAAGTGCGCCTGAGTGGATGCCGATGAGCCGTTGCCCTCGGTTATAAGTGGAACACCATGGTACCCGCTGACATCTGTTGTCCCGGACTGATGAGTGACATGGAGCTTTCCGCTCTTGAGCGTAAGATTCCAGCGCCGGGAGCCATTGACGTCTGAATGCGTGATTGTTTCGTCAACGAGCAGATCGCGGACAGCACCATATGGAATCGCATAGTGATCTCTCGGATCGCCGGAATTCTTCCGGGGACAGCTTGTTCCATGCCGGAGTCAACGCCTCGACAGTCCGCCGCAGGCGTCACCCCCCGACAGGCCAGGTGACTTTCCTGAGAATGGTGCGACCGGTTTTAGTGATGATGGCGTGCCGCCAGCGGGATGGCTGGAGCTTGAACGAGAGCAGGGCGTTCGCCCGTCGATGGAAGTCCAGGAAGTCGGCGTCGAGGTGGCTGAAGTTGGTGAGCAGATAGACAAAGGCCCAGGTTTTTTCGAAATTCGGGTCTTGGGAGAGCGCGAGTTGCTGGGGCGGTACCGTGAAAGCGGAGAGATCCGTGAGAGTTGCGCCAATTTCTGGCTGCCACTTCACGTACACGCTATGGTCAGGGAGATGCCACACCCTGAGAGCCTGCTCATAGAGCTGTTGGACGCGCTCTCTGGCTGGTTCCGTTCCGTCGTCGTATTCCTGGACTTGATGTGAGAACGACGAACTGTTCTGGGGCGGTCCTGACGAGATCGCAACCGCGACGGGACGGCTGGAATCGGGCCGGCATAGTTGCTCGAGAAAGGCGATGACCCCCTCATGGAGCTTGCCGAAGGAGGAGAGAAGGGCCTTGTCTTCGGCGAAGTACAGCCTGCTGTCGCCAGCAACGCCTGAGCTTTTGGTCACCATTCCAGAACCATCTCTATATACTTCTGGGCCAAAGTTATATAACCGGACGGTCATGGAGGCCGCGCCATGGCCCCACTCCTCCGATTCATTCCCGACAACGCCACTCTGGTGGAGGTCACCACCCGCACCATCCAGAGCCGGTTCCTCCTGGCACCCGGGATTATTCGGCTGGAACCTATTCCTAGAACCTATTCCTCGGGGAACCTATTCTGAGAACCTATTCCTGATCAACCTCGCGTCATAGCTACTCGTTCAATTTCTCCTCCGCGCTCGGCTCCTCTCCCGGCTTGTAGCGCGGCTTGGGCTGCGGCAGCAGGAAGAAGGCGACGCACAGCAGCGCGATGGCCACTCCAACTCGCGGCGCCGCGAATGTGACCGGAACTGCAGCCACCTGGATTATCGTCGCAATGCCGTAGCGACGCGTCATCTGCTGGAGGAAATCGGGCGCGAGCCGTTTATCCATCACTCGACGGCCTGGCATTCCGTAGAACCACTTCGCCATCCAGGTGCAGGCGGTCAGGGCGAGGCCGGCAACCAGGGTCAACGACGCGGCGGGCTCGAAGCTCGTGCCGAGGTGGAAGCACCAGACGCGGATGGGATAGGGAATGACGACGATGGCCAGCAGGAACACCAGGTTGATCGCGCCGAACCAGTGATCGGTCTTCGCGTAGATGCGGCCCGAATAATGGTGCTGCAGCCAGTAGGCGCCGATCACGATATAGCAGAGAACCAGCGCGAGATGTTCGCGCCACTGCTCGGCCATGGCCCTCAGCAGGTCGCTGTAGCCATGCGGGCCCTCGGGGGATCCGGGCACCTTGATCTCGACGATCAGCAGAGTCAGGGCGATGGCGAAGACCGCATCGCTGAACCCTTCAAAGCGGTTGAGCCCACGCTCGGCACCATGGGTTTTCCCGTGGGTGGTTTCGTTAGCTTTTTTGCGTGGCGTCAGGTGAGTCGTGTCGTCCATACAGCCGATCCTCTTGGCGTAGTAGTCGACCGCCTATGTTGACCACCCAGGTATTTCTTAGTTGCCTGAGGTGCGAACAAGGCAAACTCGAGTGCAATCAGAACAGTCGTGCGGAACGGAATGGAGGCATGTCTATGGACCAATATTGCCTAACTTCCTTAACCACCCTCCAAGAGTAAGCGAGGCCAAGGTCCCCGTCAAGGAAGGGCGGTTTCGTTCAAGCGACCGCGAGGCTCCGGGTATATATTTTTCGAGGCAAACTATATAGAAGTGCCTCCCGGGAACGCTCCGCGGACCTCCCGCTCGGTTCATTGCAAGCGTTCCCAGAGCTCCGGGAGGCCTCGCTATATATTTTGAGACGCGGAATATATATTCCGCGGCCTTCGCTGCGTTTCCAGGAACGACCGCTATATATCCAGTGACGATCCTTATATAGGGAGAGGTCTCTCCCGGGCGTCCGGGGAGGCTCCCTATATATGACGGGCCAATTTTTATATGTTCCGCCCTCTGGAGAAGCGGTGCGCCGGGGCGGGCGACGTTCCGCTCCCGCGTTTTTCTCGGCTGCGGAACCGGAATTATATAGGTGGACGGCGTTTATACCGCGGCATATGCCGCAAGCGGTAAGATCCGGCTCCGGATCGACTGCCGGTGTACCGGATAAACCCTGAACCACCATCCCCTGAGGAGATTCTCCATGGATCACCCCGTGCCGTTCCGTCCCGAGGAGCTCGCCGTCTATGAAGACGCGCGGATGGGCAAGAGCACGATCTTCCAGTCGGACCGCATCCTGGTGGGTCTCAACGCTTTCGAGCCCGGCCAGGAGCACCGGCTGCACGGTCACGCGGGGATGGACAAGGTCTACTACGTGCTGGCCGGGAGCGGCCTCTTCCTGCTCGAGGGACGGGAGGAGCCGATGGCGGCGGGGATGATGCTGATCGCGCCCGAGGGGGTCCTGCACGGCATCCGCAACACCGGCACGGAGCGCCTGCTGGTGATGGCGATCCTGGCTCCCTCGCCGTAGGGCTCCCCCATCCTCCCCTCATGCACCTTTAACTTCGAAGAGGGCACCATTCCGGTGACCTCCTACGAGTGAGGTGAATGAGATGAAGAGACTCGGAGTTCTCGCCCTGGTCCTTTCAGCCGTGACCTTGACCGTGCTGCTGCCGGCCCCCCGCAACGCGGCGGCGACGGTCTGCACCTGCCTGACGACGATCCATCAGACCCCGACGGAGAACGCGAAGTCGGCCGTGAGCTGCACGGAAGCCCAGGCCAAGCTCCGCAACAAGCTGACCCTGGATGAGGCCTGCAACATCTGCTACGAGAGCGCCATCACGTACACCACCGCCTGCTACTACGACCCCGCCGACCTTCATTACCACGTCAGCGGCTATGTCCAGTACCGGTGCCTGCTCGGCTGCGATCCGAACCCCTGAAATCGGGTTGGAGGTGAGGCCACAGTTTTCATCAGGACGAGACTTTTCGGGGGCTTCCGTATACTGGAAGCCCCCGGAAAGTCCGCACGATCTAGCAGCGGCAGAGGCCCGAACAGGAATTGCAGGGCGCACTGTAACCGCAGACATCAATACAGTCATCGTTGGTATAACACGCCGGATTTATGGTGCAGGCAAAGGCGGGCCTGGTGGCAAGGGCGCCCGAGGTGAGCAGGACGGCTACGGCGCAAAGAATGAGTCGCTTCATGGATCTCTCCTTTTGTGGGTGGTCCACATTTAAGGTGACCACGGGTTGGAGATCCTTTCTGCAATTTCTGTGCTAACGAAAATGCTCTGGACGGCAAGTCGCCGGGGGGCACCGCCGCCCTACCGCGCCGGCTTCGCGGCCGGCACGATTCCGCGGGCTTCGTCGATCGTCACCACCTGATTGGTGGGCACGTTCGTGAACTTCTGCTTCGCGCCGCTCGGCCACTCGACTTCCAGCGTCTGCACCACCTTGTCGGCCCCGAGGCCGAAGGTGGGGGCGGTCTGGCTCTGCGAGCAGTAGGAGGAGCCGCTGCGCACCAGGGTCCACTGCTTGCCTGCGGCGCTGGTCACCCGCACGACCGCGCCGAGGCCGTCGCGGTTCGACTTCGCGCCCACGGGGCGCACCCGCAGCCAGCGGTTGCGGTTGCCGCCGTCGTTGCGGAAGACGTAGGCGGGGCCGTTGTTGGTGGTGACCACGACGTCGAGGTCGCCGTCGTTGTCGAGGTCGCCGTAGGCCGCGCCGCGGCCGACGATCGGACGGGCGATGTCCGGCCCTAGGGCGGCGGTCACGGCCTGGAACTTCCCCTTCCCCTGGTTGCGGAAGATCAGCGGCGCCTGCTTGTAGGTCACCCGCGGCTGCACGCGGTTGATCTCCTCTTCCAGATGGCCGTTGGCGGCGAAGATGTCGGGCAGGCCGTCGAGGTCGTAGTCGAAGAAGAAGACGCCGAAGGTGAGGGTCAGCAGGCTCGCCTGCCCCACCGACGAGGAGGGCGCCTCGTCCACGAAAACGCCGTTCCCCTCGTTGTGGTAGAGGGCGAGCATCTCGTTGCTGAAGTTGCCCACCAGCAGATGCGGGCGGCCGGAGCGGTCGTAGTCGGCGGCGTCGACGCCCATGGCGCCGCGCGCGGTCCCCTCCTCGGAGAAGGCGACGCCCGCCTCCACCGCCTCGTCCTTGAAGGTGCCGTTCTTCTGGTTGCGGTAGAGCTTGTTGGGCTGGGTGTCGTTGGCCACGAAGAGGTCGGGCCAGCCGTCGCCGTTGTAGTCGAGCACGGTGACGCCGAGCGACTTGGACGCCGCCTCGGCGACCCCCGCCGGCTGGCTGACGTCCGCGAATTTGCCGCCGCCAAGGTTGTGGTAGAGCTTCGGCGGCACCCCCTTGTAGGACTCGGGGGTGCAGTAGGACTTGTGGGCGCCGTCGAGCGAGCACCAGAGGTCCTTGTCGCGGCTCCACTGGACGTAGTTGGCCACGAACAGGTCGGCCTTGCCGTCGCGGTCGTAGTCGAGCCAGGCGGCGCTGGTGCCGAAGTTGGCGTTCCGGATCCCCGCCG
>Ga0247765_1001462_pt1 | contig 11106 bp, 7 predicted proteins | sample UWRJL106311C6_FD_179949 | JGI IMG/M metagenome (GOLD analysis project Ga0247765, IMG submission 179949) | Plant litter microbial communities from Arlington Agricultural Research Station in Wisconsin, United States - UWRJ-L106-311C-6 | ecosystem: Environmental > Terrestrial > Plant litter >... | reverse complement strand
ACCGGTCAGGCGGCCATCGTTGTCGCGCAGCGTGAACAGGACCTGGCCGCCGGCCACCGGCGCTCCCGCCGCGTCGCGCAGCTCGACGACCAGGGGTTGGCCGAGCGCCGCGCCGGCCGTCCCCCGCTGGCCGTCGCCGGAGACGATCGCGACATGGGCGGCGCCCTGCGCGCGCCGCACCTCGATCGCCGCCCGCGCCTGGTTGCCGGCGGCATCGCGGGCCACCACGGTGATCGTATTGTCCCCCGGCGCGAGCGGCACGCCGGTCGCCACGAACGAGCGGTTGGCGATCGCGGCCGGACGGCCGTTGACGGTGACCGTGGCCTCACCCGCGTTGACCGTGCCGGCCACGATGTCGTTGACCAGACCAGAGACGGTGACCGCCGGCGCGAACACCGGCGAGCCGGCGAGCGGCGCGTCGATCGACAGGTTCGGCGGCTGGAGGTCGCGCACCACATTGATCGTCCGCGTCCCCACCCGGCCGTCGGCGGTGATGGCGGTGGCGGTCAGGATGTTGCCCCCCTCGATGAGCGGCACGTCGCGGACGGTGAAGGTATTGCCGGCGACCGTGGCCGCCCGTCCGTCGACCGCGACCACGGCGGCCGGATCAGAGACCGTGCCCGCGACATCCACCGTCGTGGCGGCGATCGTGGCGAGATCGGCCGGCGCCGTGATCGCGACCGCCGGCAGCGTGCGCAGCAGAACCGTCGCCGTGGTGTCGCGGGCGTTGCCCGCGTTGTCGACCGCATGGACCACGATCGTGTTGGCACCCTCGGCGAGCGGCACGTCCGCCGCGAAGCTCTCCTCGACCACCGGCACCGCGACCCCGTTGACCGTGAGGCTGGCGACCCCGCTCTCCTCGCGGTCGGTGACCGAGCCGGCCACGTGCGCCGAGGGGACGTTGAAGACCTCGTCCGGAGCCGGCCTGTCGACGGCGATCTCGGGAGCCTGGGTGTCGAGCGTCACCGTGGCCTCCGCCGAGCCGAAGCCGCCCACGTCGTCGCTCGCCAGGACCTCGATCTGATTGCCGTCCGCGGCGAGCGGCACGTCGGCCTGGAAGGAACCGCCGGCGGCGATCGTGGCGGTGACGCCGTTGACCGACACCGCGAGACCGGCGCCGCCACCCGTGACCTGGCCGGCGACGTGAACCCGTGGCGTGTTGACGAACGAGCCGTCGGCCGGCGCGGTGATCGCCACCGCGAGATCGACGATGCCCGGCAGCAGCGACACCGAAAAAGAGGTGGTCGCGCGGTTGCCCGCGCGGTCGTCGATCGTGGCGACAACGGTGTGGTTTCCCACCCGCGGATCAGGCACGTGGCACGAAGCCGCCGCCGCGGAGAGCGTGCAGGTCTGACTCTCGTCGATCTCGTCGACGGCGATCCGCAGGCTCGCCGAATCGATCCCCGAGAGCGCATCGCCGAAGGCCAGGGCGACGTCGAGCGCGAGAGCACCGGTCCCGGTCTGATCGGCCGGCGAGGTGACGGCGAGCGCCGGCGCCACCGTGTCCGTGGTGAAGCTCCGCGCCGCCTGCGCCGAGTTCCCCCCAAGGTCCGCCACCGTCAGCGCCGCCGTGTGGACCCCATCCGGCAGCGGCGCCGGCGGCGTGAAGGTGAGCCCCGTCGCCGTAATCCGGGCCTGGGCCGTGCGGTCCACGCCGTCCACGACCAGATGGGCGCTCTCCGGATCGACTCCCCCGCCGGCGTCCGACCAGGTCGCGGTGATATCGGGCGTGGCGCTGGCGATGAAGCTCCCCTCGGCCGGCGCCGTGAAGGCGACCAGCGGCGGCGTGGTGTCTTCTCCGCCCGCGGTGGTGAACACCAGGACCAGACGGGGGCGCTCCGCCGCCGCCCCCTCGCGGGAGGTGTACTCGACCCTCCCGCCCGGGTCGGCGTCCGCCTTCCAGATCAGCCAGCCGTTGTTCGCCGCGCCCGTGAGGAAAGCCGCCACATCGGCCGTTACGTCGAAAGCCAGCCGGTACCCAACGTCCGCCGTCTGGCGCACGGTGCCGGTAGCCGTCGCGGCAAAAGTCCCGCCGGCCCAGGCCGTGGCGCAATCCTGCTTGTTGTTCGCCGGGTTGGTGTCGACCGCGCAGTTCCAGGTGGCCCCCGCCTCTGTCCAGGCCGCGGTGAGCCGGTGGACCTCCACCGGGCGGCCGGCGGCGCCCCACTCGCTGGTGGCATGGACGAACAGCTCCAGGGACGCGGAGACCAGACGGCCGCCGCCCGCGGCGGAGGCGAGGGCGCCCTGATCGAAGCGCACCAGGACGCGACCGTGGCGGGAGAGTTGGAGAATGGGATCGCCGCCGCGATTTTGATTCGCGGGGCTGTCCCGCACAGAGGTATCGGCGACAGCTTGGAGAGTGAACGTCTGCGCCTCGGCGCGGGCCGCGAGCCCCAGCCAGAGCAGCAAACATCCCGTCAGACTCTTCTTGGCGTCCACACATCCCCCCTCGAGCGCAAGCCCTGGACGACGGTCCGAACAGCTGAGGTTTGAGCAATGGCCCCCGTCGAGGAGGTCGCCGCGCAATCCAAATTTGAAGCGTTGGAGGGAAGATAGCACAGTTCACGATTCCGGCGCAGTCTTCTCCACGATCTTACAGATCGTTGCCAGAACACCCCTTAGCAACCCTACAATATTCGCACTCCCTCATTCGTCTACAACCGTAGATGACAGAACGGCGAGGCTGAAACAATGTGTGAATACGCTGCTATCGCGCAAGAGCATGCGGTGCATGCATCCGCGCGAGCGGTTGTAAACCATTTACGACGAATTCGGGAAAGCGTGAGGAACCCGAGATGAGAAAGCGGCTTCGGCCCTCCAGCACCGAGAGCCCGGGGCAATGAAAAGTCAACGGCCCCGGAGTTCCCCTCCGGGGGCCGTTGCATTGCCAGGACCAGGCTCCGTCTCGCGAGAGCCCGCAGGGGAAGCTATCTTACGCCGGGCACGCGTACCACCAGCTGTACCCTTCGCAAGCCCCTTCGGAAAAGACAGTCGTGGTGACGCACGCCCATCCGCTTTCAGCGCCGCCTTGCGCGGCGGCAAGTTGATTCCCTGCGAGCTGCCTGAGTGTTTCGGCTTTGAGCACGAGTTTCTTCCGGCGCAGATCCTTCTTCATCGTTTCCTCCTCGTTTGGCGGACTTCGCTAAAGAGAGAGGTGCGCGGGGCCGGCGAAAACGAGCCGCGGGCGCTCTGGATTATGAAGAATGGCCCGGGGCTTGCCGCAAGCCCTCGTGGCAGGCATAATCTGAAAGTCGGGAAGGGCAAGAGTTGCGTATCCCTTCTCGTTCCGGCCCGCCGCCGTTGCCAGCCGTTTCCACTTGGCTCGGGCGACCGGAAACGCTCAAACCAGCGGTCCCCAACAAAGGTTGGTAGTTTCCGCCTAAACCTGGCACTCAGGAGTAGCTGTTCATGTCTTATCGTCTACACTCGATCGCCACCTCGCTCATCCTGCTCACCGCAGGCTTCCTTATGACCGCGCCCGCGTCAGCGGCGGGTCTCATCGTCGACGCCGGTGCGCCGAACGGCAGCGACGACACCGCTACGCTGCAGGCAATCCTGGATGCGGGAGACTTCGTCTCGCTGCGTCCGGGGCAGACGTATCGCCTCTCGGAAAGGCTGAACATCACCCAGAGCAACTCCGGCATCCTCACCACCGGCACCCCGGCTGTGCTCTATATCAAGGACACGTTCAACAACGTCGAACCGCTCCAGATGTGGGATGCGGCACGCGTCGATTCGATCGCGATCCGGGCCGAAGGGAGCCTCGGGGCTCTGCTGAAAAATATCCGGCTGGAGAACTTCAAAATCGAAAAGCAATACCACGACGGCACGTACGTGGCCGCCGTCTGGTTCCGTGGCGTGAAAAACAGCAAGATCGTCAACCTCGAAATCACGGGTTTCGCCCTCGGGCCGAACGTCGCCCTCGATTCGGTCGACAACGTCAACATCCGCGGCTGTTACATCCACGACTCGTGGGCTAACAACGTCAACTCGTACGCCAGGTTCCCCCAGCTCTCAGGGATCGTCGTCGACGACAACAAGCTTTCGAGCAGCGGCCAGGCGGTCGGGTCGACCGGCGTGACCATCGCGAGGAATACGATTTCGCGCCTGCGCTTCGGTAGCAACCTTTACAACCTGCAGCGCGGGCTGTTCCCGGGAATGAGCGGGACCAGTCCTGTCGGATACCAGACCGACGGGATCACGCTGGTGCCCGGCGGCAGCGGCGCGGTCATCGTCGGTAACGTCATCGAGAACGTGGGCGAGGGGATCGACTGCATGGCGCAGAACGCGGTGATCCGCACCAACAAAGTCCGCGACATCTTCGACTGGGGCGTCAAGTTCGTGCACGGGGCGAAGAACGGCCTTGTGGAGGACAACGACATCGGCGCCTCCGGAACCGGTTCGATCGTCGTGTCCGGCACCTCGGAACCGAGCTACGGCGACACGACCGGCCAACTCATTCGGAACAACCGCATCACGGAGGTAGGTGGTCTCGACGCCTTCTGTGGCTCAGCGGTACCCGCGCCGTATCGCATCTTCTCGACCTGCCCGACGACCCCCACGGCGGCGGCGTTCTCCGTCATTCCCAACGGCGGCGTGGGCTGGCCGCGTTACAACCTGTTTTCCGGCAACACCGTGACCGCCGTGCCCGCCGACGCGCGGATGAAGTATCTCATCCTCATCTACGCGCCCGCGGACTACTCCCTGTTCTTCGCCAACAGTTTCTCCAACCAGACGGGCCGGACCATCGGCAATTACAGCTCGACGGGCGTAGTCGGTACTATCATCGATCCGGCCGCGATCAACGTTGTCCTCGCCGACTTCAACGGAGACGGCCGGAACGACTGGTTCGTGGATTGGAAGCTGAGTGGGCAAAACTACCGGTACCAGCAGAACAGCGACGGGACGTTCACGCGGTCTGACAATCTGATCAACCCCACCCGGATCAACGGAAACCCCGACAACCTGCTCAGCGGTGATTTCAACAACGACGGGAAGGCCGACCTGCTGTTCCATTGGAAGAGCGCCGGGACCAACCGCCTGTTCCTGAGCAATGCCACGGGCTCGTTCGACGAGGTGGACGACCCGATGAGCGTCTCCAACGTGGGCGGCAATCCGGACGACGCCTTGACCGGCGACTTCAACGGCGACAGCGCTACCGACATCTTCTTCTACTGGCGTCAGGCCGGCACCAACCGCTTCTATTACGGCGGAGCGGGCGGCGTCTTCACTGAACGCCTCAACCCGCTCCCGGTTACGGGCATCAACGGGACTCCCAACAAGGTTGTGATCGGCGATTTCGACGGCGACGCGAAGAGCGACCTCCTGTTCTTCTGGAACGACGGAACGAATCGGTTCTACTACGGCACGGGCACGGGCACGTTCGCCAACGTCGACAATCCGATCCCCGCCAGCGGAATCAACGGCTCGCCGCAAACCGTCATCGCACTCGACGCCAATCAAAACGGGCAGGATGACCTGCTCTTCTGGTGGCCGGCCGGCGAGTTGCGGCGGATGTATCTCGGCCGGGCGAATCGAACGTTCCTCAGCGAATAGCGGCAGGGAGAACAAACGGCGGGAGGAGGGTACTCCCGCCGTGCGGGTCAAGCCGTCGTTCCGTTACGGCATCACGGCAATGCTGAGGTGCGAGGGATGCCGTGCCGTATGCCACACGCGGTGCGTCTGTGCCCGGAAGTCCTCCGGCTTCGCCGCGAAGATGTTCGGCACGAAGCGCTGAGGGTTGCGATCGTAGAGCGGGAACCAGGTGCTCTGGATCTGCACCATGAGGCGATGCCCCTTCCTGAAGCGGTACAACTGCCCGTGCAGATCGACGGTGAATGGCGTGACGGTGTTCGCCGGGACCGGCGTCGCCCGCGCGAAGCCCTTCCAGTAGCGCCCCCGCAGGATGTCGGCGTTGACGATGAGCTGATAGCCGCCCATCTGCGGCCGATCAGGGACGCTGTCGGGGTAGACGTCGATGAGCTTTACGACCCAGTCCGCGTCGGTGCCGGTGGTGGACGCGAAGAGGTGCGCGACGACGTCGCCCGCGAGGGTGAGGTCCTCGTCGAGCGGCGCCGAAGTCCAGGTGAGCACGTCGGGACGATTGTCGACGAAGCGCTGATCCTGCACCAGCCAGGTGCTCCACCCCTCGCCGTTGTCGGGACGAGGGATGTATGGCACGGGGTGCGCGGGGTCGGAGACGAACGCGTGGAAGGCATTGGTGTGCATCGGGTCGCCAGCGGCGGGCTTCACGATGCCCGGCGATGGGACGGCCGCGGAGGGCGGATCGAAAGCAAGGCGGCCGTTCTCCCGCAGGTAGAGCCGGCGCGGGGTAGCCTCCCTTGGCGGCCACGCGTCGAAGCGGCGCCACTCGTTCGCCCCCGTCTCGAAGACCTGCGCCTCGGGGAAGCGGCCATCGCCCTCGCCGTGCAGGTAGTAGGCGAACCAGGGACGCTGAATGCTGGCCCGGAAGTAGTCCGCCGACTTGGCTTCAAACCTGACGGGACCCAGCGAATCGCCGCCTGGGCGTAACCAGCTCCCGTGCGACCACGGTCCCATCACCAGAAAGTTGCGTCGCGCGCTGTCCGAGCGCTCCAGCGTGCGGTACAAGAGCTGCGGACCCAGCAGGTCTTCCTCATCCCACCAGCCTCCGACGACGAGGGTTGGAACCTCCGCCTTCCGGTAGACGTTCGGGAGCGCGCGGGCCTCCCAATAAGCGTCGTAGCTGGGATGCGTGCGAAAGCCGACCCACGACGGGAGGTAGGCGATCCCGGTCGCCTTGGCCAGGGTGTCGAGCGTGAGGTGCTTGCGGTAGAAGTCGTACTGATCGTATTCGGGGATCGAGAGCCCGTTGGTTCCCTCGATGTAGGCGGCGTACGCAACGCCCTGACTCTGGCGGAATGCTCCCTGGTGGAAGAAATCGTCGCCCAGCCACGCGTCGGCAACGAGCCCCTGGGGCGAGATCGCTTTGATGGCGGGATGGGCCCCGACGCCGGCGAGGGCCGCGAGCCAGCCGCGATACGAGACGCCGAGGACGCCGACCTTGCCGCTGTTCTGAGGCAGCTCGCGGACGAGCCAGTCCACGGTGTCCCAGGCGTCGGTCGATTCGTCGACGCCTCGTGGGTCGCGCGGATCGCGTTGCGGCCTCAGGGAGACGAAGGTCCCCTGCGATCCGAACCGTCCGCGGATGTCTTCCGCCACGAAGATGTAACCATCCTGCCCAAGCTCGCGCAGCGACTCCGGCAACAGGCTGCCCTGGAGCTCGCGAGCGGCACTGAACGGGGTGCGAATGAGGAGGATGGGAAGAGGGGCGGTCGCCCCCTTGGGGATGAGCGCGACAGCGAAGAGTGTAACGCCGTCACGCATCGGGATCTTCAGCTCGCGGCGCTCGTACTCGACGGTGCTCTGCGCGATCACCAGGCGCGCGAGAAGGAGGAGCGCGACGAACCAGCGGGATGCGCGCGAGCGGAGTGGCTGTAGCGTGCGAAGGGCAGCGGACATGCGTATTCGTCAAGGCTATTCGGGTGGAACCTATTTCTAGGAGCTCCGGGACCGGAGAACTTTGAGTGCCGGAAACGCTCATCCTCGCGCCTCTGTCCTGCTGAGGGCTGGAACGGTAGGAACAAAGGCCGGCCGGGGGCCAACCAGGATGGATTGGCCCCCGGTCCAGCAAGACACGAACTAATGCTCGTCAGGGCAGGGGTAGCACGATACGAGCGGGCAAGACGTCGCCGCGGAAGGGCACATGCCGCTGGTACCGCCGCCGCCGCCAGCGACTGCCGAGAGGGATTCCTTCTGGAGCTTCTGAATCGTTTCCTTGTTCAACCCGAGCTTCTTCGGACCTTTCGTCTTCATGTTTATTCCTCTTTCTTATCTAGTGTGTAGAGAGTAAACGACTTCTACACCGTGCGCAATAGGCGCTTAGGGATCATCATGCGCCGCCTCGACGTCCAGGCTATTGGCCGGCCGGCGAGTTGCGGCGGATGTATCTCGGCCGGGCCAATCGAACGTTCCTCCGCGAATAGCGGCGGGGAGGACGGACGGCGGGAGGAGGGTCCTCCCGCCGTGCGGGGAAACGAGGTGCCGGGACCGGTCGCTCAGAACTGCGACCAGAGGAACTGGTTCGTGACCTCGTGGTGGAACTGCACCTCGGAGGCCTTGATGTACGTGCCGAGGGCCTTGGGGCAGCGTTCGGCCTGGGCAGCGATAATCACCTGGCACCCTTCGGCTGGCGGCCGGCCACCCTTTGGCGGCAGCGGGCTACTTGGGAGTTGGGGAAGCCAACCTCTTGATCGTCCTGAGCGGCCCGAGCCTGACCGACCCGGCCGTCCGGTTGTGAAGGTCGAATTCCACTTGCAGTCCGATGATCTTCGTGAAATCGAGCTTTACCGGGCTCGACGGCGAGATGAACGTCGAGAAGTCGTAGACCAGCGGCTGCCCCGGCTTTTTGCTGACGACCGCCATCACCGAATCGAACCGGTTATAGGCGTCCAGCGCATCGACCTGGACGACGATCGGTCCCGACATCTCGAGAACCTCGATCTGGAATGCGTCGAACTTGCCACCGCTGGTCAGGTCGACCGGCTTGATCGGCCCCGATGGATCGACATACCACAGCCAGCCGATCTGCGCGCCCTGACTACCGTTGCCCACCAGTTGGTAGGCCGCCTGCCCGCCTCCGATCGTCATCGAGAGGGGCCCGGCATCGAACAAAATGAGGCTGGCCCTGCGTTTGCCGCCCAGGGCTTCCGGGGCGGCGACGACGGAGCTTTCATTCTTCTTCGCCGCCGTTACCAGAGATTGACGGGTCGTGAACGAGTCAATCGTGTCGGCCACAGCCTGGGTTGCCGTGAGCACCGTGAGGGCCAAAAGAGCCACGATCTCAGTACGTTTCATCCTTTGATCTCCTGTGCGTCGTCTGTCCGGCGAATCTACCATAGCGAGTGGGCAGAAGCGTCACCTCACGACCTGATCTTCTCCACTGGGGACAACGTGTGAGCATCGCGTTTCGCGGCACACAAAGGTATCACGATACCCATTCCGGCCAAGCGCAAGCCGTTTGGATGAAGGACGGCGAGCACGCCTCAGGCGGGTGACGGGGCGCTCAGGCGGGCCGTAGCCCCGTGACCTGGACTGAGGGGATCTCTCCCACCCTGTCGTTGTATCGAGCCAGGAGCATGAAGCTCCTGATTCTGGAGGAGATCCGATCATGGGTAAAACGAGTCTGGCGCGTGCGCGCGCCCTGCTTTTCGTTCTCGGCTTGATGGCCGCGGCTGTCCCTTCGCGGGCTCAGGCGTTTGATCCCGCTCAAGGGATCCGAAACTATTTCGCCACGCTTTCGACGTTGAATTTCGAGCGCTATGCGGAGCTTTACACTCCGGACGGCGTTCTCGAGGATCCGGTGGGAGGGCCCACGTACCGGGGACGCAAGGCCATTTTCGATTGGGTCAACGGAATTGGCTCCGGCTTCTCTCAGCTCGACTTCGACCCGGGGACGATCGTCGTGGTGTCGCCCACCGAAGCTGCCGCCTCCTGGAGTGTCGTCGGGCGGACGGTGGACGGCCGCTCCATTTCCTTCGAAGGAATCGGCGTCTTCGTGTTCAACGAGGACGGCAAGCTCCGGCAGGTTCGCGAGTATTGGGACCTTCCCGGCCTCCTGGCGCAGCTCGCCGGTGTGCCGCCGCCGCCGCGCGTCTTCCCCTTCCAGGCGCAGGTGGATACCTGGTTCGCGTTGGGGAACGCTCTGGATTTGGCCGGCTACGTCGACCTTTTCACCCACGATGGAATCCTTCACGATCCGGTGGGTACGGCCCCATATCGCAGCCACGGCAAAATCCTGGAGCACCTGCAGAGCTACCAGAACGTCTTCCTGAGCCTCCACTATGAGGTGATCCGCAGCGTCCCGGTCAGCGACACTGAAATCGCTTTGCAATGGACTCTGGAAGGGTCGATGGCGACCGGGAATACCGTGCATCTCCCCGGAATGACCATCCTGCGCTTCAACGAGGAAGGGAAGATCCGCTCAGCCGAGGACTTCTGGAGCCTCGCCGATTTCCTGAGCCAGCTCTGACCAGCGTCTCCGCATCGTACTTTCCCTCTTTCTCTTCCAGAGGCGAACACAGACGGCGGGAGGAGGGTCCTCCCGCCGTGCGGGGAACGAGATGCCGGGACCGGCCTCCTCCCCCATCACCAGAGCCCGGTGTCACTCCGTTCGAGCCGCGTCACGCTTTTGCCGTCTGCTCCACGCGAACCCAAGGAAGAGGAGAAGGATCAGCACGTCGATACAACCGACGATGACGCGCAGGCCCAACCGGCACTCGGCTTCGCCCGGATACCGGGTGAGGACAGGGACCTCCAGAAAAGACACCGTTTCCCTGCACTGAACGTGCGTCGTAAAAAACGCGGCCCAATTCACAATGGCCAGCAAGCACACTACGATGGCCCGCACCGTCGCGTGGGCGACACCGGGACGGTCCAGACCGGCAGCGATCATATGGATACCACCCAGGATGAATACGGCAGGTGCCAGCATCGCCATCCAGATAGGCCAAGAGGGATTGAGGCCCTGCGGGTACGAATAAATCATGTAGCCGCATCCAAGACCGACGACCACGGCAATGATGCCAAAGAAGACGAGACCACGTTCCATGCGATGCCTGCTCCTTTAGAGTCCCAGTCGATGGGTACTCATGCCGGATTCATGCGGCAGGGAGAACGGACGGCGGGAGGAGGGACCTCCCGCCGCGCGGGGAAACGAGGCGCCGGGACCGGCCGCTCAGAACTGCGACCAGAGGAACTGGTTCGTGACCTCGTGGTGGTACTGCACCTCGGAGGCCTTGATCTGGGTGCCGAGAGCCTTGGGGCAGCGTTCGGCCTGGGCGAGCTTGATCTCGGCGAACTTGGCGTGCACGTCCTCCCCCATCACCTCCTGCATGAACCTGCTCCCCTTGAACAGCCGGATGGCGTCGTAGATGTTGTCCGGCAGGAAGCGGGTGCGCGGCCGCTTGTCCCCGTCCTCCTCGTTCTGGGGGCCTTCGAGCCCGGTCTTGAGCAGGGTGTAGATCGCCATGTACGGGTTGGCGTCGGGAGCAATGGAGCGCACCTCGA
>Ga0247765_1001461_pt1 | contig 11110 bp, 3 predicted proteins | sample UWRJL106311C6_FD_179949 | JGI IMG/M metagenome (GOLD analysis project Ga0247765, IMG submission 179949) | Plant litter microbial communities from Arlington Agricultural Research Station in Wisconsin, United States - UWRJ-L106-311C-6 | ecosystem: Environmental > Terrestrial > Plant litter >... | reverse complement strand
TTCTTCGGATATCTTTACAACGATAACCCGTTCGGGCTTTTATAACCCTGACTGTAGTAAGATCACTAGGCTTCGGGTCTAATTTTAGATACTAAATCATTATTTCATAATTGGTTTATCTGGGCATTACTGCTCGCATCTAACATTAACTCGCTGACCCATTATGCCAAAGGTACGCTCTTACTAGTTATTAAACTTATACTCGAGCTGCTTATAAAACTACTATTTCAAACCTTTCCTTCACAGTACTATACGCTGTCGCTTATATATCATATTTAGCCTTAGAGGAAGGTTCCCCTTTAAATTCAAACAGGTTTTACCCATTTTACTTAATAAATCCAAAGCAACAAAGTGCAAAATTAACTAGATAATATAAAAAGGATATAAAAAATTACATACTTTTATAATATCTGTTAATGGATGGATATATAGGCTTTGTCTACTTTAATTCTCATTAATAATAGAATCTCGTTTGATTTATTTTCCTAAAGTTACTAAGATATTTCACTTCACTTCGTTTATTATTGAATTTCTCTAAGAGTGCATGGGGATACAAAAAGCTTATAAAGTTAAAAAGAAAAAAATTCGATAAAACATAGCTAAGACCCCAAATTAAAAAACTCTCTTTAATATATAGCAAGGTATCCCTAATAGTTTCTTTATATACTTTTCTACACTAAAATAAAATACAATAAAGTAAGCTTATAAATAGCATAGAAATAAATAATTGATATCTGTCATATTACTACAAAGTGGTTTATAAGTAAATATAGCATAAAGCTAAAAAATAAACCACTATATACTTTTCAGGTTACTCAGACTCGAACTGAGAAGATCACCCTCCCAAAGGGTGCGCTATACCAATTAAGCGATAACCTGTCAAGGGTTTTATATATTATCTAAAGATTTATATATAAACCCTTATATAATATATTTTTATCCAAATACCAACACACAGGTTTAAATTTAGTATTAAAATGTATACCAGAGAATATCCGATTCGAACGGATGATAGCTATTCGCTATGTTGAATTTCAAGTTCAAAACTTTAAACCACTCAGTCAATTCTCTTTAATCTATATGGTTTTTAAACCTAAATACTTATATAATATATTTTTATCCAAATACCAACACACAGGTTTAAATTTAGTATTAAAATGTACAATATCAGTATACAGAAGGTTAATGCTTAAGAGAGTTAAACTCTATAATTTGTGTAGGACTTGAACCTACAGTAACTTCGTTATCAACAAAGCGCTTTACCAATTAAGCTAACAAATCTTAATTAATTTTTTTTATATATTAATAAGTTTATGATTTAATTATAAAACCTATACAGGTTTTGTCTGTATCTAAATATCTTCCAATGGTTATACCACTTACATTAAAATATATCGCAACACTAAAAAAAAAAGGTACAGACACATTATTAATAAGTCTAGATATATTATACGGAAAATACGAGGTTAGGACTGTTAAAAGCTTACACATGACGTTTAGCAAACGGCTTACCCTACCAATAGTAACTTTAAGGAATTTAAAAAGCCCTAAAGATTTAGTTTAGTAGCTTTTTATCTCGTTTTACATAATAATAATTCAGATTACATAAGGGATTTACACAATACGGTACAAAAGATATGTAAGGTTAGTACACCCGTAAAAGCCCAAACATCTTAGTAAAGAAAAAAAAAAGTATACGAGATTATTTGTAATATAGTTTAGACCCCCTAATAATCAAAACTCTCTTTAATAACACTCTACAGTTGGTATACTCTTTTGAAAAAATTTAGCTTAAACCTATTTAAACCTAATTATAACATCAAAAGCACCCAGATTTGAACTGAGAAGACGAAGTTTGGAGTTTCGGATTTTACCCTTAAATTATACTCTTAAATTATACTATTTTTTTAATATTCTTTATTCGCGATAGATTAATACTCCTCATTTTACCAATATTGTGTAATATTCTTATATAATAATTCATTTAAAATTTTTATCAATTTATATATATACAATATTATGCTATTAGTATTTGTGTTTTATGAGTATTTATTAATACAGAGAATAAGGGATTCTAACCCTTTAATCTAAATTAGTTTCAAGCTGATTGCAATCAATATCTACAAGAGCACTCAGATTTGAACTGAGAACATGAAATCTGAAGCTTCAAGTTTTACCATTAAACTATGCTCTTTTACAAATAAAATAATAAAAATAAGAGTAAATACCTTTATTTTTGTTTAATTGTAATAACGATTGCACCAACCATAGCTAATAATAAAATTACAGAAGTCAAAATTAACCATATACTATAACTAGTGTACATTATATTACCTATACTAGTAATATGGCTAGATTCAGATAAGTTATTATCTCATATCTGACTAGTTACGTATAAAATTTCTTTATTATTACTCTCTAGTTCTCCACCGTTTATACCAGATATATTTAATATTTCTGTTAGAGAAGATAAATAACTCTGCATAGTATTAGATCCGTACCCTAAATAGTTATTAAAAGAAACAATACTGTCAGGTAATACCTCATTAACTGAGTAATTAAATGAAATACCAGTAATAACAGCTAAAGGTACACTAATATTAGTATTATGCGTTAATTCACTAACTCTAACATTAATTAACATTAATATGAAAAGAAATAGGATGGATACTGCACCTACGTATACAAGTAAGTAGGCTAAACCTATAAAATTTAAACCTAACAAACTAAGATAACCAGCAATACAAACAAATAGACCAATTAAAAACAGAACAGATGTAACGGGGTTTTTTATAATTATCACAGATATACCTGATAAAATAGCAAATATAGAAACAAAGTCTAAACCTCCTGCGCTAAACCCGTTCATATAATTATCATACAAAACATAGAGACTATTCATTAGAATTTAAATAAAAATGTACATAAGAGGATAAAAAAAAAAATTATAAATATTATGCTCATACCATACTTACTGTAAACAGTAAAAGTAAATAGAGCATTTAGTATTTAAATAGGTTAAAAATTAGCACATAAACCTGACTGGAAAAAACACAAACATAAAAAAAATTACGGCTATATACAAGCTAAGGCATATAAATAACTATCTTTTAGATAGAATAAAACAAGAAAAAAAAACTATGGATACGTTTTAATTAAGAATTCGACAAGTCTTAATAAAGTTTATTAAGACCTGTGGGATTCGAACCCACATAACAAAGATTAAAAGTCTCGTATTTTACCATTAAACTAAGGTCTCTAAATAATACATAAATATATCATGGTTTAAACCTATTAAGTACATTAAAAATAAAGTACTCCTTAATAAAGGCAAACACTAAAAAAAATATATATATTTGGGTAACTAAACGGTTAAGTAATATACGGTTAAATAATTAAGCGATTAAATAAGATAAAAAAAAAAAAGAAATAATATAAGAAATAGGTGACTTGAACACCTAGCCTACCGTGTGTAAAACGGTTGCTCTACCATTAAGCTAATTTCTTAAAATTAAATTTATTTTTATTTAAGGAGCTAATTAGTTATAAAAAGAGTTAAAAAGACACTAACGGAAAAAAGAAGATCTACACAATAGATTTAAAAACGCTACCATGTAAAAAATTTTTCTTAATACTAACTATAAAAAAAGTTAGGTTAAATTAGGCGCATATAGGAGTTGAACCTATATAAATGTGGCCGAAACACAACGTTTTGCCATTAAACTAACACGCCTTTTTTTTACACGTTAAATTAATATAATTTAAACTAAAAGTGTCAGAGATAGACATATGTTTTTACTATATATACAATCTATACTTCACCCTATAGTCAAAGTTTATACTTAACAAATATTCGTGAGCTAGTTTTAAAATTTAACTATCTAAAAGTACATAATTTAATAAAAGGTACTTACGTTAACAATGTTAAAGGCATATTGTGAGTAAAAAAAATTTATTAATCGGAAAAGAGATGACTCGAACATCCAGGTGCATAGCACAATATTTAGCAAATATCTTGTTTTACCAATAACGACTTTTCCTTTTTACCTTATTGTAGCTAATACAAATAAAACACAGAGCACAGTAGGGTTAAACCTATGTATATTTTTACCTGTATGTATATTAGTAAAAAAAAAAGATATGTATAACTTTAGGATATAAACCTTAATGGTTCAAAATTTAAATTATAAACACTTATAGGTATTAAACCCTAGTAGTATAATTAGCCCTTAATATGAATCGAACATATATCAAAATATTAACAGTATTTCGCTCTACCATTGAGCTATAAAGGCTTTTTTAACATTTTTACTATAAATAGGCTAAAAATGTATACCTAAGAATATACTAGCCTCAGCTTTTATAATATACGGCCAGCCGGATTCGAACCGGCTCAGATCGTTTGGAAGACGAATGTTCTACCGTTAAACTATGGCCGTCTAAGTATAAAAAAGTATATTTATACTTATAAATGAGAGTACTAACTACGTTATATGTATACAACTAAAAGTATGTAAAGCATATATAGGTAAGCACGATTTTACCTTCTTGCAAATATACAGTAAACAAACTTCTTGTTTAACCTGTTATAGCGTTTTACATATGTACGATAAGTTAACCTAAATAAAAATATGACCGAGTCAGACCGGGTTCGAACCGATATACGCTTCCTTGACAAGAAAGTTCTTTACCAATTAAGAAACTGACCCTTAAAGTACAGCAAAGTGTACTCAAAAAAAAGTTATGTTTACAAATTGTTATATAGACTTTAAATTAGGAAACAAGAGATTCGAACTCATGGAAGCGTATTGCTATTGAGTTTACAGCTCAACCCATCTTACCAATGATGGAAGTTTCCTTAAAAGTAGTATTAGATACTCAACATTACCTCAAATTAAGCTAACTTGTCCTTAAAAATTAGACTAAAAACCCGTTCTTGATTTAAATAAATATTTTAATTTAGGGTTTTAATGTTTTTAATTGTATTATTAGGCATAATGGAAGCTAAAAGGGGGAATTAATTTTTTTTTTTTTATATAATTCTTCATCCACACGAAAAAAAAAAGCTATGTCCTTTAAAGCTAACACAAGCACAATATTTAGCAAATAAAAGAGAGAAGTAAGAGAATCGAACTCTTGTGTTAATACTAAAAACCTTTGGATAGCACATTGCTATTAAGTTTACAGCTTAACCCGTTATACCTTTAAACGGAACCTTCCTTTATATATATATTTCTATATATATAATTTGCATTGTTAACATTAATTATTCCCGTGCAACTTCCACTACACGAACCGTATTTCGACTTAACACCAATCAAAGTCACGCATACGAAAACCCACTATAAACATAACTAGAACTAATAAACTAGAATAAATAATATATAGTAGGCCAAACTTATTGCACATACTTCTTTCAGCGCCTGACGAGTAGTAAGTACCTATCTGAGATAAAATTCACCGTGACGTGGTGATTCACGATTACTAGTAATTCCTTATTCATGTAGTCGAATTTCAGACTACAATCCTTGATATATCCTATTTTATTAGATTAGCTCAAATTCACATAATCGCATCATTTTGTATAGGTATATGTGGCACGTCTATCGCCCACAATATTAAGGCCATGATGACTTGTCTTGCTCCCTGTTATCATATCCCATATCCAGGTGAACTGCTTTATTTATCTAAAAAAGATACAAATAAAGCAAGGGCTTCCGTTAATTTAAAGGAATAAACCAATATCTCACGACATTAACTGAAGACAGCCGTGCAACACTTGTAATATCTTAACCCATCTAGCCGTATAGATTAACTCTAGGAGTTAGCCAACCTAAGCATTTCTTACATGAAAAGAATTAAGAAAAGTTAAGATAATATTCAAATTGTGGTAAGGTTTTTCGCGTACTTACGAATTAAATAACATACTTCACTACTGGTTTCAGAAACGGTCTAATGATTTCAGTTCCTGCGTTGCCACATTACTCTTGAGGTGGAATGCTTACACTTTCATTTATAGGCCAAATAAAAATCTAACCTATGGCATTCATAATTCTCTGCTTGGACTACTAGGGTATCTAATCCTGTTCGCGACCCGAGCCTTCGTCCCTCAACGTCAGTTATTAGATAAAAGGTTGCTTTCGCCGTTACCAGTCGTTATGGGATCAAAGAATTTCAACTCTACTCCATAAATACTCCCCTCCTCATATAAAACTCTAGTAAAAACATATCCTGTTAAAGATTAAATTTACCGTCTAGGTACCCTTTAAACCTATTAAAGATGAATAACACTAGTCTTCTACGTATTACCGCGACTGCTGGCACGTAATTTGGTCAAGACACATAGATATTTGATTGTCATAATCAACCATATTAAAATATCTAGAACTTTATTCGATAAAATCGATACTATACCGTCAGCCTGAATAAAAAAACCCAGTTAATATATATAAAAAAAAAGTGCTATTGCACAATATTTTTTTCAGATATAAAACTACAAAACATCAATCATAATCTAATTTAAAAAGTCAAGCCTTTTAAATGTAGATCATAACATTTGCCAGAAATTATCATTAAATAACTAACTAAAAAGTTAACTATTTAACCGTTATAGCTAGCCTAAGTCTAGGCTATACATTCCCCCAAGTTGCTGGTTCAGCCGTTAGGCCATTGACCAATATTCCCCACTGCTGTACTAAACGTATTGGGGTTTTTTCAGACCCAATGTGATCGATCGACCTCTCAGCCTCGACTACGGAATTTTAAGCTAGTTAAGCCATGACCTTAACTACTACCTATCCGAAATATAGATTGTCCTCTTAAAGCGGAAATAGGGGTTTAAGTAAACCCGTTAATCTTTCCTTTCAAATATAAGGTATTTATTCGCCCTACTTTAAGGCAGCCAAAATATTATTTACTCACCTGTACACCACTTCTAATAAAACAAATACTTAAAGAAAACTAAACTTAAAAAGAAAAATTTTCGCATAAGGATATATTAAATTAGACGTACGATTAGCATGTGTCAAGCATTTGGACAGCGTTCATTCAGAGCCATCATCAAACTCGAAAAAAAAAAAGGTGTAAAATTAAAATAAAAAAAATTATTTAATTTAAGTATGTCAATCTACACCATTACTATGTAGTTTTAAACCAAAAAGCAAAGTATAAAATGTCTTTTTTATACTATGCTAAAGTTAAACAAAGCTAAAGTCTTGGCTAGTGACTGATACCTTGTTACATAACTAGTAGGAACATATTTTATTATGACCGGCTAACACGGATCCTTAGCACCCAAATAACTGTATTTATTTAATATACATTCTTTTTATTAAATAAATAATAATTAGTTTTTAGTTTAACAAGGTCTATTAAAACTTTTATAATTTAACTTTAAAACTTTTATAATTTAACTTTAAAACTATATTTTAATAAACCTTAGTAACCTTTACTTATGTAATATAATATAACTAAATAATTATAAATTTATGTTACTGTAGATTAAAGATGAAACAGAAAAATGTAAACCATCTAAAATTGGTGCAGGGTAAATACCTAATACTACTGTAAATATAACTAGTATAAGTAATATAGAAAATTCCCGTTTATTTACATCCGTAATATTAGCTTTAAAGAATTTACTAAATGACCCTCCAAAGGCTATACGGTTAAACATGTATATAGTATATGCAGCAGAAAACACAATAGATGAAGAAGCAAAAACACCTAATAAAGGTAATCTTTCAAATACACCATATAGAGACATAAATTCTCCGATAAAGTTAAGAGTAAGAGGTACACCACAATTACCTAAAGATAGAATAAAAAATAAAATAGAAAATAAAGGCATTATTTGCGCCATACCTCTATAGTAACTTATTAATCGAGTACCTGATCTGTCGTATAATACACCCCCGGCACAAATAAATAAACCACTTGAAACAAAACCATGAGCTAAACCTAAAGCAATTCCACCCTCTATACCTTGAATAGTATTACTAAAAACACCAATTAAATATACCGCAGCGTGTGATACAGAACTATAAGCTATCAGTTCTTTAACATCAGTAGTTCTTAAAGTACTAAAGCTGGCATATATAATTGTTATAATACCTATAACATAAATAATATATGTATATTCTAAAGAAGCTTTAGGTAATAAAGGTAATATAAGTCTAAAAATACCATATAAACTTAATTTTAAAACAATAGCAGCTAAAATGATACTACCACCTAAAGGTGATTCAACGTGAGCTTTTAACAATCAAGTATTAAGAAAAATTGTAGGTGTTTTTACTGCAAAAGCTATGAATATACCATAAAATAAATAGAGTTGCGTTGAATAATTAAAGTTAGTTTTATATAACGCATCAAAATCAGTAGTACCCATTATAGAAGATATACTTAAGATAGATAATAATAAAAACAATGAACCTAATAAAGTGTATAAAAATAAGTAAAAACTAGCTCTTACTTTATTACTAGACCCAAATAACCCTATTAGTATAAACAAAGGTGGTAAAATACTTTCAAAAAAAATATAAAATAATAATATATCTAAAACTAAAAAAACAGTTAATAATAGAGATTCTAACAATAAAACAATAATAACATAAGATTTAACTTTTTCGTTGATAGATGTCCAATTACTTAATAAAGCAACGGGTGTAATGATAGTTGTTAACAATACAAAATATATAGATAACCCGTCTAAACCTAAATAAAAATCAAACGAACTTATTTCATGGTATTCTTGTACGAATTGAAATTGAATATTGCTAAAATCGAATAGGATAAATATAATCAAAGAAGTAAATAGATTAATAAAAGATGTTATTAAAGCAATACTTTTAATACGTATAGTACTAATACCTGGTTGCTTATATATTTTAGAGGTAGATATGGTTAGTATACCTATAAGAGGTGTTAAGATTAGAAAAGTAAGCAACATGGATAAGGTAAAAGAAAAAAAAAATAAAAAACTAATATTACTTATTATGGTTTATAAAGTATTAAAAATTAAAGGATAAAAATAACAGAATCTAATAAAAAAATAAATCTCATTAAGAATTATCCAGTATAAAGATTAAAGTCTTAATAAAATTTATTAAGACCTGTGGGTTTCGAACCCGCATAAAAGATTAAAAGTCTCGTATTTTACCGTTAAACTAAGGTCTCTAAATAATACATTAAACAAAAAAGGGCGGTTTAATGTATTATTTAACCTAATTAATTTGCAAATGTAAATCCGAGTGTTAAACCTAAAAAAGCTAAGTTTCAACTATAATATATATAAATAGATTAAACGCCAGTTCGCATTACAGTTATATAAATTAAAGTAGATAAATATTAGACGGTATAATATCAAAATTATAAAGTATACAAGGTACTAATACTACAAAAGCTATAACTAATGGTAATAAGACTGTTCAACAGAAAGACATTAATTGATCGAAACGTATACGAGGGAAAGAAGCTCTAACTCAAATGAAAACAAAAATCAAAATACTTGACTTTACACCTAAAGTTAAACCATAAGCTAATCCTTCTAATATAGGATTAGTAAATATACTTTCACTGTCTAAATTGGCTAAATAATAGTCAAAATCAACATATTGTATTAAACCATATAGTGACGGTAAATAATCGAATAAATAACCACCTAAAAATAATATACTAGCTAATATACATATTAATACTATACTAGCGTACTCAGCTAAAAAGAAGAAAACAAATATAACCGCAGCATGTTCTGTCATAAAACCACTAACTAACTCCGACTCAGCCTCAGCTAAATCAAAAGGGGGTCTATTTGTTTCAGCTACAGACCCTATAAAGAAGATAATAAATATTGGAAATAAAGGAACTATAAATCATATAGCTCTTTGACCTTCTATAATAACGGTCAAATTCAAACTACCTGTTAAGAAAATAACAAGTAGTATTGCAGAACTTAAAATTAATTCGTAACTAATTAATTGAGCTGTACTTCTAAGCGATCCTAAAAAAGCATACTTACTATTAGCACTTCATCCGGCTAATAATATTCCATATGTAGCTAGAGAAGATACAGCTAACATGTAAAATATACCTAAATTAAAATCATTTAGAGCTAAACCCGGTCCATACGGTATAACAAGATAACCTAATAAAGCAAATACTAAAGTTATAATAGGTCCAAGAAAAAATAAAGCTAAATTAGCTTGTGTAGGTGAAACATATTCTTTTAATAGTAGTTTTAAAGCATCAGCAAATGCTTGTAATAAACCATAATATCCGACGATGTTAGGACCTAATCTTCTTTGCATACTGGCCATTGTTTTTCTTTCGGCCACAGTTACATAGGCAACTGTTAATAAAACAGGTACAACGACTAATACAACTTCTATAATGGATATTAAAGTAGGTAAATATAACATTTTTTTTTTTATAATCTAAATTAATTATTAACAAAATAAAAGTATAAATTATTGTGTTTTTTTAAGTCTAGGTAAAAGAGAATTTTTAAGTAAAAAAATAACATATAGTTCATTAAAATAATAATAACGGTAATGGCATACTTTTAAACTAAAAAATACAATACTAAACTTTATATGAAAAATAAGATAAACTAAAAAGTTTAATTAATTAATCATAAGTACGGGTATAAAACTAGTTTAATGAAAAAAGTACTTAGGATTTGAACCTATAGTTTTTGGTATATTAGTGCAACTATTTATTAATATCTTTAAACGAAACAATAAAAAACTAAAAATGTAAACCGCCTATTGTATTTTTTTAATATAGTCATAAAAAAAAGTTAAACCGTATTAAGGGTTAATTGGGATACCTTTAAGCCGGTTCCTGTGATAGTCATTAGTCTATAACAAGGCTTAGCATTGGGCCTAGGTGTGCGATACCCTTTTTTACTGTACATAATTAAATTTAAATCTAATATATTGTAATATAATATTAGATCTTAAAATACTATTTACATATAACTATAAATATTATAGAAAAAGGGTAAGTATTTTCTCTGTAAAACCCTCATTTATACTTCACACTCATTTTTTTTTGTGTTGATGCCTAATAAGCGCCGGACTTTCCTATACTATACTAAAATATAGCACGT
>Ga0247765_1001460_pt1 | contig 11120 bp, 8 predicted proteins | sample UWRJL106311C6_FD_179949 | JGI IMG/M metagenome (GOLD analysis project Ga0247765, IMG submission 179949) | Plant litter microbial communities from Arlington Agricultural Research Station in Wisconsin, United States - UWRJ-L106-311C-6 | ecosystem: Environmental > Terrestrial > Plant litter >... | reverse complement strand
CCGGGGGGGGGGGAAAAGAGGGGGGGGGGGTTGGGGGAGGCGTCGCCGCCGGAGCCTCCGGCCGCGCGGCTGGAGCCGCGGCGCCGGCCGCCGCCGCGGCGGTTCCCGCCGAGGCTGCGGAAGCCGCGGAGGCCGCGGATGCCGCGAGCGCGGGCTCCGGAGCTTCCTCCTCGAGGTGGACGGGCTCTGGAGACTCGGCGGACGGCAGCTCGGACTCCTGGTGGAGCGGGGAGAGAATCATCTCGTCGTCCGCGTCGAACGGCATGGCCGCCATCGATCCCATCGGGCCCATGGATCGCTCGGAAGCGGGCAGCGTCTGAATGCGCGGCTCCACCTTCTGGATCAAGGTCCGGGGACGGTTGGGGCGCAGCGGGTTGGCGGCCGGACGGCGGGCCGGGGGAGGCGGCTGTGCTGCGCGCCTCCGTGCCGGCTCGACCGGCGCCGGCTCATCCCGCAGGATGACCTCACGCGGGTGCGGGAGCTTCTTGCCCTGCAGGATCGCTTGAATGATGTCGGTGTCGATGGCGGCGTCGTCGCCCTCGACCCGTACTCCGATGGACTTCAGCTTGAAAACGAGGTCCTGGTTGGAGATCCCCATCATCCTCGCGAGGTCCTGGACTCGAATCTTTCCCATAGATTTTTCTTTGACTCCTAAATATGCCTTGCTCGCCCCACGCGATGCCTGCGTTCTCCGCTACTTTTTCCTGCTCTACTCGGACTCTTCGCTCCGCGGCGTCTCCGCCTCTTCGCCGGCGGGAGCTTCCGGCTCCTCACCGGGCCAGACGACGGAGGCCCGCTGGTGCTCGCTCTCCTGGAACGCGCGGCTGAGCGCGGCCATGAAGTCCTCGTCGCCCATGGACGACGAAGCCTGCGGAGCGCGGAAGGTCTTGCCGATGTCGGCGGCCCCGGCCTGCTGGCGCGCCGTCTGGTCCTCGGCCCAGGCCACGATGCGGTCGGCGAGCTCGTCGTCGATCCCCTCGATCGCCGTCAGCTCGGCGCCGCTGGCCTCGAGGACCGCGTCCGCCGTACCGAAGCCGGCGTCCCGCAGGCGCTCGGCGACCTCGGGGCTGATCCCCGCGACGACGCCGATGTCGGCCTGCTCTTCCGCCGTCGCCGCCGGGCCGCCGATGGCGGTCTGGAGCATGCGGGCCAGCGCGTCGGCCACCTCGTCCTTGACGTCGCTCTCGCTCTTGATGTCGATGCGGCAGCCGATCAGCTCCGACGCCAGGCGCACGTTCTGGCCGCGCTTGCCGATGGCCAGCGAGAGCTGCTCGTCCTCCACGATCACGTCGAGGTGCGGCGTCTCGCCCTGGTGGGTCACCGAGACGCGGGTGATCTTGGCCGGCGCGAGAGCGCTCTGGGCGAAGGTCACCAGGTCGTCGCTGTACTCGATGATGTCGATCTTCTCGCCGCGCAGCTCGCGGATGATGGACTGCACGCGCGAGCCCTTCATGCCGACGCAGGCGCCGACCGGATCGACGTCCCGCTCGCGGCTGTAGACCGCCACCTTGGCGCGCTCGCCGGGGGCGCGGACCGCGTTCTTGATGACCACCGTGCCGTCGTAGATCTCCGGCACCTCGGTCTCGAAAAGCTTGACCAGCAGCCGCGGATCGGTGCGCGACAGCACGATCTGCGGCCCCTTGGGCTGCTTGTGCACGTCGACGATCACGGCGCGGATGCGCTCGCCCTGGCTGTAGCGCTCGTGGCGCGCCTGCTCGGAGCGCGGCACCACCGCCTCCGTGCGGCCGAGGTCGATGATGATGTCGCCGCGCTCGAAGCGCTTGACCGTGCCGTTCAGCACCTCGCCGACGCGGTCGATGTACTCGTTGTAGATGTTCTCGCGCTCGGCCTCCCGCACGCGCTGATAGAGCACCTGCTTGGCCGATTGAGCGGCGATGCGCCCCAGGCCGTCGGTCGGGATGGGGAGATGGATCTCATCCCCGACCTTGGCATTCTTCTTATGGTCCTGGGCCTCGTCGACCGTCCACTCGGCGAGCGGATCCTCGACCTCTTCGACCACCTTCTTGACGATGAAGGCCTCGAACTTGCCGGTCTCGCGGTCCAGATGCGCCCGCACCGGCTCTTTGATGCGGTGCTGCTTCTTGGCCGCCGACGCCATGGCATCTTCGAGGGCGGCGATCCACCGCTCGAGGTCGATATCCTTCTCCCGCGCAACCTGGCGCAGGATCTCGTTGAGGTTCAGCTCTGCGGTCTGTGCTTGAGGCATCGGTTTCCTATTCCTATCTCCGTCTCGAAACTTTCTACAGCTCGATCTCGAGTCGAGCCTGCCGTATGTCGCGTAAGCTCACTTCGTGACGCTCTTCCTTGGGCTCCTCGACGACGACCACCACCCGGGCCTCTCCTTCCGGAACTTCCTCGGGCAGATCGAACGACTCCAGGCGCCCCACCACCGTCTTCTTCTTCCGCGTCTCCGGATCCTCCAGCGTCACCCGCACCTTGCGCCCGACGAAGCGCGCATAGTCGCGGGCCTTGTAAAGCTGTCGGTCGAGCCCGGGGGAGGAGACCTCCAGCACGTAGCGGCTTTTCCCGAAGTCCACGACATCGAGATAGGCCGAAGCCAACTTTGCTACGTACTCGCAGTCGCTCAGCGACACCCCCTCCGGTTTGTCAATGAACAGACGGAGGATGCCACCTTTGATCTCGGCGTGAACCAACTCGCAGCCCGCAGAGTCCGCAATCGCTTCGAGCTCCGACTGAAGCTCGGCGATCCGGCCCGGGCTTTTCGTCTCGCTCATCAACGTGCCGCTCCTGGGTCGAAAGCGCCGTCCTTGCCTACAACAAAAAGAGTGGGCAAAACATGCCCACTCCTTACCGACCGGGACCGGTCAGGGCAAGCTGGCCGACTTAGTATAGAGGAGGTTGCCTCCGTGCTCAAGTTGGAGGGGGCGGTCAGCTCTTCTCGTAGTGCCCGCCGATGGCGAGCACGTACAGGCTTTCGTCGTCGAACCGGTAGATGAGACGATCCTTGAGGGAAAGGCGGCGGGACCAGAGCCCACTCAACTGATGCTTGAGCGGCTCGGGCTTGCCGGTTCCGACGGCGGGATCGTCGCGCTGCATCTCCTTGAGCTGGCGGCAGAGGACCTTGTGCGCCGCGGCATCGTTCCGGCGCAGCTCCTCGTATCGCTCCCAGGTATCGCCTTCAAACACGATCGAGCGCATCGAGCTCCTCGGAAGAGGGCCGGTAGCCTGTCCCTTCCCGATGGGTCTTCAGCGAGCGCTCGATCTGCGTCATGAGCGACTTGTTCTGGAGGACATACAACGTCTCCTGCTCCCGGTCCCAGTCCGCGGCGCTGACGACGACGAAATCCTCGCCTCCGCGCCGCTTCACACGGAGCGGTACATGATCCTCCACCACCTTCTCGACCGCCTCTCGAAGGTGGCTCCGGAATTCATGGGCTGACATCTCTTTCATGCTCATGACCAGATTGTACCAGGATCTGGTACAACTCCCTGGGGGGGAGAGCTGTAGACTACTCTCAGTGGCTCACATCTTCCTCTCCTACGTTCGCGAGGATCGGCTCCTTGTTGATCGCCTCGCGGCTCGCCTCAGCCAAGCCGGGTTCGAGCTGTGGCTCGACAGTGGGCAGCTCAAGCCTGGCCAGCAGTGGCCATCCGAGATCCGTAAGGCGATTGAGGAAGCGGCCTTCTTCATCGCCTGCTTCTCCGAGGCTCATCAGGCGCGCTCTCGCTCCTATACGAATGAAGAGCTCACCCTGGCGATTGAGGAGTTGCGCCTCCGTCCCGCGGGCCGGACCTGGCTCATTCCCGTGGAATTTAGCAAGGACTCTGTGCCGGAGCGTTCCATTCGGGCGGGCGAGTCGCTGCGGGACATCCATCGAGTCGACCTCCATACCGACTGGGAGGAGGGCGTGCGGCGGCTCCTGGAAGTCATCAAGCCGCCGCCTGTCTCACCGAAGGCGGGGGTTTTTCAGGACCCCTTCCTCGCCGGCCCGATCGACTATGCCCAGACCCGGGCCGCCAGCCTTTTCTATCTGCGCTCGGCCTTCGAGGACGCCCGCCGGGCACGACTCGATCTGGGGCAGCGGATCAACGTACTGGAGGGCAGGGGGCGCCACGTGGTGGAACGGCGCCAGGCGCTGGCAGCGCTGGACTCCTGGTGGACAGGCTGGCCGGAGGATCCGCGCCCCTTCGTTCTTCTCGGCGAAGAGGGCATGGGCAAGACCTGGGCGCTCTCCTCCTGGCTGGCGCGCCGGCTGGCTGCCGAGGGCCCCACTTTGCCTCTGACGCTCTTCCTTCCCTCACAGACGGTCGGTTCCTCCAGTGCCCTTCCCCTGATGGCCAGCGCGCTCTTCACCTGCACCGGGGCACGCGACAAGCGCTTCTGGGCACAGCGCGCGGAGGAGTTCGCCCAGATCGCCCCAGCAGCGCACCCGATCCTGCTTCTGGTTCTCGACGGCCTCAACGAGCAACCCCTCTTCGACTGGCAAGCCGTGCTCGAATCGCTCAGGACCTCTCCATGGGAAAACAGAGTCGGCCTCCTCTTGACCAGCCGTCCGGCCTATTGGAGTGAGGCATTTGACTCGGAATTCCGGAGTACGGTCCGATTCTTCGAGATTGGCCCCTACGACGACAGCGAGTTGGCGAGTGCCCTGGAAAAGGCCGGCGGCTTCCAGGCTACCCATCTGTCGAGGGACGTGCAGCTTCTGCTGCGGCGACCGCGCTATCTAGACCTCATCGTTCGGTACTGGGAAGCCTTGGAGCGTAGCGGGGATGTCACAGTGGACCGGCTCCTCGTTGAAGACTGGAAGGACCGTATGTCCCGCAAGAGGGGACTCTTCTCGGATGAAGAATTCCGGATCTTCCTTGTGCAATTGGCCGAGAGTCACCGCGGCCGTCTTCTTTCGAAGGAGGAGATTCGGTCCCTGCTTCCGGAGGGCGACGATTTTCTGACCAGCCTCGACGAAGTCGTCACGGGCGGTATCTTCGAACGGGATTCCCTTGGCCGCTATGCCGTCGAGCCGCGGAGGCTGATTCTGGGCTTGGGTCTCCACCTTGCCGATCAAGTGAAGGGCGTGGCGGACCAGGGCGAGCTCGCCATGCGGGAGGTTGTGGCTTCGTTTCTGGAGCCGGAAGCGGGCATGGACCAAAAGGTGGCTATCTGCCGGCTGGCCGCCACCTTCTCCATTTTCGAGCCCGACTTTCCCGAGGCCGCACGGGCTGTCCTGTTCGAGCATTGGATCGGTAGCCGGAACTTTTCCCGAGAAGACATCGAGAGCTTCATGGCCTACCTGCCGGCCGCCTCTACTACCTATCTTCATTTGGTGGAACGCTTCTGGACCTCGCGAAGGACCAATCACCAGGCGCAGAGCCTCCTCGGCCGGGCGTTCTTCCGCTGGCGGGACAACGCCCAGGTCCAGCAAGCCCTCGTCAAGGAATGCGAAAAGTGGCTTTCCTTCGTGCATCCGCTCGGATTCAGGTTCATGCGAGGCCAGGACGAGTCGAGCCGGGCGAAGCTTCGGCAGGAGATTGAAGAACGTGCGGGCCGGCCTCTGAAGCGGGGGGACAAATTCCTCCTGGTTGATGAGTTGGAGGTCATCGAGGACGACTTCTCGCTTTGGCTGGCGGAGCCCGCCCTTCTCCTCTCCTCGTTCTATCCAGCCGTAGCCTTCGTTCCTGCGTTGCGGCGCTGGGCACTGTCGCGGTCGGTCATGGGGTATCCCGAGGAAGTCGAGGTCGTCGCCTGGGTCCTCCGCCATGGCGGCGATGACCTCTGGCCCAGCTTGGCGGTGGCCATCGATCCGCTTTTCGATGGTCCGGTGGTTGCGCAACAGGCCGCATGGCAGTTACTTTGGGCCTCCGGCCGGGAAGAAGCAGCCCCGCATCTTGAACGATTACCGAAGGACCTGTTTCCTCCTTCTTTCTACGAGGAGATGTACACAGAGGACCCCTGCCGAATGCATTGGCGGCGGGAGGACTGTGCCATGTGCGCTGCCCGGCCTGACCTGACCGACCTCGACATTGCGTTAAAGCTTGCCCCACATGTTCTCGACCCCGATTTCGAGATCGGGGTCGACATCCGGCCGCGCCTTCTTGGAGCGATTTCCGGCATCACAGGCGAAAAGCTCATGGCCGGCTCTGAGACGACCCTGGAGGACCTCAACCTCGACCGGATAGAGCCAACTGTCGCAGCGCTGACACCAGATCTCTTCGCAGAGAGCTGGCGCTCCCTGGTTCGCTCTCTGCCCAGAAGGCCCGAGAAATCCCGCCCGTTCCTGCTGTTCAAGCTCGGTGCTCTGACCCTGCTGCTGGACGGCCCTGAGGAGCAAGGCATCCTTAAAACTGAATGGGAGCGAGTCCGCGCACTGGATTGGAATGACGAGGTACATCATGCGGAAAGCGGTCTGTTCGCCGCCATTTTCTTCCATCTACCGGCCCAAGACCAGCTCGATCTTCTCCTTTCGCGGCCGGAAAAGGCAACCGACGAAGCCAATCTAGGTCCTCTCTTCAAAGCGATGCCTGCGGAGTCTCTTCGGAGACTGGCTCAGAGTCTCCTCGATTCGCCGTCCCGCGAACTCCAGCGAAAGCTCTGGTTCCTCTCTTACCAGTCCGCTGAGCCCGTGATCGAGGTTCTGGGCGCACCAAGTCTTGTTGACCTGCTCCAGCACTCTGACTCAGCAGTCCGGCGGCTGGCCAGGGTTTGGCTCTTTCTACATGGCCCCGACGAGGTCTTCGACTTAGCCATCGAACGTAATTTAGTAACGCCGTCGACAACGACGCTGATGCACCGTCTCTGGGGGCCCGGCTTCGCCATCCGGCTGCGGAGCCGGCTCCCCTATAAGAAGCTCCTGCACGCGTTCGATTTAGGCAGCCTCAGCTATTTGATCCGCCACAGGCCTCAAGATCTCGGCTCCTATGCTCGCGACCTGGACCGTGCCATCAGGCTTGTGACAAGCCCCAGAAATGAATTCAAGACAGGCTTTTGTGAGCAGACCCTGAGTGCCTTCGTGCAGGGCTACCCGGAGATGGTTGAAGGATGGGTTCAACTAGCCGTCGGACAGGATGACTCCAGGTCGTATGTGGCGGAGTACTTCAACATGCTGTTCGAGCCCCTCGCGGAAGCTTTGCTTGAGATCGACCCGGCACAAGGGATGCTCCTGTTCCGAAAGCTTCTTGCTCAAAGGCGGCATGCCAGAACCGTCGACGATCCGACTGGAGTCGATGTGCTCGCTCTGAGCTTGTTCAAAGCCCCCTCCCAGAGTGAGGCGGTTGAGGCTTTGCTGCGAGACTGGCTCGACGGCTGCCGGTCGGATAAAGATCTCTTCGAGCTTGCGGTCGCCGCTTCGGCGGCTCACAAGGAGACGCGGCTGAGAGAGTTGATCCGGCGCGGCTTGGCCTCGCCTTTCCTCATGGGCAAAGCGGTCGCCATCTCTCTCGCCGGATTCGCGGTCCATGACGTGCAGTCTGCGACTCTTCTCGATTCGATCCAATTCCATCCGGAAGGCTGGCTCCATGAGGTGACAACCTGGGCGCGGCGGCACCTCGATCGGGACCGCCGGGCTCAAGAGTGGTTCCGCCGGTTCGCGGTGCTCCCGAGCAACGAGGAGTCGTTCGCCGCATTCCGGCTGTTCCTGCGATGCGTAGATCGCCGCTACTGGACGTGGAAGAACCATGTGCTCGACGACACCCGCTCAAGTTGGGAGCGGCGGCGTTACCTCGCCGTCGACGGCGAGGGGGAGATCGCTCGAGCCATCAAGGAAAACGAAAAGGATCTCGAGAAGCGCTTCCTGGGGTCCGAGATTCCGGAGAACAAGGTCCATCCATGGGTGAAGCGCTATCTGGGATAACCAGCAAAGGAGATTCGTTGAAACGTACCTCGTTGGCAGTGATCATGATCGCCCTCCTGGCCGCCGGAGCCCTGACGGCCTCCGCCGAGGAGCCCGCCGCGCCCGCCCCGCCGCCCGACATGGCGGTCTACTATCTGGCGCTCCTCCATCGAGGGAGCGCCTGGACGCCCGAGCAGACGCCGGAGGTAAAGCGTGTGCTCGAAGGGCATATGGCCAATATCCGGCGGCTGACCGCGGAAGGGAAGATGATCCTGGCGGGGCCCTTCGATGATGACAGCGACCTCCTCGGCCTTTTTCTCTTGCAGGCGGCGTCGCTCAAGGAGGCTCAGGAGCTTTGCGACAGCGATCCTGCCGTCAAGGCAGGGCGGCTCCGCGTCGAGCTTCATCCCTGGTGGGGGCCGAAGGGGATCCGAACGCCAAGAAACATAGTAGAATGAGCAGTTAGGGACGAGAGGGAGGGAGTTGGAGCGGACGGCTCGGTTCCCAGCCGCGGCGCTCCCACTCTCTGCCACAGAGGGCCTGACTCTCAGCCGTCGAGGGTCCCACTCTCTGCTCCTGAGGGTCCCATCGCAGCCGCTGAGACTCCCACTCTCAGTCCCTGAGAGTCGGATCGATCCTCAGCCACAGAGACTCCTACTCTCAAGCGCAGAGACTCCCACTCTCTGCCGTCGCGATCCCACCCTCAGCGCCTGAATCGCGTGTTCCCCTGATGCGCGCGAGAGGTTTTCCTGCCGGGAACGCGCGGAGGGAGAGGCAGACCGGTGATGGCGAGCTGTCATTCGGCGATAGAATCCCTGGAGAACAACGCCACGGACCTGCCGACGCGCTCGGCTTCCGACAGGAGGACTCCGGTGCTCACACTGATGTACATCGCCTTCGCGGTGATCGGCTGCGGGTACGTGCTCGCGTCCGCGTTTCTGGGCCACCTGGGGACGGAGGACGGCGGCGGGCATGCGGGCGGCGAGCATGTGCATGTGCACCACGCGGCGGGCGAGCATTATGGGCTCGACGGCAAGGGGCATGGCAGCACGTCGGCGGGGCACGGCGGCGGCGGGTTCCATTTCCCGTTCTTCTCGCCTCTCGCGGTCTCGACGCTCCTCGCCGCGGTCGGCGGCTACGGGCTGATCGCTCTCCATGGGCTGCACCTGAGCGAAGGGGCGAGTCTGCTGGCCGCCCTGCCGGCCGCGTTCGTCACCGCCTATGGCATCACCTATGCCGCGTGGCGGCTGGCGAGCGGCTCGCGGAGCTCGAGCGTGATCCGCGCGGCCAGCATGGCCGGCTCGCCGGCGGAGGTGACGGTGCCCATCCCGGCTGGCGGGGTGGGGGAGGTCATCGCGATGGTCGACGGCCAGCGCTTCCCGGCGCCGGCCCGCGAGGTGAACGGCCGCGAGGTGCTCCGCGGCACGCCGGTGCAGGTGGTGCAGATGGTCGGGCCGACTCTCGTGGTGACGGTCGGCGGCACAAGCACGGACGCAGGTAACCAAAGGAGCTCCGCATGAACATGGGTCTCGGCATGGTCATCGTGCTGGGCGCGCTGGGCGTGCTCGCCGTCGTCACGGTGGGCTACATCGTCACCTACCTCGCGTTCCTCAAGAAGGCGGGGCCGAACGAGGTGATCGTGGTCTCCGGCCGCGGCCAGGTGAAGTTCATCACCGGCGGCGCCGACATGGTGATCCCGCTCTTCCACACCTGGAACTCGCTGTCTCTGGAGGTCATGACCCTCGACGTCACCACGCCCGAGGTCTACACCTCCCAGGGCGTGCCCATCGCCGTCGACGGCGTCGCCCAGATCAAGATCAAGAAGGACGAAGCCTCCCTGCAGGCCGCCGCCGAGCGCTTCCTCGGCATGCCTCCCCAGGCGATCGCCAAGATCGCCCTGGAGACGGTGCAGGGGCATCTGCGCGGCATCCTCGGCACGCTCACCGTCGAGAACATCTACATGAGCCGCGACCAGTTCGCCCAGAAGGTGCAGGAGATCTCGGCCGGCGACCTCGCCAACATGGGGCTGGGGATCGACTCCTTCACGATCCGCGACATCCGCGACAAGCACGGCTACCTGGACGCTCTCGGCAAGCCGCGGATCGCCGAGGTCAAGCGCACGGCCGCCATCGCCGAGGCGGTGGCCGCCAAGGAGGCCGCCATCGCCACCGCCGACGCCGAGCGCGAGACGCGCGAGCGGCAGGCCGAGGCCCAGCGCCTGGCCCAGGAGGCGGAGGCCCGCCGCGACGCCGCGATCGCGGAGGCCAACGCCGACCGCGTCCGCCGCCAGCAGGAGGCCGACGCGGCCTCCCGCCGCGCCTCCGAGATCGCCAACTTCCAGGCCGCCCAGGCGATCGCCGAGCAGCAGGGGATCGCCAACCAGAAGAAGGCGCAGGCCGAGATGGCCTACGACCTCCAGAAGAAGACGTCCGAGATCCAGGTCCAGGAGCAGGAGATCAAGAGGAAGGAGAAGGAGCTGGACGCCACGATCCGGCGCCAGGCCGACGCCAAGCGCTACGAGATCGAGACCCTCGCCTCCGCCGAACGGCAGCGCATCGAGACCGCGGCGGAAGCGGAGAAGTCGCGCCTCACCATGGTGGCCGAAGGCGAGAAGGCGCGCGGCCTTGCCGCCGCCGAGGTGACCCGCGCCCAGGGTCTCGCCGAAGCCGAGGCGCAGAAGGCCAGCGGTCTCGCCGAGGCGCAGATCCGCGAGGCCCAGGGGCTCGCCGAGGCGCTCGGCATGGAGAAGAAAGCCGAGGCCTGGCGCAAGTACAGCGAAGCGGCCATGCTCCAGATCCTCGCTCCCGTCCTCCCCGAGATCGCCCGCGCCATCGCCGAGCCGCTGAGCAAGATCGACCGCATCACCATGGTCAACACCGGCGGCAACGGCCACGGCGACTCCGGGGTCTCGCGCATCACCGGCGAGCTGGCCAAGATCATCGCCCAGGTGCCTCCGGTGGTGGAGTCGCTCACCGGCGTGAACCTCGACGACCTCTTCGCCCGCCTCCGCACAGCGGCTCCGGAGCCCTCCGCTCCTCCCAGCGCCCCGGCGCCGGCGCGGGCTGAGGTGATGGTCGAGCCGCCGGAGATCCTGCCGCCGGCGCGGGGTTGAGAGGGGCGCCAAGGCTGCGGAGCCTGACTCCAGTTTCGCATGCCAAATTGGCGCAATCGGCGGCTCCGAGGCTCGGTCTCCCTCGGGAATTTCATTGGCAGGAGGCTTGCTTAGGAGTGTTCAGTGAGAGATAAGAAAGGAGAATTCATCGCTCATGAGCACACCCCGCAAACGCCACCTTGCCACATTCCTCCTGGTTCTGG
>Ga0247765_1001459_pt1 | contig 11122 bp, 8 predicted proteins | sample UWRJL106311C6_FD_179949 | JGI IMG/M metagenome (GOLD analysis project Ga0247765, IMG submission 179949) | Plant litter microbial communities from Arlington Agricultural Research Station in Wisconsin, United States - UWRJ-L106-311C-6 | ecosystem: Environmental > Terrestrial > Plant litter >... | reverse complement strand
GTCGTCGATCCCGACGTCCAGGTGCTCCAGCTGCGGCGCAAGGCGGCAATTTTCAACTTCTGACAAGAAACTGGTGAGATTCAGGGCCCGTTTTCCGTCTTCTATAGGGGTAGATGGACATCGGAGGCGGGCTCGTGATATCACTAGGCGCAGATGATATCGAGCCAGCAGATGATCCGTACTTTGATCAGCTTGAGCGAAGAGGACAAACAATGGCTCGACCGGAGAGCGCAGGAGGAGGGCACGACCATGACCGATTTGGTGCGGACCGCGGTGAGGCAGTATCGGGAACAGTGCGAGCGGGAGCCCGGAGCGGAGCCGAGCCTGGCTCAGCTCCTGGAGCAAACGTCCGGACTCTGGCAGGGCGGCGACGGTCTCGCGGCGCAGATCCGGGCCCGGGAGGAGTGGGAGGAGGAGGACCGCTGAGGCTGCTCCTCGACTCTGTCATCCTCATCGACCACTTCAACGGCCGCCTCGAAGCCACGGCATACCTCCGCCAGGTCGGCGGCGCCTCGGCGCTGTCGGTGATCACCCGCGCCGAGGTGCTCGCCGGATTCGCTCCGGCCGACGCCGCGGCGGCCGTCCGCCTGCTCGACCGATTCCCCACGCTGGGCATTGACATCGCGGTCGCCGACCTGGCGGCCCAATTACGGCGCGAGCACCGCTGGAAAATGCCCGATGCCTTGCAGGCGGCCCTGGCGCGCCACCATGGGCTCGCCCTCGCGACGCGGAACACGTGCGACTTCCCTCCCGAGGCCCACCCGTTCGTGGTGATCCCCTATGTGCTCAATGGATGAGCAGGGCTCGCCAATCCGTTTGGCAGGGGTGACTCGCTTTGGACGTCTTGCGGCACTATAAGGGGACAAGAGCAGATCCATCACAAGCACACTGAGCCGCAGAAGGAGCTTCGAATGAATCGCAAGAGTTACGGCCCTGGTCTCGCCGTCCTGGCCTGCGCTGCGATGCTGGCGCTGGCCGGCGCCCGTCCCGCCGCCGCCCAGGACCTCGGGCTTTTCACGCGCGGCGTGCAGTGGCTGGCCGCTCTGTGGGCCTCCGCCGCCCAGGGTCCTTCGCTGGAGACCGGCGCCAGCCGGTCACAGCCGGAAAACGCCACCATCGACAAGGGGCTCGGCGTGGACCCGAACGGCGGCGGAATCGTCCTCGAGCCACCGCCCCTCGGAGGAAACTGACGGGGCGGAGCCGCCGCAAGCTGACGGAGAGAGTTAAACACTGTAGGATGTTGGCATGTTTCTTTCTATGTAGTTTTGATCTGGAAGGGAGACTCTCATGTTTGCACACCCGAATCGCGCGACTCTGGAGGCTTTCCTGCGCAGCAGGCTTCCGGCGGCTGAGACCAGGACAGTGCTGGCCCACCTCGTCGGAGGTTGCCGGAGCTGCCAGAAAGAGATGGAGCCGTTCACCACGGCGATGTTCGAGCCGGCGCCGCAGGAACCGCCCGCGTTGAGCCCGGAGGTGAGCGCCGCCTACGACGCGGCGATCGCCTCCGCCTTCGCCAAGGTCGCCGGCGCTCTGCGCTCCGAAATGGCGAAGAGGGAGGACTTGGAGGGCAAAGTGGCCCGCCTGCTGGAAGGCCCCCCGCTGCCCGAGCCGCCGTCCTTCTGGACCTGGACGCTGTGCGAGACGCTGCTCGAGCAGAGCCGCGCCCTGCGCCACGATGACCCGGCCCGGATGCTGGAGCTGGCCACGCTGGCACGCCAGGCAGCCGACCGCCTGGTCGCCGACGCGCAAGGTCCGCACGACCAGAAGCACACCGTCGATCTGCGCTCCCGGGCCTGGGCCGAGATGGCCAACGCCTTCCGTGTCAACGACGACCTCCCCCAGGCCGAAGCCGCCATGGCCTGGGCCATGGAGCTGCACGGCGAGGGGACCGGCTCGCCGCTCCTCCTCGCCCGCCTCGCCGACCTGTCCGCCTCCCTGTTCTGCGATCAGCGGCGCTTCCGCGAGGCGTTCCGCATGCTGGACACCGCCCACATCCTCTACCGGCAGCAGGGCGAGCAGCACGAGGCCGGACGGGTGTTGATCATGAAGGGGCTCTACACCGGCTACACCGGCAACCCCGAGGAGGGGCTCCAGCTCCTCGCCCAGGGTCTCGCTTCCGTCGAGCGCGAGCGCGACCTGCGCCTGGTCTTCCACACTCTGCACAACATCCTGCTGTTCCGCGTCGAGCTCGGCGAATTCGAGGAGGCGCAGGGGCAGATCCGGAGCATGCGCCCGCTCTATCTCCAGCACGCCGGCCCGATCGAGCTGGTGAAGCTGCGCGGCATCGAGGGCAAGATCGCCAGCGGCCTCGGCGATCACATCCGCGCCGAGGAGCTCTTCCGCGCCGTGCGGCGGGATCTCGACGCCGCCGGTCTCGGCTACCAGGCCGCCCTCATCTCCCTCGACCTCGCGTCCGTCTGCCTGCGGCTGGGCAAGAAAGCCGAAGTGCGGACCCTGGTCGACGAGATGGTCGCCACCTTCCGGGCGGTCGGCGTCGAGCGCGAGGCGATGGCCGCGATGCTGATGCTCACTGACGCGGTCGCGAAAGATCAGACCACTCTCGAGCTGCTGGCGCTGGTCTCCGGCGTCCTGCAGCGCCTGCAACGGGGTCCGGGCCTGCTGGTCCAGCCCGATCCCGACTGATCGGTTGAACGGGGGCGGCCCGCCCCTTGCAAGCTCTCTTCTCTGTGATTTGAACCCGCAGACGAGCCAAGGAGAGAGCGATGAGATCAGACATCGAGCCGGCGCACCGCGAAGCGCAAGACAACCCAGACAGCTCGGGAGCCGACGCTCCCGGGCCGGACGCTGTCATCGACGCGGCGGAGCCCGCCGACGAGCCGCCGGGGATCTCGTTCCGCGAGCACGTGGTGCGGGAGACGCTCTCCGACCTCGAAAATGAGTTGACCCGCGACCATCATCTCGACGAATCCGGCCTGCCGACCCCGACCGGAACCGATCATTAGCGAGTGACAGTCAGCGCCCGGTCGCCGTCTACGAAGCGATGGCGCCGGGTTCTCCGCCTCCTGATCCATCCTCCGCCTCCTCCTGCGGAATAAGGCAGGTTCTTCGCGAGTTATCCGCGGAGACTGTCGCAGTGGATCGCAACCTGGAGGAACTTCTCGCATGACAGCACGCAAGACCGTGGTCCGTTTCGCCCTCGCCGCCCTTCTCCTCTCTCCCGCGCTGCACGCTCTGACTCTCGATCAGACGCTGGGCGGCTGCGGCGGGCTGCCGCCGGAGAGGACGGTCCAGGCGACTCCGTCGACCTACAAGGCTCTGCTCTCGACTCTGAAGCCGGGCGACCGCCTCCAGCTCGCCGCGGGCACCTACACGCAGCAGCTCGTGATGTGGAACCTCAATGGGCAGGCGAACCGCTGCATCGTCATCGAGGGGCCGGCGACCGGCTCTCCGGCTCTCTTCACCGGGGGCGACGTCTACAACACGATCAGCCTGAAGAACAACAGCTATCTCGTCTTCCGCAACCTGAGCCTCGACGGCCTGGGCAAGCTCGGTGACGGCGTGAAGGTGGAGAGCGGCTCGACGTACGCGCACCACATCACCCTCGACAACCTGAAGCTCCGCGGCTACGGAGGGGATTTGCAGCGCGTCGGCGTCTCGACCAAGGGGAAGGCGTGGAACTTTGTCATCCGCCGCCTCGACATCCAGGGCGCGGGCGTCGGGATGTATCTCGGCAACTCGAGCGGCGGCGCCGAATTCGTCAACAGCCTGATCGAGCACAACCTGATCTACGACTGCCGCCTCTATGACATCGAGATCAAGCACCAGCTCAGCCGCGACACCGCGATCGGCATCCCGTCCGCCGGCACCACGGTCATCCGCTACAACGTCTTCAGCAAGCAGAACAACGCGGCCACCGGCGCCGACGCGCGCCCCAACGTCCTGGTCGGCCACTGGCCGCTCACCGGAGCGGGCTCGACCGACACCTACCAGATCTACGGCAACCTGTTCTGGCAGAACCCGGTCGAGGCGCTCTTCCAGGGCGAGGGGAACATCGCGCTGCACGACAACCTGTTCGTCCAGCGCGGCTTCAGCCGCACGGTCCGCATCCAGAAGCACAACAGCGTGCCGCGGCGGATCGACATCTACAACAACACGATCGTTGGAACGGGCGAAGGAATCCTGATCACGAACGCCGATCCCGCTTATCCGCAGCGCGTGCGCGGCAATGCGGTCTTCGCGGCACAGCCGATCAGCGGCGGCCAGCAGGCGGACAATGTGACCGGTTCCTACGCCGCGGCCGGGCAGTATCTGAACAACCCCACGGGCGTTCTGGGCTCGACGCTTGACCTCTATCCGAAAACGGGACAGCTCCAGGGGACGGCGGTCGACACGAGCTTCGCGGTGGGCCTGATCGACGGCAGCCTCGATTTCAACAAGCTGCCGCGCCTCTCCACCTTCCGCGGCGCCTACTCGGGAGACGGGGTGAACCCGGGCTGGCTGCCGTCGCTGGCGATCATTCCCTGATCCTCTCCTGAGGAGTGTCGAGGGAGGCGGCGGCTTCGGATAGGATGGACCCCATGAATCCGGCCGCCTCCTCCCTCCCGGTTGCACTTCCGATCAGCTTCGACGACGTGCGCGCCGCCCGTCTGCGGATCGCGCCTCACGTCCACCGCACGCCGGTCCTCACCTCCCGGCAGCTCGACGACCGTCTCGGCTGCCAGATCTTCTTCAAGGCCGAGGTCTTCCAGCGGGTCGGTGCCTTCAAGGCGAGAGGAGCTTTCTCGCGCCTGACCCTCCTCACTCCGGAGGAGAGGCAGCGCGGCGTGGTGGCCTTCTCTTCCGGCAACCACGCGCAGGCCGTCGCCCTCGCCGCCCGCGAGCTCGGCATCAAGGCCACCATCGTGATGCCGCAGGACGCCCCCGCCTCCAAGGTCGCGGCGACCCGCGGCTACGGCGCCGCCGTCGTCCTCTACGACCGCCTGGGCGGCGAGAACCGCGAGGCGATCGCCGCCCGTCTGGTCGAAGGCGAAGGAGCCACCCTCGTGCCGCCCTTCGACGACGATGCCATCATCGCCGGCCAGGGGACGCTCGGCCTCGAGCTCCTGGAGGAGGTGCCGGACCTCGACATTGTCGTCACCCCCTGCGGCGGCGGCGGCCTCCTCGGCGGCACCGCGACCGCCGTCCGCGGCCTGCGGCCCGAAGCGCGCCTCTGGGGCGTGGAGCCCGAGGCGGGCAACGACATGCAACTCTCCGTGGAAAAAGGCGAGGTCGTCGCGATCCCCCTCCCCGCCACCATCGCCGACGCCCTCCAGACCATGATGCCTGCGCAGCGGACCCTCGCCCTCGCCCGCGCTCTGGTCGAAGGCATCCTCACCGTCAGCGACCTCGAGCTGCGGCGCGCCATGGCCCTCCTCGCCACGCGCCTCAAAGTCATTGTCGAGCCGGGCGGCTCCGCCGCCTTCGCCGCCCTCCTTCACGGCAAAGTCCCCGACACCGCCGGCCGTAAAGTCGGCATCGTCCTCTCCGGAGGCAACGTCGACCTCGACCGCTTTGCCCAGCTCATCTCCGGGCTGGATCTCTAAAACAAGCCGAGCCGGCCCGGACTTTGCAAGAATCTCCTTATTGAAAGGGGATATCCATGGCGCACCGCTCTCGCAAAGTCACCTCCCACGATCGAAACGGCGGTACCACTCTCACGAAGCGCCCAAAGGCTCCGCTCCCAGGCAGGCTTCTACGCCTCGTCCACCGAGCGGATCACCCGTCGCCAGCGACCACCCCCGCGAAGAAGCTTCCCCTTTTTGAGCCCTACGAGGACTTCGACATCCTCGCGACGGCGGGGCACAACATCGGGTAGGTTCTTCCAAGCTGGACGAAATACTTACGCCGACCGTCCCAGATATGCCTTGAGCTTCGGCGCCACCGCCCGCCGCACCAGTGCGTTCTGCGCCTGCCAGCGGGTGGCGGGATCGAGATCGACCAGGAACCGCGGCTCGCGGCCTTCGAGAACGGCGACGGGGATGCCGTCTCGATAGAGGACGCGGTTGCCGGCGACGGCGGGGAGACGGTCTCCGGGGGTGGCGATGCCGACGAGGTTCAAGGGGTCGGCGGCGCTGACAGAGATCAGGGTGCCTTTGCGCGGACGGTTGCGCATGGAGCGGAGCTGGCCGACGGCTTCGGTCAAGGCGAACTGCTCTCCCGAGAAGCCGTCGACGAAGCGGCCGCCGCGGATCTCACCCCTGGCTTCCAGGCGGTGGAGGACCGGGAGCAGCTCGCGCCAGGGGGGCAGCAGGGTCTCTCGTTCGAGGAGGCGGCGGAAGACGACGCCGTAGCGCCGGAGGAGGGTCCAGGCGATGGCCTCCAGGGCTTCGGCGGTCGTGCCGGGGTTCTTCACGGGACGCAGGAGGGACCAGCGGCCGGCGTTCTCCATGCCGAAGAGGGAGACGGAATGCGCGCCGCGCCTCGAGCCGGCACGGTCGATCGACGGTCTCTTGTGAGCCGGTGTGAGCAGGGCGCGAAGGCCGGTGAAGCTGTCCGAGGTGACGAGACCCCAGGCGACCAGCTCGGCGAGGGCGATCTCGACCTGGGTGTGGAGGAGGTTCGCGTCGTCCGCGATCTGGCCGAAGAAGAGGGCGCCGCCTTCCTTCAGAACGTCATGGACCGTGCGGGCGGCGGCGGAGAGCTCGAAATCCACAGGATCGACCACTGCCTGAGAGGCCGCCTCGCGCCAGAAGCGCTGGGTCTGCCGGCCGAGGAGGGCGATGGGGGTCGCGCGCACCGGACCGGTGCGGCGGGCGCCGGGTGTCGTGGCGGTGGGCGGCACGGCGCGGCCCCAGACCCAGCGGCCGGCAAGGCAGAGGGCGTCGAGCCACGAGGGGTCGTACTCCTTCAGGCGCGCCGGCAGGATCTCGCCTTCCCAGGCGGCCGCGGCGGCCTCGTAGCCTTCGAGCTGGGTGAGGAGGGCGGCGAGGCTCTCGGGGCCTTCTCCGTTCTCTTCCGGATCGACCCGCTGCCAGGCGAGGAGGAAGCGGACGAAGTCGGCCTGCGGCACGGGCTCGATCTCTCTCCTCAATCGGTCGAGGGTGTAGCGGTGGATACGCGCCAAGAGTCTCCGCTCGCACCACTCGATCTCTGCGTCTGCTGGCAGCCCCGGCGTGAAGCGGCCGCGCAGGACGAAGCCTTCGCCTTCGAGCGCGGCGAGGGCGATCTCCAGGCTCGTGCGCTTCAGGCCGCAGCTCGCGGCGAGCGCGGTGGCGGTGGTCGGTCCCAGCCCTTCGAGACGGCCGCGGACGATCTCGACGCGCGCCTCTTCGTCGCTCCAGACCTTCGCGGCGAAGCGGCCGGGCGGATCGATCTCTGGTTGGAGCGACGCTTCCGGGAAGAGCGCGCGGAGCTGCGGCAGACGCTCGGCGGCCACCCAGAGCGCGGGGCTGTCGACCGAGCCTCGTAAAACGGCCGCGCGGCGGTCCTTCGCCAAGCTCTCGAAAAGCGGCTGCCAGCCGGAGCGCCCGCCCTCTTCGGCGGTCACGAAGCCGATCGTCAGCAGGGCATCGTGCAGCTCGTCGGGGGTCGCCGCCTCGGGCCAGGCCTCTCCACGGACGCGGGCGATGGCGGCCGGATCGAGCGCTCCGAGATCCGCAGCGGTCTCCGGATCGAGCCAGCGGCGGAGTACCACGGCCTGCGTCCGGCGCTCTTCGAGCGGCGCGCCGTCGAGGAAGGCGTAGGGAGCGGCGGTGAGCACTTCGTGAGCCAGAGGCGAGGGTTCGGTGACGTCGCGCGCCACGAATTCGATCTCTCTCTTTTCCATGCGCGCGAGGAGCTGCTCCAGCCCCTCGATGTCCATCGCCTCTTCCAGGCAGTCGCGCACGGTCTGCTCAACCAGCGGATGGTCCGGCACCTCGCGCTCGCCGACGATGTTCTCCAGGCAGGCGAGCTGGTCGGGGAACACGACGGCGATGAGGTCCTCGGAGGCCTGGCGCTGGAGCGTCGGCGGCACGCGCTTGCCGCCGCGCCAGCGTGGCAGGGCGAGGGCGCGGCTGGCGTTCCAGCGCCAGCGGACGCCGAAGAGCGGCGAGTCGAGGAGCGCCTGGACGAGCACGCCGCGCACGGTCGAAGAGCGCAGGAAGCGGAAGGCGTCCTCCAGCGGGAAGCTGTGGGTGGGGCCGAGCGAGAGGACGATGGCGTTCTCGGTCGCCGCGGCCTGCAGCTCGAAGTTGAAGGTCTGGCAGAAGCGCTTGCGCAGCGCGAGCCCCCAGCCGCGATTGAGGCGGCTGCCGAAGGGCGCGTGCATCACCAGGTGCATGTCGCCGGCCTCGTCGAAGAAGCGCTCGGCGACCAGCGTCTCGCGGGTCGGCATGGCGCCCAAGGCGGCGAGGACCACGGCGAGGTAGTCGGTGAGCTGCATCGCCGCGGCCGGCGGCAGGCCGAGCTCGTCCTGGAGCCAGGCCACGGCGGCGGGCCGGCCGCCGGCTTTCAGGAGGTCCGCGACGAGGCCGCGCAGGCGCGCCACGGCGACCGACAGCTCGTCGGTCCGTCCCGGCGCCTCGCCGAGCCAGAAGGGGATCGTCGGCGGATGCCCTTTCGCGTCCTCGACGAGGACGCGGCCGGGCTCGACCTTGAGGATGCGCCATGAGGCGTTGCCGAGCTGGAAGACGTTGCCCGGCATGCTTTCCACGGCGAAGTCCTCGTTGACCGTGCCCACCACCATGCCCTGCGGCTGAAGGAGAACCTGGTAGTCGCCGGTGTCCGGGATCGCGCCGCCCGAGGTCACCGCCGTCAGGCGCGCGCCCTTCCTCGCCCGCAGCCGGCCGTTGACCGCGTCGTGGTGGAGATAGGCGCTGCGCCGGCCGCGCCGCGTGGTGAAGCCGGAGGAGAGCATCTCGACGGTGTCGTCGAATTCCTTGCGGGTGAGAGCGCGGAACGGCCAGGCGCGGCGCACCAGGGCGAACAGCTCGTCCTCGGACTGCTCCTCGGCCGCCGCGGCGGCGACGATCTGCTGCGCCAGGATGTCGATCGGCTTCTCGGGGATGATCAGGCGGTCCAGCTCGCCCCGGCGCACCGCGTCGAGGAGCGCCGCGCACTCGATCAGCTCGTCGCGCGTGGTCGGGAAGATCCGCCCCTTGGGCAGCCCGGCGAGATGATGCCCGGAGCGTCCGACCCGTTGCAGCAGCACGGCGATCGAGCGGGTCGAGCCGAGCTGGCAGACGAGATCGAGCGCGCCGACGTCGATCCCCAGCTCCATCGAAGCGGTCGCCACCAGCACCGACAGCTCGCCTTCCTTGAGGCGCCGTTCGGATTCCAGGCGGTGCTCCTTGGCCAGGCTGCCGTGGTGCGCCGCGACCGCCTTCTCGCCCAGCCGCTCGGCGAGATGGCGGGCGACCCGCTCGGCCTGCCGCCGCGTATTCGCGAAGACCAGCGTCGTGCGGTGCTCGCGGACCAGCTCGGCGACCCGGTCGTAGATCTCGTCCCACACCTCGGCCGAGGTCACCGCCTCCAGCAGCGAGCGCGGCATCTCGACGCCGAGGTCCATCGCCCGGCCGTGGCCGCTGTCGATGATCGCGCAGCGCGGGTTTCCATCCTCGGCGACGTTCGCCGTTCCGACCAGAAACCGCGCCACCTCCTCGATCGGCCGCTGGGTGGCGGAGAGGCCGATGCGGTTGAGCCGCCCGCCGTCCTGGCGGACCAGCTCCTCCAGGCGCTCCAGGGAGAGGACGAGATGCGAGCCGCGCTTGTCGTCCGCCACGGCGTGGATCTCGTCGACGATCACCGAGCGCACAGTGCGCAGAATCCGCCGGCCGCTCTCGCTGGTGAGCAGAATGAACAGCGACTCCGGCGTCGTCACCAGGATGTGCGGCGGCCGCTTCGCCATCTTCGTACGCTCGGAAGCCGGCGTGTCCCCGGTGCGCACCAGCGTCCGGATCTCCGCGTCTGGGAGCCCCTGGGCGACCAGTTCGGCACGGATCCCCGCCAGAGGCTCCTCCAGGTTCCGCTGCACGTCGTTCGACAGCGCCTTGAGCGGCGAGATGTAGAGCACCCGCGTCTCGTCTTTCAGTCCGTCCGTCAGGGAGATGCGGACCAGATCGTCGATCGCCGACAGGAACGCCGCCAGCGTCTTGCCCGATCCGGTGGGCGCCGCGATCAACGTATGGCGTCCGGCCTTGATCTCCGGCCAGGCGTGCGTCTGTGGCTCGGTGGGAGCGCCGAAGCGGCGGGTGAACCAGGCGGCGACGGCGGGATGGAAGGAGGAGAGGCTCATAGCGATCTGGATTCCATGGCGGTGAAGGGGCGGAAGACCCCCCGAATCTTAACAGGATTTCGGGGGTGAACAATTCCGGCCTTTGCGACACCCCGGGAAGAGTGACAAAATCACCCGCGATCCGACCCGACAAATCAGCGCAGGAGGTCTCTTTTGTTTCGAACCGCGAAGCTCGTTCTCCTTCTCAGCGTTCTCTTGCTCCTCTTCCTGCTTCCATGCGCCGCTCAGGCTGGCAAAGTCGAGCTGATCTCGCGGGCCGCGCCGGGCGGCGTGTCCCAGGCGGCCGGTCAGGCCACCGGCGCGCTGATCAGCGCGGATGGGCTCTGGATCGCCTTCGCGAGCAGCGCTCCCGATCTCCTACTGGGCCAGATCGATGGCAACAACGCCAACGACGTCTTCCTGATGAACCGTGCCACGGGCGCTCTCACCCTGGTCAGCCACGCCGCCGGCGCCCCCGGCCGGGCCGGCAACAACACGAGCTCCCCGCCCGCGGCGATCAGCGCGGATGGACGCTGGATCGCGTACATCAGCCAATCCAGTAACTTGATCGCCGGACAGAACTCCCCCGTCTACTTCGACCTCTTCCTTTGGGACCGCGCCACCGACAGCACGGTCCTCGTCAGCCATCTCCCCGGCTCGTCGGTCAACGGGACGATCGTCGACGCGGTCGCCGGGATGAGCGACGACGGCCGCTACCTGGCCTTCCTCAGCCGGTCCACGAGCCTGATCGCCGGCGGCACGGACACCAACGGCATGAAAGACCTGTTCCTCTGGGACCGGGCTACGAGCAGCGTGACCCTGGTCAGCCACGCCGCCGGTTCGGCGGTCACGGCGGGTGACGGAGACACCTTTGCGGGCTCTCTGAGCGGCGACGGCCGCTGGCTCGCCTTTGCCAGCACATCCAGCGAT
>Ga0247765_1001458_pt1 | contig 11126 bp, 8 predicted proteins | sample UWRJL106311C6_FD_179949 | JGI IMG/M metagenome (GOLD analysis project Ga0247765, IMG submission 179949) | Plant litter microbial communities from Arlington Agricultural Research Station in Wisconsin, United States - UWRJ-L106-311C-6 | ecosystem: Environmental > Terrestrial > Plant litter >... | reverse complement strand
CCTTTCCACCTCCCACCTTCCAACAACAACACAACCGAGGCACCGGGGCCAAAAAAAAAAGAACAAATACAATCCAAATTCAAACCAACACACAAGCACCCCCCATTTTCTTTACAAATTGTAACAACTCCCCTCCTATCACACATCCTAGGTAGGAAAGACCCAGACTAGTAGACAAAAGGCTGGAAGTAAAGTTAGTTTAGATACAATTTCGTACCGATACCTATACTATAAAAGCACCCACGGTGCCTAAACAGATAAATAAAGGGACCGCTTACTCACTAGGGCGAGGACCAGAGGTCCTTTGCGGTATAAGATTAATAATAAAATTTAAATAGTATTTTATATAGTATTATACTAAGAATATTATATTTGGTTTTATTTTTAAAGTAAGGTATAGTAGTAATTTTACGTATTTTTAATATATAGTTATTTTAGTTTAAGTTGCTTTGTTATTATTTCCTTATAATTTCTTAATTAAAAGAGGAGAGTTTTTAAAGTATAAGTTATTTTTATAATCTCAGTGTCGCGGCCTTCTTTACTAAGTTAGGCAGTATCTAATGTGGTAATTAACCCCTGTAAGCTCCATTTCACTCTTTACGTACGATCTCTGGCTATATTCACACCACTTCTTTTATCCGCTATGTCATCAAGCGGACATGTCATTAAGTAAAGCATAGTACTAAGTATAACCTAAGGTATTCGCTAAATGGGAATCCTAGAGAACAGCTAATCGGAAGAGACCCAGCTAAAACGACAATTTACTTCAGGACCTTGGAGAAAGAACTAATCAGGAAGGACCTAGGGAATCGGTGTCCCAGGACCGGGGCACCGGGGCATTGGATCTATTCAGATATATGCCAGTTAGGCCCGATTTTACAGATAGTTTCCTTTATTACTGTAGTAACGATAACAATACTACTCTACACACTCTGTGCTAAAGTATCTTTTGACTGCTTACGATTTACGTGACCTACCACCTTTTCGCACTCTTCGTTTGTATATACGCCTTGTTTATACACACCTCTCTCATGCTAGCTATACTCAGGAACTCTGACCTCAGGGTTCGGGCTGCCTAGGTCGTTACAGCATGTCAGCAAGTGGAGCGTGTTAGCAAGTGGAGCATGTCAGCAAGTGGAGCATGTCAGCAAGGAGCACGTCATTAAGTGGAACTGTCAGAGTTCCGGCCTGGCTAGAGGCCGGAACGCGCAGAAAGGATGTAACTGTCAGAAACGCTGCACCACTGCTGTGATCACTGCCAGAGCGATCAGAATGTTACGGACTTTAAATTAGAAGGCAAGGGTTATTTTATAATACAGACAAGGATAGCAAATGGTCAAAACACTCAGTGTCACAACCTAAGCAAAGAGGCTTAAGGGGCGGGCTAGTGTACGGTCTTTTTGTTCACAGCCGGCGTCAACACTCGTATAAAGGTTTCAGGCGATAGCCTCATACAGCCTCACCGACAACATTCAAGACCATACACCGTCGTTATGCGACAGGTTCATACGGCTGCTTCATTTGTAAATGGCTGACAGATACGCTGACAGAACTTAAAGGTATATAAAAGCTACCTTCTATAAACAAGCCGCTAATTTCTTTCTCTACTAGCATAGACATATAAAAGCTGCTGTCAAAAGAAAAGGGGTCCCAACCACATTGTCAACAAGATAGGGGGTCGACCCCTGGGTCGAACCCAGGCACTATAGTCAGCTTGCGTGAGGATGCCTGGCACAGCCAGCAATCCAACCACCAAGCCACCAAGGCAGTGTAAGCTAGTGGCCAGGTGGATCATGCAAATAGGTCTATAAAAGGAGGGTTTCTGGCACTGCCAGAAAGCCGACGAACGAACAAGACAAGAGAACCAACACATAAAAAACACTGGATTCAAGGTGCCGTGCTTCTGACAGCTGCTACCTAAAGGCGGTGAGCCAGATCCGAGCAGCGTGCCCATGGTTATCCAGCTAAGTCTTTGCATAAAAGTATGATCTATTTTTGAAATGGGATGACTGCGAAGGGGAGGGGGCACAGTGTACACACTGTACAGTACACTGTGTCACCGCGAAATAGAGGCAGGCTTCGTACAGCCATTCTGTAAACAATTAACTATATACACCTATCTATAAATGACAGCACCATATACTGTGTGCCAGTGCGGTTCTAGCATTCATTAATGACATTCTCTTGCTCATTTAGCTTCAGTTTTGTTAGAAACACTGCACACTAGAATTTTATGGAATTAATGAAGACTCTAACTGCTTAATTAAATTGCCTCTGTGTACTGTGGCAAAGCCAGAGAAGTGGTTAATAAAATAAACTACACTGTAAAATCAAAGTGGTCTGTAGGTTATAGCCTGATGCTAACAGCCACTACTAATTTTATAACAGTTTTTATGGCATTTGGCTTACACCACTACTAAAACCACTACTATAACAAATGCCTTTATACCTAATGCTACCGCACTACTAAACACTAGTTAAGGCCTGGCTTCAGGGTAGGGCAGCGTATTTAACTGACTATTATCTTTCACATTATAAAGCCAATTTATTTAAAGAGTTTGGTGTTTGATATAAATGAAGTAGCTAAGCGATTCTGAAAGGTAACTCTAATTGAAAGCATCCTGCTCATAAGACAAGGGGCTGAAAACCTATCATTACACTAACTGTCAGAAAGAAAGGGGTTCAGGGAGCCTGAGCCACCACGTTGACGAAGTCAGAATCCTACGGAGAGCTCTATAAAGAAAGGGGTTCTGGCTACAAGCCAGAACCCACAGAAGCAATTCAATCAAGCAGTTGCAACCACAGTTTTCTAGTGTGCAGTGTTTCTGACACTAACCAATCTACTACAAATGGAACAAATTTTGTAAAAATATAGGTTTGAAGCCCGGCAACTGAGTTAGCAAGCACTTGCTAATAAGGCTAGTATTAAAGCTGACGCTCGAACGGTTAAACGAGCAATGGGAACGCTTTACTATAAGAACTGTATAGTGTGTGAGAAAGGGTAGGTGTCTCCTTTAAACGCTAAGCAAAGGGTTAAAGACGCTTAGACTGTGCTATTCTATCGTCCAAAGCTTACTGACTAGCATATTATTTAATGATTGGATAAGTGCTACTTTACTATTAGCTTACAGAGCGGAAAAGTTCAAATCATTTAAAAGCTTAGTAAAAGATATTACCCAGACTATATTTATTACTAACTGAAGCTAAAAAACGACGACGAACCAGTTAAGCGATACCACGTTTAGGCAGCGGTTAGTTAGAACTTTAAATCTAACCTTGTTTTCTATAAGGTTCTAACTAATACAAACGGCAAAATAAGCTTATAAATATATCGCGATATTATCTTTAAAAGTGTAGTTCGACCTTGGCTTAATAAAGGTCAAAGGTTTATACTTAAAAAAGATAGTAATTCGGAGCATAGTACGGGGCAAAACGCGAATATAATAAGGGTTTGAAAGAAAGAGCACTGTTTAAAGCACTATTTCAACACACGAGGCTCACTAGACCTCTCACCAATTGAGAACTGCTGGCAAAATATAAAGCAGTTTATTCGAGCTAACTTATCAATAACAGGCTCTGGATTAATAGAGTTAATAATAGCTGCGTGGGACCGAATTTCATAGCGAAAGATCAACGAGATAGTGGATTCTATGGTAATGCGAATGCAGAAAGTGATAGTGTCAGGGGGTCAGATGACTGGGTGGTGAGACAAATTTAAATACAATATAAATTTAGCCTACTGATTATGTACTGTCCGGGTACGCGGTGCAGTTTTTTTTGTCAACCGCTTGCCAGAGTACTGCCAGAAACACAGCACCGTAGGCTGTGTGGAAATGATGTGGGTTGCAATGGCTTGATTGTATTACGTGAGGTTGTTTGTTCTTGCTTTCTGGCTTCGCCAGAAAGGCTCTATTATATCCACAGTGGTGGCGACATTGGTGGCAAATGGTGGCATTGCCAGCTGAACTGACGTAGTCAGTTCAGCTCGCATGGCCACACCAGAGTTCAACTCAGCTCACCTCCGGCCGGAGCCCCTTTCTTTCTGATAGAACCCCCTTCCTTTCTGGCAGCAATGAGTCTATTGCTGAGGTACGACTCTTGGTAAAGAAGAGAAAAGACGCAATCTAGAGGCCTCGCCTCTGGGTTGCGGATGTGGCTTGCGTAGTGCACAGGCCACTTATTTATCGATAAGCCGTGGGTAGCTTGGGCTAGTGCGGGACACCAGCCACTAATGTTACGTGAGGTGACGGCGCGCCACGCCGTGACAGGTGCTTCCAATGTGCGCAGTTGGCACCAGCCGTTTGGGCGCCAACGCCAACAAAAATGCCTGAACGTGCGGGGTTGGCGATCTGGCAGAGCAGCACCTCGACCTTCGGAGACAGCAACAACAATCGCCTCAAGCTGCAACAACCGAGCCCGCCGAGATTCGCACTATCCATCTCAACAATACCCCACAGTATGTAATTCTTACCTGCGTCTAACAGATTACCCTGGCTTACCCATCATATCATACCAGAGTACAACCCCCTTCTTATTCAGAGATTCTAGTGTGCAGTGTTTCTGACACAAACCCTGCCGCAAAAATGCCGCTACCCCATAAAATGCTCCAGCTACTCCTTGATAGTTGCCGCACAAAGTACTCTTGGGCGTCTGGTGCTAGGCGTGGTACCCCTTCAACTAGAGAACTGCTCCAGAAAGATCTCGATATAGCAATTGGAGAAATCGACGGTTTGATGACTGGGATGCACTACCAGGATCACTACCAGGATCAACAGCGCCGTCTTAGCGCGCAACAGGTGCAATCTCGTCATATTTAAGTCTGGGCAATTTTTAGCTGACTATGTGGTAGGCTGACACCAGTGAGATTTCTAATGATGACCTCATCGAAGAACCTACCGCGAGCTACCCTGCGCCTCTTGAGCCCGCTGGGGGAGCGGAAGAAAAGTCAATTATATCGCAATGGGCTGCTATCCGTAACCTGATAGACGAAACTGAGTACCACCACAAGCAGTTTCGGTTGGTGGCTGGCCGCTTGGGCGATCCAACCATTTCTGAGCTATTGGATCTGTACCCGTCTTCGAGGTGCCTCCGCGTCGTTGGTGCTCAACTCATCAAGGATGTGCTCGAAGGCTACCGGCCCCAAGAATTGGCGCACGTCTTTGCGTTCACTTCCTTCTCATATGCTGTCTCAAAACTCCTGTACAGAAAGAACCGTCTCGATCATGATGATATCCTCACGGACCTCGGGACCTGGAGAGACTTGATACTCGACAAGAGAGAAAAGCAGGCGTTTGACCGTCTCGCTCCGGAGCTCTGGCCAGAATCTAAAAATCATCTTCACTTCATCAGTATTCTAGAGCCCACCTTCCGCGACCCTGCCGCGATACCCAAGTCCTCGGTCGCAGAGGCGCTTACTAATTCGGTGGACCCTTCAGGTCGCCACTTATCTGACCCCAGGAGCGCAAGCCCACCCCTTGCGGAAGAAGGAAACTCACTAGAGTCCCAAAAGACAGATGCACTCCATGAAACGGTCGTGTTTCTCCTCATCTTCGCTTTCCTTCAAGATATCCTCAGCCTACTCAACGTTCTGTCCGGAAGGAACTGGATTGAGCCACAACACTACAGGCTGTACGGAGCACAAAAAGAGTCCCAAGATGCATTCTACCGTTCCGCGATGGAAACTTTTTTCGAGCCATATTACCAACATCCAGGCTGTGGAACACCAGCGTGCACATCCCTCCTTTCCGTGGCCGAAGCCTTAACGAACAAAGGGCACTTGAGAAGTTCCACCGAGATACGGCACTACCTAGTCACACTAGCAGCGGTATGTGACTAGCTTCTCAAGACACCGGCCCCTGGTCACTTTCCCCATCTAAGTCTGCTAACCAGACCATAGGTTGTACTTCCGCCGGGGGCAATATATAAACAGTTTGTCTCCTTACTTTGCATTCCAGACTCCGGGTACGGTTCCGCCTCTAAAGCTGCAACTACTGTCTCCAAGTCGATGACCATTGCCAAACAAGAGCGCGACCACGACGATAATGCCTCGGTCATTACCGACAACTTGTCATTGGATCTGTCGCCAGCCTCGGTAGATGCATACACTGATGCCTTTGTCAAGCGGATTCTCGAGTCTATCGCAGAGTTCCGGGCTGGCGAATGGCCCCATTCACAAATGACTCAGGAACTTCCTCTCCTGCTCAGGCATTTTGCTCTTCGCGTTTCTCGAGAGGACAGCTCTGCTGACGGCAAAGCCGTTGGGACTTTTACCAGAAAGAACATAGCGTAAGTCACCTTACATGAGATCCTTGTGCCTAGCCGTCCGCTGTCTCAAACAGCGTTTACGTTACTGACAATATGACATCCAGTCGTATCGTTAAGGATATACAGAAAATTTTGAAGACGAACAATCCTCACGGCGATGGCGAATCTGAAGACGCCGATTATAGAGCATCGCAACCTCATACACGCGGAGTTGAGCCCGGTATGACCTACGACGAAAAGGTGCTACAGTGGTGGACAACAGATCCCGAGGATTGCGAGGTTATGAGCACATGGGAGCAAACACTGGATGAGAACACCTTTACACAGGTGGAGGATTTGGATATGCTACGCATCGACTCTGTAACCAACACAGCTTCCTTCAATTGGTTCCTCAGCTCCGTTCGAAGCAGATATCGACTAGACTACAGCGTTGCAGACATTCCCACCAGCATTCGATCATCGGTTGCCGCTTCCATGCCCAGATACAGAGGGAACAGGGCACTTCAGCGTCAACAGATCACATTGCAGATGGACTGGAATCCAAAACTATTCGCGGAGCAGCAGGGGTTCCCTGGAGTCCACAGCTTACCGTCTGCGCTGGTGATCACGGGTTCGGCACTGAAGTCACAGCTTTCAACCTGTAGAAACTACCTCAAAGAAACTTGGCCCACGACGGGGGAGGCTGTCCTGGAGGGGCTGGTCGAGCTGGCCACAGCCACAAACTCGGACATCACCACGACCCGCTTATTCGATGGACTGACTCTGGCACTTCAGCTGGCCGATGCAACCGTCCAAGTCCATTGCGATGGCCTTCTCGACTCTATCCTAGAAGTCGTCGAGATTCTCGCATGGCTTGGCGCAGCATTGCGGGAGGCTTCTTCAGGCAACCGGGTTACCTATAGTGTCGCCGATGTGCGGATCAACGAGAAAGCCGCCGAGGTAGACCACACCCAACTCTCGCTGACTTTCACCGAGGAAGAAATCCCATCTGCAGCCATGCTCGCCACAACGGACGGGGGATGCTGGCTGCACGGGATGTTCAAAAATCCGGTCATTGTAAAAGGATTTCCCATTCCCACACGCCAGGATTGGGGTATTGCTGGGATTGAGGTTCCTTTGGCAATCATGGCTCCTCTTGTCCACACAGCCCAACTCACCTTGTTCAGCAGCAGGGCGCTTTTTAAGGGGTTTAATGCCGCGCTGGTCGCGACCGCGTATCGGGAGGCACATGTCCTGTGGCATTTCATTCTCAACGAAGACGGAACGCGACTACCTTACAGCGATGGACGTATTGTCCGAAGCCCTCAAATTACGATCTCTGACGTCGCTACTAGAATGCAGATGGCGAGACACATTGTTGGTTGGGTTCCTGAGGTTACAAATAACATTGGTACGTCCCATTTTGCCTGCCTCCGAGTAGTTACTGAATCGTGATTTTTCTTGTTATAAACACCCTCTAACGTGAGAATTGACACTTAAGGTTCCCCGACTGCAAACTACGATATTGGCTGGTCCAGCCCCGATTTCGTCGGCCCTGGCTGTGCCCTCGAGAAGTTCGTGATATCAGGCGGCGCTGGTTTCATCACAGGCGGGGCCGAGTTTTCTCTCGGGCGAAAGGACAAATCACCCATGATTATAAGGAGCGCGACGTACTTCGAATCACTCAGCGGCCTTTCCAGGTCCTACGTCGTGTTGTACGACACAAGGGATCACCGAGCCTGGCTTTCCAACGGCCTTAACACGCTCCTTCATCTCGTCCGGACATCGCTCAGAGAAGACGAGAAAGGGGACTTGAGTGATGAGCGTCTCCTTAACCATTCCCTTCTGGAAGAGGCCCCGAACCAAGCGGATCCCAAAGCGGCTGTAAGATTCCTGACAAACCGACGGAATCTCGAACAGCCTGTGTTCCCAGCTCTGGACGAGATTCGTACGGAAGAGACTGCTACTGCTCATGGCGGGCAGCCCCAAACGGCTCACTATCGCACCTCGACAACGGTCCGACTGAAGGATCGCGTGACTCAGATTATGGAGGTTCTCTGGCAGCTAATTGACCACCAAGCAACCCTCGATCTCTATGTTTCCGGAATGCCCATCCAACTTCCCAGGAGCAAGCTGGAAGGCTACCGGTTCATGGACGTTGCGACCCGTCGCCAGGTCACTCCACGCGTAGTGCATCTCCGAGCTTTCGGGGGAGCCGGGAAGTCATGGGTTGATTTTGTGCGCGCCATCCGAGGGATCACCCTGTTTGGCGATGGTTTTGGCGAACTCATCTCTCCAGCATCATCTCTTTCGGCAGACGCAGACCATACCTCACACAGCACATGTTCGCGCTGGAGAACGATGCCCAAAGGGAAAGATCTCTTGGCAGTGAGCGCCTACGATCTGAATAAAATCATTCACCAGGAAGGAGGTGGCGGCAGCAGCAGCAACAGCTCTTTCGGCACGGCGCCCATAAAACTTGCCCCGGGTATTTTCTGGAACTACTGTATACCGGGAGCTTTTGAGCGTTGCGGCTGCGATGGCCGCGCCCGGGCCGCAGGCAAGGGAAAGGTACCGGCGAGTAGTACGACTGCCTCAGTTGCTAGTATTCTCAAGGCTTCCTCTTCCTTTCAATTTCTCCGTGGCAGACCGTGCGACAGGGTCCAGGTCCTGCTTCCAGCCCGGTTAGCTCTGCTCCCCTATAAAACTACAACAGTAGCTACAACAACCTCAGCCAGTAACCCCCTCATACATTTAAACGGCGCGTTCATCTTCGGCCGCAGCGAGCTATTCCCTTGGAGATGGCCAGATCAGGGTGATCCACAGCTAGAGGACGCGGATATTTCTGGGACGAGGGCAAGCAGCGTAGTTCCTGCTGCTGCTAACGAGCCTGGCACGAGCCTCTTGTCTACGGGTGGTACCTCTGTATCGACGAGGTCGTCGAGTAATGTTGGCGGGGAGGGAGGTAGCGTTTCCATGACGACGCCTGGTACTACGGTCTTTGTGAGCACCTCTTCGCCGCAGAGCTCACTGGTTGGTGGTGATTCTGCCGTTAAGGGAGGGAAAGAGCCGACACATTTTAGAACGCGGCCTGGTCAGCGCCGGATTAAGAGATTGTTGGATTCTATCAGGGGAGGCTCTTCGGGTAGTCGGAGTCGTCGAGGTCGTCGGGGTCGTCGGGGGTAATTGCTAACTCTTTATTGAGGGTATATCTAGAGCGGCCAATAAGTAGCTGAATTAGCCGTTAAGCGCCAATTTACAGTGAAACAAGGGCCATTCTCTTGACGACCGGAAGGATCTTGACGTCAGTATAAAGTAAGGTTATATATTGACTTGGGATGTGGCTCGTAACTGCCAGCCAACCCCACTGTGACGAGCAGCATCCCATCTTTTTCGCAACGCGATGCACAAGAGCATGGTCGAGCGGATCCTCCACCACATCAAGGAGATACTTGAGGATTCAGCGGCTCTATTGGGCTCACTTCGCCTTTGGACCGATGGGACTCTCACTACCCGAGACCGACTTGATCGACTTTCCGTCAGAGGTGGATGGAGCCCTGGGGTTCACATCCGTCTTACCAAAGTCCCGAATGTCCGTCTTGAAGAGCAGTACGCCGACCAGACATTGGGGACGCGATCACTCGATGTCCGAAACATCCAATCCTCGTGCGCGCAGATCCGACAAAACATTCGGAGAGCGCCCTAAGTTGTTGAATGGTTTCAGCTTACGGACCAAAGGCAGTGCTTTTAAGACTCTTTGGGCGATCAATGATAAGGTAGCATTCAAGAACTTGCTCAGGATCTCACCCAGTTCAACCAGAGCCTTTACGATCTCCATTCTCTGGAAATCAGCCGAGCCATTGCCCATGACGCTTTGACAAGTCTCGTCAATTCGGCTGAAAGGCTCAGTGCACTTGGGACAGGGGACCTAGTGGGCGGGGGGAGAGACAGGGCGAAGTCGCGGTGGATGAGCCTGTAATTGGGTTAGGAGGATCCAGCCTTAAAGAAGAGGCATCGAGGGCGGTGTTATAGGTTTGATTGGATGTAAGGGTTGTGTTGATGCCGCAAGCGGTGATGTCGGGTGATTAGGCGAGGATGTCGCTGCTGAGTTCACGAGCTACGAGCACAGAATAGTATTTATAATACTTGTTAAATTGTGTGACCTGACTGGTCTCAGTGAGGTCCAGTACAGGAGGTTACAGGGGGTGAGTCCCCTGTAACGGGCGCAGCGGAAGGCTTTTGGAGGTACGATGACTACCCGGGATAGGGTCAAAGGAAGCTAAGATCAGCAGACCAACCTGCTGTAACAAGCAGAGATACAGGGGTCTATACCCTGTAACAGGGTGACTACAGTGGGCTTTGCACAGAGATCCCGAAGGTCAAAAGGTTGCCCTGAGGCTATATATAAACTATCTTGCTTAGGGTAGAAGAAAGGAGAAGAATCAGATGCCAAAAACACAGGAGGGGAGATGATTCTTTATAGGGCACTCAGTGGGTATGGGTCAATCTTACAGGGGATAAGGGCCCTAAAACATAAAAGGAAAGCCTATACTACAGAGGGAAAGGTGCTTACGTTGGCGCTGGAATCCAAAGGATTCCAGGGCAACTAGTTGGCTGTGCTGACGTAACAGTGGTGGTGGGTCTACCCCTGTAGGCCAAGCCTACAGGTAGTGGGTCCTCGGAACTCCCCGTCGGTTCTAGTGGGTTCCAGTGGGTCCAGGGGGCTTGGCAGCCCCCCTGAACCACAACACCAACTCCCGTAGTTGTGGTGACTGCACTTTGCCATAGTGCAGTCGGCAGCACTCCCAGGGTAGTAGATCAACTAGGCTACAGCACCCAAGGGTGCTGTAGCTACAGGGCAACTGGGCTGTAATTTCAACAGA
>Ga0247765_1001457_pt1 | contig 11131 bp, 10 predicted proteins | sample UWRJL106311C6_FD_179949 | JGI IMG/M metagenome (GOLD analysis project Ga0247765, IMG submission 179949) | Plant litter microbial communities from Arlington Agricultural Research Station in Wisconsin, United States - UWRJ-L106-311C-6 | ecosystem: Environmental > Terrestrial > Plant litter >... | reverse complement strand
AACCTTTTATTGCTTTGTACAAATTTCGCCTCATACGTTCTAACGCGATACGACGACGACGACGAAAGGAAAGCCATTGGACGGTGAGAAGGTGACACCCCTAATTATTTCAGTACAAGGGGGCAGGGTTCCAGTGCAGCTCGCGCCGCCGTCGCACTCTCAGTTAGCCAAGTTAACTTATCTCGCCCAATAAATTATCGAACCGGCCTGGACCGGGCTAGGCTAGGCGAGCCGCGAGTAGCGAGGAGCGGGTGTGGCGTGTGGTCCGGCCGCTGACAACGGACGACAAGCAAGCAAAGCAAAGAGTGGTGCAAAATCTGGTTCCCACGGTCTCGGGAATTACCCTGAACTAAAGCCGTTGGAGGAGTCTTGGCGAACCTGTGGTGTCTTTCCGGCTGCCCCCTGTTTCTGTTTCCTGTTTGTTGCTTCAGGCGAACACGGGCCTGCCGCCCTGGGGCACTGAGGGAATCGAGGCCCGACGTGACGTTTGCTCCGTCCACTGCCACTGGAAACGCACTCTCTTCTTTGCATAATCCTATCACCTCACATTGTCCCGTTCACAATGCAGCGCGTCTCGAAACAGACAATCGCCGCTCCGGCGAATCGCGTTTTGAGTTCTCGGCGGTCACCATGGACAAGACGTTCCGCCGCAAAAGAGTAGAGCCAAAATTTGATCGGGGAATTTTGGTCAATCAGAGAAGCGGGATGCACCCTTAAAGGCATGGCACCCTCCTCCCACCCCGTTTTGGGCACCTCGGAGGGGACCCGTCCGGGCCGTTTTCGGGAAAAAAAGTTGGAGAACCTTTTGGGGGCCTTGTCAGCCAGTCAGTCAGTTGGGGTCTGACTTACAATAATAAAGCTCGTATGCTTTCCCCTGTGGTTTTGGTCGTCTGGAATTCATCTCCGGGCAGCTCGCTCGACTTTTGATCTCCAGGACTGGTTCGCTCGAGAGTGTCAAACATGTCGTCGCACGGTTCCCACGAGATCACCAGCGAGAAGAAGCCCACGGCGGCCGCTCATGTCGAGGAGCACGTGCACGCCGCCGCTGTCAAGGTCGGACATGGCGAGACCAAGGTTGCTGGCGCTAAGGAGAAGGAGGTCTTCAACGTAAGTTTTCCGTTCTGCCCTGGTTTCTTTTGGTATCTCCTGCTCACACGAGACCTAGGCCGAGCTGTATGCCGCCATCCAGGAGTCCAACATCAACCCAAAGAGCAAGGAGTCTCTCCACCTGTTCTGTTAGTCTTATCTGGACTGCTTTGTGCCCCCTTTTCTGGCCCATCTGACATCTAGTGTAGTCGCCATCTTTGTGGCTTTCTGCTGCGCTTGCGCCAATGGTTACGATGGCTCCCTCATGACTTCAATTCTTGCCATGAAGCGGTTTCAAAACTACTTTGGCATCAGCGATGTCGGCGAGCCCGTTTCCATCATCTTCTCCATGTACACTGTGTAAGTGCTATCTCGGCTCTGGAGTCTGTCTTTTCGAGAAATGTATCTGACTCGTCGTTTCTCAGTGGCTCCATGGTTGGTGCCCCCTTCGCCGCCACCCTCTCGGACAAGTTTGGCCGTCTAAGGGGCATGTTCGTTGGTGGTGTTGTCATTATCCTCGGCATGATCATCATCTCGACATCGACTAGCTTCGCCCAGTTCGTCGTGGGCCGTTTTGTTCTCGGCTTCGGTATCGCCATCATGACCGTCGCCGCTCCCGCCTACGCCATTGAGATCTCACCTCCTCACTGGCGTGGTCGTTGCACGGGCTTTTACAACTGCGGTTGGTTCGGAGGTTCCATCCCCGCTGCCCTCGTGACCTTTGGCACCAACTACATTGAGAGCGACTACTGCTGGAGAGTTCCCCTGGTTCTCCAGGCTTTCGCTTGCGTCATTGTCATGATCTCGGTCTTTTTCCTTCCCGAGTCGCCCCGTTTCCTAATGGCCAACGGTCGCGACGAAGAGGCCACGGCGTTCCTCATCAAGTACCACGGCAATAATGACCCCAACTCTCGTTTAGTGAAGCTCGAGGTGGAGGAAATGCGTGAGGGAATCAAGCTCGACGGTGTCGACAAACGCTGGTGGGACTACCGCCCGCTGTTCTTGTCGCACAACGGACGCTGGCGTATGCTCCAGGTGCTCATGATCTCCATCTTTGGTCAGTTCTCAGGCAACGGCCTCGGCTACTTCAACACCGTCATCTTCCGTCAGCTCGGCGTCTCCAGCGTTCCCCAACAGCTTGGCTACAACGTACTCAACTCGGTCATCTCGGCCATTGGAGCTCTGGCTGCCGTCTCGCTGACCGACCGCATGCCCCGCCGCAAGGTGCTTGTCATTGGTACCTTCTTGTGTGCTGTGGCCCTCTCCGCCAATGCCGGCTTGTCGACCACGCTCAGCAAGATGCCCGCGGACAACATTGACTTGTCTTATGGCAAGGGTGCCTTGGCGTCGTACTTTATGTTCAATGTCATCTTCTCCTTCACTTACACCCCGCTGCAGGGTGTCATCCCGACCGAGGCGCTCGAGACGACGATGCGCGCCAAGGGCTTGGCCATGTCGGGTATTATTGTGAGCGCCATGTCCTTCATCAACCTGTTTGCCGGCCCCATCGCCCTCCAGAACATCCAGCAAAACTACGTGTGGGTCTTTGTCGGCTGGGATCTCATTGAGACCGTGTGTTGGTACCTCTTTGGCGTCGAGTCGCAGGGTCGTACCCTCGAGCAGCTCGAGTGGGTTTACGATCAGCCCAACCCTGTCAAGGCCTCTCTCAAGGTCGACAAGGTGGTCATTGCTGAAGACGGTAGAGTCACCGAGAAGATTGTCGAGTAGGTAGCTCCTCTTCCAACCTGTTGCGGTGTACTTCAAGCGATGGGACGTTAGTGTTGGATTGGGGGGGGCACGCATGACATGTCGGGTAGGGTCAGATTTGATGCTCGGCAGATCATCGCTGATCAGTCAGTCTCCGACGGAGTTGTGTGGTACTCGCTGTTGTTTCTTCTCATTAGTTCAGTTACGCTGCCCTGATAAAAATATCTTAATGTCCAGTTCGCATCCTGACTTACTGCCGTGACAATGAAGAATCGCGGTGCTGCAAATTCGGGACTTCATGTGATATGAGAGTGGAAAACCTTGGCTCGTAAGGTTTCAAGGATGTGCCGTGCTGCTGCCGTGGTAGTTCCCCGTCCCGGTACGACGCTAGATATTACCGAAACGGGTAGGCGTCTAGAGTTATTCTGGTGCCGGGAACACACGCAAGCGAGTGCAGACCTGCAGCCACCATTGTCGGTGCCGTGAGTCGTGAGGGGAAGTTGGAGATCAGCCCTGCGCCAACGCTGGCGAGCAAGCACCCCAACCGTTGTGATAGCTTCAATTAGGTTTGATACCTTCACTAGGGCAATCGGGCAACCTGCGGCTCGCGGCACGAACAACCGTATCGGCGTGCGTGCGTAACCCTACGCGCGCGAGCCCGTCCAACTGTGCCGCAGCCATGCCATCGATTCTGTTCCCTTGGTTGCATTTCAGGGAAAACAGTAAGCAAACATTTTGGGTGGCAGTCAAAAGTGGGGGGTCGATTCGGCCCGAGACATGGAGTTTTTGAGCACGTTGAGAGGCGGGAAAATTCGACAACGAATGCAAAGATTCGCCCAATCTGACCGGTCAAGTGCTTGCTGGCTCTCACGTCACCTTCCGTTGCAAGGGAAGCATCAGATAATCCGCATGTGGTGGCTGCAACACCGGCAGTGTCAATGGGAGTGATCTGCACGGGAAGTGAAGATCAGACCAAGAGGAAAAGACCAGACGTGTTCCTCGTCCGGATGTAGCCGAGTGTTTGGAAACAAGAAGGATGCTGTCGTCCAAGCGATGTTGGAGTGCAATGCGGGGGACAGGCAGTCTGGCACGTGACTGGATACTGTGTTGTCGGGTAATGTCAGTATTGCAGGTCTATCTCCTTGCAAAAAGAAGAGAAAAAACTAATAAAAAAGGAAAGAGTAAGAAATCCTGCTGTGAAAGTTGTTAATGGCAGTGAAGAGGAATCCACTTGGGTGCGTACAAGGCAACCCGCGCTGGGAGTCTCCGTTTGGCAGTAGAGGGCGTGGGGTGGGGATGGGTATGACTTGACCATTTCGCGTCATCGTCACACTAGCGTCGAGGAGATTTTTGTACGATCGGTACATGAGACCAATAAGCCGGACGGTGCAGCCTCTGGTCCGTTTCCTGCTGCAATTGTAGCTTCACGAACCCGCCAGCATCATGGATTGGCGGTTGTCTAGCAGCGAGTGCAGTGAAAGGCATGCAAGACCAAAGCCATCTGTGCCGAATTGCAGGTTGGCGACCATCTCCCAGCAAGCAAAGGATGCAGTGAGGCCGTGTGAGCTGTCAAACGTCCTTGTTGACCGCACTTGCTTTATCTGGTGTAAGGGCTTGGCGCAAGCAATGGACAGAAGGAGCAACCCTTAGGTTAACTCCACGTTGGCAGGCAATTGGTCCCGAGAAAGATATCGACTTCTGACCACCACATGCAGAAACACCAGCCCCTTGTAAAAGCAAAATGTAAAATGTATATTCTCACCAATCAAGACAGGGACGAAAACTTCTTGAGGGGTCATGTTACTTTTTCACGAAAACGAAAACTAGGATGAAAATATCGTAGATGAGGGGGTACCCCGCCTCAGTTTTGTGTAATGTGAGGTCATGTGAGTCACGGTGGATGCTCGAAAACCAGAACAGCACACATAGCTGAAAAACTAGGTCTAGGTCTAGAATTGAGAGCTCTAGTAACACAACTAGGCAGCAACGTGAACTTGGACTGACCCCTCTCTCTCTCTCTCTCTCTCAAGGAAACCATCTAGACACGAACAATCATCTCAAATTCAACCACTCCTCCCACCACATCCAGTCACATTACGTCACGCCACATCACATTAACTTCTACATGGGTGCATATAACGGGCAGAGATGAAGCATCCCATTCCGATACGCATTCTGGACGGCGGCCTGGGGACCTCTCTCGAGGACAAATACGGCGTGAAATTCAGTCTGCACACCCCGCTCTGGTCATCGCATCTTTTGCTCTCTGACCAAAAGACCCTTCTCGAATGCCAAACCGACTTTGCCGAAGCCGGCGCGGATATCCTCCTCACGGCAACCTACCAGGTTTCCATTTCCGGTTTCGCCGCTACGCGTACCCCCGAATGGCCTCGCGGGGTTAGCCTTCCTAATATTGGTCAGTTTCTCGAAGATGCCGTGCTGATCGCCGAATCGGCCGGCCGCGGTGGCGGCGGACGGGGCGGTAGTGGTGGTAGTGGTAATGGTAGTACGGAAATTGCCATATCCCTAGGCCCATATGGCGCTACCATGGTTCCGTCAACCGAATACACTGGCGCGTACGACAAGGACCATATCGGAACGAATAAGTTGGCGCAATGGCATTTTGAGAGGGTGATGCTGTATGCGAAACAACAAGGGTTGATGAGTCGAGTGGGCTACCTCGCTTTTGAAACGATTCCGCGATTGGACGAGGTTAAAGCTATACGGGGCGTGTTGGCTTCTTTCAAAACCCCAGGGTGGATCTCTTGTGTCTTTCCCGGGAATGACGATAATGACAGACTACCGGACGGTTCAACAGTGGAAGATGTCGTCACGGCAGCCTTGGCTTGTGGGGGTGAGATGACGACGAAGCGGCCGCCCTGGGGTATTGGGATCAACTGTACCAAAATCCAGAAACTGGGCGGGCTGGTGAAAAAGTTTGAAAAGGCGGTACAAGGTCTGATTGATCTTGGGGATTTACACGGTTGGCCTAGTCTGGTGCTTTATCCAGACGGGACGAACGGGGAGGTTTACAACACGACGAGCAAGACGTGGGAGCTGCCTGCGGGGAGCACAAAGCCAGAGGTACGTACCTACCTACTTACGTCAATTGCTCCCGCCAGTACATTTTGATAATTTGCTTGTTTGCCTGCCTGCTTGCTGACGTTATATTGCATTGCATTGCATTGTACCAGACACCATGGGAAGTAGTCCTGGCCGGTGTAGTTCAGGAGACTGCATCCAGGGCAAAGTGGGCCTCCATTGTCGTCGGCGGGTGTTGCAAGACGACAGACTCGGAAATTTCTCGTCTTCGACGCCTGGTCTTGACTTCTGACACGACACTAAATGAGATTTCGGGAGCTGAAGGGTAGGCAGTCAGCGGATGGAAGCTGGGGACCGGATCGGGGAAATATTTTATGAAGCTATACGCATATTATGTCACAGGACAACACCCAAAAAAATTGGAGACAGTGAATGCAATATCTATCATTCTTGGTTGCAACTTATAGCTTGCATTGAAACGGAAAAACCAGGATACATAAGAAAACATAGATAAGTCAGTGAGGGCCAGACTAGTAGTTGGGTCGGTGACGACCAGCGAATCCCTGGTGTTGTATGTCATTTTTTTTTGTCTTCTCTGTTACTTTGTCACCAACCCACCCACCTGATGCTGAAAAATACACATCACACACCAATACCTGCATTCCTCTGGCGCATCCTCCTCGCGTTCTGTCTCTTGGCCGCCAGCTTGAAGAGGATCCAGATGATGAGAAAGACTGTAGCCTGGTGGCAAGGACGGTTAGTTACAGCTTTTCTCACGGAACGACCCGTTTCGAGTGCGCATATTTGGAGCAGGATAGCGGGGTCTTTTGTTTCCTACAAGGAGACGGGCTTACTAGGGCGAGTGCAGCAACAAAATACCACTTGATAGATGGCTCGTCCGCGAACAAGTCAACATTCATGCCGAAGAAGCCCGAAAGGAAGGTCAGCGGGAGGAAGATGAACGTGATCCAGCTCAGCCTCCATAGACTAGCGTTAAGCTCGAGGGACAAGCGAGTGTCTCTGATGGCGACCGACTTGTACAGCTGGAGAGTAATGTCAGTTTCTACTTTCTCAGCAACTTTGGGTATGCGGTGACGTGGCTGTCTGGCTACTCAGGAAATGACTCACCATGTCGAGCAGAGCGGTGGTGGGCTTGATCAAGTCGTCTTGGACGTGGGTACTGCATCGATCCAAGACCTTGAACGTCTTTTGAAGGAAAACAGGGTCGTCCTTTTTGCTTACGTCCTGAGTATAGAATGTGACTTCATCTTGCTTGTTTTCTGGCCCATACCGTCTCGCCTCGTCTTCCTCCGATGGCTCCTCCCTGGCGTCTGGGTCGATCGATGAAGAGTCGTCCTGCTTTTCTTTCTTAGAGCCCGCAGGTTGTATAAGGGGCTCCCGCATCTCTTGTAAGTTGGATTCGAACTCAGAAAGAGTGCTTCTATGGGCACGGAGAAGGCGCTCAATCGTCAGCCAGTTCTTGGAAGTTGCCCAGAGTTCCTGGGCTGGGGAATCGTCGTCAGGCTGCATGTAAATGCGGTCTTCCTGTTGTCCAGCGAGAGTTAGTGTTGGCACTGCGCGTCGAGTTTTCCAGTTTCAGACTGCTTCAGAGTCCCCCTCACCAGGTATCTGCTATGCGCAATTGCATGGTCCATCAGATCATTCCACTTATGATCCAAATACCGAAAAATGTCAGACAACTGGTTCACGGCCAACTGTGAGCCATAGCATTCCGCGACATTTGTTAGTCCGCGCCGATTCCCTAAATCAACTCCTTTCCATCTCGCATAGTGAGGCAGTAAATCCGATGTGATGCCGTGATAGTCTTCCGAAACTACCAGCTGAACAGCGGGAATGGTTTCGGGTAAAACCCGATCCACATTTTCGGGTCCGGGCAGCCGCCCTTGCCGAAGCGCAATAGAAACCCTGCGGGGACACGCAGTGAAAGTGTGTCGGCTGGATGTCTTCAAGGAGAAAGCATGTTTGTCGTCGGAGCAGCTACTGCAACTCCGAGGATCCGTGTCGGTACAAATGCCAAAGTAGTCCAGCGAGCAAGCTACCTCGGAAGCGGTATGATCGCCAGAGAGATCCGTATAACCAGAGTACTTGATATCCCAAGAAAAGGACGAGGGGTTTGCTGTCTTTTGCCTTGCCCCGCATTTGGCCCAGTTCCTAAAATCAGATTTCTCGTGAGTTTTCCGATGGTGGAAAAATGGACGAATGGAATCAGGTATGTTAGAGACGTTGAGAGCATGGCTGACAGAGTATCTTGTAAGTCTTGATCGACCTCGCCACGGTGAGTGAGCTGCACCTACATCAAGCGTATTGCTACTGGGTATTTACAAGGCTATCGGAGGAAAATTTAGCAGTGGCTATGACCGAGCGGGGGTGAAGACATGCGGACCTTGTCAAGGTACTCTTGAAGCTTCACCAGGTCATTGAACTTCTTAGCTCTCTGGACGACAATGCCGGGGTACTCTTCGCCCTCTTTGCGGTCAGGCCGGAGACCACGGGACTTTCGAGTTTTGTGTGCCCAATCAATCACAAATACAACCCCTTGACCCTTGTCCTTAACGTCAGTTTCGTCTCCAAAATGATGAAAGTCTTGGAGCTCGTCCTCGGAGGTGGAAGGAGAATGTCGCGACATTGGATCCACCGGGTTCCGCAGCGACAGAGCCGAAGATGAAACTGAAAAGACAAAAACAAAAGGATAAGAAAATACACGGCGGAGCACTGTTTCGGTCAATATGAAGCAAGACGGAGCAGGTATAACCGTTTGAAGTCGCTTTCGTCGAAATGGCGAAGGTTAGCGGTTGATTGGAAGAACTGCCAACAGGCTCGAAGATGACTTGACGCCGCTAGGTAACCGCGCGGTCCTTGTGCCCCGCACTGCCTCCCTTGCTTAAGGCCTGCCTTGTTGGCCAACACGTTCCAGCTGAACAATTCTTAGTGGATAAAAAATTTGACCCAAACTCATCAGGCGCCAGGCAGCAATCGGCACACTGACGGATATCGCCAAGATTCCATTGTCCAACCTGAGAGGTCACCGTCCCAGATGCCTCAACCACACAGATTCCTTTGGACAGCACAACTCTCCGTACAGCACACAGCTGAGGCAAAGCCAATAATTATCCTTATGGCACTCTTTCCTCACATGTTAGCTCAGGCTGTTGTGCGGTAAACACCATTGTTATTGACTTACGAAATCCCAGCGGTCCAATCTTATTTGGGCATGTCAGACACGTCTTGCTCCCAATCGTCGCTGAAGGCTCCTGGACTTCGATCCTCTCGGCTTTCATGTTGCGGAAATGAGGGTGCCCCCCGGAGCAGAACACGCCCGGTAACGGCCTGCACTTGGAGCAAAGCCGAAAACTTTCGGTAACCACATCGCATGAGCTGACTGGACATTCTGCACATGTTTTGTTAGCGACTGACAACGACTTTCTGTCCCTAAGACCCCTCAGCTGGGGCCAGCGCAGCCGGTGTCAAGGCGAGACAAAAGTCTGTGACAGAAGAGAAGAAAAGAAAAAACAACTCACCTACGTAGCTCTCGTTCTCCATCAAGCGGACACAGTGTCCACAGACTTTGAGCCAACTCAAAACTCGTGTCTTGAAATTGCCGTCCCCCACGGCACTGCAAAGGGCCTTGTAGTCCAGCCCGAATTGGGCCCTATCAAGTCTCTTCTGCCCCTCAAGGCGCTCTCTCTCCCTCTCCTCCGCCTCTCGGATCCGCGCCCGCCGCATCTGTTCCTCCAGTTCACGCATCTCCCTTTCACGGCGAGCTTCCAACTCGCGCTGTTCCTGGAGAATTTTCTGTCGTTTTTCCTCCTCCCGCCTGAGGACCTCCTCCTGGCGCTTGCGTTCCCGCTCCATCTCGGCTCGGGCTCTTTGCTCCCGTGCTCGTTGAGCGCGCTCGAACGCCTCTTGCTGTTCGCGCCGAGCTCGTTCATTCTCTGCCCTCAGCCGTTCGAGGTCCACGTCAATGGTCTTGACTGCAGAAACCTGGTCCATCCGCATACCCATCTGGCCCATCTCGCTTTGTGATTGCACAAAACTTGGCGCGCGTTCGGCCAGCTCCAACACTAGATTGCGTGCTGCGTCTCTCTCCCGTGGGATGCGTCGAACCTCGGAACCCTTGGCTACCATGGGATGCCAGAACCCACCGCGGTCCCGCAGCTGCGACTCCCGCTGCGAGCCGGTTCTCTCACCATCACTTCCTACTAGTAGATCCCAGCAGGTGGTTCCCAGCATAACGTTGCGGTAGAAGCCTTCCCCACAGAGTTGCTTGAAGGTACCGAAATTGCGAAGTGCGCTCCCTTGCATGCGCGGCGCGTCGATGCGGTGGAGGTACAGAATCCCGCTCAGTTTTTGCCCAGCGTCGTAGCGCTGTTTGAGCCATGCCAGCAGCTTCATCAAAATGTCCCGGTCGGAGAGATCAGAGTCGTCGAAGCCGGGCGTATCGACAAGGGTGATGGTACGACCTCGGTGGGAGAAGCTGTGACAGGCTACTTCGGAGGTCTCGGACATGAGGTTGTGCCCAACTTGGACATTGCTCGCGCCGGTTACAAGGCCGATGAAGGAGCTCTTCCCGGCGCCAGTGCAGCCCATGACGGCGATCAGGCATGGGTTGTTCCCGGTTAGTGTCATGTTGCTGGCATTGCTGACTGCCGTGTTGGGTTTCTTCATATTGGCTGACGATTTCGGCGGGGGAACAGGAGCAGCGGGAATAGGCTTTTTGGGACCTGAAAAGAGATAAAACACCAGGGCGACCCCTAGGCAAAGACTGAGAATTGTATCCATGAGGTGAGGCGAGTGGTTGACGCATTGAAACCTCTCGCTTCCAGCGTCCCAGCATGCGGACGAGCTGGTTTTCCAACTTTGGCGCTGACTCGGCGGTGCTTGCCCGGAGTGGAAATGCGGTGGCCAACAATCCCCCATGGAGTTATCGGGTTGCCCAGCCTTGTCTTGTGGTCTCGCCCACGAAAACGTTGTCACCTCCCCACGTGCGGCTGATGGAATATTGGATATCAGCGACGCATGTGGGGGTATACCGCGCAAAGCATTCGCTCCAGCCCAAGATGGACAGCACCATGACGCGAGCTGATAGGTGAGAGGTAAAGACGGATCTGAGGCCTACAGGGATAATGCAGTAACGCACATTGTGCTAAATGATCGGCGATTCTCGACCAAAGGCCGCCCTCCGTCTCCTCAGACGATAAGGCCTAATACGCAAAGTGTAAGGCTCTCGCCTGCATATCAGGCGGGGGGGGGGGGGGGGGGGGGGGTTGTGCGGGCG
>Ga0247765_1001456_pt1 | contig 11161 bp, 14 predicted proteins | sample UWRJL106311C6_FD_179949 | JGI IMG/M metagenome (GOLD analysis project Ga0247765, IMG submission 179949) | Plant litter microbial communities from Arlington Agricultural Research Station in Wisconsin, United States - UWRJ-L106-311C-6 | ecosystem: Environmental > Terrestrial > Plant litter >... | reverse complement strand
ACAGAAATCTAAATACCTTTAAAAAAATCAATTCTTGACACCTCCATAGCAGAACCGATTCCCCCCCCCCCCGCGATTCGATCAGGTCAACCCCCAAGAGCCAAACCGGGCAAATCCTGCCTTTTCATTCTCCTCGGGAGAAAAAAAAAACACCTTGAAAAAAAGAAGAAAATTCCCTTTCACAAGGTGGGTAAACTATCTTGAATTTATACAAGCATAGGTAGTTAGGGTAGGTTTATTACCACGCTGGGTTTTTATTTTTATTTTTTCTATTTGATCCATATGAAACGAGTTGTCATTGACGAGTGCTCTAATCTGATCATGATCATTTTACATTTCCATGGCTTCAGTCCGGTCGAGTCAAGTTCCAGCTCGGAAATACCTTAATAGGGCGGGATTAGACTAGATGGGACTAGATTGGACAAGATTAGACTGGACTAGACTAGACTGGACTGGACTGGACTTTTAACAACAAGAAAGATAGATAGCTGTTGTCGTCGTCGTCGTCGTCGGAATCAATAATGGGAATCGCATAGACTGGAATCTAATGTGCCAGGCTGCAATGAAGAATAAGAAGAAGAGGAGGAAGATTTCATATTTTCATCAAAGTGAGCATCTAGTTGAGTCAGTATCCTCCCTGTTCGTCTTTTTAGACTAGTTCTACACTAGACTTTTACTCCCTGTTCATGCCTTCCAGTCTTTGCTTAACTTGTGACTCGAGACGATAAATGATGCTACCTACTCAGCTTGTGCCAGCTGGAGTCGTCTGTGGACTTATAGAACATAGAGAAACGAGGGACATGGCTCTCCAGCGCGAGAGCGCAAGGCACCACCATCTCGTGATACTAGAGCTGAGGCCGACGTGGCGCCGGTGAAGACGCATTGCCCTGCAGTACACCTGGCCACTTTGGCCACTTGAAGGCTCTGTCCGCCCTCTGTTTCATTATGACCAATTTCTTGGTGGTAGGTGTAAGTGGTGCACATATATACCCCGCTAAGTCGATGTACCTTCACGGTTCCTCTCGGGGTACAGAGATGGTAAATTCTCATGCGCAGCAGCCATCGCCGCAGGCCTAATCGCCGATTTTCCCAGCAACATTGGCACCCATATTGCGCAAGTCGAAATTCATTCGTTTGTCAACCTCATTCCCAACCACCCCGGGCGCTATTTCTTGCCGCTGTGGCGGGATTGGCTCAACACCATTACCTCGTCTAAAAATCTTATCCTGCGACCCGACCAACCTCCAGATAAAATGATAGCGGCAACGGTCGCAACGCCAAACCCGAAGCGAACCGTTCACAAGCTGAAAAACGACAGGGAAGAAGTTTACCAAAAACCGGGTAAGATACAATGACCCGAGAAACCCAAACGTCAAACATGTCCCCTCCCCAGAGGAGATAGAGGCAGAAAAAATTCCGAAATGCAATGCGGACATGGATAAGTTGCAGCACAACGTCCGCGGGCGGAACGGCTTGACATTGAATACCCCAGAAAAAGCGGGAAAAGGAAACGAAACGAGATCAGACCAGAAGCCGCGGGCAGACTGGGGCGGAATGGGCAGACCCGGCTGGTAAATACGTAACAACAGAAGGAGACAAATGACACGCGGTCAAAGCACATTACTTCCACGTCCCACTGCAGACAGGTGTGCTATGCTGTGCTTTAACACCGTAGAATGCAAAACAAGCGAAGAACGGAAACACCGAGACTTGCACTTGGGATCTCGGCGGCCAGGATTGGGAACTGCAGTCGTCGATAAATAAGACCAAGCAACCCAGTCGAGATCCAAACACATGCCGGGAACACGTGCCGGTATATCAGGCGAGCCATCTAGCTAAGAATGCGAGAATAACAACATCCCCAAATGCAAGCTTACGTACCTATCCTTTGCACCTCGGTGTCTCAATTGATCGGTTATATGTCTCGGTGTGAGTGCTGTGCACGTCGGCTTTTTCCTGGAGCTGGGAATCAGTGACGTATGACTTTTGAACCTCGGCGGGTAGGTCGGCGGCTTGAGCGGTAAAGGGGCTGGTCACCTGAAATGCAGGCGGGAAAAAAACATGATTCCAGGAGCCCTATTTGTAAACTGCGCACAGTAAAACAAGTGACAATGTTCGTGGTGAAAAAGCTGGTTTTCAGTGGAGAGGAGAATCAGGACAGGAGTTCGATAAGATATGAAAATGACATCACCGCGGGGGAGAGACCCACAGCGCGGGAGACGACCCGCTGATGTCGCCATTCACAGGGGTCAGAACAGGGACAAGCCAGGGGCCCTTGCAGCCATGACCTGCGGGCCGATCGACCCTGGACGGATCTGACGATCGCCTTGATCCGACTGCCGTCGACGTCCGCTTGCTGGAGCGGCGATGTCCTAAATGATGACATGGGATTCGGCTACAGGATATTCTTTCCCGGCAGCCTGTTCGCCCAGCCGGTTCACTCGTCAAAGTACAGAACAAGTTGAGTATGGCCGAGAGGCCAACATCAATCAATTTGTTTCCTCAGGTTGGGGCAGAGGCAATCTTTTCTTGCTTTGCAAGTCCCCGGAGGCTCCACCTAATAATTTATCTCTCGACAAAGAAAAGAGTGGTTCGATTGAACTCGCTCGTGATGTGTCCACACGCTGTAGTTGAAGACAAGAACTGGGGTATACTTGACGATTCCAATCTCTCCTTGCTGTGATGCGGTATGGAGTCCAACTGTGTAACGCCGCCAATACATGCAAAAAGTGGGCAACTCTGGCCCTGATTGCGAAGAACAAACCACAAAAATCCATCCGTGACCGTGTCTGCAACTCGTCCCAAGGGGAACCCATAAAAATGCAAAGAGCCGCCGATACCAATCCCCGCCGACCAACCAAGCCAACCTGGCGGGTTGTGCATATGCGACCGAAAGATACCACCCGAATACCAAATAAAAAGCCAAGTGTTGTGATGGAGTGACAACAAGGGGTCTGTAAGCAGAAACCACCCACGTGGATGATGGGTGACAATAGCAACAAGTTGTTTGTCGCACTCCGGGTATCATCCGAGAAGAAAATCCCTAAATGCTGGTTTATCGTAGAATAGAAGTACCGTGATGTGACAACGCCAAGGGGTCCGTAAAAAGCCAATATCGCCGAACTGGCGGTTGCGTATCGTGACAAAGGAAATGTTTAGGTTAAAACCAGGCGCCCATGAGCTGGCTCGTGGGCAGCCATGTCGTAGAGTGGGGTATTGTCGTGACATTCATCATAGTCGTTTCTTCTCCAGCTCAGTTGAGATACTTGTGCACCCACTTTCCATCAAGCCAGCCCACCTTCTCGTAGGCAGTCCACAGCTTCGATGCCTTGTTGACATCAATTTTACACGCCTGTTGGGCATCAGTCTTGCGGAACTCCTTCCCGATTTTGGCGCATTCAACACGACGCATAAACATTCGCCTCTTGCTGGTGAGATAGGTCGCGCAGTCCAAACGCAGGCCAGCTGCCAGAAGAAGTTCGTCGGGGTGCAGGAGGCTGGCGTGAGGATCCTTGCTCAAATCAAGAGCATTACCCTTCCAATCCACCTTGAGACTGTTGGGTTTGTTGGGGAGTGAGTTGAGAGGCGGGCAGTAGTCGGGCAAAGACCTGAAATCCTTGTCCTCCCGGTTTGGAGCAACGGTCCTGACTCTGGGCTCGGGGGTCGAGCTGACTCGAATGGTCTGGCGAATTGCTGGCGTCGCCCGGATTGGCCTCGGAAGTGACACCTTACCATTGCTTCTGGGCGACCGGGGCTTCTGAATGCGGTTTGCCACAGTCTTGGCCGTCTGCGGTTTAGACGCGGTGGGCCTTGATGCAGGAAGGATTGGAGGAAGTTTGACAATCGGGCGAGCCACAATAATGCTCTTGCGGTCGGCCCGTAGGAGTTCACGTTCTTGACGCAGATACGCCTTTGGGTTCTCCTTGAACATTCTCAGGCAATTTGACTTGAAGTACAGCGCGAGCTCATAGTCCTCCCGCCTTGGCGGCGTTGCCTCTCGGAAAAGAGAGGCCGGCCGCGAAGCAATATGCTCGTCCACCAATTGTCTGGTTGCCGCATTGACCGCCTCGATAGAGCCACCCGTTGCGATGAACAATGGCCCGACAGGCGGGTTCGCGGGGGGGCCGGCGCTCGGGAATATGATCGGGTCCTGGATGCTGATGGCGGCGGGCACCGCAGAGCTAACGGGATTCACGGCTTTGTTAGGAGGCGAAACGGGCGGTGAGAGCGGAGGGTTTGGGACTGGACGCTTCTCCAACGGCGCGGGCTCTGGCGTTGCGGCCATCTCCACCTGCATGAAACTCTCGAGAGGAGCGGGTTCGGGAGGTGACATTAGGTTGCTAATATCGCATGTCTTCTTGGACTCGGAGCCCATCGTCGGCGTAGCAGACCTCGCGCGCTCGTCTTGCACCGTCTTTGTCGGCGTCGGGAGGAAATGGGCGGTCGAAGTGGACGAGCTAGGCCAGTATTGAAGTGTCGCCGACGGCTGCTCTCGAGAAATACCAGAGGGCTGTGACATCGTCGGGGGCATTGGGTGGGCAGTCATCCTGTGAATGACCGTTTGACGGGGTGATGGGTGGCGAAGAGACGGCAGCGACATCAATGCGATGAGGCTGGACGTAATTGAGTTGCGCCGAGGGGACAATCGTCAGATAATATGAGAGAAAAAGAAAATCCTGACGGCGACCAAGAAACCTTCGACGCAGTTGTCAAATCGGTCCTGGAATCGGTGGGGAAGTGAAACGGGGACGGTTGTTGGCGCAGGATATGGTCGGCGTTGGCGTATAAGTCAGACCTGCCCAAGTGGTGTTCCTTTGTGTGATTGATAAGCGATTGTCGCCAGCGGTGAAGGCCGCGACTATTGTCTAAATAATTCGTTGAATTGGCAAAACAATGCGGATGACGAGTATGCTGCGCCCGGAGCCTTCTCAATAGTCAACCCATTGGGCGTGGGGAGGACAATAGGCAACAGGAGCGTCAACAGACAATCGTGAGTGTCCGGGGGGCTCTGGCTGGTCAATGGAAACTGCTGGAAGAGGAAGGCGTGGCGAGGGGCGGTTGTTAGCGTCTGCGCCCCGCAATTGAGACAGCAGATGCGACAGCAATAGAGCAGGATATGCGTTGAGATAAATTGATGGGAGGCAAAGGGCAAGAGAAAAGAAGAAAGAAGAGGGAGAAAGTTGAGGAGGGAGAGGGAGTGTAAATGGACAACGGCCAGGCACCGCCAGATGGGTTGGCTAGATGAATGCTCGTGAGCTGGCAGGTGTGCCCAAGGCTCCAGCGCAGGGCCTGGCAGGCGATTGCGACAACAAAAAGTGACACAGCGGGCGAACAAGTCGGCCGGCGCACAGCGCGCGCGTCGCCCCAAATGCGAGCGTCCTGAGCCTGCGTGTTGTGTTTGTTCCCGTTGTTGCTTGCACTCCCCTGGTTGGTAGGGCTCTCTGCCTGACGCGGTCATCTACTTCCAGGGTTGCCCCGACCGCTGGGGCGCACGAATCTGGGGTCGATGGCGTTTGGGGAGGGGGGAAGGGGGGGTGTGGGACGGCCTAGGACGCTGCTGGAATTGGCTTGTCTGTCTCGACTAGGACCCCCTGGCTGCTGAAGGAGTCATTCGTCGCCCGCCTTTCGAGTCACACCCCCTTCAGCCACTCCCAGCCGGTCAGCCAATCCAGTCACACGCACCCCCCTCTGCTGACCCTGGTCAGTTAGGCAAAAATAAGTCGGGCTCGCATGTGTGCCACTGGTACTTCTGCCCAACCTACGGTACTTGGAAGGCATTCCAAAGCAGGTTTCGTCTTAGACCCCTTCGCTCATGTGATTGGCAGACACGCCAAACGATGGTCTGGTCCTCGTGTTGGATTGGACCGCAAGCGGCTGTTGTTCCTCACTTATCCTTTCTTTGTGTATGCGCCTGTGCATCAGGTACCCCTGAGACGCGGCTCTCCTATCCGTTCATCTTCTTCAGAGAACCGCTGTTTCCGATCGCCAAAGATCATTGTTCTCCCACTCGTGGAAGCTGAAGGAACCGTGGCCATTGGAGTGCTTCGATGGGCCTAACGGCAGTTGCATTTCGGTCGCATCTGGCGGCGGATGGGGAAATAGTCCCGGGGCTAGCGGTTTGTGAAGGGAAAAGCTTATCAGGGCTTTGAGCAGTCGATGGGAAGCCAATTGGTTCGAAAGATCAATACAATTGGAGCGAATGGTGTGGCGGGAAACTTCTCTGGTGTCTTTAAGTTTCATCTGGCAAACCCTCGGCGTCTTTTAGTTCCGATTGATGAGAAAGCCACCGAGAGAGAGATGCACAGTGAGGACGGTGCTCAAGGAGATAGGGAGGGGTGATGTCAAGTCCACTGAGGAGCTTCTTACAGTGGCGCCTGGGTAGTAAGCTCTAGGTAGAGTGAGACCGTTGCGCTGAGCTGGAGCTTTGGCTCAACGTCTTTCCATTAAGTTAGGTCCAGCTGCCCCACTGCCTTGGTGTAACCATGAACATCAAAGTTGTGCCATGTTGTGCCCGGGCTGAGGAGCCGGGAGGTGCTATCTCGCATGCCTTTAGGCGGTGACGATATAATGCTGCTCGGAAGGAGAAGGTTTTCCAGTGGCAATGTCTCCACAACCCAATGTCGCTGGGTGCATGGCGTGGTTGAAGTCTGCACTTAAAAAGCGTCAGCTCGATTCCTCAACGGCGAGGTGACGGGGCGGAACTAGAGAGACCTTGTGTTTGCCACTTGGCAGCAGCTGGGAGAACCTCACCGACTCAATCTGCTCCAATTGGACCCCATTTGGGCAGCTATTTGGGCATCGAGGAGCCGCTGCAGAAGCTAGCATTGCAATGAAGCAGGCTGACAGCTCATCGCGTGGGGCAGCTTGGCCCATCATCTGTGGTTGAGAATCAACAGATGGACCATTACTGCATTCTGCATTGCCACATGGGATGGCGCGAAGCGTGAGGAAGCGGCGAAAGGGAGGGTGAATTGACCAATCACGCGAGCAACGCGGATTAGAGGAAGGCAGTCCGTTTCGTGCGAATCTGCTCCGAGCGGGTCGCTGGATGAGGGGCAGCAATCGTACGGAGTCTCCAACGAGGAGGTCTTGCTGTGTGACTCATCGATGGTTGGCTGTCGTGGCTGCCGTGGCTGCGTGGAATGGGAATTCTGAACAGCTGCGCAGTTTCGGGCAGGGAAAATTCTGGGCGAGAGGTTCTGTGCAGCACCGTTTCTGTGGGCTGTGGGGCACTGAAGTCGAAACAGTTCTGGCCTAATTAGGCCTAGCGAATTAACTTTATCGATAGGTAACGCCTTGAATGTCCTCATGTACACTTGGCATCAGCGAAGTACCGCAGAGGCCCAGAAAGGGAACCTGTCTGCAGAAACATTGGGAGGGGTGTGGGTTTAGAAAACACACTTGATTGCTCACAAATCCAGCCTGACGGATTTCCGATATCTTCTGCTCTCCCGCGCAATGAAGACGCCGAGAGAGTCAACTCTTGCTTCGATTGACTTCGTCGTCGCCACGGCCCGACGCCTCTCGGCCAGGGCTTATGTGACCGGACTTTACGCTGTATCTTGCCCGAAGAAAACTAAACTGCCCCAGCAGTGAGCGCAAACTGAATTGAGCCGACTCCGCATCGGACTTTGGCACGGATTTTGGAATGTTGGAGAGCTCCATGTCAGCTTTCTTAGCAACTCAATTCGCCTTGAGCCTGCACTTTCCCGAAAGATCCGGGCAGATTGGCAAGACATTGAAAGTGCACGAAGAGGTGCAAGAAGGGTTGTGTCCCCCCACGTCGATAGTTGGTCTTTGACAGCGCTAGAAGAAATGCGCGTCCAAGTCAGGCTTTCGAATGCACAAGACTGGTACTGATGAGCTTCCGTCTCTGTTGCCACGTCGAGTCCCTGCACGAAGCGAGACGGGAGGGAGGACAGAGGAGTTCAATTGGGACTGGACGCAGCGGCCAGACTGGTCGGCTTGCTCGGTGTTACGTGGTTTGTCGCCATCCTGGACCCATCGGAGCTGCTGCCTCAAAGCCGCGCAATGGGCAATTGACTCAATTGGAGAACAGTCAATTGGTGAATCACAGAGCTTGAAGCTGATGCAATTCATTTTGCTGCCTAGCTTTGCACGCCCATCACACAGCGGCAAGCCTTTTGTCCTTGACTTGCCTACACTACAATGCAGCACAAATTCTGCAACAATTTCGACAAGTTTATGTCGCGCCGTGAGGAAAAGCATTGATTGACAAACGGCTCCGCTCGCCGGGTTCGGTTCGGCCATGGCAGGGTCCTCCAGCCGCAGGCCGCTTCTAGATGGGCGATCCGGCCGCAACTCCCACTCCCGACTGCGACCATCCGGCGCCATGGTTTGTGTTTGGGCCTGCAACACAATCTCAAACTAGTATTTTGGGCGTCAAGCTCGCTATGAGCCAATATGTTGATAATTTGACGCAACAACACATTTGATGTGAACCTTCGATGCCATTCAGGGACCAGCGACTGTGTTAGTGATGCGGGACCCCGCTCGTCAATGGCAAGTGCCCCTCACCCCCCGTATCACACTTTCCGTCGGTGGCGGCGTGACTGCCGTCTGTTGGCAATCCACCTGACCCCTCTCCAGAGAGGGTCCGAGATGCCACAGAGGGGGTCAAGCAACGCGGGGGTGAGCTGGAGCAGCAGAGTTCCAAGAAATTTAATCCATCTGTAAGTTTGACCATGCAACCATGCTCGAGAACTCAGGTGGGTTGGCTTTCACATGTTGGTGTCACTTGAACAACCAGCCCACCCTCATATACGAAATAAACGGAATGGATCAGTGATTTGCTATGCGATTCTTGCCCTTCTGAAGCGGCAAAGGCACAAGGTTGGATGTTGCATACCAAGGCTCCACCACTATCTTATCACCCCTCATTTCAGAAGGTGAGGGTGCAGCCTTGACGCTTCTCACAACCCCTCATCGCTTGACAGTTGGGCACCCTTGCGCCTTCCCTATTCAGAGCAAAGCAAGAAAGCGGTTTTCGGAGGCGAAAGTCTACGTTGCGCCAGGCTGTTGATACATTCCTTTATTCAAGAGATTATTCAATTGAGTAATCGCTTCGAAGACGACACCGCGCTCGCTTTACTGCTCCTATGCCGGGCACGAGGCAAGCGATGTCCTAACCCCGCTCACGACGCAGTGCCACGCCGCGAGGATCAAAGAATGGATTGGGGCGATTGGCCAATTGATGGATTTCTGTCCGCAAGACCCCAGGACCTTCGACAGCTGTTCGACACTCATTGATCAATTGCCCTCTGCAGAGTTCCGTCCACTTGTCGCCCTGTGGCTCACAGCCAACCATGGCCGCGCCGGAAACGGGAGCATGCCCGCCATGGTCCATGGACGAGCGCTTGAACACAGAGCAGGGCGAGACGCCGGCCGCGTCGTGAACTTGATGGAGGGAGGCGTCAAATCACATCTCTTGTGTCTGCATGGGTCCGTTTCCTACGAGCCTGAACTACACATAACTATTGATACGCCCCGCCAAGGTCGCCTTGAGATTGCAATGCATCCACACAAACAAGCTCCGGCTAGGCGCAATTCCAAGACCCCGCGCTTTTGTCGGATTGACCTGGAGTAATTGTTGGGAAATGCACGATCCCGTCGACATTTTTCTGGTTTTTGACGACCAATTTCCGACACACTCATGCCGAGCAAGGCTGGCCAAGAAACCGTCATCCAATGGGCACATTGACCAGGCATGTGCCACTCACAAGCCTTTTGCAGCCCTACTGCGTATTGCTCCTCTACTCCCGCGGCCTCTTGCAACGCGACCCGCTAGATCAGGATGAGTGAGGGACGCCAGGTGACCACCAACCAAGAAAGCGAGGTGTGCAATCCGCCGGCAGCGGAGTGGAGAGAGGGTTAGAGGGTTACTCTGCAGCCAGGAAAAGATGGTGTCGACCAGGTGGACAGCTGCTGCAGGGCCGCCACGAGTCTGGTCGGCTCTTGGTCTGCCGGCCAGTGTCATCGCCGTGATCGACAGCCCATTCGGGTACCTGACAGGAAACGAGCATCTGTCGCCCTCTTTCTTTCGACACTGGCAAATGGGATGTTGCCAGCAAATGCGTTAAAACGGCACAAAAATGGACGAGAGTTGGGACTGGGCCACGCGAAGACAAATCAGAGGGATACGATATGCGTTTCAGACCAACAAACACGTCTTGTCCCCAGCTCATTTGCTGGTTCTGGTATATCAACACAGTGGTCTTCCTCTCACCTTTCAGCGCGTGTGCCAGCCATCGGCCAGCGACGATGGTGGATGGTGCACAGGTGCTGGATTAAGGGGGTGTGTCCCTAGCAAAACAGAGCCATTGATCCCATCGCCCCCTGTTGCTGTTCTGTCGACTCTTGTTCACTCGCTCACACGGGCCTTGAATATTCTAACTTTCGTTCCCAAAACGCAGGTGCCGACACAGTTTACAATTGTGCATTCGGCTCTTGCGAGACCCCAGATAGGCATCTCTGTTGAGACCTTCCGGGTCGCCCCCCATCCCCGCCATTTTCCGTGTCGCTCCCGACACCATCACGTCGTCACCTGATCCCGGCAGGTTGTCATGGGGTTGGCCTCCATGTCGTCATTGTCTCACATTTGAGCCGGCTCCTGTTCACGCGATATCGACAGCTGTATTTCCATCTACACACTATCGGAGGTAAGGATGTATGGCAGGACGATTGATTGATGTCCCGGCGAAATGCCGCCATTGGGTGCATGCATCGGTGCATGGCCGTGATGCCAAACCTTACGGCTCCGCACACTGGGTTTGTTTCTCGACGATTCCGCTTCTCCAATCCAATTAAGCCCTTGCTGCAGTGTCCTTGTAGAACGGGACGATGGATCTTATTGAACGGGCCTGTTAAAACGGGTGGGCGGCCTCCCGGTGTATGGACTTGGAAGCTTGGTAGGTACCTGCTGGGCCGTTCGCGCAAAGTTTATGCACCCCGACAGCCTGAGGCAGGTGAAGAGGCTCCGTGCCTGTTTCGACTGCGCGGGGTCTGGCGTTGTCGAGCTTGGGGCTTGGTGCACTGCGCGTCAGCGTCCGGCCGGTTGCTGGTAAAACAAACGGCTGCGAGGCTGACGCACAGCGTAATAATCCTTTTTTTTTTTTTTTTTTTTTGTTCCCACTGGCTACCC
>Ga0247765_1001455_pt1 | contig 11164 bp, 12 predicted proteins | sample UWRJL106311C6_FD_179949 | JGI IMG/M metagenome (GOLD analysis project Ga0247765, IMG submission 179949) | Plant litter microbial communities from Arlington Agricultural Research Station in Wisconsin, United States - UWRJ-L106-311C-6 | ecosystem: Environmental > Terrestrial > Plant litter >... | reverse complement strand
TGGTCATTGATCATACATGTCTGAATGAGCTGAATCTCCTCAACACTTGAACATGCAAAACGCCCTAACCGATATGCGGTACATACCGAGACCATTGAGGAAGTTCATAGGCTAAAGGAGGTAAATGACCAAGGTTGATAAAGCACTCGACGACAAGATATACCCGAGCAACAGCATAAAGAATGATCAACAGTACAATAGCGATATCGAAGACAGGTTTGAGAAGAGGGCTCGTGAGCATGAAAAATACGTAAAGAACGCAAGATATGATGGATATGATGAAGTGGACAGTCAGGAGGACTATATCGAGAAAGCGAGGGACTCTGAGCCTGTCATGAAGCCTCTGGATGATGCTCAAGTTGAGAGGAAACGCATCGTACACCTTGTCCAGGAAATCCATCAGCAATAGTGTTGGCCTTACCACGCTAATTGCCCACGAGGAGCTTCCCCGACGAGGCGAGGAGCTCCAAAATGGAGGAGAGGCGTGCCAGGAGATGACCAAAGCCACAAGCGCTCCGGTTGAGGTGATCGACACGCTCGACAAGCGCCAAAGCAGACTCTCGGCCGAGGAGGGAAACGGGGCGTTCCATGCGAGGCAGTGCAGGCCACCGTATACGAAGCCTGTGAGCCCAAGTCCAACGTACAATGGCCACTGTTCGAGTCTAAAAGTGACAACGGGGAAGTTGCGTATGCGCGTGGCTAAAGATATCCCGGGAAATGCGAGGTCAAGTGAGGCACTAGCGGCAAGCTTCCAACGTTGTATGTCGCCGTGACTAAGGTCTATTGAGGGCGACTCTGGAAGCTGATCTGGGGCCAAGTGCGGACATTTAATCGTAATTCCGTTGGAGGGTCGCTCCAGGAAGAATTTCTCCATCTCGTCCGGGACGGTGCGGGTAAGTTCTGTATTTACCGTATCGTCGGGGCTCTCGGAGGTCCTGCGGATGACATCAGGGCGGATATCGACGTCGATTTGGAGGAGAACCCGATGATCCGTTGAAAAGAAACCTCTGATACCTCGCGAAGTCCCAATTTGACCCTGTGAGGAGCTCATTCGGTAACTCACAGGGAGTGTGAGCTGGTTCCATGCCGTTGTGTATCCAAGCTCAGACTCATCCGGACGAGCAAGTGTGTCTTCAAAGTGGCTTCCCCTGCACATTCTGGCAATATACGCCGAAAGCTCTAGGGTCTTGATCATAATCTGTTCTGGTTCCTGAATGTCGAGTGGCTTGTTCCACCACATAAAGTAGATGAACAACGTGCATAGAGCATGTCCCAGCGTGTTGAGCTCCAGCAGGCTGATTGCTAGTCGCTGGGAAAGGCGCGTCAGACACTGGACGCAAAACCAACTCGCTGTTGCACTTCTTAGCGTCCGTATTGAGTGTTTTTTTTTTTTTTTTGTACGTGTCAAGGTTGAATATTGGAGTTATTTCAAGAAGTGGGGACGAGACTGGGAACTGCTAACCTTGGAAGCAAACTAGAGACTTTGCAAACATACTGCCTTTGCTTTTGTCCTCAATCTCGGTGCGTGACAGGTCGGGTATCAAGCCAGGACTGAGTTCCTCAAGCAATAAAAGCCCTTGGGTTGTAAGCGTAAGACGAGAATGCCTTTCTAGCCCTTCGAGTGACTTGAGAGGGAGAAAGTTGCCGATACTATCGTCAATCTGAATGGCAAATCCGCCCATGATGGCAAAGTAGCTGTGTACTATCGTCCACGGGTGTTTTCTCACTGGCTCTCCGATTTGCTGGGGCTGTCTCGGTACCTTGGGCTCGGGTGCCTGCGTCGCACCTCGGAGGTGAGCCCTGTTCTATCTTGCCAAACGCTGCAGGAATATCTCACCTCAACATCAACCTGCGTCTGTGCCCTCTTTTCCTTTTTGCGCAGGCCTGGTATCCGCATGGCTCTCCTTAACCGTTGCGACGGGGTCAGTGTCTCGGAATGTGCGCCAGTTTCTCTCGAGTGTTTATCTGCAGTGGATGATTTGGCCATCAACCTGGCAAGGCTTGCTGCTTCTCTGTACTGTTGGAATGCTGTAAACGCAACCTAAAAGATGTCAGGGTTGATTGAGCGCCACCATCGCGCGGTTTAAACTCGACGCCGCGGAGTGGGTTTTAAGGTGAGACGAACGAGCTCAGGAGCAAGAAAGCCCAGGGCCATCCAACCAGCTTTGCGGCATATCTGCTGCAACCAGCCTCCGTGTTCGGGAATATTCAAGTGAACTGCGGTCCAGATGCAGAGGCCAAGCGTGACCAGGCAGCTCGAGAGAATGGAGTATGTCCCGCGATTCAGTGGCTCGGGTTGCCAATGCGTCGTATTGCTTGTTGAAGCATTGCCGAATACTCTGTCCATTGCAGCGACAAAGCTTGACTTGGATGGCGGGAAAGTTGGAGGAGAGAGTACAGTTGGGGGCTGCGGGTGGATTGTGAGGAGAATGCGGTGAGGGACTTGATAAGGTCTGCACGTGCTGTGATGCATGGCTGCCCGACCACCCAGGCAGCCTTCCGCTTTGGCCAGTAGACTGGGTGCTGACTTATGATGGGGGACCTGGGTGACGGCGGCTCAAGGAGGCAACATTGTTGAAATGGGACATGGAGGGATACATGTGATAGATCGTCTAAATTTCGACCATCAAGGTGAGAATTTTGATGCAGTCTTTTTAAACCGACAAAGTTTCGGCGGTTTTTCGACCTGTGCAAGCAAAACACGAGACCCAGGTAGATTCCTCCGCCAAAGTAGCCAGATCAAACGGTTTTCGTCTGTCTTCTGGCGTCGGTCTCCCGCTCGCCACTCTGCTTGTCGGTTCCAGGTACTTTGTGTCTTATGTGAAGCAGCAAATTGACCCAAAGATGCGATTTCGTTCAATGGCGTTGGTAGTGGTAACGTGACAGGCAACCGCGGGCAGTTGTTATGATGAAGACTTGTCTGTATGAAAAAAGACGGGAAAAATTGCAAGGCTTAGCTCTCGCCATCTCGCATCTCGCGCTACATCACGATTCACGGTCGCGATGCGGATTTTGGTGTTGAGGGCCTTGCGCAATAAGCTCTCAGGGTCAAGGGGCCTTCCCAAAAGAGGGTGTCTCCCTCCTTCCTTACACAGAACAACCACTAATTACCGAATACAATTGCAATTAAGCCACTTAACACTTGGTCGGGCCGTGCCGGCCCAAGTGCGGCGGCCTACAGGCGGTCACAAAACAGAGCCTCGGGAGGGTCCGGGAGGGATACTACACTTCCCTCGCTGGCCGAAAGTCACTCCAAAGGCGCCGTTTATGACAGCTGCATAAGAGAAAAGTCGCTCTCTACCCCTCCGTACCTCCCTGCAAAGACGATACCTACGCTATCTAATATTGCCACTCACTTATACGCCCCAGTTAGGGTTTCCTCCCGCTCTTTTTAAGGCCCAGTTCGAGTTTTGGTGCCGAAGAGTTATACAAGGCTCGGCCACTCTCACGCCATCCCTATACTACGTCCCTACGGACTTCGAGTAAGCTTTACAGCTAGGCCCTCAAAATAGATGCTAGGGTGCCATCTAAAGGATTATTATAATGGTTTCTCGACTGTTTAGTGTGCATCCTCTAGTTAGCTAGGAAATTAGAGTAATTAAAATGCCGTATAATGACGTGTTACGGCCTGCTCCCGGTACACCGTGGTGACCAAGGTAAAGACAGATCGTAGTAGCGGACAAGGTCCCTGACCGTTGCCAATTGCTATAAGATGGTTGGGGGTAAGATGACTGAATGAAGGCTAGCACAACTCTTAGGGGCAGTATACTATTAAGCAGATCGTAGACTAAGAGGTTCCCGGAACAGTAGGTCTCACTGAGTAATGCTTAAGAACAATGTATTGCTAGCGTGAGGAACTAAGAGGTCCCTTACTCTATCGTGGTCACGATGATGGTATTTATACTGCTGAATTCCCATGGTAACTCCGTACCTTGCTTAGTTGCTCGCTGTCTTGGCGGACTGAGCGACTGAGCACTCTGCTCAGTCCGCGATAGTTGCTCACTCCTGAGCTTGCCAAGCATACTTAGCACTCCGTGTGAATAGCACATTCGCACTTCCTTTTGCGCTGTAGGTCATGCGGGGACACGTCGGTCCGTTCCGGCCATAAGGGTGGCCTGCAGGTCGTCACATGAGCTCTAAGGATGATTACCTATTTATGTGATTAATAGTAAAAAGTAGCCCAAATTCTGAAAAGCGAGTAAGTTAAGACCCATATTTAGGACCGCGGTTAGAAATTGCTAAGAGGTGACATAGCCCAAATCCTGACTACGGTCCCAAATTTTGGCCTAGGATATACTAGTACATACTCTGGGATGGTACACAATACCCCAGCTCGGAACTTAGGATGGTACATGGTACCCTAGCTTGTAATTCGGGATAGCACATGGTGCTCCAGCCCGAAACTTGGGACAGCACCGATGAGATGTCCCACAGTATACCAGTACATACCCTGGGATAGGTACGTAATATTTGGAAAAACGAAGGCATTCACACTTCCCATCTCGGAACGATCTGAACCGTTAATATTAACCGTCTTAGGGCGCATGGTTGTTGGATTACATTCGTTTTGGTCGGCATCTGCCTTAGTTTTATGCTGTGGGATGTTTCGAGTGGAGATATAGAACTTAGACTAAAGTAATATTAAGTCTGGGATCCAAGACAGGCTATGCTTGAAACTGGGCCTATTAAGCTAGAAGGAGGTATTTAATAGGTATTCTCGTTATCTATGGAATTTCTTGTGGAGAAGGTCTGCTCTCACGTACAAACAACATAGACAGCCTTATGCTGCTCACAGCTTCTCCCGGTTTGTCATTGCCTTAGAGCTGAAGATTTCGTTTAGCAGACTTTACCGCCTGAAGCAATTACGGCGCGGAAAGGGTTGTACGGTACTGTTAGAAAATACGGTGTACACTGGAAAACGTGGGTTTAACTTCTTGATTAAAGTGCTTGTTTTGTGTTGGTTCTCTACTTTTCCAGAGAGAGTATATACTTGAACATTCTGCTTAGCTGAGCTAGCTGTGCCAGTTTAGCTCTATTTAGCTTTGCTAAGCTCCGTATAGCTCCAATCAGCCTTTTCCCACCGCACTCAGACCGGTGGTGTTCTAGCCTCTGGCCAGAATCCCCTTCTTTCGGACAGTCCTCATAATCATGGAGGCTTTAAAAGTTGTAATGTAGGGTGCATCAGGGGGCCGAGAATAGGGGGTTGCGCTGTAAGGTGGTGGATTGTATAGCAGGGAGTTGGGTAAGTGATCAATTGAAGCCTGCCTTTCGCTCTCTGGCTCCGCTGGAGAGCTCTTCTTATACAACTATTGCTGATTCTAGTTTACGTTCTTGTGGTGGCTCAGTCTGACTGGCGTTCTGGCAGTGCCAGGGTTTCTCCGTTTCAGGTACCACGACTCTGGGTGTTACATAGGTAGCAGCAAAAATTACGTAACCCCTCCTTACCCCAATAACAGTAAGAAAATGTGGAAAAGGAATACAAGGGGGCTCTTAGAAATCCTTTAGGCTCCCTAAGCGTTAGAATGTCTTCTAAATACGGCCATTTAACGAACACTAAAGGGTTCTCACGTTTTGACACTGGAAGGAATGTACAGCGCAATCCGGGACCTCAAGACCAACCGATAAGCAGGGGCCCCACTCCGTAGGCAAGGAGGGAAGGGAAAACCCGTGTCACGGTGGGGGGAAGGCACAGCATGGAGTACCCTCCACCCTTAAGGCAATCAGGAAGACCCTAAAGAAGCAATGAAACAAAGGAGCTTCCCCCAAGGCCTCTCTAGCAAGGGAGCGGACGATCTCCCTCTCTCCCCCCTCTTCCCTCTCTCCCCTCCCCCCCTCCTAGTAGTCTTACCCACTATGACAGAGGCCGAGATGGCAGACCCCGCGGTGTTGGAACCCCCATATACCTTCCCCCACCCACATAGTAGAAGTCGAGATGGTGGACTCTGGGACTTTGGGCGCGTTTATCCATGGTCCTCCCCCTAAGAGGGAGGTAATCTCCATTCCTTCCACACCCAGTACCGATATCGGCACCCCTTTCTCTGACAGGGAAAGAACCAAAACGGAGGCACACCCCTATGTGGCCTTCACAGCCCAGACTCTTCCGATCCTAAAGGTTGAAGGGGTAAGATACCCCTCCACACCATCAGAAGCAGAAGATACTCTCGCCAACCTCGGAGACTGCCTTAGGCGCGACGATTGCTCAAGTGGCATTATGGAGAGTATAATGACTGCGCGGAAGGTCCCCTTATAGCCGCTGCCTTCTCCTACGGGGACCAACTTCTGAACATCCTGGAGGTCACCTTCCCCGGAAAACAACATTCCCAGGAGATGCTTTTCGGCTACCTACTGATACTATCAAAGCGGAAGCATATCAGCGCAGGGACAGAGATACACTCTGCGAGCAGTGCAACAAACCTGGTCTGTGATGAATGCGTTTTACCCCGGGACCTTCTCCAGAAGATCGTATCTACGAGGAGAGCCAATACTCTTCCCCTCTCGTTACGAAGAGACTGAAGACGCTCCGGTTGATCCAGGTCAACGTTGCCAAAAGCCTGAAGCACCAAGACACCCTCCTGGCAGACAACTTCCAAGGAGGGTACGATATCGCCTAGTTCAGGAATCCTGGAAGCTCGATGGTACAACAAGGAACCACCCTGCCTTCCTGACGATAGCTACTGAAGACGCCCAAGTCGTAACCTACGTTAGGAACAATATTCCTTGTCGTGTACACCGTCTTGAACCGGGCTCGGTCTCTGTACAACTATGGGGAGTTACCATCCAGAACGCCTACATTAACCCGGACAGGACTAAATCTGCCTGGGTAGAGTCCCTCTGCAGGGAAACCCCTCCCACCAACTACATCCTGGCCGGGGGTCTTAACTGCAAACACCCGTGCTGAGAAACTGGGACCCCCCCAGACCGGACGGCCAGAAACCTAGCCAGGTGGGCCATGGACAGCGGCCTTACCCCCACCCTTACCGATACCCCAACACAAGATCGCGGGCACACCTTGGACGTACTATTAACGAATGTCGAGAACGTCACAATTACCCTGGCCCTGGACACAGGGTCGGACCACAGAACCTTGGCCACCACGGTCTCTGTAAAAGCACGATACCTGGGCAAGAAGGACAGATGGTGCATAGATGATCCCGACCTCTTCTCGGAAACGGTTGAACGCCTCCTCCCTCCCCCTCCAAGTATGGACAACCCGGAAGAACTGGAAGCTGCCTGCAGGATGCTGGGAGGCACTACACGCCGCTCAAAAGCTGTCAGGCCACAGAAAGAGACCCGGCCCCTGCAAACACTTTCCTTGGTGGAACGAAAATCTATCCGCCCTCGTCCACCTCGCTAGGAGAAGACGGGGTTACATTCGATCTACTCAGACTAGCCTGGCCGACACTGGAAAGATACTTGTGCAGTTTGGTCAATACAGCCCTACGACTGACATACTTCCCGGACCTTTTCAAGAAAGAAAAGAGATCGAGACTCCAGCAACACGAATAGCTGGAGACTGATAACCCTATTATCGTGTATCAGAAAAGGCCTGGAAAGGGTTCTATCCCGGAGGATGGCTAAGATGGTGGTCGAACGCAAAGTTCTCCATCGAAACCAGGCTGTCGCGGCCCCTGAGAGATTAGGCACGGACCTAGTGTGCACTATGGTACAAAAAATCCAGAAGGATAAGAGATCGAGGAGGAGGATCGGCCTGATTAAGATGAACATTTCCCAAGCCTTCCCCTCCATTTAGACACACGGACTTATCTCTAGGCTGGCGGGCCAAGGCTGGCAGGAAGGAACGTGCCGGATAATCAACTCTTTCATGTCTAGCCGCTCTGCTACGCTGAGACTTCCTGGCGCACGCAGTCTCCCAGCAAAAGGGTTCCCTCAGGGCTCTCTCCTATCCCCGACCCTCTTCCTACTATTCACAGCTCCCCTCTATGAGCAAGTCTAGGGCACGTACGGGGGATGCGGATGACATTGGGATACTGCTAGGGGCAAGAACGCGGAAACGGCCAAGAGAAGACTGGTCGACGCAATGGCTAAGGTCGTCACTTTTTGCTAGAAAAACCAGCTCGATCTAGACCCGAATAAGACGGAATTCCTTCCTTTCTGGAGAGGCGGCCAACCCTCCCTTGCCCTACCCCCTCTCAAGGGGTCCATGGTCTACCTGGGAGTCCACGTGGGCCGCGGCTGCAAATTCCGAGACCACGTTGAAACAGTCACCGCAGAGGCAGCGACGACTACTTCCTTCCTCGGCAGGATCATGAAGTGCGGCTCCTCGATCCCGGCCAAACATGCCGTGCATGCGGTCAAGGTATGTGTGATTCCGGTCTTGATGTACGGCTCAGAGGTCTGGTGGGACGGGAAGACCCAGGGAAAACACGGAAAGATCAGGACGATCGAATCTCAACTCTGTACGGCCGCCAACAAGGCCCACCCAGCCTGGAAGGGCACAAGTATCGTGCACTTGCAGGACCCGATCGCTCGTGAAAAAAAAATGAACTTGTTGTGTTCTCTAGAATGGGGGATCTTCAGTCCCCCAGAACTAAGCACGAATGAAAAACTCCACTATCAGCACCAGTCTTCGGTGCTGATGTTGTCAGGGGGAGCTCAGACTAGGCTCCTTCGGAGCCCAGTGCCATGCCATCCTACTGCTCACGGGTGCACCCAGCAGTGTGGAGCCTAGCACAGGGGCTGGTTGGCACGACAACAAGCCACGCTGCCTTCCACGGCGAAAGCGGAGTCCCTCATGCCCAAGTCCTCCTTGACGAGAGACAGGATTCCTACGCCGCTAGGATACACAGAGCCCCCTCCAACCACCCTGCCGCCACCGAGGCCAAGACGCCAGTTACGAAGAGAGGAAACACCACCCTGCAGTCCCTCATGACCAACCACATCCCGCACCAATCCGCGAGAAGAAGGGCGTGGTGGGTCCACCACCGTACGGGAACCTACGCAGCCCGAGATATCCAATGGTCAGACAGGCTCGGGTTATCATAAGGGTCTCAGTATACGAAATACCCTTCATCTCCTAACGACACCTACTAGCAAAGGGCATCTCCTGAATATCCCTAGTATTAAGGACTAGTAATAGATATAAGCATTCCCCAGCGGAAGACTGGACGAATTGTGGGAAGGACCCACCTGGCCTCAGGTGCCAGGCAGCCGCCACAGCCCCACCAGATAGCTTTGTTGCCATAGATAGCTCGTTTGGAGGGGAAGCTCTTCCTTCTTCTTCCTCTCCACCACCGTCAATCAATCCAGATCTTCCCACATCACCCCACACGAATTATCCATGGAGTTCTGGGTTGGCTATTGCGGGTGCGAATGCCCCAATTCTGGGTCCTTTGCACCGTTTTTGGGCCTTCGGCTAAAACTGCACCTTCTCGGAATGCTGTGCTGTTCAATGGGCAAATATTAGCCGAAACTGAGCCGGGGCTGATCTGGACTGATCAAACGTGACGAAGAGTCACGTGACTATGAGCAGGGGTGTTCGTCGATTTTAGGGTCGTGAAACATGAAAATCTGGAAACTAGGGTATTCTAGTATTCTGGTACTCTGAGGCTTGCATATCAGAGTGAAACAAGAACCAAAAAAAAAAAAAGGACGACCTTTAAGGTTCTGCATCTGAGGAATAACAGGTGTTGACGTGATGGGGTTTCTGTCACGGTGAGAAGGAAGGGGCCAGTCAGGGTAGCTGGCTCGATCAGGGCCCAGCTGGCCACTGCGCAAGCCGCCCTGATCAACACGGTCTTTGCCCCGAAAAGCAACGGCCTGCAGCCCTGTAGACGCTAAAATGGTGACCAGACAACCAAACTGTCAGCTGTCGGGGAGCCGACCTGGCAGTGTCAAGCCCTGACGGCTATACAAGCGACTGGCCCCTCTCTTTTGACCGGAGCCTGTGTACCTGGGTATCCTGTACAGATATCCGAATCCCGGTAGTAAAATGAGACCCTTGGTGGCCGCATCCGGAATGGAGAATCCGCTCGCAACCCGGTCGGTGCATGCCGGTGCGGCTGGCTGTCGGCAGTTGTAGACCCGGGTTTGCGATCCACAACCTATGTGGGGCCTCGGGGCAGGAACGCTGACCGAGCCACGGAGCCACGGAATGACAGAGAGAAACGTTGGTCAATAGGATGGGATACCGGGATGGTTTATCCTTTTAGTTTTTCACATTGTGCTTTGTGCTATTGACTTTTCACTCCCATCATATCCCCCAAGCTCACGTTGTTCCCCCCCGCAACTCTCCGCACAAATCCCCCTGTGCCTGCCGGCGATGCCCGGCGTCACCGATTAACTTAACTAAGCTGAAGGATTGCCGCCACAGCATCTGATTGGCCACAGCGCAGAATGCTTCTGAACAAGGCATAGTGTAGCTGCTTACACGAGCATTTTTTATGGGGTCATCATGTTTGGTCCTACATTGAGTCGACCGCTTAAAATGAGATCGAATTCACCTAGTGCCCCCCATTCGGCCCTTGACACCACTCTCCCACTCTCTCCTGATCGGGAACCATTCCGCGCTGCTTCCAATCCAAACTTCATTTTGGACCCGAGAACCTGTGTTGCGTGCCTAATATGGTTGGCGTTCCGGGAAGATCCAAGAGCTGCGGGACGTGCCGCATCCGCAAAAAGGGAGGAGTAAGTCTAGCCCCGGTCTAGTTGATACCACCCTGTTGATGCCACTGTGTGTTGACAAGACGCAGTGTGACATGAAACGGCCGGCCTGCACACAGTGCACAATCCGTGGTCTCAAATGCGACGGCTACGAGCGCAAGACCGTGTTTGTCAACTCGTTCGGAACCACCCCAGTACCCGCCAAGCCCACTGCGCTCACCAAGTCGGCTCACGAGGAGCGGTACTTTGCCCTGTTCTGGAAAATGTACCTCCCCGAGCAGAGAGAGATCCCTACCCGCCTTTTGCATCTCACTGGTGGGGCGTGGACCAACGGGATACCCCGGCTGGCCTGCACCGTACCGGCAGTGCGGAAACTGCTGCTATCTTTTTCGCTGGCCGTCAAGGTAATGCAGGGGGGTAGCGAGGAAGAGAAACAAGAGGGGATCAAGTATTATGTCGACAGTCTAAAGGACATGTCGGATGCGGTGAAAAGTTCCAATCGATCCATGAGCCCCGTGGCCAAGGGTGTTGTCGCCCGCATGTT
>Ga0247765_1001454_pt1 | contig 11171 bp, 7 predicted proteins | sample UWRJL106311C6_FD_179949 | JGI IMG/M metagenome (GOLD analysis project Ga0247765, IMG submission 179949) | Plant litter microbial communities from Arlington Agricultural Research Station in Wisconsin, United States - UWRJ-L106-311C-6 | ecosystem: Environmental > Terrestrial > Plant litter >... | reverse complement strand
GTAGTGGGGAGGGCGGTAGGGGGCGCAGCGGTCCGAGGCCGGGGTTACGTAGGACAATTCGTAAATTCACGTTTCCATTACTAGGGGTAGCTATTATAAACGTTTTAAATCTACGGAATACGCTATTAGGAATATAAAATTCGTTACGTAATTTGGGTTAGTAATATTTACTTTCGCTTAGTAATAGTTAATTGGAGGAGAAATTACTTGCGTAGCGCGTTAGTAATTACTTTTGGGTTGCGGAGAGTACTACTGTACGGCTATCTGCACCTACCAGCGGACGGTATTGTAACTAACCGCTGGCTTCTAGCGTCTTCCAGCCCTGGTTTCTGTCGCTCGTTTGCTTCTCTTCCGCTGTTAAATCTACGGAGCCCGCATCCTTACCGTGGTAATAGCTTCAAATTGCGCCAAAAATTGCCAGGAGCGGAGAGAGCGAGGCGCGCCCCGGAGCTTTCGCAGGGCCGTCGCGCCGAGAGAACGAGCGACGCCAGCAATTTTTTAGAGGAGAGCAAGATGCCAGGCAGCCAGGGTAGTTTGGCTTGGTTTGGTTGAGCCGGGACGAGGCAAGGTTGAGAGCTAGAGAGACTAAACTACCATTCATGTATACATGTATATAGCACACAGACATGATGATGCAGCCAGAAGGCATAAAGCGCACAGTATCTTCCCAGAGTGCTCCCAAGGTCTGCCCAGTCTTGCTCGTCACCTGTCACCTTTTATTCCCTCAGGCAGCCAAGCAGCATACCCGGGCAAGCGGTTGCGAAAAAAAAGGCGCTCTACAAAAAAGAGGCACGTGCCCTCCCACAGCCACAAACCTAACAGAGGGCCTAACAGCTCCACCATCTTCCATCAGCTCATCATAAAATGAGCCTTGGAGATTGTCAGAAGCGCGGCACCTTTTATCTATGTGGGTTTCTGCCAGAAAGCCAAAAAACAATTAAGTTCATTCATCACAATCACAAAACCCACATAGATAAAAGGTGCCGTGCTTCGAACATTTCTCTTCTTCAGATGTTGGTTGTTCTGATCAAGTCTGGCCATCTCCAGTGCCCTTGCGCTGAGGTGGCAATTACCCCTCTTCCAAATCTGGCATGGCGGAAACTCCCAGCGCCAACCCCTGTCAGACTGGCGCCCCCTGACAGGTACATCGGATATAATGACGGTTTCTTCGGGAATATGTGAAGAGGCTTATGGAGGCGCTAAACGCAAGCTCGCTGGTCGTTCCCACCGCCTGCAAGTCTGACGGAAGATGATGAGCTCTCTCTCGGCTCCGGGCGGCTCTTGCTGCAGCTAGCCCATGCTGTTGCCAAACGGTATCGGAGCGCAATTGAACAGCCCTTGTGTCGAAAGTATCCAAGAACAGTGCGGCCTGCATTCGATGACGATGACGATGATGCAACGCGACATGTCACATAGGCGATAGGCGAAATAGACCTGTCAAGAAGGAAGAGGTTCAACCCCTGGGGAGCCCTTGTCTACCCTGACCAAAACACAAAAGAGCTGCTCTGCCAGTACTCGTGGGACTTAAGTAGAAGTAAAACCTGGAGCTCAAGCCAGGCAAGTATCTCATTTGCACTATCGTGCGGTTTGTTTAGTGTTTGTTACAAGCTGGTGTCTTTTCACATTGACCTGGTCGTTCCTTTGGTGATATGGCCGAAGATCCTCCAAAAGTGAACGGGCCGGAAACGCAACTGACGGCGTCTTATCACAGCGGTCTAGCGGATGCGATCCTCCACGTCTGGTAAGAATCCAGTTTTGGAGATATGGCTCCAGACCCGTCATGACGAGGAACAAACGCAACAAAGGTCCGAACCTGCTGAGATAACCCGAGCCTGAGTCACCGACACAAACCCGCCCCCCCACATTGCGGCGCCTTCAACCAACTTTATCCGGACTGCTGTCACTTCGATCACCTTTCTGGTGCCTTTGCGATTGGCTAGGACGGACCTTGGTGGCATGGTAGCTTTTGGTACCAATTCCGTTTAGCACACGGCTGGTTCGCCACGACGCTACCTACCTTACCTTGGATCAAGAGCGCACCCCGAGCCAACTATCAACACCATGTATTCCAGTTCACGGCACGCTCCTGGCCATTATTGTCAACGCCCACCTATCGCTGCCATTATCGCCCCCAACCTTTAGGCTGCTTTCGCTAATTATGACGTTTCTGTGATTGGTTTGGGTGGGGGAAGCAACCCTCCCGGGAACCTTTGAGACTGCCGGGTGGGTATCGAAGCAAGAATTATCCTGATTACCCAAAGGCGAACTTCGACGGTGACAGGAAAGCTAAAATTCCCTTACAAGCAGCCCACTCCCTTAGGATAGGAAAGCTTGTGGCCGACTTCACGGATCTCCAAATCCCCTCGAATCCTTCCCTTATCCATTGTCCCTTCCATCTCGTGGCTGGTCCTCGCCTTCAAGCCACGGGCTCCCGTCCAGGCCGCTAACTCTCGTCTTAGGTCCAAGTCTCGTCTCAGGTCCAAGTCTCGTCTCAGGTCCAAGTCTCGTCTCAGGTCCAAGTCTGCGCTTCAATGCGGGCCGTGTTCGTCTTGCGTCCCCGTGTCTTCTTGTGCTCTCGTTTCGAGTTCGGTCCGACTCGTGTGTCGTGCCTGTGTCTCGTCTGTCGCGCTTGGGTTCTCCGTCGCCTGCAAAAATTAAGTTTGAGTCAACATGTCTAACGGGCTGCTAGATTGACTTGACAAAGGAAAAGAGGATACCTACTTGGTCTGAAGCCGGCCCGGCGTCTTCGCGACGATGATAATTTTTGTGACTGGATAGGAAAGCCCTCAGCTGGGCCGCCTCTACTTCGAGCTCGAGAATTTCCTTTTCCAAAGCCGCATTTTCCTCGGCCGTGTCCAGTATCCGAGCCCAGATCTCTTGTTCGCGCTCGGCAAGCGTTGGAGTGTCCATCCTGTTAGGCCGATGCTCAACACACCCATGGCCGTTTCGTGTCTCACCCAGTGCCTCGTTTTGATCTTGTTCCATCGTCAACGAGGTCCCAACCGCTGAGGAAGCGTTGTCTCCAGGACTAGCACTGCATGTTGTGGTGCTTGGCGGCGGAGGAGAGTCCTTAGAAATACCTGTTCCTTGAGACGGAGCAGCCATTGCGGAAGTAATAATGAATTGTAGATGTATACGGTTTTCGGCCGTGTCGCCCTGGCCTGATGCCTGATGTCCACCAATACGGGGAGGTGACTTGTCGCGGGGCTAAGGCCAAGGTCAGCGCCAAGGTGTTGCACGCCACGATGTGGCTTGTTTGTGGGGGTGACCAGCCGCGCCTTATTTGTCCACCTGCACCCCTACCTATCGTTATCACCACCACGACAAAGGGGTCTGAGGGTGGGGTGCGCAAAATGGTGACTGGCGTTTAGAAGCACTTCAAACTGGATTTGGTGGAGAAAATTAGTACGGTTTGTAACCTCTTGATGCCAGAACTCCGTTCTTTCTAGGTAATTAACACACATCCCCAGATTCAATACCGGCAGGTGGAATCTATCACCACCTTGGCTCCTAGGCCCTTTCAGCACCCTAACACGTCTCCTGATCGTACATCCTTTCAGGAGCTTGTGGGCAATGTGTTGGACAGAAATGACCACTTCACCAATTGAAGTGACAAAAGCGATGCCGAAGTGCACCCCGTGCAAACAGCGGTACTTCCGACAAAATGGTAGTCAGTAAGTAATTTTCATGGGGTACGATGTGATACCTCTGCTCACTTGAACCTTCATGAGCCTTACCAGGGAAGTACGATTCAGTAGCATCTTGAAAACTGTGGAACAGACGCGCATGCAGGACAGCGCTCTGCCCGGTGTTTTAGTTTAGTATTGTGTACTCCCACTGTTGACGACCTAACTCCAACATCGTCAACAAAAGCGCCTTCTCAATCTGCAGCTTCTCGGCTGCAAATGGGGAGGGAAAAGGGGCACGAAAACGGGTTGGTAGTTCGTGGCCGTCTTCAGGCCTTTCGTTTGTGGCTTGACTGGGGATTGCAATTGATTGGTTGCTGGATGGTTTTGTGGCGGTTGGTCTCGTGGCCTTTTGCAGCATGCCAACTCTTTGGGAAACCAGTTAGTTAGAATTTGTGTGGCACCTGATGTCATACTGACAGTAGTTCGTATGGGACTGGAACCCCCCACTCTAATGCAGCCACCTCAAGCTTGGCCAATCAGCAACTGCGCTTGAGACGACCAGGAAGTCGCTAAATCCCCACTTGCCGTCCCAGCCATTTGGGCGTTCGCGGATCTCCCATGTGAATGGAGTGATTCGCGTTCCCTGTACCTCCTCTTTACCCTAGTATCCCGTTTTAGGGCCCAGGGTGCGCCGAGTGCAAGGAAATCGATGCGCATACATGCATCGTTTCGCCACCCCTCTCCCACTGTGGACCACCAGAGAACTGTTTCACCATGCCGCTCATTAGCTCTTTCTCACATGAATCCATTCGTGGACTTGGCCTATTGGCCAGGGGCCGCCAAGAAAGCTTCCGGACCAGCAGTTGGATCATCGTAAATCACAGGCCGACAACTTGAACCCTCACGGCTCGACCAGGGCTCCTTGACTTGCTCGGGTAGTGGAGTTACAAATAGGTTCCTAGAGATAGATCCCTGTGATATTCCCCGTCTATGGCTCTCACTTTACTCAGTCATGAACTCTGACCTCGAGCCCTTCTGCAAATTAGACACATTTTTTCCCCGACGGAGGCCAGTTCACCAGAAGTTGCAACCAGCGCTATCCAAAACCTTAACCAAAGTCCAAGTCCAATTCGTGTATTATGCCCTCCCTCAGTGTACCTAAACGGCCCAAGGCCCGGCCCTAAAACCCCGACGTTCAAATTTTCTCCAATAATTACTCTGCACAACCCTCCTTCACTATCTTGGGTGATCTTTTGCAAACTGCTTTGCGATAAATCCCGTCACCGCACCGGTAACCATGTTCGCCCCCCTAGTCTTCATCTCCGCCCTCCGACCTTTCCCATCGCGGTCGCCCTTGGGCTGCGGATCCTCCGCAGACTGATGGCGCGCAGCCTTGATCATGCCAGCGCCGATCGCCGCCGTGACAACGCGGGCGCCCTTGGACCCCCTCCACGGGCCGGGCTCCGACCGCACGGCCAGCGCGGCCAGAGATCCGGCCTGGAATGCGGCGGCGGCGGCACCCTGCCATCGGGGACTGAGCCCCGTGTGCGGGTGCACGTCACTGTGGCGGTTTGCTGGAGGAGGAGGGTGAGAACGGTGTCGTTGCTGTTGCTGTCGTTCGGAGGATGACTGTCGTCGGCGATCACGGCCAGCGTGCACTGAAGAGACACGGCGGTTGGTTATCCGTTCTGGCGAGCTTGAAGGGCTGCGATATTGAGGTGGTGGTTCCCCGTAGTGGTGGCGGTGGTTGTGGTGGTCATGTCGGTCGTCGGTGGATCTCCGTCCGGGCCGCGATAGGGATCTTCCCCGTCGATGTATCCCCAGTGGTGGGGCGTCAGCATGCCCTTTGCTCTTGCTTCGGGGCATGCGCTCGGTGGGTGGCTCGTAGGAGTGGTCATCATGTCTGCCTCCGCCTAGGCGGGGAGGAGAGGAAGAATGGGGTCGTCGGAAGGGCGGTGAAGTCGAGTTTCTGCGGCTCCGCCTGCGTGGGGCATCGTATGGTGCATTGTAATCAGAGACCGGACTTGGGGAGGAGTGGTACTCTTTGACGCCAGATTCGAGGTCGTGTGGATCGCCATGATGACTGCGCGGCATCATGGGCTCGTACCCGTGACCAACAGACTGTACGCGCCTGGTTTGCGACATGGGAGGGGTTGACTGGCTTGGAAAATATATATTTAGACTTGGCATGATGAAATGCAATGAAGAAGAGTGTTCTTGGACGCAAACCGATGGTTGCGTCGCTTATAATTAATGGGAATCGACAGACGTCCCGGTGCACACTAGTCATCAGGGATGGGCTTGTGCAAACAAAGGGCAATTGGCTGGCATTGGGCGGGCGGCACTCTGCTCCTTCCCGCAGGATCTAGAACCAGTTATTGGCAAACCCTACGTCGTTTCAGGCAGTTGGTGCCCTTGCAACTTCGTGGATATGTTCTGACCACTGATGCTCTTGACGTCACGGCACATGCAAAAAGACAGCACACGCCATTTCAGATCAATAAAACCTCCCCAATCCCTGTCGTATTAACCAAGCTGCGAAAATCCCATGGATATTTCCCGTGAAATGACCTGCACCTTCCCTTACTTGCGATAATATCTGCTTCGCGACTGTCAAAGCCCCTCTTTTCACGCTGCGACATCCAGCCCGTTATCATCATGCACGAGGGAAGCATTGAAGGTTCCATTAATTTGCCTATCCATACTGTGGCAATTCGACAGGGCTTGCACGAGGTGGACATATCACACTTCGAGTTCATCAAAGCGTAGCAGGTCACAGTGTTGTACTAGTAACTTTAATATTTCTGCCAGGTCCAGCAGGCATACGAGTTGTGACATTTTCATTTATTCTGCTGCAGTTCAACAATCTGGCAAATCTCCCCCTGATGGAGATAGCTGAGACCCTTTGCCGCGCTAGCGTGCTTCCCGCCTTGTAGTTGTTGATTAGCGTCACTTCTGACATTGCTTGAGTTAGGAACGGGGCATGACGGTTGAGAAATTCCCTCGCGGAGAGGTTGTGTGCTTCCCGTTTTTACCGCGCCGATGTTAGAGGGCTGATGAGCCTGTGAGAGTGCAAAGTCGCCGGAATCAAAATATTTCCTTCCCTAGACCGATAGCTGGTTTAGCGGCATTCGAGCTGGCACTTTTGACATAATGATTATAATACCTCTAACTGGTGATGAGAAAGATGTCCCGTAGGTATCTTGCCGTACAACCGGAGGAACCGCTTGTCCCTCTCGGTAAGCGGGCGGGAGTCTTTACGGGAGTCCTGAGAAGAATCCATGCTGATGGCTCATGTGGCAAGACGGATTCCGAAGGAGATAATACAAAAATCACAAAGTCAAACAGGTGCAGGAATAAATACAAACTTTTTTTTCCCTTTTCATGTGCTCACAATCATTCCCCGTGACGTGGGTATTGAGTAAGATGGGTAATCACGGCGGAGAAATATTGTAGAGTCAGCACGGGGTCTCGAAGCAACGCCGTAGGTAAGCGAATGGATGAGACTCAAAGATGCTGCTCCCTTGTTGCTGAAGTCCAGACTTCCCCGACAAAGAATCCCCAGAAATGTTGTAATTGTGACTAAAAACCAGTGTGGGAGAACCTCCTGGTTCTCAACCCGGCATCTGATGGCGTTTGTGTCACCCACCCTTGGGAGCAACTCTCCCAACCCACCACGCAACGCTAGCCAATGAGCGATGGGCGCTCTACAGGGGTCAGATGTCCCCAGATTGACCCCTCTCTGCTGACCCAAAATTCCGGGTCTATGGCACTCCCACTGACCCCACATACCTTATCTGTTCTTGCATTCTCTCCCGGCGGCAAGAAAGTGAGAGCGCAGACCAGCAAAGCCACGAAATAGATAGCAATGCACCCGCTTCATTTGCCAACTGGAGCGACACCGCGTCTGATGGCAACCTTGAAGGAGAGCTGATACCCTAACGGCTCTGGCCCCCGCTGGCGAGAATCCAGACCCGCATGCCCTGGGCCACGGGGCCAGGTTAGGATAACTTCATCGCATTGGCAGAACCTTCGCAACATGGATCTTGACATTGCCCCACCCCCCCCATTCTCAGTGCCTAGCAGCAGGAACCCGTAGTGGGCTGACAAATCTCTTTTCAATTGCATGTCGCCAGCAGAATCGGCAGTATGTAGGTTGGCTCATGTCGAAGGACGCGCGCGCCGTCATGACGTTTGGTTCAGCTGATCCACAAATGTTGGATAGGACCTTTGATTTCAGGCCAAAACAACAACAAAAGAGCTGCAGAAGTCTCAGAAGGTACTTCAAGGAACAGGAAGCCTGTCAATTGTACTTCATCTCGATCGGATGAGCTGTTGTGGTGGTTGCTTCAGTTTACTTGACGCTGTGTGGCGATTTCTTGGCACCAAACGTGATTGGACAATGCTCATCTTTGATGGGTTTGTGCTCGTCACATCTTGCCTCCCCTAAATCAATACATCTTGAAAAAAATTCACTTGGTGCTTACGGCTGAATGTCACTTTTTTGCTGGTCAGTGCGTGGGTCGGGCGTGGGTGGGTCGGGCTTGGGTGGGTCACATTCCCCGCTTTTTCCAAACCGACTTTGGGTCCCCGACCTTCCCCTAGACTTTGAACTCATCCGTTCCTTGTTGTCTCCCTCTTAGCCTTGTATGCATCATAGTGCTTAGGGCGCATAGAATAAAGATGGAAATGACAAACGAGCCCGTCCAAGATGTAAATACCAATATACCTGTCCATCATCGGCTTACCAACAGTGGAGGTTCACAATTCTCCGCCAACGGCCGCCAGGACAATCGGGTCCCCGCCACCGTCGCTCCTCAGGGCGACCCGAACGCACTTATCGGCTACAACATGCTTTGGGCTGACGAACAGCATTATTTCATTGCTTCACCTCAACCTCCGCACAGCACAAATCCGTACATATACCCGCCCAACTCAACTCTGAGCAGAACCCAACATGCGCCTACCGAAGCCTACCCCCTAGCGGCGTCGTCGTCGTCGTCGACAAATGACAGCGCACTGGACTCATCAACCGCCCACCACATGGGACTTCCCCATATAAGCCCTACGAATTACTCACTAGGATTGTCGGCAAACGCCCTGGTCTCGCCTCTCTTACCTCTTTCGCCTCTTTCACCTCTTTCACCTCTTTCACCTCTCAGCGCCGTCAGCTATTTCTCAGGGGGCGGCTTTGTGTCTCAAGACGTCTGGGCAGGAACCGAGTTGATCAACTCCGAGCCCTGCGATTCTCATGCCTTCTCATCCCCACAGGTTGATGGCCTGGTCGCTACTCCAGCCGGCGCGATGATCGCCCCTCCACGGCTGAGGCGATCATGGTCCCAGATGTCGAAAGATAGCCCTGCACCCCCCACGCTGACATCGCAAAGACGGAGGACCGAGCCGAAATCTCCCAAACTGTCCAGACAGATGCCCCCGCGGCGACAGCACGAAGCGGAACTGGCCCAGGTTAGCGGCAGCGGCAGCGGAAGCGATAAAGGCGACGAGTGTCGCGAACCTGACGGGCTCAAGGAGGGCAGCCTTCGCCGCACCCACAACTTGATAGAGAAGCAGTACCGAAATCGGCTGAACATGCAGTTCGAGCGGTTGCTTGCCGTACTGCCCGCCCGGCCCGAGTCGCAGGTGGGGACGGACGGTGTGCCGGACAAGACCATCAGCAAGGCCGAGGTGCTTGGCATGGCGACACAGCGCATCGAGATACTCGAGCAGCAGAATCGCGAGCTACTACGACGCCAGAACGAGCTCATCCGGAGAATAAAGTCCTCGGGCGGCAATGCTGGCGCTTCATACGTAAATACGGTATCGGATCCGCCTCCGTACTGACTTTGGATTGTTTTGCTAGTTATGGGGGGTATTAGATCTGTGGGCAGTTTCGGTTTGGAACATGGAATATGTATTCAGCTGGTACACACACTTTGGATATATTAATATTACCTTATGCCTATCTCAAGCTATCGAAGCCTGTTTTACTACTACCTCCCGGAGTATATCTATCATTTAAACGAAGCCATCCGTTGAAATCATGTTCTAGACCTGGGAACATGACCGGCCGACTCCCCAACCTTCCAACCTTTCCCATTTCTTCACATGATCAGGATCTTACCCAAAGTACGTTACAAGTACTTGACACACCTATTTAAGGTGTCACGGCCCCAGCATCGGGTGATGGATAAACACCGCCCTAGTTCTATCACTTTGTTTCTGGAGGTCTAGTACTTGGGGTAGGATTCGGTGATCTAATTCTACAAGGTAGTGTTATAATTATGTGGGGTGTCGCTGCTAGTGGCCCACCTTCTTCCAGCTAGCTCTGCCTGCCTTTTCCTCAAGACACCACAGCAGTAGCCACCACCAATCCAACCACATCTTTGGTGCTGCAGCCCGCCCAATATAACAGCATTCACAAGCCTTTCGGTTCAAGGCGCGTTCGTTTTGCTCGAACAGATGACTTCAGACTACTCCTGTGTCCGGCGTACCGAATCGTGATCGCCCGGCCTGTCGTAATCTTGGGTGGAATTAAATCTCAGCAAATTTCGAGGTTTGAACTACCCGGACGGTTAACAGCCAACTCATAGGGAATTAGAGGTCGCGGTTCTTATGCCTCGTTCCTGTCTAGGGTCGGCCAGGACAAAAACTGCTGGTGCACAGCGTTGGATTCTATTGCAACCGCTGTAATATAGCGAGCGGATCGTCGCTTGAAGAGCTGGAATACAGGGCATTTATTTCAAGTCCAGCTACCGAACGCCTGGGGATCCTTAGCAATCCAGAGCTGAATTCGATTGACCCTAACCTCCTGGACAAGCCCTGGTAAACCAGACATGGATGTAGCGCTGACAAATGTGTCAGCTAACGGCGCGTCCCGAGGCCTTGGGCCGCGAAAACGAGTACGGCAACTTCTTGAACAAAGATTTGATCGACAGTAGTAACATAATGATCCCACAAGACTATGGTGGTGGGTGACTCACCCGGAGTTACCTTAGCTTTACCTAGGTACCGACAAGTATCGAGTGGCGATAGGAACTTACCAAGTCGAGTATCTCTTGCTGAGGCGAACAACCTAACCTAACGCTCGAAAGAGATGGAAACTCCACCAACCACTCCTGAACGCCGCCTTCCCGTGCTTTCTACTACCCCACTACGGCACAAACAGCTCTATCTGTTGTGTGTTACAACCTGATACACTGTTGTTGGGTTCAAGCACGCAACGGAGATAGCCGCATAGTACCCGCCTGTCTGCCTGCGTTCTGAGCCACCAAACCCGCCATCAATACCTTCCGCCGCTTTTCTCCCAACGGGCGGCTGCTGCCACACACTCCAAAACTTGCGCTCGGTAGGAGCCACCATTCAGCCCATTGCCCTTTCACGCCGAGGTCCTTCACCCTCGACTATTATTGACACATCCTCATCTCTCTAGTCCCACGTCCACAACCTCGACCAAATGGATGATCTATCCCGTCCCTCGAGAGCCCAAGACGAACACCGCAACGTAGAGGAGGAGGAGGAGGAGGAGGAGGAAGTCGCCTCAAT
>Ga0247765_1001453_pt1 | contig 11175 bp, 10 predicted proteins | sample UWRJL106311C6_FD_179949 | JGI IMG/M metagenome (GOLD analysis project Ga0247765, IMG submission 179949) | Plant litter microbial communities from Arlington Agricultural Research Station in Wisconsin, United States - UWRJ-L106-311C-6 | ecosystem: Environmental > Terrestrial > Plant litter >... | reverse complement strand
GAATTGGAAATAGATGAATCAGATGATTCTGCAGCCTCCTTACATATACGTGCATTATGACCAGGCTTGCCGCATACGCCACAACACTGAATCTTCGTACGAGACCCCCCTGCACCACCACGATTTTGACGTTCTTCCTGAGCCAGCTACTCACCCACAACCTTACCATCCAGTAGATCCCGTGCATCTTGTACAGTAAGTAACCCTCCAAGCCGTATACGTGTTTTTTTAGCTCTCCGTCGCTTACTAAGTCCCTCATTGGCCTTACGTAGTGCTGAGACCTCCGCGCGTAGAAGAGCCACCTCGTACATTACAACCATCGTACCTTTCGCTAATCGGTCCACAGCAGTTAACATCGAGGTTGGAGAGCTACCTTAGTGGTTGGATATCCGAGTTTTAATAAGCTCTGATTGTAAGGTAGCTTCTCAAGGGTTATGGGGTATTTGGGAGAGCCAAGGTAGTACTGTACCTGGCCTTGAGGTTGGGGGTATTGGAGTCCAAATATATATATCCAGCTTGGATATCACCCTCTCTGGGTCGTGCGGTACAAGGCCGGCTCCGGCAAACCCCCCTTAGATATTGTTTTCTGTAATGGAAGCAAAAAACGCCTCCCTAAACGCACAGAGAAATTCCAACTTGCTAATATATGTGATGTTCATCCGCATCAACTGCTCAATTTAGCGGCTATACGCCTTCTTCAAAGGCGCAAAACAACCAACATCTAATGGCTGAAGTAGGTACGAGGAGTGGGGAGGCATACAGAGTGTAATAATATTATGCTCCTGGCAGTAGGTCTCGAATTCTTCGGAGTGGTGGCTATCATAGCCGTCAAGAACTAATAGCCGGTATTTACCCTTTGTACGAAATGCTGTGTGGAAATCGAAGTGCCGAATCCAATCCATACCTTTCTCATTAGTAGTCCAGCCATTATCGGTTGGTACAATACGCCAGGTCTCCGGGAGGTCGCACTCTTCATACCAGTTGGCGAGATGGTACTGCCCAGCTAAGATGATGAATGGTGGGATGGCCCAACCTAAGGCGTTCACCCCTTGGATAACTGTTGCCCACTCTCGATTGCCAGGCTGGGCCTGTTTAGCCCTACTGCTGCGGCCATCCGAGGTAGTAACTACCATAGTAGCGATAATAATACCCATCATAAAGCCAGTCTCGTCAAAGTTGTATAAATCGTCGTCGAGGATACCGTACTTAACCTTAACGTTATATACAAGGGCAAACCACTCGCGAATAACCTTTGGATCTTCGCATTTAGCCCTCTGGTAGTCGTATTTACGTATAAAACGCGTCCGAAGTTCTGGTTGGCGCTTAACGAAGTTGTAAGCCCATCGTATACCAACAGGGGGCGCGTCACGTTCGCGTAGCAATCGGTTAGCCATATCTTCTACGTAACAAAGCCGGGGATGGAATGCACGTATACATAGCTCAATTATGTATTGAACAATCGTTTTCTCCTCCAAATCTATAAGTTTGCGCGAATTAGCTGGTGTATCGCATCGTGCAGGTTTGCCGTCGCGTCGTCGCGTCAAAGTCATACGGTCAACTCCGTAGATCTTTGCAGCAGTATTGACCTTAAGTATTACATCTCTTTCAAGAGCTTTGAGGGCCAAAACTATCATATCTTCTTTTGAAGTAGAGGGCATGTTGGGTGGTGGAGAAAACTGAAGTCAATTCGAGGGGTGGTGTTGTTGGTGGAAAAGTGCTCACTCGCTTAGAATGCTCACTCGCTTATCATGCACGTTAGGGGAATTTATTAGTTAGCCACTATTCGTTAGGGTGAGGGAATCACTCAACTGGACTGGAGGATATGTATGTATGACCGGAGAATATCATTGTCAACGCCTTGTTCACTCAGCACAAGCGTGAATTCTCCATTAGAATGTGGGTGGGCCCAATAGGCAGCACTCGGAATTTGGAAACCGTGTGTAACAATTTATACTGAACTTGGACAACTCCCGTGGCAGTCAAGTCTATCGTGATCCGTGGCCTCTCCCGATGGTAATTCTGATACCTTAATTGCACGACTTATGTTGTCTTTGCTACACAGGTCTGCCACTAGAACACTGGACATCCTGGAGGACTGGAGGGGTGGAGAAGGGCGGAGCTATAAAGTAATTAGCTGAAGATATCCGACCAACTTGGCACCTCGAGTATTGACGGTTGAGTAACGACGGACTTCCTGAAAACACGGCCACCGCCACCACCAACACGGCGTATCAGCTGCATCAGAGAGGCCCAGCAACAAAACAGCCACTTTGCTAGATCATTCTCCCGAACCATTTTAGTTGCGGCTCCGGCCCGGTCCATATGCAGAAAGGGGGCTATTCAACGTAAAGTGAATACGGGCGATGCAGTTTATTCGTGTTTGCCATCTATGTCATTGCTGTCTGGTGCTGGTTGCGGAGGGTGTCATGTCGAACATACGGACAGGTAAGCGAATTTCAGCTAGATTCACCTTGTCAGGTTGCACCAGGTCCTTGGAATGTGGCGATGGTAGCTGCGGTGTTTCCCAAAGCAAGTTTCATGTTGATGCGCAGCTACATGTACGAGTACTGTACCCCATTCCCGAGTGGCTGCAAAACCAACCAACCAGAAATCCGTCATCTTTACTTCGTACGCAACACAACCATTCCTCGATAGGTCCAAGCAGTGTGGATTTTACATGGTGGGCGACAAATCAGGTGAGTTTCCGGGGTTCGCCCCGAGGAGCGTAACAGTCAGCGGCTGTGTTGGGCAGTTAGTTGTGGTGAGAGAGGAAAAAGATCAGTCCCCAAGTTCATCCTTCGACGCGGGGGGTTACGCTGAGACGGCACCGAGGCGGCACTGAATGGCCACAGAACTCCGTTGGGACCATGACGCCCCAGTGTAAATACGACACCCCCCAGCCGCAGCAGATACGAGAAGGGCACAGCACGTCGTCAAACCCTGCGAGCAAGGAGGAGTTGGGATCTGCAAATGCCCAGAACAGAAATCATGTTGACTAATTTGTGACCTTGTCCAGAAAGCTAGGATCCATGGGCACCCCAAAAAAAAACCAGCAAAACACCATCAGGAAACGAGGTGGGATCTTCTGAACTGGGCTTCAAATCCCAGCGCTCGGAGAGGATGACGGTGGGAAGCACGGTAGGAAGCGCTGGAGGAATAAGGTGCTCACTTCATGGAACCTAGCATCCTCGGGACTTCGATAGAGGCGCAGTCAGCATCCGCCAAGAGAAAAAAGAGCTACGCGGCAATGAGAGACTGGAACTCCGAATTTGGGTTTCGAGACGACCGAACAGCACCAAGGAAAAAAGAGCAAAGTGGAAATGCAGGACTCTGAGGGCCCCTCCGATGGACACGGATAACTCATCAGTAGCGATCAGTTTCGAAATGCCGATGATGGTGGCTGGTCCCGAAGGGCGACGGCGGCGGGGGAGGGAGGATTGAGCGAGGTTCGGAACTCATCACGAACCGGTCTGCCTCCCCCAGCGCTGCACAGGACCTCCGGCACCTTCGGTGATTCAGCTCGCTGTGCAGCTATCCATCTAGGCATCCCTATGTGTAACTTTTTGTGCTCAGCTCGGTGAGGATTTAGTGTCCTTCAATTTGCGATTATGCCGTGTGGGATCATCAAGCTGTTACGGCTGCGGTCCGCCCCAAGAAGCTCAAGAGTTTTACAATATGCGATGCGGCGAAGTGGACAAGCAGCCACAAAAGTTCAGGCGGGAAGCTCTGCTCTCCAGCTGTAGTGCTGTGGCAGGCAGGACCGGGAAGGGAATCGGGTTTTAGAGGCTGGTCACTCAAGCCGGCAATCGACCTGTAGCTATGCAACCACTTCTGCCGTCTGCCAACCCCCGGCAGGTGCACTGAGAGCGTCGGGTCATCACTCTGGGCGACCGTTGCTGCGCCCCCATGATTTTCCATCCACGCCCTTCGCAGATTCGGCGCTTGGGGGCAGCCCACAGAGCCAAATCGCTGCCGCCTGGCGACAAATCTTGGTTGGCCAAACCGGGAAATTCCTGCAAGCCCAAAGGGAATCGGTCGGTCGAACCACAGACCCCCATCCCCGCCATTTTTAGCACTCCCGAGTTTAACCCTGCGAACATGACGGCCTCGACCACCACCGGGATCTCACTCCCAGTACCCCGCCGAGTGCTCCGTTGTCTGCGCCCCCCATCAGCGTACTCGGTGACTGGCGGAGGCAGGGGACCTCTGGGTCAGAGGTGCATGTGTATATCTATCGTTGGGCCTCATCCCTACCCGCTTGTCCCGGTCTCCGTCTCATCTCATGCTCTCTGAGCTTCTGTGCACACATACGGTATAAATTACATCTCCAACATGCCCCCCCCACTGTTCCAGCTGTTGAGGTCCCGGAATGACATGGCGGTGTCCTCAACATATGGCAATGGAATCTCCGATGACGACTACCACCAGAGGCAAGCATGGGTGATTCCCGTAATCGTCGTCAGCGTCATCTTCATTACTGGTCTTCTTGTCTTTGTTTTTATCTTCTTCGCCAGACGCAGCGAGTACATACGAGCCCGGGAGAAGGAGCCGTACCTGACCCGATCCGAGTTCGCAAAGCGGAGGAAGTTGAGCGAGGCTGCTAGGCTCGAGGAGGAGGAGAAGCAAAGGATTATCATGATCCGGAAGTCTCTTGCAAGCCGGTCATGGGACTCGGCAGCCAGCAATGCCTCCTCCAGGAGACTCAGCGGAGCCAGCGGAACCAGCGGAACCAGCGAGACCTGCGGACTCACCCAACCCGAGCCTTCCCAACAACGGGGTCGAGTTCCTGCACACCGAGCTGAATTTGCCGACGACGACGATGACGAACCGAGACCACTTAGGGAGGATTGGAAGGCATGGGAGGCTAGGATGCAAAGTCGCTTGTCTCTCGGCCGACACCCAGCTGCTGAACCGGCCCCCGAGCTGCTTCCTCCTCGTCAGATGTCACGATCGCGTGCGTTATCACCATCTCACAGTCCCCTACTAGCACCACGCACGCCGCCCGTGCCCCCACGAAACCCGAATCGCAACTCGGGCTGAAACCCATACCTGTACCTCAGTGATCATCCAAACCGAACCCACGTCGATGGAACTCAGGACAGTGTCTGCAGAGGTCGCTCTAGTAGTGCATCCCGAAGACATATAACCACGTCATCAACGGTGAAGAGTGGGGTTGCAGAGCTTTATATTAAGGTTCCCCTACTAGCCGGTCTCAATCACGTCAAATCGGCGCCGCGCGAAGACGGAGAAGACCAAGGAAGATTTGGAAGGAAGCAGCTGGAAGGTTCGAGGGGAGAAACCTCAATGCTGGGTGACGATTATTCCTGTAGGCGTGCCGAGTGACGGAGGCGAAAATACCTGCAAATTTACTGCGTTTAATGTGTAGTACAAAACCGGGTACACGTTGTGTTACCTTGAGAAGTTCTCCCACAGGAGGCCCAATGCATCAAAATCTGCAAGCACTTTAACGTATACTGGAATTCTTTGATCCAACATGAGAGAAACGCATTTGGCGGGTGGGGCTCTATATGGTTGTATGGTTCCGCGACATTCTTGGCGCAGCTCGGCCTTGCTTAGTCGCCTATCTATGCTGAGTCACCCAATCCGGGCTTGCCACACCCCATACAAATCAGTGCTCTAGGCATCTTTCTACTGTAGAACTTCTTCCCTTCAACACTCTCCTTCCACCCTGTCGCTCGCTGTTCTTGACCACCGCGTCCGCGAGAGGCGCCATCAACACCGTTTCACGAACGAGCGCATCCACTCGACGCAGCAGAATAGCGACTTCCACGCGATTCCGGTCAGCGCAAGCGACGGACCAAGCGCCTGTTCTTTGTTCTGAGATCGCACTGCTGGTGGGACGTTGGCCCTATTTCCCGCTTCCGGAGATCTCAGACACCTTCACTGGTCGACAGAGCAGTTGCGCGCATCGCGTATCGAGCGCCCTCTCGAAACAATTAAACCTTGGGCTTATCAGTTGACTCAACAGTCGATAACAGTCAGACTCCACAGCCCAAAACCTTCCGGCAATAGGCAGCGGTTTTGTGCCGCCCGCGGCCTCGCCAACTTCTCCCGGAACCACCAAGCATATTCCCCTCTCAAGTCAGAAATCCGATTCAAGATGGCAACTCCCGGGATGGAGAATGCCGCCAAGACAGCCGAATTCAAGGAGGACCTCAACAACATCCTGATGTGCCGGGATTGCAAAGAGTTTCCCCCAAATCTCATTGAGGAGTTCTCCTCTGGCGACATGGTCTGCACTACGTGTGGCCTCGTAGTTGGCGAGCGCATCATTGACACGCGCTCCGAGTGCGTACGTTTTCCAACGACGACCAGGGTAACGATGATCCGTCTCGTGTTGGTGACGGACCGAATCTCATGATCGACGGCGACCAGCTCCAGACTACAATCGCCTTCGAGGGCAAGAATGCGCGCAACCTGGCCAACCTCCAGGCCAAAGTCACTCAAGACAAGTCCTCCAAGGTGCTCCTACAGGCATACCGCGACATTCAGAGTCTTACCGACAGTCTGAACTGCGGTTCCCAAGCATCAAACGCCGCCAAGCACATCTACAAGTTGGTGGAAGATAACAAAGCACTCAAGGGAAAGTCACAGGAGGCCATCATAGCAGGATGCATCTTCATCGCTTGTCGACAGACCAATGTGCCGCGTACCTTCCGGGAGCTCCACAAGCTGACAAAGGTGTCAAAGAAAGAGATTGGCCGTGTCTTCAAGCAGCTCGAGTCTTTCTTGCAGAAGATGGGTGGAGAGGCTGAAATTGTCAAGGCTAGCGTCTTCAACCAACAATACCAGGCCAAGGGCTCGACAAGCGCCGTCGAACTGTGTGCCCGCTACTGCAGCAACCTCAGTTTCACCAGCCCCGTCACTGTCGAGCACGTTGCCGCCCGACTCGCCAAGGCCTCGGCCAAGGTCGCAGACCTGGCCGGTCGTTCACCTCTCTCGGTGGCTGCAGCGTGTATCTACATGGCCTCGCACCTCGTTGGGGAGGGTCGCCCATCCAAAGAAATCGCGTTAGTGGCTGGCGTTAGCGACGGAACTGTCAAAACGGCATACCGTTACCTGTATGCAAGCAAAGACGCCATCATCACCAAAGAGTTATTCCCCGAGGAGCTGCTCATCGACAAAATTCCCTCAAACTAAAAGAGGAACTCCTCACGAGTTGTTGAGGGACCTTGCTTTATATTTTGGTCTGTTCAGTCATGCCATTCCTCGGCGCGCCGTTGGAAGGAGACACAGTCGGGTCATTCTCTGCATATGCGTTGTCATAGACGGCTTGTGGAACTCTAGATTGAGATTTCAGATTTCTCTCCGCCAGAGGAGAAGGATCAAGCATGGATCTGCAGAATATGCGAGCCTTCGGGCCCATACTGGGCTGGGGGGTTAAGTTGGAAGGGGGTTACACCAACCACTTCTAGTCATAAGTCTGGATAGATGCAGCGCGTGATAGCAATGCCATCTATTGAATTATGAACTAGTAAGTATGTCGTTTACTGAAAATGTAAAATGACGAGGATGGTGAGCGAATGGACTTGCCGCTGCGTGATCAGCGAATGGCATTCCCTCCCTTTCCGCCATCCAAGCCTATCCATTCTGGCCAACCTTGTATATACGGCCTGGATCATTGCTCTGGGTTTGCATACAAGGGGGCCATGCTACTATGCCCTGTGTTTTTGGCAAATTTTTGGGCTAGTTTTCAAAATTAGGAATTGCATGTACTCAAACCGATCATCGTTGGGTGATGAAAGCATGTATGTAGATGAGGTGAGGGCGGTACACAGACAATCCAATATATGCATAAATCTACCGTACCTATGCCTCCGCCCAACTCTGCGGTATGAGATTTAAATATGGCAGCCCGTCATGCTCTATGATGAGCTAGATAAGGTTTGACCGCGAGAATGAGGCTTGCAAGGTCTTGGATCAAGTTGATCATGAGCCGAACTGAGAGTTTTGCAAACAAGCGTAAATAATAAAAACATGTGGATACAGAACCCTATATGTGTTGTACACTTACAACACGCAGCAAGCTATCTTTCGTTTACAACATGACCAGCCCTCGGGGAGCGTTGAGGCTGACTTGTCGCGGGCCGATGAAGACGCCAAGACTAATGACAAGCTTTGACGCACAGACCATTTCTTTTCGCGACGCCCAAATCTTCAACTCATAATCGCGTCCACCAAATTCGACCTCCAGATCCACCTCGACAGCGTCGTCTGCAAATCGACCCGCCGTCCACCAACAATCCCAGTACAGCGTCTTGACTTCGCGCAGCCCTCATATTGCGCACACAATGCCTTCCAGGCGCTCAGGTCGTTCAGCCGCTAAGCGCGCGCTGGAAGCCCTTGGTACGTTCTGCATTCCATTTCGTAACTCCATCTCCAGCTCTTAGGGGATTGCCCACTGTCGCATTGCATCGCAGTCGCATTTCCCGCCCTTCGTTTCCTTACTTGGGCTTATTTACGCACGCCCATAGATCATCAGTACTGATCCTGTCCTTGCAGAGAGAACGCCCAAGACACTCAAGGGTCTTCTTGATGACGAGGACGACCAGATGCCCGATGCCGACCACGAGGAGCCCGAACCTCAGGCTGAACCGGACGAGGATGCGGATAAGGATGATGACTCGGTCGCCGAGGAAGAAGAAGCTCCTGAGGAAGACGAGGAGTCAGCGAAATCACCAACTCCTCCTCCCGAACCTGTAATTCGTCGTCGCAGACTCGGTCGCCCACCCAAAAACCGCCCTCCCGACTGGGATACTCTGCCCATCGAACGCCCCGAACGAGACTCGGATGCCACACCTCGACGCCGCGGTCGTGGGGGCTGGAGAGGTCGAGGCGGTCGCAAAGGTCAACACTACCAACCCACCCAGCAATCCGTCGATAAGGACGGTACCATGATGGATATTGTCAACGATGAAGTCGAACTTCCCGAGGACCCGGTTGGTGAGACCAAGGTGGATAAGCTAGGCAACCTCCAGGGCGGCCGCGAGTACCGCTGTCGTACCTTTACCGTGGCCGGTCGTGGCGATCGTCTCTATATGCTTTCCACTGAGCCGGCTCGCTGCGTCGGTTTCCGCGATTCGTATCTCTTCTTCACCAAACACCGGAAGCTCTACAAGATCATTGTCAACGATGAAGAAAAGCGCGACATGATTGAGCGTGACATCATCCCGCACAGTTACAAGGGCCGCTCTATCGGTATCGTCACTGCTCGCTCCGTGTTCCGTGAATTTGGCGCTCTAATTATTGTCGGTGGTCGCCGCGTTATCGATGATTACGACATGGCGAAATGTCGCGAGGATAATGTCGTTGAAGGCGAGCTTGCTGATCCCAACGACCATTTCGACCCGGACAAGCCCTACAACAAGAACCAGTATGTTGCCTGGTTTGGTGCCAGTGCTGTCTACCATGCCAGCGGCCCAGCTCTCCCGCAGCAGAGCGCGAAAGTCGACATCAAGAAGCGCCGTGTTGCCGTCAATGATACCAATTGGCGTCTGGAGCATGCTCTCGAAGCGAGGTGGGTCAATGCCAAAAACTCCCGTGTTCACATGCCTGCTAACATGTTCCAAGCCGATTCAACAGCCAACTTGCCGCCATGCGTCGGCTGAACGAGCGTGGCGTTTATGAGATCCATACTAATACTATGCACTATCCGGCAACCACGCAACCGACACGCGCGCGCATTGAGCAGGTTGTCGACCGGGAGGAAGAAGATGACGAGGTCAAGGAGTCCACTAAATTCACCGAGCTCAACCCGGTCATCCCACGCAATTTCTTGGTCATGGATGTCTATATGGAATCACCCCCAGCTGGCGTCTCACCAGCATCGTACGACGTGCCTCTGCGCCATTCCAGCGCTGTGGACCACGAGTCATATCGCTCAGCCGACTTCCTCGCACCTTTCCAAGGACTGTCGGCCGTCTCCCCCGAGATCAGGGACATGCTGACTCCTGAACAACGCAAAGCATTCGACCAAGCTGTTTCAATTGAAAAGGACTGGAACTACTCCGAGCGAGGCACCGAAGCAGCCAGCACTTCCAGACGTATCCCCGTGGTGGATAAGGCCATTGTCCCTTATTCTATGAGTGTGTCTTGATGTTGTGGTAGCTAACGCGTTTTGTTTCCATTTTTTTTGTAGTTGGGGTTTGTCTTCCCTATCCAATGCTGAGCGACGAGGAGTTACGGAGCATTCCTGATCCTCGTGCCCCTTTACACCCTGGCGAGTTGCCAGAGGAGAAAGCTTCATACCAACCTCGCAACGGCAAGCGCCGCAAGTCATCATCCTGATTTATTTGCCGACTTCAAGTTACGCTTTTACGGCTGCCATACAAGCGTGGACTCAAGGAGGTCAATCCTGTGCGGAGGGTTTGTTTTCCTTTTCTCGAACCAACGGCATGCGAAGACAAGAGTGACATGAAGATCAAGAAGTAATGGGGCTCAGACAAGGGGGATGAACCGGGTCGGAGAGTTGGCGTGTGCAACTATATCTGTAATACCCACAGTCGAATTAGGGACAAAAGAGGAGCTAGGAACGAGGAGTTACGGCGTTGACTGATACGTGAGCCAGAGCTTGTGCTCTCGGTGGTGGCGTTCAACGGGGTAGGGGGAAAATATGGGATCGGAGCAACGACGCTCAGGGTTCAAGTCATCTAGACAGCCATACGTGGAAGGGCTTCCCCGTGTTTCATGTCAATGAACAACTGAATAGGTAGCTAGTGTGGGCATGAATGTCAAGATACATACGTATGTTCGACGACACTGGGTAACTGGTCCATATCTCCGGACGCTCTCAACAAGCAACTTGTTCTGCATCGAATTCAACGCCACCAAGGGACATCCAGTCATGCGGTCTGCAGTCAACATGTTGTTCCGCATCAAATTAGTATCCGTATATACAGTCCGCCTAAACGTGACAAAGTATATTCCCAAAGTCAGCATGGCTTTTCACCTTGTAATCTGTCCCGAAACTTATAACAGGCCAGTCAGCAGGAACCCGCATTACCTGCTGTGCCAACCACAGCATCAGCACTAAGAGACACAGCCTTTCCACCCTTGGAGTTCACATGCACCATTTTGTGTTCCTCGTCAAAACCTGCGCCGCCGCCGCTCCCAGCTTATGAGAGCACTCGGAGTAACTTGGAGGAGTGAGTACCT
>Ga0247765_1001452_pt1 | contig 11184 bp, 10 predicted proteins | sample UWRJL106311C6_FD_179949 | JGI IMG/M metagenome (GOLD analysis project Ga0247765, IMG submission 179949) | Plant litter microbial communities from Arlington Agricultural Research Station in Wisconsin, United States - UWRJ-L106-311C-6 | ecosystem: Environmental > Terrestrial > Plant litter >... | reverse complement strand
CCGAAGCACGACGTCTTGTGATGGACCATAGCCGCCGCGGCTCGCGAGGGCGGGCAGCAACGTGACGCCGGCACCTGTCGCCACCATCTGACGCAGCGTTTCGAGGCTGGTGGCGCGAAAGTCCTGCTTTTCCTGAATTCCCACGCCACTGCACACGTCGAGCGCCTGGTCGCGCAGGCAGTGGCCGTCTTCGAGCAGCAGCAAGGTCTCGTCCTTGAGATCCTCCACCGTAACCTCTTTCTTTTTCGCGAGCCGATGCTGGGCTGGAACGGCGAGCGCGAACGGTTCTTCGTAGAGCTGCCGCGCTTCGAGTCCGTCCATGTCCACCGGCAATGCGAGGATGCCGAGATCGATCTGGCCCGTGCTCAGCTTCTCGAGCATGGGCGCGGTCTGGTACTCGTAGAGCTGCAATTCAAGCCGCGGCAGCGCTTTGTGGATCTCGCGCGCCACACGTGGGAGCAGGTAGGGGCCGATCGTGGGCAGCAGCGCCATCCGCAATTTGCCCGCGAGCGGGTCCCGGTGCGACCGCGCGAGCGCAAGCACTTCGTCGCTCGCCTCGAGAATGCGGCGGGCGCGCGCGACGATCTGTTCCCCCGCCTGCGTGAGCGTGACCTGCTTCGGCTGACGCTCGATGAGCTGAATGCCGAGGTAGTCCTCCAGCTTCTTGAGCTGCGCCGAGAGGGTGGGCTGGCTAATGTGCGCACGGTGCGCGGCGCGGCCGAAGTGCCGCTCGTCCGCGAGCGCCACGAGATACCGGAGATCCTTGAGCTTGAGATCAGACATGGCTGGCGATTTATATCGCCTATCGAAAAGATAAAGTCAATCGATTGGATTAATCGAGTCCAACCCCCCACCATTCGCGTCACCCAATGAAGGAGTGACGATCAAATGCTCGGTATCGGACAGAAATTTCCCCCGTTCGCCCTCACCGGTGTCGTGTCCAACGACATCAACAAGGCTTTCCAGCCCTTCACCAACGACACCCACCCCGGCAAGTGGCAGGTGTTTTTCTTCTGGCCGAAGGACTTTACCTTCGTGTGCCCGACCGAGATCGCCGCATTCGGCAAGCTCGACAAGGAGTTCAAGGCGCGTGACGCCCAGTTGCTCGGCGTGAGCATCGACAGCGAATACGTGCACCACGCCTGGCGCCAGGCGAAGGATGAGCTGAAGAACCTGCCGTTCCCGATGCTCTCGGACATCAAGCGCGAGCTGAGCACGGCGCTCGGCGTGCTCGATCCGGAAGCCGGCGTCGCCCAGCGTGCCACGTACATCGTCGACCCCCAGGGTGTCGTGCGTTTTGTGTACGTCACGGACCTGAGCGTCGGCCGCAGCCCCGAGGAAGTGCTCCGCGTGCTCGACGCGCTACAGACCGACGAGCTGTGCCCCTGTAACTGGAAGAAGGGCGAAGACACCCTGAAGGCGGCCTGACATGACCACGCTGGACGCGATTCGGGATTCGATTCCGGACTATGCACGTGACCTCAAGCTCAACCTTGGGGCCGTGCTGGCCCCCACGGGCGCGCCCGGCCTGAACGAGAAGCAGATCTGGGCGGTGGCGGTGGCTTCGGCCATCGCCAGCCGCAACGTCGGCTTCGCGAAGCAGATCGAAGCGCTGGCCGTGGGCAAGCTGGATGAGGCTTACCTCGGTGCCGCCAGGGCGGCCGCGGCGATCATGGGCATGAACAACATCTACTACCGCTTCCTGCACCTGGTGGAGGACCCGGAGTACTCGCAGATGCCTGCCCGGTTGCGCATGAACGTGATCGGGAACCCCGGCATCGACAAGCTCGACTTCGAGCTGCTGTCGCTGGCGGTGTCGGCAGTGAATGGCTGCGGGATGTGCATCGTGGCGCATGAAAAACAGCTCCGGAAGCATGAGGTCTCGCGGGAGGCGATTCAGAGTGCCGTCAGGATTGCGGCAACGGTTCATGCGGTGGCAGGGGTGCTGGAGCACGCCACTGAAGGTAGTGAGGTAGCGGCTGCGGCCTGAGCGCTTCTTGATTGAAAGGACGGGGTAGCCGACAAATCCGTCGCGCCTGCCCCGTCCTGCTATCCTCCGCCGTCCATGAAAACGGAACGTCCGTCGCACCTGTCCGCCGGGGTCGTGGTGGTGCGGCAAACCGACTCGGGCTGGCGCTTCCTGCTGTTGCGCGCCTATCGAAACTGGGATTTCCCGAAGGGGCTGGTCGAAAGCGGCGAAGATCCGCTGACCGCCGCCCGGCGCGAAGTCACTGAAGAAACCCTCATCCGCGACCTGCAGTTCCTGTGGGGGGAATCCTTCATGGAAACCGCGCCCTACAGCCGCAACAAGGTGGCGCGCTATTACCTCGCCGAGACCCGGACCGAAGAGGTCACTCTGCCGGTCCGCCCTGAGCTCGGGCGGCCTGAGCATCATGAGTGCCGTTGGGTCGACTACGACGAGGCGATCGAGCTGTCGTCGCCCCGGGTGCAGCCGGTGTTGAGGTGGGCGGCGCGGCTTATTGGGTTGGCGCCTGCGCTGGACGCTACGGGCTGACGTAACGGCGAGAAGCTGAAGAGGCCCTCAAACGCCGGGCGGCTAAGAGCGGCGCCCCGTCTTCAGCCGCGCGGCGACTGAGCGCTCTTAGCCGCCCGGCGATTGAGGGCTTCCCGGCGAAGTCGCCAGCATCACCGACCCCCCCATCTCCGTCTCGATCACCGGCGGAATCAATTTGTACATCACCGGCGTCACCAGCCGCGCCAGCAGCGTCGACGAAATCAGCCCCCCGATGATCGTCCACGACATCGGCGAATAAAGCCCGATGTTCTGCGCCGCCAGCGGCAGCAGCCCGCCGATGGCCGTCATCGAGGTGAGCAGAATCGGCAGGAACCGCACTTCACCCGCCTGCTCGATCGCCTCGTCGAGCCCCATCCCCTGCTGGCGCAACTGGTTGGTGAAATCCACGAGCAGGATCGAGTTCTTGATCTCGATGCCGACGAGCGCGATGAACCCGATCGCCGCGGTGAACGAGATGCTGTTGCCCGTCACGAGCAGCATCATGAGCCCGCCGAACACACCGAGCGGCACCACCGTCAGCACGATCAGTGTGGATTTGAAGCTCCCGAACTCGAGCACGAGGATCGCGAAGATCCCGAACACCGCGACGATGATCGCCGTGCCGATGCCGCCGAAGGCCTCCTCGCTCGACTGCGCCTCGCCACCGAGCACGTAGTGATAGCCGCGGGGCCAGCTCATGGCATCGAGTCGCTTCACCACGTCACCGGTGACTTTCGCCGTGTTGAATCCGCGCTGCACGTCAGAGTTGATCGTCGCCGCGCGCTCGCGGTTGTAGCGCTGGATCTGGATCGGCGCGCGTTCGAACTCGAGCGTCGCGAGCTGCGAAATAGGCAGCGTCGAGCCGTTTAGAGTAGGTACGCGCACCTGGCCGAGCGCATCGAGATCTGCTCGCGCGCCAACCGGCGTGCGCACGACGATGTCGTACTGCTCGCCGCTCGGATCCTTGAATGTGCCGGTGGACACACCGGCGACGGAGAGGCGTACCGCGCGATCGAACTCGACGGTCGGCACGCCCAGCAGGCTCGCCTTCTGCGGATCGACTGCGAGGCGCAGGTTAGTGCGCGCGACCTTCAGCGGGTTTTCGACGTCGCGTGTGCCCGGCGTTCCCTGCAGCAGCCTCTCTACCTGCACGGCCAGCTTCTCGAGCACGTCGAGATCGCGACCGACGACGCGCACGGCGATGGGTGCGCTGATCGGCGAGCCGTTGACGAACTCCTTCACGTAGATGCGCGCGGCGGGATAACGCTCGAGCTTCCCACGCAACCCGTCGAGCACGCGCGGCGTCTCGCGCGTGTCGTACTTCTCGAGCTGCACAAAGATCTCGCCGTAGTTCGACGCATCCTTGCGGACGACGTGGTTGTAGTAGATCTGCGGGTTGCCGTGCCCCACGTTCGCGAACCAGCTCTTCACCTCGGGCATCTTCGCGAGCTTGTCCTCGACGAAGCGCACAGCCGCGTCCGTCTCTGCGAGGCTCGTGCCGTTCGGCGCCTCGATGCTCACGAGAAACTGCGGCGTATCGGCTTTCGGGAACAGGCTGCTGCCGATCACCGGCACGAGCGCCGCCGATAGCAGGATCGAGCCCCCAATCGCCACGAGCACCGTCGCCTTGGGTCGCGCGAGGCAATAATGCAGCGCCGGCCGATAGTAGCGATGGATCACGCCCATCACCCGCTGCAGCAGCTTGCTGCCGTGGGGATCCTCGTTCTGCTTTAGAAACCGGCTCGCAATGAACGGGATGATGAAGAGCGCGATCAGCAGCGAGCCGACGATGGCCGACATCACCGTGACCGGCAGCACGCGGATAAACTTGCCGGGCCCACCCGGCAGCGCGGCAAGCGGCACAAAGGCGAAAATCAGCGTCGCCGTGCAGCCAATGATGGCGACAAAAATCTGCTTCGTCCCATCGAGTGCCGCCTGCGCGCGGGATTTGCCTTCCCGCAGATGCCGCGAGATGTTCTCGACCACCACGATGGAGTCGTCGACGAGCAGGCCGAGCGCGACGACGAACCCGGCGATGGAAATCTGGTTGATCGAGTAGCCGCTGAAGTAGAGCACCGTCAGCCCAAACGCCAGCGACAGCGGGATCGAAATCATCACGATGCCGGCCGCGCGCCAGCCGAGCGGCAGCAGCGTGAGCGAGACGAGCGCAATGGCGATGCCGAAGTCCGTGTACAGGCGCGAGAGCCGCGAGCTCACGTTGCGCGCCTGCTCGAACCCGCGCTCGAGCTTGATGCGCTTCGGCAGCCCTTTCTCGAAGCGATCGACCGCGACGTTCACGCGCTCGCGCAGGCTCAGGATGTTGTAACCGTCTTTCTGGTTCGCGGTGACGATCACCGCTCGTTTGCCGTTGAAGCGCGCGAAATAGCTCCAGGGCCGGGAATCCCAGCTCACGTTCGCGAGATCGCGTACGCGGACGGTGCGACTGTCCACCGCGGAAACCACGGTATCGCGCACCTCATCGAGCGATGTGTAGGAGCCGGACGTCTTGAGGCTGAAGCTGCGGGGCCCGAGGTCGATGATGCCTGCGGGGATGTTCGCGTTCTCGCTCTGCAGGGCCTCGATGACACGTCCCGGAGTGACTCCGAGCTCTGCCATGCGCTTGAGGTCGACTTCGACACGCAGCTCGCGCGCGGGGAAGGCCCAGCTCTCGGATGTGCGGATGCCGTCCACGGCTTTCAGCGCGTCCTTCAGCTCGCGGGTGTAGTCCTCGAGCTCGCGATAGGGCGCGTCCTCGGAGACCAGGGCGAGCTCGACGATGTTCACCAGGCCCGGGCTCCACTTGCGGATCTCGAGCTCCGCGATGTCCGCGGGCAGCGTGGGGCGCAGCGCGTTCACTTCGCGCGTGACCTCGTCGTTCTTCTTGTCCGCGTCCGCGTCGGCGTTGAACTCGATGCCGATGGAAGCCACGCCGTCGACCACGGTGGTTTCGATCTTCTTGACGTCGTCGAGCTCGGCGATGCGGTCTTCGATGGGCTTGGCGACCAGGCGCTCGAGATCCTTCGGGTCGGCACCCGGATAGATCGCCGTGACGAAGAATACCGGCATCTTGAAGTAAGGGTCTTCCTCGCGCGCGATGTTCGCGAACGCGAACCAGCCGAGCACCGCGAGGCACAGGAACACGATCAGCGTGAACGGATAGCGGCGGATCGGGAATTCGAGCAGTGACATCACACTCTCCCTGGGCGGCGCGCGATCGGCGCGTCAGCCCTTGTCCGGGGCGGGGCCGACGTCGAGGCTGCCGACGACGCTCTTGCCTTCGGTGACGATCTCGATGCGCTCGTCGTCCTGCAGATACAGCGCGCCGTCGGTCACCACGCGCTCGCCCGGCTTCACGCCGTCGTCGAGCGCGACGGCGTCCGGCGCGATGAAGGCCACGCGCACGTTGCGACGCCTGGCGCGATCGCCGTCGACCACATACACGCTCGCGCGATCGCCGTTGCCTTCGACCACCGCGCCGATCGGCACGTAAGTGAGCTGCCGCTCGCGCGAGGCGGCAGAGTGCAGGTTGAGCTTCGCGACGAGGCCGCTCGCAAGCGACACCGGCAAGGAGTCGAAGCGCACCTCGATCGGGAACATGCCGCTGCGTGAGTCGGAAGCGCCGGCGATTTCCGCGAGTGAGCCGGCGATCGACTGATCGGGATACGCATCCATTCGAATCTCCGCCGGATCGCCGAGCTTCAACTGAACGACTTCGCGGTCCGACAACGCGGCACGGACGACGTAGCCGCGATCGCGCGTGCCCATGATCAACACCGTCTGCGCGGCCGGCACGAGCTCACGCTCTTCGGCGAGCTTGCGCAGGATCACGCCGTCGCCGGGCGCCGTGATGACGGCGTAACCGCGGTTGAACTCCGCGCCGTGGAGCTGCGCCTGCGCGACCGACGCTTGCGTGCGCAGGTCTTGTAGTTGTTCGAGGCTGATCACCTGGTCGTTGTAGAGGCGCTCGCCGCGCTCCACATCGCGTTGGGCCTTGTTCGCGAGCTGCCGGGCCTGCTCCACCTGGGCGTTCACTTCAGTGAGCTCGATCTCGGCGAGGCGTTCGCCCTTCTTCACTTCCTGCCCCTCGCGCACCCGAAGCGTCTTGATGACGCCCCCAACCTTGAACGACAGCTTCATCTCGCCCTTGATCGCGACGATGCCGTTGGTGGAGATCGGCGGCGTTGCGGGTCCGACGGTGGCGGCCTGCACACGCACGGGCGTGGGCGGCACGGCGGTCTGCTCCGGCTTCTTCCCGCAGCCGGCGAGCACGAGCGTCATCAGAAGGAGGGCGATCGTTTTCACTGGGCGTTCTCCGGGCCGACGTCGAGCGGCAAGGTGCCGGACGCGGTGGCGTAGTCGAGCTCGGCCTCGCGCGCGAGCACTTCGAAAACCGTGACGTTGAGATTCAGCTCGGCGCTCGTGAGGCTGTTGCGCGAGTCCATGAACTCGACCTGGTTGATGACGCCTTCGTCGCGCTTGCGGCCGGCGATGCGAAAGCCGGCGCTGGCCGCCTCGAGGCGCGCTTCGGCGGTGTCGATCGAATCACTCGTCGTCTGCAGGCGGTCGAGCGCCTGCTGCACTTCGAGCTGGATCTGCAGTTCCGTTTCCTCGCGACGGTTCGCCGCCTGGCGCACTTCCGCACGGGCGCTGCGGGCTTCCGCGCGATTCGCGCCGCCGTCGAAGAACTTCCAGTTGAGGAGCAGCGAGATCGTGCCGAAATTGCTGCCGCGGCCGAAGTCGTAGTGCTCGTTCTGGATGCCGCCGTCGACTCCGAGTGACAGCGTGGGTTTCAGATCCGCGCGCGCAAGCTGGACGCGGGATTCGGCGGCGCGCGTGGCGCGGTCGAGCTGGTCGAGCTCGGGCCGATTGGCGAGCGCGGCGGTGCGCAGGGTGGCGAGGTCCTGCACGGCGCGCGTCACTTCGCGGTTGACGGTGGCCGGTATCAGCGCCTCTTCGAGCGGATGATTGCGAAGGAAGTTGAGGTAGCTGCGGGCCTGCGACTGTCCGTTGCGCGCCTCGCGCAGTTGCTGGACGACTGCGAGCATCTCGGCGCGCGCGCGGAGTACCTGATCCTGAGTCACTTTTCCGTTTCGGAACAGGCTTTCATTCACGCGCAGGTTCTCCTGCAGTAGCGCGACGCTCGACTGAACGATGTCCACGGTCTTCGTGGCTTTGAGCCAGTCGAGGTAAGCGACGGTGACGTCGCGCTTCAATCGGCGCGCAAATGCGACGCGGCCGTACTCCGAGGCTTCGAGCGCGGCCCGCTGCGCGCGGATGGCTGCGGGAATGGCGGGCGCATAGATCGGCTGGCGAAGCGTGAGGCGGGTGTCCTGCTCACGCTCGCGAACGAAGTTGATCGTCTGGTCGCTCACGGTCGGAAAAGACGCGGTGCGACCCTGCGCGGCGAGCAGATCGTTGAGCGTCGAGTAGATGGGGTTCAGCATCTGCCCGAGCGGCACGTCGATTTCGCGGCCGCCTTCGGCGCGGGTGTAGCGCGCGGCGAAGGCGAGCTCGGGAAAGAAGCGGCTGCGCGCCGCATCGAGCAGCGCGAGGTTGCGTTCGACTTCGAGCGATTGGGACTGGAGCGAGAGGTTGGAGCGGAGAGCGTCGCGGACGTATTCGTCGAGTACTTCGGCGAGGGGCCGGGAAGAGAGGGTGTCGTTCGGTGTGGGGGTGGGCGCCACTGCTGGGCCGGGCGTTGTCGCGGCACCGGCGGGCGGCCTGGCTCCAGGCGTCGCGGGCGACGCCGGGTTGGCACGCTCCTGAATCGCCGGCGGCTCCTGCCCGAATCCCAGCTCACTGGCCCCCAGCGATGCCGCAGCAGCGAGGGCCATCGCACTCCAGGCCGCCTTCGTCCCTGCTTTCACCTGTTTAGTCACTGGACACCTGTCAAATCCGGAGCCAAAAAAACTACTTCACGGCTTCAACCGACCGAGTGGCCATCAGCAACGCATGCTCGACGAGATCGCGCGTGGCAATTCCATCGTGCGCGAGGTGATTCGCCTTCGTGGACGCCAGTTGCAGCACGCCGTGCATGAACCCCCACAGCGAGGTCGACACGATCTTGGGGTCGCCGACGTCGGAGCGGATCGAGCCGTCGCGGATTCCCGCCTCGATGACCGACACCATCATGTTGCGACAGTCGTCGCCCTTGAGCATGGCGGCGCCTTCGTTACTCGCCGCGTCCGGCTCCGGCGAGATCAGCTCGCAACGGGCCATCACTTCGAAATAGACCGGAAATTCCTGCGAAAAAGCGATATACGCGCGACCGATCGCGACGATCTGATCCAGACCGCGCTTGTGCCGGCCCGCGGCCTCCGTGAACCGCTGCGTCAGCGTGGCAAGCGCGCGCTCGCACAGGCCGAAGAGCAGATCCGTCTTGTCCTTGAAGTAGACGTAGAGCAGCGCGCGCGAGAGCCGCGCTTTGCGCGCGACCTGGTCCATGGTCATGGCATCCCAGCCCACGGTGGCGGCAACGGCTTCGGCTGCGTCGATGATCTCGGCGCGGCGACGTTCCTTCTCTTCGAGGCGGCGTTCGGCGATGTAACTCATAGGGGCGCGCACTGTACGGAGCGCGTTGACACGATGTCAATAACTAGTTGAGCGACTAATGCACGGGTCTGGGTATCGAAGGGCTTGACTCTCAAATGCGAATAATTATCATCTGCCCCCACACGGCACTCACACGATCTTCGAGCACCCCATGCACGACGTTCAGTCCTCTTCGAATCGCATACCGGCCCCGCCTGCCGCGCCGGCGCGCGAGCTCAAGCGCGTGTCGACCGACGATCTCATCGGCCCCGCCCGCGAAGTGCTCATTCGACATGCGGGTTGTGATTACCGCCTGCGCATCACACGGCAGGGGAAGCTGATCCTCACGAAGTGAGGGTTGGCCGCGGCACTGCGTAGCGTGCCACCGCAAAGTTTGCTGCCGGGCCTGCCATGGATGGCGGGCCAACTCACCGTCCATCTGTGCAAACAGCTCTCAACAGCAGGCCCGCCCAGCCAGCGTAGACTACCCCGCGTTTTACTTCTGTCGTGCCTCGAAGCCGGAGCCTCATCATGAGCGACGTATTTTCCAAGTCCGAAAACGAACAGGTCATCGCCACTCTCAATCACATCCTCGAGCTGGAGCTCGCGGGGCTCGTTCGCTATCTGCACTACAGCTTCATGATCTTCGGCCACAACCGCATTCCGATCGTCGGCTGGCTGCGCGACCAGGCGGAAGAATCGAAGACGCACGCGACCCAGGCGGGTGAGCACATCACCAATCTCGGGGGCCATCCGTCGCTCAAGCTTGGCTCGCTGCTGGAGACGCACAAACACAACGTCGACGAGATCCTGGCCGAGGCGCTGGCGCACGAAGAAGAAGGTCTCGACGAATATCGCAAGTTACTGAAGCAGGTCGCCAACAAGAGCATCATGCTCGAGGAATACTGCCGTGAGCAGATCTCGGCGGAAGAAGAGCACCTCGCGGAGATCCGCAAGATGATGCGCAAGCCGGGTTCCATCAAATAGCGCGGTAACTTATGGGCGCCACTGCGGCGATCGTGATCGCGGCCCTGCTGATCAAGGGCACGCTGATCGGTGCGATCGTTATGCAGCGGCGCCGCATTCGTCGGGAGGACGAAGCGCTAAGGGAGCAGCAACGGCTCGTGCATCTCGCGCGAGTCGCCATCGTCGGGGAGCTGTCCGGCGGCCTCGCACACGAGCTGAACCAGCCGCTCACCTCGATCCTGAGCAATGCGCAGGCGGCCCAGCAGGCGCTGGCGAGCGATCGGGTGGATCTCGCGGAAGTGCGCGAGATCCTCGCGGACATCGTGACCGAGGACAAACGCGCCGGGGAGTTGATCGGCCGCATCCGCATGCTCCTGAAGCGGCAGGACTCGGTGAAGCAGGCCGTCGACATGAATGCCCTGCTCGCGCAAGCGCAGTGCCTCGTGAAGAGCAGCCTGACCTCCCGCCAGGTCACGCTGAACGCTACGCTCGCCCCCGAACTGCCGCGGATCCTGGGCGACGGCGTTCAACTGCAGCAGGTGCTCCTGAACTTGCTACTCAATGCATGCGACGCGGTGAAGGATTGCGAGCCTGCGCACCGGCACATCACGCTGGACGCGCGCGCGGAAGCGGAGGGCCAGAGCTTGCACGTGATCGTCACCGACCAGGGCCATGGCATCGCGCCAGATGGCCTCGAGCGGGTATTCGATGCATTCTTTACGACGAAACCCGATGGCCTCGGCCTCGGGCTCGCGATCTGTCGGCAGATCGTGACTGCGCACGGCGGCCGGCTCTGGGCCGCACACAATGGCGAGCAGGGGGCGGCATTCCACCTCACCCTGCCTGCAGCGAACACAGTGAGGGAACGTGAACGCGCCACCGGATAACGGGGGATCGACGAGCCCGCCGCTGATTGCGGTGGTCGATGACGAAGCCTCGGTTCGCCGGGCCCTCGGCCGGTTGCTGCGCGCCGCGGGCTTCGAGTCCCGCCCTTTTGCGAGCGGGCGCGAGTTCCTGGAAGCGTGTCGCAAGGAGCCGCCGGACTGCGTGGTGCTCGACATGCACATGCCGGAGATGTCCGGTCTCGAAGTGCTGAAGCACATGAACGCGTCCGGGCTCTTTCTACCGATGGTGCTCATCACGGCGGACGACGAGTCCGCCCGGTGCCAGCG
>Ga0247765_1001451_pt1 | contig 11188 bp, 3 predicted proteins | sample UWRJL106311C6_FD_179949 | JGI IMG/M metagenome (GOLD analysis project Ga0247765, IMG submission 179949) | Plant litter microbial communities from Arlington Agricultural Research Station in Wisconsin, United States - UWRJ-L106-311C-6 | ecosystem: Environmental > Terrestrial > Plant litter >... | reverse complement strand
TTTTTTTGCCCGCAACGGCACTCTTATTCTTTGTTTGAGTTTGAATTTTTAACTCTTCAAAGCGACACCTGTAGTCTTTTATTCTATTTTTTATTGATTGTATGACTCCAGTTTCCTAGGCTACAATCTATAAGAATAAACCTAGACCCCGGGACATTTAACCTTTGCTCGTTTCCTCGGTCGACCGTGAAACTCGTCCTCGTCCCCAAGCCCAGCGTCTTCATCTAGTTCCACACTATCATCATCAACCGACTCCAGACCGCCATTATCATCACATGCTTTCCCTCCCCACTGTGCCTGCTCCCATGCGAGATAAGCCTCCCCAGGAGACGCTGGAGAGGTTGGCTCATCTGCCCATTCGAGGGAATCTTCGGTGGATCTCTGCCGTTTCTGGGGACTGTCGCTGCGACTCCGGCTCCTGGTCGGCGGGGCAAAGCGTCGCGTGTATTCCTTAAACGGCAGCATAGTTGGACGGGGTTGTTCATCATCCCCCTTGATGATCAAGTTCAACGGGACCTGGGATAGTTTGGCCAGGACGGCCTTATCCGAGATGATGGCCAGTGCAAACCGGGCGAAAAGGCATTCCCTGGATATGCCCAGCAGGGGTTGCAGCTCGAGGTTGTGGAACGTGTCGGCAAGCTCAGATGTCAGGGGGTTGTCGAGGACATGCACGACCCAGCGCCCAAGCTTGGGTACAAGACAGATGCGGTGCTGGTCCCACAGAGTGTGAAGATCCCTGCGCAGACGAAATACATTTTCTGGACAGTGGGTTTGAGCACTAGCCGTTGGCCGGCGAGTGTATCGGAGGGCCATCTGGTTGCTGCGCCACCAGCTTTCCTGGGCGACGGGGATGATGTGGCTAGTCTCTAAGGGTGCCGACCAGTTCGTGATGCGGCAAGTCCTGTCGCGCTCCCCGACCAGTTCGCTGGGTGCGGGCTCGATCTTGGCTGCAACCCACGACGAAGGTAGGTTGCCATGGGGAAACCGGTAGTTGTCAAAGGAGGGGACCACCGGGTACGGCTCAGTTGCACGCTCTGTCGTGCTAGCCGCCGAGGTTATGTTGGAAGGGAGGCAGAAATAGTAGATTTGATCCATCAGAATGCCGTCAATGCCCCCATCGAGTGTGTCCACGACGGAATCGCCGCCGCGCGTCAAGGCAAAGTATCCATCCCAGCGGTTGTTGGCGAGCAGAGCGCAAGCGGTCCTTGCCGTCTCGTAATGCACACCCCCAGCATCGAACCGCGGAAGGATGAGCAGCGTGTTGTTGCCGTCGGGATACCCTGGGTGCAAAAAAGTGATGCCCTTTGCAGAGTCGCCGCAAACCCGAAATGCTGACTTTGGTGCGCGGAGTTGCAGTGGTACGGCGGCCATGGATACTTTGATGAATATGGATGGAAATTGATGGAGGAGGTGGAGCGTTGGACCGGGAGTTTGATACATAATTGGCTTGGTACCTGAGCTTATCGCGTCTATTGCTGCCCCGCACCCGCTAGAGCGATTTTCCCTTAACCTCATGTAAGTCGACGTCTGGTGCCTCCGTGTGTCAACAGGCACGTTCGCCAGTCGCGCCGCGTGGTTGTAGAAAATGGAAAATTGGCCCAAAGGGTGAAACGAGTAAAAACTCTATTAATAGTCAAAAACTATGGGCCATGGCCCGTGGTTCTGCCAACCTAATCCTACCGCCCTAAACCGCCCAAGTTAGTTGGTCGGGACCTAGCGAGCACTGGATCTTTTGGTAGAATAACCCTACCTAGTATTCTTTGAAAAAAATAAAATAAAATAGCATGCTATGTCTAGGGTAAATGGTGATTAAGCTAGGAAATACAGCTATTCCTTCCTTACGCCATGCATTAGGCTTGGCGTGGTCGTTAAGGATGTCCGGGTCCGCTGTGGCATTCCAAATCATATTAACGGGTTTTTCCACCCTGTACTTTAGCCAGATCGGAACGTTACCCACTGTCCATAACGTTTGTTTAGGTTTCTCTCGGGACGTATAATTACACCCCACTCTTAAGTCGACACTTACTTCAGACAATGCCCCCCAGGTGATCCACCTGCTGCTAACTCACCACCGCGAAGCCGTCGACATATCGCACCCGGACCCAGAGGGGTACACGGCACCGCAGCTTGCGGTGGTGCACATGCGGTTAGAAATTCTTCAAATCCTGCTGGATGTCACTACAAACGAGCCGGCGGCAGCGGCGGCGGCCTTTGGATCCGCCCACGAGCGCACTGGCGGCACGGTGTCCGCGCGTGGATGTGCCGCTCCTGTCGAACGACGGGCGCTCGGCTCTGGCATACGCGGCGCTCTGCGCTGGGGAAATGGCGGTGGGGCTGCTGTTAGACACGAATGTCTTTGACCTCAACCTTGCGGATCACTACGGGAAGACAGCTGTGGACTGGGCGAAGATGAACACTTGCGAGGCCGTCGCGACGATGCTGCGAGAGGCTAGGGGGTAGTGCCGCTGAGAGGGATGTCAATTACCTCAGGTACCCTCTACCAAACCTAACTGTTGTGATGCCGTCGCTGGAGGAACTAGAGGCATGAGCTTGATTATTAAAAGGTATATTGTTCTATATGTGAGCCCCAGCGGGAGCTGGGGCGAGTTGTGGTTTTTATATACAAAGGAAATAGCTTAGCCACAGCTAAGAGCAAGCTCTTGGTCACAGGTGGCTTAGGTGGCTTGACTAGCTCCTTGGTACAATACACCCCCTATCCTTGTACAGGCCTTACAATTGGCCTGGGCGAGGATGACTAATCGTGCTTTTAGAAGCCATTGCCGCCCTTTTTTACCCGAGAAATTTTCTACCCCTCTACTTTAAAAATCTATTTTTGGCTCAGCCCAATTTTTCTCGTACCGCTAATTTTAATCCAGTTAGAAATTAAGGTTAAACCCGGCTATTAACGGTTTAAAATGCCTTCAAAGTAAGTAGAATTCTCTTTTCTTATCAATTCTCGAAGCGTACGAGTATACGAACGCGCGCGTAGCTTTTTAAATTCGCTCTGGTTGTTAGATTAATTACCCCAATTTCCCTAATCGTTAGGTTAATTTTCGGATTGTAAAATTAGCTCGTTTTTTATAAAGTCAATTACCCTGGCTATTTAGTAACTTATATTAATACGCGCGTAGATCCAAAAAAAAGTTATCCCAGCCGGTAACCCCTAGCAAGTATACTTATAATAATTATTTAAATGTAGGAGTATACTAATCCGAGGCTTCTGAGTCTGGCTTAAGGAAACGCTTAGCCTTTAGTAACGATTTTAACCCTACTACGAAATAAGCTCGTATTAATTCTTTTACTTTTACTCTAGCTACTAAAAGCTTTCCCTTTTCTCGTATTAACTTTATAAGTATATTTAAGGCTTTAATCCTACTTCGCGCTTTAGTATTTACGAGTACTTTATACGCTTGGTTACCTATTTTTAATTTTACTATTAAGCTTAACTTCCTTAATTAGAAGGCTTTTAAGTAGCGAGAGTAAAATATTAAGCGGTTTTTATTTTACGTTTAGGAGGAGCTAAGCTTCCTTAGTAGCAATTTGTCTTTGCAACGTATCTACTTTAACTTCGCTATATACGCTTAATTTCGTCTTTGTATATTTAAAGAAAATTCCGCCGTAATCTTCTTAAGCCCATTTATCCGTTACTAGATCTTATTCCGATTAAAAGAGCTGTGAATTAAGAGCTATATACGCTATTTTAACTCGTTTATTTACAGTAATATTAGGGGTTGCGAAAAGGGCCTTAAAAGTAGCAAAAAATATAAATTTTATACTACGGGGTATCCGTATTACCTTATCCCTTCGGAGCTTATTCCCGTAGCTAGGTAGTATTATAACGTTTATTTCGAGTCTAACCTCCCTATTAATACACCGTTTAAGGATAGGCTTAAGGCTATTTTTAAAGCTTTATATAAGCTACTTAGGAAGCTTACTACCTTCCTTTCCTTCCGTAATAGTAATAATTCGGGTAGTACCAAGTACTTAAGCAAACTTACTGCTTTTACTACTACTTGGAACGTTTTTAATTACGTTAACGTTTAGAAATCTGGATAGGAGATAATTAGCTATACTTTTAGGTTTCCTTAGAAGTTGTATCGGCTTTTAATTCCTAATGTTAATACTTTCGTAGTTAAAGCTAAATTAAATAACTTAGATAATAGTAACGCTTTAGGCTAGAAAGTCCCGCTGCTTATAATAGTATTTGTAGCAAAGTAAGGGTTATACCCCGGTTTTGCCAAAAAAGTAAAACGTAAGTTTAGGGCTAAGTAATTAAAGGGTTATAATAAAAACGATAATAAAGGCGAGAAGCTTTGGGATAAGCTAGGAAATATTAACTAGTTTAATTAATTTAAACCTAAAACCAGGTCCTATAATTTGTATTTTCCCCCGTTCTAATTTATAGTAAACGTAAGTAACCCTAATAATACTTATCGTATTAGTATTATCGCTTAGGCAAGCTAAGATCTCTAAACGTAGGTTTTTAAAAAGAGTTAGAAGAAAATAGATAAGGATTTTGAGTAATTAAGGTGTAAATGTCGGTATTATAATTAGCTATTTACTAAAAAGCTCGCAGAGGTTATAAAAGCCGTAAAAAACGCTAACTTAGTACTTTTAAAACTTATTAAGTATTAAGTTATTAAGTTAAATATAAAGGTTTGTAAGGGGTTATCGTAATTATTAATCCTTAGAAAGCGTATATATACCCTTATTTACTCCCTCCAAGCTCCTTTTAAAAAGGAGCTTACTTTTACTAAAAAAAAGTTAAAGGGGTTGTTTAAAAAAATCGTTAAAACTGGGGGCGGTGGTACCGTTAAGGAGGTTATTTAATTATAAGCTTAAGTAGATACTATAAAGGAGTTAGCTTAAGGTAATAAATAGGCTTGCCTTATTAAAATTAATAAGAAGTTTTAATAAAAGCGGAGATTTATTTAGGACTTTATTTATAAAGGGTTTAAGGATTTATTAAAAAGTTTAAAGGGTTGTTTTATTTTAAAGTAACATTTCCGGGGATATTTTTATATATATTAGTTAAGCGAGTTAGTTAAATTGGTATAAAGGAGTTATAAGTATACTTATTAATACGTTTCGCTCCTCCGCCTTTTAATTCTCTAAAATAGGTATCTTATTCTTTATACTCGCCTTAATTTTATATTATACGTCCTAAAGATTAATAAGCTTAATAAAGTATTTAAATTTCTGCCTTAATAAGCGCTTAGTTAACCTATTTACTAGTATTTTATTTATTAAGAGGTATTTAATAGCAAAAGATTTTCTTTTATATTCTTACCTTAATTATAGGTTTTATATATTTACGTACTTAAGCTTGGTATTAATACGCTTTAAGGTATTCGTAACAAGCCTAATTATTTATATATTATTATAGAAAATCGTTAAAGGGAAGGAGAATGCTTTACCAATATTTTTAAGGAGCCTTTTAAAAGCTATACTCTTTTTAACTATAATACCTAAAACGTAGAGTTTTGCTTTAGTTAATAAGGTAATAACTATAGCTTATTAAGCTGCCTTCCAGTAGATTGGGCCTTTTATAAGTAAGAATACGAATCTGTAAAATAACTTACGCGTTTTTTCATTTAACGTAAAGGAGGTATCTCCGGCAATTAAAAGCTACGGAGTTTTTACTTAAATAAACGCGTATTAAATAAAGAGGAACCTTATAGCGTAAAGGTAGCTTAAGGTATAGTAAGCGGCCTTAATATAATCTTAATTTAGATTAGTAAGAAATTTTAAGAGCTGGGAAACTATAAACGCAATATCTAGCCTTATTATAATAGTAGTATAAAGAATACTATTAACGAGTTTTTAAAAAAGCTTGATCTCCTGTTTTAATACCTCCCCCAAATTTTTAATAAGCTTTTCAGCTAGTAGGGGTATAAAAAAGTATTTCCCAATATTATCTACTCCAAATCTCTTTACGATTTTTTCGATATACTAATCGTAAATAAGCTAAAGTTTCTTACTCTTCCGGTCTCTAATTATACGTATATTTAGAAAAATATTAATATTATCTCCCCCGGTAAGGTTATACTCCTTTTTAATCCCCTTTACCATTTTAGTTATAATTTACTTATAGCTTTTAAAATATATAAGGAAAAAGTTATCTATATAAACTACTAAATATACTATACGCTTTTTATTATAGAAAAGGCAAGGCTCCTCCTTTAATCGGAAGAAACCCACCTTTTTAAACGTAACGTAAAAGGTTTTATACTAAAATATAGGAGAATCCCTTAATCTATATAAAACTCTATTAAGTAATACTATAAAACCCTCTTTCTTAAACCTATTAAAAAGCTTGCAAACTACCCCTAAAAAATCTTCTCCCCAAATAATATTTAGAAACGTTTACTTTATATTAAATTACTTAACCTTTTAATTTTTAACTACTATAAAGGCAAATATAATACGTAGAGTCCGCGTGGTTAGTATAATTATATAGGTATCCTGTAGTGTATAGTAATATTGGAAATCTTTTCGTATAATTATATAAACCTTAAACGTAAGGATCCCCCTAACTATTTTTTGTAAAAATACCTATTTAAGTAAAAGCGGGTATTATCCTTATACTTTTAAATTAAACTTGGAGATCTCTTTTCAAATCTTCTTATTAATAAGCTTGTTTATCTCTTAGGCAGCTACTTTTAGGAATTCCTTTCCTAAAAGATAGCTTTTAAGCTCCTTTTAATTCTTTAGGGGTAGGAGTATTATAAGCTTTTCGTAAGTTAGGGTTCTTTTACGAATTACCGTTACTATAATTTCGTATAATATATAGTAAGCGTAGTCTCCTCTTTGGATTACCTTTTACTAATTAGGTAAATAGGTTTTTATAAAGTTATACCATTATTAATTATAATTAATCAGGATTTCTTCAAGCTTATACCAATTTTTGAAAAAAGCAAAAACTCCCTTTTCTATACTAGTAACCACTTTAACCTCCTTTTATTTCTTTCTCCTTAAATTATATCTATAAGTAGGAGACCTTATACTTAGGCTGGATATTTACTAAATTAGTTTAAATTAAACTCGTTTTTATACTTACGTTATTACTTTTAATGGTTTCTTTTATAAAGGTCTCGGGGTTATTTTAACTCCTAATTACGAATTTCCCCTAAATCCTTTTTAGAAAGCGCCCCTATTAATCTTATATTTAGGACTTTTAATATAAATTACAATTATTAAATATATATTCGCTTTTAAGTTTAATCGTATTTGCTCTATACTATTAGGGTATTTATCTATTTACTTATCTTCGTAAGTAGAATCTTCTCCGAACGGCTTATATATACCCGGGCCTTATTATCTAAAAGTCTTTAGTACGTTAAAGAAGTTTTTATTAGCTTTTAAGCTAGTTTCTTACCTCTAAGTATCTTTATCTCCGCTTTTCTATACGTTAAAAAAATCGGTTTTAACTTTTAAAATAAAATCTTACTTTTGGGCTTTTGTAGCTCCGCTATTCAACTCTTCCTGCTACAAAACTTATTACAAAACCGAACCTTTAGCGCCCGCTCCTTATTATTTAAGCGAGGAGTTTATTAACGTTAAAGTTATAAGTCCTTAGGTTGGGGTTAAAGGTTTATTAACTAATTTGTAATCTTTCGGGCTTTTAGGTAGTTCTACCCCTAAACTCGGCTTTAAAAGTTCCCTATTATCTTGCAACTCCCCTTTTTTAGGCTTATTTAGTAGATTAGGGGATAAGCTTATCGTTAAAAACTCGTTAATTAAATTAATAACTAAGAAGGGCTTACGTACTTCCTTAGTTAGGTTTACGTACTTTACTATATAATTAATCTCCCCTACGTTTAGGGCTTCCCTCTCCTCCTTTTTGGATCCGAAGAAGAGTTTTTTATTAAACGTTACATTACGCGTAACTATTACTCGGTTTAAAAGCGGCACCTAGATTTTATAAAGGTTAGAACCCCTGTAACTAATTAGATACTTTAGGTAAACGCGCTTCTTAGTTTTAAAGGTACGTTAATTAATATTCTTTACCCTTTCGATTAGTAACGGATATACCCAGTATTTATATACGTATACTTTAAACCAATTTAAGCGTATATTTTTTATTTAAACTTCCTTTAGACTTTACTTTGCAAGGTACTAATAGTAGTACTACCTAAACCACTAATAGAGCTTCTCGTTCGGAAATATCTAGTTATTACACTTACTTGGATTTATTCCGTATAAGTATACTATAATAGTAATAGATTTTAATTATATATATTCCGGGAGCCCTATTCCCGTTAATATCTTTAAAAACTTCTCCTGCAACTCCTTACCAACGCGTTTAATACCGCCGTTATATTCGTAGTAAGCGGTTCCAGTTATCTTATACTTAATACCCTCCTTTATAAGCTACCTTATAAGCTATATCTCTCCTTTAATACTATACGTACTCGTATTTTAATTTTAGCTAATAACGTAGATCCTAAACCCGTACTACCTTTATACCCATTATTCAAACCGTTATAAAATCGTAGTAATAATTAGCCCGGCTTTATCCCTTGTAATATAGATAAAAGGCTTATTACTAAACTTATCTTTTATAAATATAGTATAATAAACGTTCCCAATCCCCCAGTTAAACTTAAAAATATCCTACGTAATCCTCTAAAACGGTTTTTTAAATTAGTAGGGTAAAGGCTAGTAGTTAATTACGTTTTTAGTATAAATTTAAGCGTAATTTTCGCACTCTTAACACAAGGAACTATTCACGCTCCCTTTAATTTTAACGCCTTTTACGTATTTTATTAAATAGCGGAAAGTATCCCTCCCGAGGTACCCTAATTACAAATACTATAAGGCGATAATATCTTCCCTTAAGTAATTATACGGTTAAAATCTTACTCCCCTACTTGTAAACGTTATAATTATAGGGCCGAATATGTAAGCGATTTATAATTTACTTAAAGGTACCGGATTAAATTAAAGGTAAGAGGAAAGAGGTTTATATTCGAAAAAGATAATATTATAATAATAAATAAATTTACGTATAATTTTATTATACTTTGGAGTTTTATAACGTAGGGTTAAGTTATAACTACAATATTACAAGCTTGTTACTTTTTTAAGCTTTCCTTTAAAGATAATATTAATATAAAAACCGGAAATTATAATAACGTTTTATAATAAAAGATTCTCCGTATTCTCACCTCCCTAGCCGTTTAAATAATTTTTAAATATACGTAATTTATACCTAAGGATAGGGAAATACCCAGCTTCTACCTTAATGAACCTACCTTACCTATTAGTTACAAACGAACCTAAAAGGAGAAGCTCCTTTCTATTAATGATATAAAGGGCTTTGCAATTATTAAGGAGCGTATTATCCGAAAATTAATATAAAACCTAACTTATAGCTACGTATACCCCCAAGCTTTTATCTAATTTCTTAAGCAAAAATAAATTAATAATTATAGTATAAGGATACTTTATAGGGAGTTTAGTAAAATCGGATCCTTTAAGGGTAACCAGAGCAAAATTTCTTTAATTACGGGGTTTTAGTTTTATAATTTAGGGACCCAATTGGGTATTAAAAGCGGTACTTGTAACTAAATCTGGTTACGCTCCTTTAGCTAGTAGCTTATAAAAACCAATAAAATCTCGCTCCAGGGGCGAGAAAAGGATTATTATAACGTTAATAAACTTGGGTTAATCTCCTCCTCCCTTTACGGAACTAGCTCCACCCTTAAAGGAGACTTGCTTAAATTCTCCCTACTTAACGCGTAATTCCTCCTTAAGCTTACTATATACTAGCTTGTTAAAAATAGAAAGGATTTAATTACGTTTCTTTTTATTAAGGTATCTTTTTAAATAAATTAGGGCGTTAGGTACGAAGTCTCTACTATAAGCGAAGCGGAAAGAGTTGTAATTAGTTGGCTTTTACCGGTACTTCCGGAACTTACAAAGGTAAATGTACTCGGTCCCAGTAATTTTACTTTTTCTACTAAAACTACTTTATTCCGTAATAGCGTAAAATCTATTATAACCCTTCCCCTTTTTCTCTTTAGCGTTAAGCTTAATTTCTACTTCCAAGTTACAAACGAGTTTATTTAAAGTCGGAAACTTCTTACTTTTATTAAATAATCTAATATACTCGAATCTCTACCTTTTACCCTACTTACTATTAATATACTTAATAATAACGGCGAGTTAATTTAGAGTAGCTAATAATATTTTAACTTCTTATACGCTATAGGCGAAAGCTTCCTTGTAAACCCTTTTCCAATTTTATATCCAAATAGTTGGGTTAACCCTTCCAACTCCAATCAACCGTATTATATTATTATAATTATTGCAAATGTATATTTAAATAAGCTTCGCTCCTTCGTTAAATTACGCGTAAAGCTTAGCAACGTGATTTTAAACCGTAATAGGTTTATTTTATTAATTTAAAAGTTAAAGGTTAATTAGGTAAAGGATCTTTACGTTAACTATACTCTTAATCCAGGCTTAGATATTTGTAAAGTACTAAAGCTAGTCTTTACACTTATACTTTTTAGCAATTTATTCCTTTATTTAAAGATCATAATACTTAAAGGGATTAAGTACTATTTTAACTAATTTCGTTTTTACAGTTTTTTCTAGATTAGTAAGCTTTTTATACTTGATAAGCTTTTTTTTAAAACCCGCATCTTGGAGCTAAATCTCGTCCAGGGTTCCTTAAAAGGTTAAAGGATCGGAAAGGTTGTAATAAATTACTAAAGGGGCTTCGGTAAGGGGATTAAGGAGGTACCAGATCTATTACTTTTTACAGTAAAGCTTTAGCGCGATATACTATTCGTTTTACTTATTACGCTTAGTAAGCTTGACCTTAGTTATAAACTTGTTATTAGTTAATATAGTAACGAGGTTAAAGTTTAAAGATAAAAGATTATTAAAGGTATTTAAGAAAAGAAGTATAAATGCTCTAAAGCCTGTATAGCGACGGCTAACTTATACGCTTTTGGATACTGCTACAGCTTATAAAGCGCCGGGCTCATAACTGTAATGCCGTCGCTGGAGGAACTAGAGGCATGAGCTTAATTATTAAAAGGTATATTATTCTATATGTAAGCCCCAGCGGGAGCTGGGGCGAGTTGTGGTTTTTATATACAAAGGAAATAGCTCAGCCACAGCTGAGAGCAAGCTCTTGGTCACAGGTGGCTCAGGTGGCTTGACTAGCTCCTTG
>Ga0247765_1001450_pt1 | contig 11197 bp, 4 predicted proteins | sample UWRJL106311C6_FD_179949 | JGI IMG/M metagenome (GOLD analysis project Ga0247765, IMG submission 179949) | Plant litter microbial communities from Arlington Agricultural Research Station in Wisconsin, United States - UWRJ-L106-311C-6 | ecosystem: Environmental > Terrestrial > Plant litter >... | reverse complement strand
CTTTTCCCCCCTTTAACCCCCCCCCCCCCCCCCCCCCTCCCCCCCCCCCCCCCCCCCCAACATCTACAATCCCCACAGCACTGGGACCCCTATCATGTATGAAGTTGCTATAGATTCCTACCCATTATCTGATCCAAATCCGCCGATTAGAAAACTGTTCCACGCCGTTGCGAATCGAATCTCTTTTACCCTTCTCGTTCCGGCCTGTCCCATCCATGTTCCATCTCGTCCTCATCAGGCTGACCTCCCGGTTCGATTTGAATTGGCCGGCTTGACGTGGTTCACCATGCTTCGGCCAGCAACCGAGAGAAAGCCAGATAATCAGTCACATGTTAGACCGCTTTCTCTCGTTTATCAAGGTCCCGACTTTGCTCTTGGTGGTACACCCTGGGTAAACGCCCAGGTGAGCAAAATACATAGATACCAACCAGCTGGAACAAGGCCGCGCAAAACACAACACAGCACACAACATGATACACGTGGCGACCACCGTACATATCTTGTCATACCTTTTGTCGCGCGAGGTATGATGGTTGACTGCCATAGGAGGTAACCGGACCCCGGCAAGTACAGCCAATGAGACGTGTAGGACAATCCGGAAGGGGAACTAGGGATTTTGTGCCGGAAATAGAGTTTCGCCAAACAAAACAGGGGAGTCGTTACTTTAGAGTCATGTGCGATGGTATGTAATACGGGTCTCGCCCCTGGGCTAGGTTTTCCGGTCGTTCTTCAGGGTTTCCCTGTGACCGGTACGATGGACATGCAGGCTGCTTGCCACTTTCAAGCCAATAATGTGGCCCTATTCGTAATTGTCGCCTAACATGTACTCCCATCGCTATAATAGCCAGTTGATCATCACCCGCCCTTTGCGCGCTTTGCAGAGGCCAAAGCCGCCGAGAAGGCCTCGACGAACCTGACACAGTCACTAAATGTATTGTACAATGGTGCGGGTGCCACGCGGATGACATCGGGTTTCCGCTCGTCCACAATGACGCCGCGCGTCTCAAGTTCCCGCATGACCGTCTCCAGGAGTCCTTCGACGAGCAGGATGCTCAGCTGGGCTCCCCTTTGGTCTGGGCTCGATGGTGTGATGATGCGGAAGAGTACCTTATCCTCCTCACCCATGTCGCTCAGCAGGCCTTCCAGGAAACTTGTCAGCTTCAGAGACTTCTCCCGGAGCTTCTGCATGCCGCCGGCCAACTGGAACACCTCAAGCGAGGCACTCAAGCTGGTTATGTCCAGAATGCTCGGGTTGCTGAGCTGGAACCCGGCGGCGCCGTTGGCGGGGTGGAACTTGTTCACCATGCGGAAGCGCGATGCCTTTTCGTTGCCCCACCAGCCAGCGAGACGATTGCGATAGCCCTCTTCGGGCTTCTCATCCGTGATCTCGCGTGTTACCAGACTGTTGCGTTCGTGTACAAACATGCCGCCAATGCAGCCGGGTCCGCCGTTTAGATATTTGTAAGAACACCATGCGGCGGCATCAACATCCCAGTCGTGTAGCGAAAGGGGAATGTTGCCCACGGTGTGAGCGAGGTCCCAGATAACAACGATGCCGTGTTTGTGGGCAAAGGCAGTGATCACGGGAATGTCAAACAACTGGCCAGTATAATACTGGATACCCGGCAGTAGTAGTAGAGCAGTATCAGCAGCATGAGTCGAGATGACGGACATGATATCGTAGGTACTGAGGACGTTATCTTGAGAAAAGGGTGACTCGATAGTCACCATTGACGTCTCTGGTGAGAGCCCATGGTGGCGGAGTTGTGTTTCTACGGCAAACTACACCAGTCGTCAGTCGGAAGATGGCCCAAAAAACTTGTCAGGGGGCTGCATCACATGGTCGCTTGGGAAGGCTTTGCTCTCAAGGATGATCTTGTGCCTGCCTTTGGGGTCGGGATGGTAGAAGGCCGACATCAAGAGGTGCAGGTTTGCTGTCAAAGTCTGCATGACAGCGACCTCGGCCGGGGAGGCGCCCACAATGGGTGCGATAAGATCGGCGGCACGGGCATCGGCGTCCAACCAAGTCGGAAGAGGGGAGTTGTCCAGAGGCTTGAAGTGACCCTGTACCCCTTGAGTAGCCCACGTTGATAGGTACTGGTTGATGCGGGTCGCCGTGCGTCTGGGCTGCAGACCCAGCGAGTTTCCGCACAAATAGACGCATTTCGTCTTGTCATTGTCGTCGTCCTGAGCAGGAGCGGCGGAAGCGGCGGAAAGAGCGTCTATACGAATCCCAGAATTAGCCCGGCTGACAAGTGCTGAGATCTTCAGCAAGGCGGTTTCACTGCGAACCTGAGTTGACCAAGCGGGTGCTTCCAATTTCGGCCCTCGTCGGCACTCTAAACTCGATGCGAGTAAACGCGAGCGGATCCGAGTCGTCCAGCGACCGCGCTCTCTCAGCTGCTGAGCTCATCATACCTCTCTATGTTGCTCTTGTCGCCTTGGCCGACCGATCAAAACACTGGAACTTTTGTCAAGGTTGCCGTCGTCTAGGTTTGGTAGTCAAAACAACAGACAAATACTCCTGTGCCGCGAATAAACGGGCGAGTGGAGCTGAGCGGGAGCTACCACGTGGGGATCTGTAAAATCTCTTGCTCTACCCCGCCATAGCGAAGCACTAAATATTGCTCCCGCCTCATAGTCGTGCAGGTAGGAAGGAGACATGCCATCTCTGGAGTTCTCAGTGATGATGTCTTTTGCCGCCAATTGCATCAGATGAATGCCTGCCAGCCATAAAGCAACTCCTGTCGTCCCACTTAGTCTTTGGTATTCGTATGTCAGGACTAAGTGCGGGGTACGCATGTAGGCGAGGGAAATAGGGTGACGTCAACACTCAAAAATTTTATCGCCCTGCAGCAGAGTCCGCTGGAATCGACGCGACAACACGGATGCAAACCAAGATTCCCGCCGCTTCGACGAGACGAAACAAGCAATCCGAACTCCTGACGCCCATGAAGCAAGCACTGGGAAAAATGATATTATTAGCAAATCGCGAACTCATCACCTGCCCAAGTATCGCCTGACAAATCGACTCTTCTTGTCCAACTCCCCCAGACTTTTCAACCTGATGCAGCTTCCTTATAGGGCCTGGAGTGATATCTTGGCATGCGTACCTCAGGGAAATTCTGAAGACCCAGGAACTGCGGAGATGTAATGTAGTTATTTATGCAGCTCCCCGCCACACCTCAGGATCTGGCCAGCCAAGACGGGAACCCCTTTCTTGCACAAACAAACAATGGAAACACTTAGGTTCCGGTTTTGTTGAGACGTTGGGAAAGGGTGAAGGTTGTGGTCGACACGGACACCGCAGGCCGTCACAACAGTTCTGACAGCAGCTGACCGACACTAGATAGGTGATGATTAACGTAGCTGTTCGCCTCACCTTCGCGTCTCGTTCGCCTTTCAGCACTTCAGGGGAGCCCTGCAAGTCCTGCAGTTCCCCAGATTCTCCGTCAGGGGCGGCGAGGGAGCTGGCTGGCTTGGGTGTGCTTGGCACGCCTGAGCAGCCGCAACGACGCCACAAGCGGACGCCAAGTCCAATTTCCATGCGGACCTCGTGATCAAAGTTGAGGAATTCCACCGCCTTCAGGGAGCCAGATATCCAGCACGAGGACAGCAGAGCTTTCAGAGCCGGGAGTCGCGGAAGTCTGGGTTCCCTGCGCCACGCGAAGCACCCGGTGGCCCGCACAACGGCGGTCAGTATTTTGACACGCAGGGCCCACTAACGTTGAGCTCCCAGTTCTGCATATTCCGAGTTACAAAGGATCTGGCATCTAGGCGGTTACCACTCATTGGCCCACACGCTTCGTCTCGTGCAACTTTCAAGAATCCCCAATGCAGAAACGGGATGCGGCTGGCTGTTTCCATTACCCCCAGATTACTTGATCGAGAATGCAAGGGCTCGGGTTGTTGGTTTTGAGGGGGTAATGGAAATGGCGGGGCTATCCAGTAAGCCGTCAGTGGGGCCACTGCGGAGCCAGCTGTTACGTACTTGGGCCATCACGGGACCACTTGTCGAGATGGCGGATACCGGACACGGTCCGAACCTGGCGTTTTCACCACCGCCGGTGCAGCTATGAGAGGTCCAGAACCGATGAGGCCAGACATGGCGTTTATGATGCCAGTCGGAATCAAGCTGACACGTCGGCGAATAACGAGGCGGTCAGGGAGCACTCCGTTGCACTGCAGATTGAGCAATTCTATGAAAAAAGGACGAGTTCAAGTCTGTGCTGGTCTCAAAGATAGCGCGGTTTGCTCGAGGTACCTCGTGTGACGCTGACTACGGTGACTACTTGTTGGAGAGAGGTTCGACAAAAATACTTGCTCTGGGGTGGCAACCTGGGGCAGTGCGACGCTCCAGCGGGTTTTCTCGCACGTCAGTGTACACTAGTAATGCGTTCTCTTTCCAGATGATGCCGTCCGTCCCCATCCCGTGCGGCGATCTAGGGCGTTCCATGTGGACCGTTTGAGCAGTGCTTGGAAACTCGCCGGAAGGCGATACCGAACTTCTTCACCTGTGGCCTCTTTGCACGACGAAAGGAGAGCCTGGCTTACAGGGGTCGAGTACCGTCGTTAGTCTAGCCACCCGACCATTCAGTACGGCCCTACACTGTACTGCATGGAACAGGTACCTACGTGCTCCGCCAAAGTCATGCAAGGTGTTAAGTACCATGAATTGATACCAAACAGTCATCGTGCCACCCGCCGAAGGCGAATTTTTTTCATGTTTTCGGCATTGGAATTAGAAAAAAACAATCCCAGAGCCTACACTAACCGCTTCTCAGGGGTGACGAATTACAGTTGAGAATGCAAGGCACACCCTCGTCGACAATCCAGGTACCGCGCTCGTGACCCAATCAGCGGACGTCTCTGGATTACCCAAAGCGGTTTAAGCCGTCGGATCTGTTTGTCACAGCGCTGCAGAACGGCATCACAATACCTACTTAGCTGGGCAGCTTCTTCCCCATGAGACATCGCAAGGATCTATTTGCTTGTCTCCCTCGTACCAAGCAATTGCAAGCGGAGACCGCGGAGGCACGGGGATGAGTTCCTGGGCCACTGGCTCTCCGCCTTCTCCAGAAATCGCGAGGCCGCGTTGAGAGTGGTACCCAGGTACCTTCGTATATAAAGGACCGCCATTCGCCTCCTTCTAGAGTCCACAAAGTTAATCATTTTGTGCGTGTTCGTTCGGTATCAAAGCCGATCGTCGGTCAGAAATATTAATCAACCTCTCTCGACCTTGTCTTCGTGTCCGCCCACCTGCTATTTTCAGTAACAGGACATTGTACATCTCTTATCGGCCCTCGCAGCCAGACGTTTGCAAGCGGGCCCTATCTCGGTTCAACGAAGGTAAGTCCCTGGTCCTTCCTCAGCTCCTCTGCTCAACCAACCTCAGTGACGTCGGTTGCTGAGCCGGTTGCTTTTTTTTTTTTTTTTTGGCTTTGCGATTCCCAACTCTGCCCTTCGCGCGCCTCGCAGTTTTTTGTAGTCTGCGATCAACGCTCTCACCCGGCATATGATTGCCTGGTGCTAGCGCAGCCGCGGCATGAAAAATGTCCTGCCCAAATTCACTCGCCATGGACTACAAGCTTTCCACCTTGGGTGGAACCATGGCGCCTTCCTCAACCGGCGCAGGCGTGCTAATTGTCTCGCAACAGGAATTCTCTAGCGGAGTAGAAGAGACATAGTTTCAGCCGACTTCTCGGGTGCTCTCTTTGTTCACGCCCGGTCCTAGACAGACCTTATCGGGTTGCATTCCTCAAAGTACAACGAGGCGCGAATCGAAAGGAACCCGCTTTTGCCCTGAAGGGTCCGTCCAGCGTCAATTTCCCGTCTTCGTCTTGGTGGTCAGCGACCCCAACGAGAAAAAGGTACGTTCCAGTTTCTTATCACAGGAGCACGAGCCGGTCGGAGAGTTCAGTAGCGGTGAGGACGCTCGTGGCGGAGGTTGCTCTGCCGGAAACAATCAAGCAATTCACTTTGCGGCCGTCCAATTGGAATTGGCAGTGCCACCAGTTTTGGATCTCCCTCAATCGGCCGATGCCGGAAAAGCGGCTCGCTGTTCACTGATACGGCGAGGTCCAAGCCTGGCCGTGTCCTGCCCAAGGGTCGCCTTGGTTGTTCCTCGTCGTCCACGTCAGCCGCTATCATTTCGCGGTTATGGAGCTGCTACAAAACTGGCGCGGACTCCCTCCGAAGGACCCTGAGTTACTCTCCCTATTCCGCACCACTCCCATTCTTCTTCGACCCCTTTCCCATGGCAGACGTTTCGGTTGCTCAGCGGCCAGTGCCGGCAGGCCCCGGCGCGGAGCCCTGCAAGAGGAAACTGTCTGGTTTGACCATCAAGACTGACATGGTCATAGACAGCTTCCCCAAATACGTGGACCCATTTGAGTCCTCCGGTGAAACCATGACAGAGACACTTCCCCTCCCCGTCCCTGGCTTGGCCAACAAGATGGTCGACAAGCTCCGGGCCGACGAGCCCTCGAGGCATCCTTCTCCCCAACCCACCCATGTTAGCTATCCCTTGATGGCCAGATTAAACGGCAACGGCCACCGGGTACTGCGGTCGGCTACCGTGGGCTATGTCTCGCCCGAATTCACCGGCAAGACTGAGCAGATGAAGAAAGGTTAGTATTGCAACGTAGACTGCGGCCAACTGATCTCGCGCTGACGACCGAGCAGTCAAGGAGTATATCGCCAAGTGTGGGTGGATCCCAGAGGACCTCCTCGAAGCCCAGATCGCCTGGTTCTATAATGAGCTCGGCATTGACGATGTTTACTTCCAACTTGAATCGGTTGAGGCCATCGCCAACCACATCACATCCCTCTACGCTGCCAAAGTCGCGGCCTTCTCCCGCGAGGACAAGCGGGAGGAGATAAGGTTAGATATGGAGGCGGAGGACCATGCCATCTACATCGACACCAGTGAGCCCGGCAAGACAGCCGTTGGTGGGCCGCGATACGAGCAGCGGCTGGAGGCCAAGTACCTAGACGGTAATGACACATCCAAGCGCTTCCGCGTCGAGACTTTCAGATCGCCGGGCGTTCTCGGACAGAAACCCGATTCGAAAGCGGCGTTGCGCTGCTACTTTGTCTACCAGTGCCAGTTCGTCGAGCCTAAGGCCGACCCCAAGGAGACCCGCATGGAGGTGATTAGCGACCGTATGTTCCTCGCCAAGGCGACAAAGAATACGAAGCAGATTTACCAGGAGATCATCGAGATCGCGGTCAGTAGGAATGGCCCCGTTATCGAGGTCTTCGACATCGAGGGCTCCCGGGAGAAGCGTCTCGTGGTTGCTTTCAGATCGAGAACTGCTAGGGGCATCTTTAGCGCCTTGAGTGACCTCTATCACTACTATGGCGTCACCAGCTCTCGCAAGTACGTGGAGCAATTCTCCAACGGCATTACCGTCATGAGTATCTACCTCCGCCCGGCTGCCAACCTCGACTCTAAGTACCCGCCGCTCGAAGAATCGATCCATCAGATCACCAAGGAGATCTCGCTCCTTTACTGCATCCCGCAGACCAAGTTCCACGGTCTGTTTGCGTCCGGCGAGTTGAGCTTGCAAGAGACGACATATGCACACTGCGTGTGGGTTTTCGTGCAGCACTTCCTGAACCGCCTTGGCTCCGAGTATGCATCCCTCATGGCTGCCCTGGACCCCAAGAACAACACGCATGCCGAGATCTTGTCCAAGATGAAAAAGCGTCTGAGGACGGAGACATTCACTCCCGATTACATTCTCGAGATCATAAGCTCGTACCCGGGTCTCGTTCGTGCTCTGTACGCATCGTTTGCCAGCGTCCACCTCAAGGTCGGCCCTGAGTTCGACCGCCACTTTATTGCACCGACCCCGGCCAATGAAGTTCTCTCTGACGCCAAGCTCAAGGAGAAGATCACCAAGGACGTGTCTAATGAGCACGAGGAAATGGTCATGACTGCCTTCCGCGTCTTCAACAACGCTATTCTGAAGACCAACTACTTCACCCCCACCAAGGTTGCTCTGAGCTTCCGTCTCGATCCCAGCTTTCTCCCTCAGATTGAGTATCCTAAGCGCCTGTACGGCATGTTCCTGGTCATCTCGTCTGAGTCTCGAGGTTTCCACCTGCGCTTCAAGGACATTTCTCGTGGTGGTATCCGCATTGTCAAGTCCCGCAGCAAGGAGGCGTACTCGATCAATGCGCGCAACCTGTTCGACGAGAACTATGGTCTCGCTAGCACGCAGCAGCGCAAGAACAAGGACATTCCCGAGGGTGGGTCCAAGGGCGTCATCCTGCTCGATCCCAAGCAGCAGGACAAGGCCCGTGAGGCGTTCGAGAAGTACATTGACAGCATTCTGGATCTGCTACTCAAGGCCGAGACTCCAGGCATCAAGAACCCCGTTGTCGATCTGTATGGCAAAGAGGAGATTCTCTTCATGGGCCCTGACGAGAACACAGCCGACCTTGTCGACTGGGCGACCGAGCACGCTCGGTCCCGTGGTGCGCCGTGGTGGAAGTCATTCTTCACCGGAAAGTCGCCCAAGCTTGGTGGCATTCCCCATGATCACTATGGGATGACTACTCTGTCCGTTCGGGAGTATGTCAAGGGCATCTACCGAAAGTTGGAGTTGGATCCCTCCAAGGTCAGGAAGATGCAGACAGGCGGCCCTGATGGCGATCTGGGCAGCAACGAGATTCTTCTGAGCAACGAGAAGTATACGGCCATCGTCGACGGCTCTGGTGTCCTTGTTGACTCCAACGGCATCAACAAGGAGGAGCTACACCGCCTCGCCAAGAAGCGTGTAATGATCTCGCAGTTTGACATGTCGAAGCTGTCCAATGAAGGATACCGCGTTCTTTGCGACGAGACGAGCATCACCTTGCCGACTGGTGAGATTGTCAACAATGGCACCCAGTTTCGCAACACCTACCACCTTCGGGATGCTGGTCTCACAGACATGTTTGTGCCTTGCGGTGGTCGGCCCGAGTCGATCGATCTCGTGTCGGTCAACAAGCTCATCAAGGATGGAAAGGCCACTATTCCCTACATTGTTGAAGGCGCAAACCTCTTCCTCACCCAGGATGCCAAGCTAAGACTCGAAAATGCCGGCTGTATCTTGTACAAGGACGCCAGCGCAAACAAGGGTGGTGTGACCAGTTCTTCCCTCGAAGTTTTAGCTTCACTCAGCTTCGATGACGAGGGTTTCGCGATGCACATGTGTCACGACGCCCGCGGCAATGCCCCCGAGTTCTACAAGGCGTATGTCAAGGAGGTGCAGAACAAGATCTGCGATAACGCCCGACTCGAGTTCGAGGCTATCTGGCGCGAGCACGAACAGACGGGTATTCCTCGGTCTATCCTTTCAGATAAATTGTCCGTGGCCATCACCACGCTCGATGAGGATCTGCAGCACTCTGAGCTGTGGGACAATGAGCGCATCCGCCGATCGGTTCTGGCAGATGCTCTCCCCAAGCTTCTCATTGACAAGGTCGGACTTAACACCATCATTCAGCGTGTCCCCGACTCTTATCTTCGTGCCATTTTTGGCAGCTATCTCGCCAGCCGCTTCGTTTATGAGTTTGGAAGCTCACCTAGCCAGTTTGCTTTTTATGATTTGTGAGTCATGGTGCTCCCCGGGATTCTTCTGCGCCCAAGCTAACTCGATCCTAGCATGTCGCGGAGAATGGCTACGCTCCAGTGAACCTTTCTCACTGAGTGTTTCTTCGTTGGTAGTTATATTTTAACATGGGCCCGGCGTGCAAAAGCATATATATGGCGCTAGAAACAAAACTACAAAAACACAAATGATACACGGCGATTGACGCAGTCTTGGTTTGCATGGGTGGCTGTTAGTTTTTTTCTTTCTATTTTTCTCTCGATACGCTTGATTTCACCCTGCACGCTACTCATTGCTTGCTTGCCTGTGTTTCTGGCATGTCTCATGACGAATAGAGAACTAGAAGCATGGTTGGATTTATGGGAGCCGGAGCCGGCCCAGGCTACGCCGGGTCGACTGGTTGGAGTCCCACGCAGTTAGGACCAACATTCTTTGCCTGGATAAGGACGAGACTAGTTTGGGTTATTGATTATTATTTTCAAGCTTCTGCGATTTGCTCACCAAGTGACTCGTTTGCCCTTATCTTTCGGGACTGTAGCTCAGACTAACGGAGGAATGGAAGGAACGGAGTAAAACAGCGGTCTAGAGATACCACGTTACTATCGGTGTTGTTGGCTGTGTGTCGAGCGGTTTCGGAGTCGGCGTCGGTGTTGTTGGGTTGGTGTCGGTGAGTCATGGTTCTCGTTTGATAAGGCTGCTGTGACGTGACGGCTCGGGTCGGGTCTTTTCGGGATGACACGGAGATGAGATACGGTATACACCATAGCAGGTGCTTGATGAGGGAGATTGATAGAAGATACAGATACCGAGGACGGAAATCTTCAATGGCAGTTTATGGGAACATGACAGAAGGCAGGGTACACTGGATGTACCCCATCATCTGGAAAGGGCTTGGCCTAGTACCCAACAGACGAGATGTATCTAGTTATAGGGGATGTATATTTCTTCTCTCCCATTTTTGGTCAGGCGAGCAGGTTTGTTCTCCGGGAAAGATGTGCACGCGCAGCTGCTCAGCTCAATACCTACACGCGTCGTCTTTGGCATGTTTCATACAATGCGGAGCAGGAAGTTAGGTCCTATAGCGGCAGATGGGCACGCGAGTGTCGGGGGGACAGAGAAGCGAAGTCCGCGGGGAGATGAGCGGAGATGGCCTGGGCTGGTGATCGCAGGCTGATATTGATATTGGTTGTGCGTGGTAACTTCGCTCTGCGGGAAAGGCTGAATATCCCAAGCATTGCTCTTGTCCCGCGATTTGGTCTCTTCCCGTCCCAGGTAACTACCTACCTTGGGGATGTTACATGACTCAAATAGGAAACTCGGAGAGGGGATGCGTAGTGGTTAGGAGGCGGCGGGTAGGAATGACGGTAAACCACGGGGACGGCGGAGATGGGGAAGAAAGGAGACGGTGGGCGGGAATAACGAGTCATTGTCCGTCCGGGAGACAGGGGACAAGGGGGTGCTGTTGATGAGTCGTTTGTACCTGATACTTCTGCCGATTGTATCTTTCGATGCCAGATTTGAGTGGTACCTACGTGGCCGAGAGGAGGAAGATACAGAAGATACAGAAGATACTGCCAAAGAGGGGATTGGGGGGG